>Ga0351901_1033_pt1 | contig 47326 bp, 41 predicted proteins | sample BONcelHT113001D4_FD_206875 | JGI IMG/M metagenome (GOLD analysis project Ga0351901, IMG submission 206875) | Enriched cells from coal bed in the Powder River Basin, Montana, United States - BONCAT cells T11 rep1 HSBNCT.T11.300.1.D4 ...
TCATCGGGGGTCTCCGACTGATCCACGATTTAAAGCGTATTCACATCAGGCAAGTCCTGAAAAGATTGGAATCGCGTATGAGGTTACCCGCCATTTAGGGCAGGATTGTATTGTTTGCGATATCAGTTCAAATACGGTCTCTCTCCTGGTAAAGAACGGGCGCATAACTGGTGGGTTTGATGCCTGTGTATTTGCTCCGGGAAAGGTGCATGGGGCACTCGATCTAGATGCAATTCGCAGTGTGGATCAGGGAACTATGACTGCTAATGATGCCTTTCTGAATGCGGGTGTAGCGTTTTCGCTTCCTGAAGATCAGCAGATTCCAGCCCTTGCCATGTTTGCTGCCATGGAATGTGCAGCGCTCTCTCTCCTCGCGCCAGGTGCTCCGGTTGCGTTATGCGGAAGTCTTGCAGCTGATGTAAGTTTGGGAGTTGCTGATCTTCTTAAGGTGCAGCCGTTAGTCCTGAATGAATGGGCTGCTGCATATGGGCTTTGTGCAATTGCGCACGCTGTCTTCAAAGAAAGCGCACCAGAAATACTGGGCATCCCGGTTGAGCTCTGATTTTATATGATTAATCGTGTAAAATATAATCGGGATACTCTTGAGAGAACTACGAATACATGGAAGAGGTGGTCAGGGCTCGGTCACGGCAGCCGAGTTGATCGCGGTAGCGGCCTTTAAAAGTGGTGTATACTCCCAGGCTTTCCCGGCTTTCGGAGTAGAGAGGCGAGGAGCCCCGGTCCAGGCATTTGTCCGGTTCTCTGACAATAAAATCCGCCTTCGAAGCCAGGTCTATGAGCCAGATTACGTCATAGTTCAGGACAGCACCCTCATAAAGGACGTGAATGTCTTCTCAGGCATAAAAGAAGGCGGCACTGTTCTGATAAATACCGAAAAGGGTCTCGAATCACCCGTTCCATCCGGGGTGAAGGTAATCCAGATTGATGCGACAAAGATGGCTCTGGAAACCCTTGGGGTACCAATTACCAATACAACGCTTATGGGCGCTTTTGCTGCAGTGAGTGGTGAGATAACGCTTGATGCACTTGAAGCAGCGGTCAGGGGACGGTTCTCTGGTTCGCTTGCAGATAAGAACGTTGCTGCTGCGCGGGCAGCCTTTCATCTCATCAAGGGAGGTGTCTGATGTCTCTTCATATTGGATGTGCCGCTGCACCTGGTCAGGCGCAGGAGAACAAGACTGGTTCATGGAGAGTCTTCAAACCGGTATATGATCATGAAAAGTGCACGAGTTGTGGGATGTGTCAGCTCATCTGCCCTGAAGGGTGTGTTCATGAGACAGACAAAAAGTATGATCCTGACTATGACTTCTGCAAAGGGTGCGGGTTGTGTGCAGCAGAATGCCCGGCAACTGCGATTAGCATGATCAAGGAGGAGAAGTAGATGAAAGAGATTCTTGAGGGTTCTCACGCAGTGGCTGAAGCGGTCAGACTGTGTAAGCCCGATGTCATATCAGCCTATCCGATAACCCCTCAGACTCATATCGTTGAGCGTCTTGCAGAGATGGTCGCTGATGGCGATTTAGATAGTGAATATATGTGTGTAGAGAGTGAGTTCTCCGCGCTTTCCGCATGTCTTGGTGCATCTGCTGCAGGTTCACGAGTTTACTCTGCGACTTCTTCTCAGGGTCTGCTCCTGATGGCAGAGGTTTGTTTCAATGTTGCCGGGATGCGCCAGCCGATTGTGATGTCTATTGCCAACCGTGCAATCAGTGCACCACTCTCCATCTGGAATGATCAGCAGGATTCAATCGCACTTCGTGACTCCGGATGGATTCAAATGTACGCAGAAGATGCCCAGGAGGTTCACGACTTTCACTATATCGCGTACAAAGTTGCTGAAGATCACCAGATTCTTCTGCCGGTCTTTATCTGCTTTGACGGGTTTATTCTCTCTCATACCTATGAACCAGTGGATATCCCAACGCAATCAGAAGTTGACGCATTTCTGCCCCCCTATAAGCCATACAATATGCTGGATGCCAAAAACCCACTCAGTATGGGGATGTATGCAACCCCTGATTATTATATGGAGTTCAGGTATGAGATTGACCAGGCAATGCAGCGCTCGGCTGATCTCATAAAAAAGGTTGGAAAAGAGTTTGGCGAGAAGTTTGGACGTGACTACAGCGGCCTTGTTGAATCATATGAACTCAAGGATGCTGAAGTTGCAATCGTTGCCATGGGCTCTATCTGTGGAACTATTAAGGATGCAATCGATGAGATGCGGGCAGAAGGCAAAAAAGTCGGTCTGCTTCGGATAATTACCTATCGTCCTTTCCCTGCTGAGGATGTCAAATCAGCCCTTGCAGGGATAAAAAAGATAGGGGTCTTTGAGAAGAATCTCTCTATCGGTGCACGGATGAAAGGTGCTGTCGGATATGAGATCAAGGACGCGGTTGATGACCAGTCAGCACAGGTTCTCAGCTATGTTGCAGGACTTGGTGGCAGAGATATTACCATAGCAGATATTAAGAAGATGGTTCAGGAAATAGAGGCTGGAAGAGGCGACTGCTTCTTTGGTCTTCGCCAGGAGTTGATCTAAATGGCTGACAAGACCTGTGAACTGGTGGATTGTGGGCACCGTGCATGTGGTGGGTGCGGACCGGCATATGCTGCACGACTGATTCTGAAAGGGTCTGGACCCAACTCAATTGTCTGTGCATCAACCGGATGTATGGAAGTGTTCTCAACTCCGTATCCACAGACTGCATGGAAAGTTCCCTGGATTCATTCTCTCTTTGAAAATGCTGCAGCAGTGGCATCGGGTATTGAGTCTGCCTTAAAGAAGCAGGGTCGCGATGAGAATGTTCTTTGTATTTGTGGTGATGGGGCAACCTTTGACATTGGTATTCAGTGTATCAGTGGTGCATTTGAGCGTGGCCACAATATAACCTATATCTGCTATGACAATGAAGCCTATATGAACACCGGGATTCAACGTTCAGGGGCAACTCCCTTTGATGCCAGCACGACAACTTCTCCTCCTGGAAAGAATTCATTTGGAAATAACCGGCCAAAGAAAGATCTTCCCCAGATCCTTGCAGCACACGGCTCTCCCTATGTTGCGACCTGCTCAATTGCCTATCCGAATGATGTGATTAAGAAGGTAGACAAAGCAGTTACCACCGAAGGTCCGACATATGTTCAGATTCATACTCCCTGCTGCACCGGCTGGGGATTTGATGGATCAAAGACCGTTGAACTTGCGAAGATGGCGGTTGAATGTGGTCTGTGGGTAAATTATGAACTTGTTGGTGGAAAGCTTGACAAGGCAAAGAAAATTAAGAGAAAACTGGTAGAGGATTATCTGAAGTCACAGAAACGGTTTGCTCACCTCTATAAACCTCAGCGCAATGACGTTGAGATTGCCAAGATTCAGGCGATCGCTGATGCCAATGCTGAAAAGTACGGCATTGATCTCTGATTATATCCATATTTTTGCGAAACCATCCGGGCTATGAAACCCGGAAAACCGTTTCTTTTTACCAAATCAGAATTTTTGTTCATGTCTTTACATCGCTGTCCTCCTGGATATGTCGCTGGTTACAAAAACCGGACATACTAATATGTATACCCACAGGTGATCAGGATAATTCCGGTACTCTTTGTTGATGATAATCAGGAACTCTGCACTCTTTTTCAATTATATCTGGAAGAAACCGGCAATTTTTCCGTGCACACCTGTACAAGCGGGGAAGCTGCACTGCACTACCTTGCTGATCACAAGGTTAAGGCAATTGTTTCTGATTATGATATGCCTGAAATGAATGGCATTGATCTGCTCAGACAAGTTAGAAAAATCCTCCCCGGACTGCCCTTTATCATGCTCACCGGAAATGACAGTAAAGAGACTGCAATTGCTGCACTCAATGCGGGAGCAGACTTTTACCAGAATAAGGGTGATGATTTTGAGGTTCAGGTTCCTGATCTCTCTCATAAAATTCTGGTTCTGGCTGGCAGGCATGATGCAGAAGAATCGGCCAGGAAGAAGGGAGAGATCCTTGAGGCTATCAGTTATGCAGCAGAGCGACTCCTCCAGGGTAGCGGCTGGCAGGAAGATATGCAGGAAGTTCTTGGCCATCTTGGCAGGGCGACCTGTGCAGGGGTAGTGTTTGTTACAGGGTTTGATGAATTATCAGGCTCGCATATCGACACGGTTGTCTGGACTGATCAGATTGAAATGATATCTGATGATCCCGTTATGACTGCGGGAACATCAAGCTCTAATTATGTTCATTCATGGTGGAAGGATCCCAGGCGGGTCTCTCTGCTTGCTAACGGTCAGGAAATCCTAATAACTGCTGCAAATCTTTCTGATGAAGAGCGGGGTTTCTTCTCTGCCAGTGGTGTTGGAACACTTCTGCTTATACCGGTTTTTGTGGATGGTCGCTGGTGGGGCGCTTTGGGTATAACGGATCGACAGGTTGGCAGGATCTTTAGTCACGAGGAAGTCAGTGCACTCCGGATGGCAGCAGGCGTCATTGGTTCTGCCCGGTCACGGATGTATATCGAGGAGTTTTTTAGAAATCCGGTTGAAGAGTCACTTGTCGGGGTATTTCTCCTTAGAAATAATCAGTTTGTGTATGTCAATCCGAAGTTTTGTGAAATCTTTGGGTATGTACGTGATGACCAGGTACGTTTTCGCAGTCCCTGGGATTTTGTTCATCCCGTATCGCGGGATTGTGTCCGGAAAAATATCCTTGCTGTATTACATGGCGATGTTGCCTCAAGTCATTTTGATTTTTGTGGACTAAATTCTGATGGAGATAAAATTCACCTAGAAATCTACTTAACACCTACCATCTGTGATGGCTTTTCCTGTTTATTCGGGAATGTTATGGATGTAACTGACCGATATCATGCACGAAAAGCACTGGTCGAAAGTGAAGAGAGATTTCGTGAGTTGTTCTCCAACATCAATGATTTGGTCATACTTCACGCCCCTCCTGATGAAGGCGGGATGATACAGGAGATTAATCCGGTTGTTTGTTCATCCCTGCAGTATGATCGGGATGAGATATTATCCCGGAGCCTCCCTTCACTCTGCCATGAAGAAGCAGAACAGGATGTCTGTCTCACTCACTGTAAAATTGCAGCAGTATCAGGTCAGTCCATCTGTCAGACAACTCTTGTTCGCAGTGACGGGTATGCAATTCCTGTCGATTTGAGTACTCACCGGGTAATCATGCGTGACCAGAGTGTCCTTCTCTCTGTAGCCAGAGACATTACTGAACGTGCTATTGCAGAGGCTAAAATACGTTCCGGAGAAGAGCTGCTCAAGCGTAATATGCTTATATCATTGCGTGAAAAAGAGACTCTTCTGCGTGAAATTCATCACCGGGTCAAGAATAATATGCAGATTGTCATCAGTCTTCTCAAGCTTCAGGATTTTCAGACTGATGATCCCGGAGTACATGAGATTATCAGAGACTGTAGCAACAGGATCTACTCAATGGCTATCATCCATGAGAAGCTATATCAGACCGATGATTTGACGTCAATTCGACTTGAGGAATATTTCAGAGATATTGCCGGGCGTGTTATCAGTGAATTTGAGCCAGGTGATATCGGGGTCCTCTTATACCTTGATGGTGATACTGATGTGTTTGTTGATATCAGTATCGGCATTCCACTCGGACTTATTATCAACGAACTCATCACGAACTGCATGAAATATGCTTTCACGGCTGGTCTTCACGGAGAGATTCATATCACTATCAGGATAGATGGAGAAAATCTGGTCATTATGGTTGCTGACAGTGGCAGGGGACTTCCTGAAGGATTTCATGATAATATGAAAACAACTCTTGGACTTGAACTTATCAGAGGTCTTGCCTATCAGTTACGCGGATCTGTATCCTGGAATGATGATCGCGGAACCTGCTGTACACTGACAATTCCTCTCCCTGATACCGGGACCGGAGTCATATTATGAAAAAAGGTAGCAGAATACTAATTGTTGAAGATGAGATGGTAATTTCCCTTGAGATATCACAGACATTAAAACGTCTGGGATATGATGTGGCAGGTCAGGCAATTGATGGAACTGATGCAATCCGGCTTGCTCATGAGGTGGATCCGGATCTTATCCTGATGGATATCAGGCTTAATGGGGGAATGGACGGTATTGAAGCAGCATCACGAATAAAAGAACAACTGGATATTCCTGTAATTTTTCTCTCTGCTCACTCAGATGAGGCAACTCTTGAGCGTGCGATTGCGGTCAGCCCTTCCGGATACTTGATAAAGCCATTCAAAGACCGTGAATTATACTCAACAATAGAGCTGAGTCTGCATAAGCATAATCTCTGGAAGCGTATCAGACCCAGGCTGACCGGCTGCGTTGATACAGGTATTGATATGGGCATTGACATATTTGACAAACCCGGTGTCAGTGTTCTGCGCATGAGTATCAAAGGTATTATTGATCAGGTAAATTCAGAATTATGCACTCTTTTTGGTGCAGATAGCAATGATATCTGTGGTACCAGGATTACCGGGTGGATAGCAGGAAAAGGTTCATCTTCGATTCTTTTTCCACGAAAGGACACAATTATTCCCGGTTATGCCGTTCTTCATCGCAGGAATGATAACCCGATTCCTGTCCGGATTGAATGCGGTTTTATCGCCGGAGAAGACGCACTTATTCGGGATTATCTGCTAAAAATTTATCCTGCTGAAGAATCTGATGTTTTGGCAACATAAGGGTCAGGATCCATGGAACTGGTATAATATGGATAATATGGATGATATCGGAAAGGTTGGGCGCAGTAGCGGGGAACAGGATTTATCAGGTTTAGTCAGAATAATGCCGGTTGACACCCCTCGCCCCGATGATATGCGGGCATTATATGCGGCTGGAGGCTGGCTTGAGGATGACTGGGATGATGAGTTTCTGTCCTCGATAGTAACCAGCAGTTTTGCATTTGTTGCAGCTCAGACACCTGATGGAAGGTGGGTAGGGATGGGTCGTCTCATCTCTGACGGCGTCTCTGATGCGTATTTGCAGGATATTGCCGTTCTTCCTGCATGGGAGGGACAAAGCATCGGGTCTGCAATAGTTTCAATGCTGGTTGAGATCTGCAAAAATTGTGGAATTTCCTGGATCGGGACAATTGCGGGTCCACAGACTGAATATTTCTATCGCAAATTTGGATTTTCCAGGATGAACGGATATACACCGATGCGGTATGAACGATAAATCCGGGTTTTTTCTACTCAGTACAGGTGATATCAACAGTGGGTGATCATCAGTCCACCCTTTCAGGAATACCCCTGGATGATAAAAAAACACCCGTGATTACTGATATCCATCCGGTTATCATCTCAGTGAGTCGTGCAACTGACATTCCTGCATTTTATTTTGAATGGTTTTTACGCAGGTATAAAGAAGGATATATCATCTGGAAGAATCCCTACCGGCAGGATCGAAGGCAGAAAGTATACTTTGACAAGACTCGTGCAGCAGTATTCTGGACCAAGGACCCGGGATCCCTTCTCCCTTATCTGGATACCCTGGACTCCTTATCTCTTCATTATTATGTTCAGGTAACTCTGAATGATTATGAGGGATGCGGGTATGAACTGCAGGTGCCCTCTCTTGAAAAACGGATTAACGACTTTCAGGAGCTCAGCCGACGGCTTGGAAAACACCGCGTTATCTGGCGGTTTGACCCTTTACTTTTATCAGATACCATCACTCCCGATGAATTGTTTCGTAGAATTAAAGGTCTCTTCTCTCATCTTGGGCCATATTGCGAGCGGATGGTATTCAGTTTTATTGATATCTCCGGTTATCGGGGAGTTATGCGAAATATGGCACGGTACGGGCTGACTGATGTGCGGGAATTTTCGTATGATGAAAAGGTATTAACTGCCGGTGTTCTTGAGCGGTGTGCAAAGGTGTATGGAACTCTTGTTATGGCCTGTTCACAGGAACTTGACTTGAGTTCGTTTGGGATTGTTCCTGGAAGATGTGTGGATGATCGGCTCTTTCGCAGGATTGCTGAAGATGATGAAGAGTTTATTCGCTGGCTTTCCTGGGGAGCAAAGAAGGATAAAGGACAGAGGGCACATTGCACCTGTATTGTTGCAAAAGATGTGGGAGAATATTCAACCTGCCTGCATCAGTGCCGGTATTGTTATGCAAACCGGAGCGATGACGTGGTATCTGCCCGCAATCACCTTCATCTCCGGGCCATGAGTCATGGGATTCTTCCTGAATCTATTGTTCCTGATCGGTGATCAGGTTTATCTGAGCCGAGCTCATATAAAACAAGGCATGGTTGCATGTGAGATATGTGGAGCTGATGTTACTGGTGGATCAGCGTTTACCTGCACGTATTGTGGGGGGACGTTTTGTCCGGCTCACAGACTCCCCTTTAATCACGCCTGCCCCAATATTGAGGAATGGAAACATTCAAAGCCACAGAAGAAAAAAGCTCCGGTAGTGACCAGGAATGTTCCAGTGCCTGATGATAAGAAGATCATCATCGCTGGTGGAGTAATTGCCCTGGTTCTCATTATCCTGGCACTCTGGTTTTTCAGAGTGTTTTAATTAGAGTATTTATCTGAGCATTACCGTCTCATTTCACCAGTACCCTTTTTCCTGCCTGAGGAAATTTTTCGCTTAACATATCTCCGGTATTTACCAGATACGAAACTCCGAATGTTTCATGTTCAAGATCAGACCGGAGTGAAGCTGGGAGTTCTCCTTGTGGATGGATCATTGACGCTCCAAGGACAATACAGGCAGTCGTATCAGTATCTCCCCCTAGTCGAACTGATTCTAAAAGAGCCTGGTGGGGGGTCTCTCCCCATTTAGCAAGGATGGCTATTACTGCTCCAAGCAGGATGATAGATTCATTATAAGGGACTCCATACGATTCATGCTCCTGAAGGATTATTGGTGGATTCCATCCTGATGCAATTACCCTATTCAGATACAGGCTATTTGAATCGGTGAGATCCGGAATCTTTTCCGGAAGGCTTTGAATAATTTCGGAGAAACTGGTCTGGTAGTGATACCGCTCATGGGCGATAAGTGCGATTCCAATCGTTGCAGCCAGAGAATCCGGGTGAGCATGGGTTATCAGGGCGCTCAGCGATGCATATCTTATAACTTCTTCAGGATCTTTAAGAAAGCCGATGGGAAGCGCCCGCATGGCTGCTCCGTCACTTTTCCTTTGTTTGCGCTCAGTTTCTGAAAGATAGTTGAGGAATTCTTTGGGATCTGATGATTTTTCAAGCATTGATCTGGTTAATTGAGAATATCCGGATCTTGGGTCCCGGTGGTATGCAGTAATAAGAAATTCTGCCAGATTTTCTTCTGTAAATGGTTCTCCTGATATCAGGAGCTCCGCAACCCCGATTGCCATCTGGGTATCGTCAGTATACCGGTTCCAGTCACGATAGGTTTCTTCCTCACCGGTCAGATTGATAGTACACCTGCTTTTGTTCTCAAACCGTGCACCGAATGCATCCCCTATTGCCATTCCGAGAAAGAGCCGGGCACCCGGGGAGTATTGAGTTAAGAATAACCTATTCATATCAGGATCCGACTTTAATGCAACTCCTCAACGTTGATATCATAGTGTTTTTTCATGATATTGCGAACCTTATCGGATTTAAGCCATCCCCGGTCCAGTTCAGTGATAATGTCATCAATACGTGATATCTCATGCATGATTGCCTTTTCTTTTTCCTGTTCGATTCCATCAAGGTGAAGGGCTATTACCATGAGTGGGTTTCTTATCTGGTCGTTAAGGATAGCTAATGTCTCCTGATTTTTGGCTAACATCTGTATTCCTTTACGGATTTTTTCTTCTGCCACTACTTTATCTGTAATATCGCGTATCGTTACCTGGAAATAAGATATGGTATCGATAATAATCCGGGTAATTTTAATTTCTGTAAATATCTGTTTATTATCCGGACGACGAAGTCTTGCTTCAACCTCTCCGTTTATCCCTTCTGATGTTAGTGAATTAATGATATTTTTGAATTTTTTTGCATCCTTTTCATCAAATAGAGTTACAAATTGTCTGTTTTTAAGTTCATTGGCAGAATATCCTGTTATTGTATGTGACATCCGGTTGCTTTCTTCGATAGAGAGCGTTTTTTCGTCAAGCAGTATAAATCCATCAGATGCCTGATTTAGAATTGTCTGATACCGTTTCCTGGAAGAATCCAGATCAACAAAGGAAGTCTTTAGAACAGATATCATCCGGTTAAATTCGGTAGTAAGAACTTCAAATTCATCATGGTATGGGGGGAAAGGATATGGTTCAAGTATACCTTCCCTGACTTGTCTGACTCCGTTTAAAAGAGTGCGTAACGGATTTAAAAACTGGTTAATGAGCAGAACAATCAGAAATATAGAAACAATAAATACCCCTCCGATAAGCAAATACGTTAGGTATAGATACTGATCCATATCATTTAGAATTGCTTTTCTGTCTTCATGGGCTATAACTGCCCAGTTAGTGCCTGGAACTATGTGATATCCGGCGAACTGGTCCTTACCTGTTATATCATTTCTGATTACTGTGGACGATGTATCACGGATGACATCATCTTGGAATGCGGATGTCAGTTTTGACCCGATTTCCTCATAAATATCTCCCTGGAATCGCTGGTACAGGATATTTCCTTCCCCATCTATGAGGAGGGCATACCCTGCAGATCCCGATTCTATCTCTAAAATATCAATAAGTCGGGAACCAAACAGGGAATATTCAGGTGATATTCTCCCTTCAAAAATTGCAATAACTCCACGTTCTTCTGTAATAACCGGGACAAATACTGATAGATATGGCAACTTAATACTCTTATTTAATGAGGTATATTGTGCAGTTCTTGTGGCTATGAGAGATTTGACAAGTAGGGGTGAAAGGTTTTCCCATTTGGTATTCTGCCAGGATGAATGGGCAATTAGTTTTCCTGAATCTGTATATACTCCGATACCTTGGTCAAAGATGAGATCCATCCCGGTTCTATTTATCTGATTGATATTCTGATCAATGTGATTACTGTCTGTCCATGTTCTCATGTCTGAAAAGAGAGAAAGGAGGTATCCGGGATAATGATCAAGTGCATCAGACAACCGCATTGATATCTGGAAAGCCAGGGATTTCTGATGATCCTGTGCAACATCTGAAATTCCGGTGTTGATAAGGTTGGTTCCTATGGTACTTAAGATAATAAGAGAAAGAATCAAAGGAATGAGGAGAGCGAGAATTATTTTCAATTTTAATGATATTTGCATACTACCGATTCACTCCGTTTCATCAGTGTTGACTGCGAGTGTCCTTTTTATTCGTATATATGCATCAGTGCTTACCCAGGATTTCCATTTTTCTTCATTATTTATAAGATATTCTTCAGAAAGACGGTCCCAGTCTGATATATTGTTTAAATATCCAAAGGTAAGAGTTCTGCTGATTTCATTCTCATCGGGTTTCAGGGCGATTAGAAATGATACCACTTCTGGTGCACTGTCATAAAAATCTCGTGATACCAGTTTATGTACGCTTGAACTTGTAAATGGGCATATTTGCGATTGATTGGCATTTACTAAGTTCAGGTTTAGTATTGTTTCATTGGTACAGGAAGGCAGGGTGGGTTCCTCGAGTTCTTTCCAGTATCCGGTGCCCATAACAGCACTTGGAATCCAGTACATTCCAAAAACTGTCCGATTCTCCCTGGCAGCCTTCATAAATACCTCTTCATATGCCCGGCTTGAAGGCATGGTGACTGGATTATAATAGGGGGAAAGTCCATATGCATCCAGTTTTTTAAGATTGGAATCATGAACCAACCAGGTAATAAGTGCATTATAAAAAAGCCCTTTTGTCGGTTCTTCCGGATCTTTGCACAGGTACCAGTAATGTTGCATATCCTCCATAGTGCGTATTGAATATTGTTGTGCAACATGGTCTGGAATTATGTATGTATGAGCAGCATTTTCATAGATTTTCCCCATATCTATGATTGCTCCGATTTCAATGTAATTCTGTAATTCGGGAGGATGGTTTTCTTTCCAAACTTCAAGACTGATATCTACAGTTCTGGATGAAAGCGATTCACTGACTTTTTTTTCAGGTTCAGGATATATTTGCGGGGTATATCCGTATCCATTTTTAAGAATATATGAAGCAATTGCGTTGATGAGTTTGAATGAATCCCAGTCACCTCCATGGAGGATTATCCTATTATCTGGCGCGTCCATGGGATTCTGGGTATCTGCGAGTATCAAATCTGATTGCAGAACTATGATTAATAGAATAATGAGACTAATCTGCACATGGTGCTTGTGTATTAGCAGAAAAATGATCGAACAAAGGTCATTGATAGTTCTGTTGATATCGATCACAGATTTTTTCATCTGACATCCGGGGAGTAGGTAGTTTCTTTTGATATCTACAAATATAAACGTATATGGTTGCTCTGATCCAGGCTTGCGGTATGATATATAGAATTTTTATGAAGATAAAGAAATAACTGGAAAAATATGGTAATCGAGGTTAATCTCCTTTCTAACTTACTTTCAACAAGCCACGTCAATGGCTCCATTGTGACACATATAATTTATTTGATGATGAACAACTCTAATTCTTTGAGAGAGGTTCATGCCGGGAAAGATCTGCGATAAAGAGTTTACTCCGATTTATCATTTATTTTGAACTAAAAAGGGTAACCGGAGGAATTGTGGGATTTACAGTCCGGCCCGGTCAACGATAACATCGGCTACTTGTTCTGCGTTTTTGAAGGGGAAATCTGTTGCTTTGAGCAGAGTCCCCGCTTCCCCGGCTGTCATCTTTACATCGCCTACCTGGCAGGTAGTATCTGCTCCTGCAGGAAATGCAGAGATGAGTGCTTCCGGGGTTTCGATAGGAAATGAGGCATTTGCAAGTGCTCCGGAAATCTGTGCGTGAATTTGTTCTTTAATGGTTGTCATTATCTTCTCTCCTTTACTTATGATGTAACTGCTCTCGCAGTGCTTGTGATCTGATTGTAGCTGTTATAGGTCAGGCATCTAAAATGGCTACTCTTGATCTTTTTTTAGATCTTTATGCTATCTGTGCTGAGATTCCTGTCCTGTATATCTGTATACAGGCATTTATCTCACCATACTACATATCGGTGGTTTAATAAATATACTTGAGCGTCATAAAAATAACTCTCGCTGCACTCACTACATTTTAATAACCCTAAAGGTCATCTCCTCATCCGTCTTAGTAATGGTAACGACATATGGATCAGTCATCAAATGTTTTAACTCCGTGTGATTCAATCAAACATGAAATTCACTCATTACGTGAAGAATTGCGAAGGTTTATAGAACGAACAAATCAGATACATGTAAACTCCATTATTGCTGATCTGAAACTTGAATATGCCGGAATGCTTTCTTATCATCATGTTGAACGGGCATCTGACTGCCTCTCTCATGCAATGGTTCAGGACTGCGAAATGCATGATACGTGTTTCCAGATCTTTTTAGATTTTCTTACCACCACATCAAAACATATTAAAGATGGAGATATCACCGAAGAAATTGTGAATTCGTACGAACGTCAGCTTGAAGATCTTAAAAAGAAAGGACCCTATGAAAAATGTGGCATCTGTTTTTCTGAGGTATACCGTTTGTTTGGTAAACAGGTAGACCTCATGCGCTCACTTGGGATTTTAAATAGCAAAGAAAATATACGGGAGGTAACTGATTTTCCCGATGATGAGATAGTATCGCAGATTATCGAACCGTTAGCAAGTACCACCCGTTTTCAGATTCTTAAAGCAGTATCAACAGCTACGAAGACTTTTTCGGATCTCTCTCATCTGACAAAACTCAGGGGAGGAAATCTTCTTTTTCACCTCAAAAAATTACAAGAGGCCGGAATGATTATCCAGCGTCATGAACGTGGTGATTATATCATAACTGAAAAAGGATTCAGAGTTTTATCTTCAATGTGCGATATTTACACGTATTTGTCTGATCAACACCTGCAAAATAAAAACTGATATTTTATTGGGATATATGAGATCATTATGGAGCTCTTTCATTCACTCATACAGAAATAACATGTATCATATTCTGGAAGAACCTATTGATCTGACAACGGTCTTTACCGGCATCGGACCTGAATTCCGGGCCTTCCTGGTTTTTTCCGGTGCAGGAGAATAACTTACCGTGACTCAGCAAAAAGAAAGGTCTGCTCTCATCTATCTGAATAATGCGGCATCTACATGGCCAAAGCCAAAAGAAGTAATCTGGTATGTTCAGGATGCAATACAGGCACCGTATCTTGAGCCAGGGCGTACCACGCTTGAAGCAGAAACCTGCTATCCTGAAGAGGGCCGTGATGAGCTTGCATCATTTTTTAATACCCGCGATCCTGACCAGTATGTCTTCACCAGAAATGCTACAGATTCTCTCAATATTCTTATTCATGGATTTGCTGCAGGTCTGAATAGTTCTTTTCATGTTATCACTACAGAACTTGAGCACAACTCGGTGATCCGGCCGCTTAAAGCTCTTGAAAAGACCGGAAAAATATCTCTTACTGTCATACCTTCTGATGATTGTGGTCATATTTGCGAGGATTCCTTATTGGAAGCGCTCACTGCGAAAACCCGACTTGCGGTTATTAATCACGGAAACAATGTAACCGGCTCAGTTCAGAATATCAGGGAAATCAGTATACTTCTTCGTGAAGCGGGAATATTTTCTATCTTTGATGGATCTCAGACTACCGGACAGATTCCTATCGATCTTTCTGTAATCGAGGTAGATGCTTTTGTCTTTACCGGGCATAAATACCTCTTTGGTATACCTGGAATTGGGGGATTCTTTTTACGCCAGCCTGAACAGGTAATCCCTCTCCAGCAGGGAGGCACCGGATTTGATTCAGCCTCCTTTATGCATCCTGAAGAAATGCCTGCAAGATTTGAGTCTGGAACACCTAATTTTCCTGGTATTGCTTCATTAACTGCAGGAATTCGATATCTCTCACATATCGGACTTAATCGGGTTAGTGCTCATACGACTCGTATGACCAAGTATATCTGTAGCCGCCTCTCACAGATGCACTCTGTAATTTTGTATACTCCAGCCCCTGATACTCCGGTTATCTCATTTAATATTCAGGGCATTGATCCTGAAGATGTTGGTCTTGTTCTTGGGAGAGTGCATTCGATTATAACCCGAACCGGGATTCATTGTGCACCCTGGCTGCATCAGCGTCTTACCGGAGGGCAGGGGTGTATCAGGATGAGTCTTTCATATCTGAATACGATGGAACAATGCAGGAAAGTTTGCGATATTATAGAAGGATTTGTTCAGCATGAGAATTACCAGAATTAGCCTTTCATCAACGTGCAGGGATGGATCACTTGTGAAAGAATATCATCTGAATACTCCGGTTGATCATCATGATATATCAGAGCTTGAGAAAACCGGAGAGGTCATACTGAAAAATCTTGGCGGAACTGAACTTTTTACCTATTCCTCAGAAAGTATGACAATTAAAGGGATGATAGGGGATACTATAGTATTTGTAACCCATCAGAAAGACAACACTGACAGGGTAGAACTGACGATGAATACGATCTTTGAATGAACAATTGGTAATCTCTGATTACCTCAATGTTCAACCGAGGAGATTATCTTAAAAGAAGTATTATAGTGTATTCACAATTGTGAAATGCGTTGCACCAACTCATATGATGGCAAAGATTGAGAAATAATTCTTACCTGAGAGATTAACGTTATTGCATATCGATTCTCCCCTCAAGCGAATGATTGAAGTATCGGATCAGACAAAGAACTGATCCTGCCGGACCTGTGAAGAGATCCGGATCGGGTCAAGAGATAGGAGTCCCTGATCTTTCGTCTGAGTGCCACCTATCAGAGCAGGTTAACCATGACTTCAGAACGAATTGTCTATATGGACCATTCAGCAACGACGGCAACCAATCCGGAAGTAGTCGATGCTATGGTTCCCTGGTTTAGTAAAGGTTACGCTAACCCGTCTTCCCTGTATCGTATCGCCCGTGAATCAAAAAAAGCGGTAGAAAAAGCGAGAAACAACGTCGCATCAGCACTCGGAGCAAACCCTGATGAAATATATTTTACCTCCGGGGGAACCGAATCTGATAACTGGGCGATTAAAGGCATTGCCTATGCAAACCGCAAAAAAGGGAATCATATCATTACCAGTTCAATTGAGCACCATGCTGTCCTCCATACTGTTGAATACCTGGAAAAACAGGGATTTGAGATCACCTATCTTCCGGTGGATAACACGGGGCAGATAAGAATTGAGGATTTGAAGGATGCCTTCACTGATAAAACCATCCTCGTCTCTATTATGTTTGCAAACAATGAGATAGGGACGATAGAGCCGGTTTCAGAGATTGGAAAACTTTGCAAAGAACGTGGAGTATATTTCCACACCGATGCGGTGCAGGCAATTGGAAATATCCCTATCGATGTAGCGGCGATGAATATTGATCTCCTTTCCCTCTCAGCTCATAAATTTTATGGCCCTAAAGGAATAGGGGCCCTTTATATTAGAAAAGGAGTGAGAATTGACAATCTGCTCCATGGTGGCGGTCAGGAAAGGCGTAAACGTGCGGGAACTGAAAATATTGCCGGTATTGTCGGCCTTGGCTGCGCTATCAGACTTGCAGTGTCTGGTATGGATGAGCGAAACAAACGGGTGAGAGCACTTCGAAACAGGCTTCTGACCGGAATCCTGGAAAAGGTACCGAATTCACGACTTAACGGGCATCCTGAAAACCGGCTCCCGGGGAACCTGAATGTTTCCTTTGATTTTATCGAAGGGGAATCAATTCTGCTCCTCTTAGATCATTTCGGAATCTGCGCCTCTACCGGAAGTGCCTGCACATCAGGATCCCTTGAACCATCACATGTACTGCTTGCCATCGGTCTTCCTGCTGAAACTGCTCACGGTTCACTCCGACTGACCCTTGGTGAAGAGAACACTGGTGAAGACGTGGATTATGTACTTGAACATGTACCAAAGGTGGTGCAGCGCCTTCGGGATATGTCACCACTGTATGCTGATTATGTGAAGAGGTCGTGTAATGTATAGCGAAAAAGTAATGGATCATTTTATGAATCCCCGAAACCAGGGCGAGATATCCGAGGCTGACGGGGTAGGGGAGGTAGGAAATCCGACCTGTGGTGATATTATGCGAATTTTCCTCACCGTGAAGGATAATATCATCACTGATGTAAAGTTTCAGACATTCGGGTGTGGCGCTGCAGTAGCATCAAGCAGCATGGCAACCGAACTTATCAAGGGGAAAACTCTTGAAGAAGCCTGGGAGGTATCTAACAAGGCTGTTGCCGAGGCACTCGAAGGTCTTCCTCCCATCAAGATGCATTGTTCGGTTCTTGCTGAAGAAGGGATTCACCAGGCTATCAATGATTACCGGGTGAAACATGGTCTTGAACCCTGGGAAGAGAAAAATCCAAGGTCTCATGATCATCATGGTCATGGCGAAGAAGACACCTGCTCCTGATAAATTTTCCTCAGGTTATTGGTTACTATTTAGCCAGACAATTTAGAATACATATTCTTTTGATTGGCTCTGTCACCTGTATTTAATCACAATTTTCGGTTGTCCCCCGGTTTACATCTGGTATCACGATTTTAAAAATAATAGAATTAAATAAACCTACATTCCGAATATTCCGCTGCTAACTTTTAAGTGAGTAATACTACTCTGGCTTGAAATCCGACTTTTTCGAGTTCATTCCATTATCTGTTATTATCCGGGGCACAACCGGGGGATTTAAGATTGAGTTCTGCTTGAAAGAGAGCCATTTCCATCATATAGAATTATCGTAGGATTGAAAAAAAATAAAAAAAAATTAGTCATGAACACTCACACAGAAAATGATAGACTTGTGGGGGTGGACATGTATCTCCCCACTTCGCGGAGAGTCGGTTCACCGGTACAATAACTCATAATTACCAAAACAAAATACAGGATAGGCTTATTTTACATCAATGTGATCATTTAATCCAAGATCCATTAGAGCAGATTTCAATTCCTGTATTTCTTCATCTGTTAATCCAGCATCTTTTGTGAGTGAGAAATTTACGGATACTGATAATTTCCCATTATTGGCATATTTCTGTAAAACCTTCATATAGAAATTCATCCATTTTAGATGAGGAATTTCTCCTTCCCATTGCATAGTTGTCTGCGTTGGGGGTGGAAGAGGTGGTGGGGGCGGAGTATCACCGGGAATGATCTGGATAGCAGCTTCAGACCTAACGTCTTCACAGCTTACTTTTAAATGATAACCTCCGATATTCTCACCGGCAGTAAATTCCCCATTTGATGTGACTGTTCCACCCTCGGCTACCTCCCAGAATGCTGACTTCCCCTCTATCGGGTCCCCATTTTCATCCAGAACCTGATAGGTGAACGTATGTTTTTGCCCTTTAGTCAGGGTGATATTGTTGTTAGAAATTCGAATTGATGTCACTTTCCGAGAGAGATTATCCAGGTATTTTTGAGCATTATAAGCCGATATTAAGAACGTCTCGTCACTTAATTCCACCTGGAGGCTGCTTATCGGTTCCTTAAAATAGAATAGATCGTATTTTCCATTAACATTCAGACCAACATAGGCAAAATCGCCATTAGATACTCCTGCAGAAATTGTGTCTTTGATAATTTCTGGCCCTATTATCCTTGGGAGCTGTGGAGATGAATAAAAAGCATCCTTGACCGCTTTACTACTCCATTCTCGATCCTTAAATGCAGGGGGCCAGTGACGGACAATGAATTTTGGTGCAATAGTATAGGACAAGAGACTAAGATCTCGAAGTTTCCCAAGTATGAATGAAGTGATTGTCTCAGATGAACTGGAGTTGATAAGACCCATATCGATGATATCTACATCGTTAGTCTGACTATAGAGTCCCAGTTTATTGTAACTCCTCCAGACCTGTTCTTTAAGATCAGTCTTTGTAGAAGCGATGTATTCAACGACCTGTTTTTTTTGCGAGTCATCAAGATTGAGTCTCTCCCTTTCTTCATGAATCTCCTGCCATGCCAGGTAACTTCGAGCAATATCTGTAAGACGTGTTGAATCATCAGAAATAGCAAAAATAAGTGAAGACTTGAATGTTCTTCCTGAAGTGCCACATTCTTTCATCATCTCAAAAATCAGTTTTTTTGTTTCAGTTGAAGATAGTGACATAGAAGGAGAGGTTACAATGAGATGGAGCGTAGGATGATCCGGAATTTGCACACTCCGTTCAGGATAAAAAATCCGCTCTATTCCACCTTTTCCTTCCTTAAATGCTGATTGCACAAAATCCTGGACGCATTTTTCAACGTTCTGTGAAGAAACAAATGGCTTCTTTTCCGCATGAATTTTTATCGGATTAGATTTTAAACCAAACCAATATCGGTTATTCTCTGCATTGAGAAAAAAACAAACACCATTTGGAGGAGACAATGCTTCAAGGCATGCATCTACATTTGTGATCTCAATATCCGGAGTCCCACATGATAGTCGAATTTCTGGGAGTGAAGCTTCTGGATGAGACTCAGTGCCTCCATTAGATTCAAAGAAAATACTGGTCGCTATTTTTTGATGAAGTTTTTTCTTACGAATCTCATCTCGTGATTCCTGATCTAATCTGATTGCGTGGGAGTCGGCCTTCCCGGAGATATCTGTTGTAATCACCCCTTCAAACCGTTCTTCTCCTGCTTGCTCCAAGACTGCTGCTCTAAAGAGTGGATTTTCAAATGGAGCTGATCCAAGCATTATCAGAGGATCTTGTGCTCCTCCTTTATATCCCTGGAATGAAGCCGAAACCCAGAGAGCAAGAAGTCTGAGTACCCCTCTGGTCTGTTGAAATCTTGGAAGACTACGCCATTTTCTATCGAAGACTGAAAGGACCATCGGATGAAAAGGGTATGTAGCCTCAAATGCTTCATATGCATGATCTACCGGGAACCAGGATGGGAGACTGTCTTTATTCTCTCGGGCCCAATCGGCAAAATCCGATATTACTGGTTTCGCTTCAGGTGGAACGCCTTTCCAATCAAACAACCGCCGCCGGATGATTTCGGAGGTCTCCGTGTCTGATGACATGATGTAGGCTTTTCCTACGCGGTCTAGGAGTTTCTTTATCCGTTCAAAATCTGCCGCATCCTGAGAAGTCATCTCAAGTTCTGATGCAGGAACGGAGACTGCAAGGACAATTCCTCTTTCACTTGCAGCTACCTGAGATAGGTTTTGAATAAAGTCATAGAGTTGATCAGAGAGCCCCGTCTTTCGACTCCTGCTCATATAGTTCATCAACTCGTCAAGAAGAATCAAACAGGGGGTATCGGTTGGAAGAAACGCTCTGATAACATCTCCCCCCGGTGCTATCATCTGATGATCATGCTGGGCAACTATCGCATAAGATTTTCTTCCGCCAAGTTGCCAGGCAATCTCTCCCCAAGGTGTTTTCCGAACAGGAGAATCCGGTCCATCACTTCTCCCTCGTATAGAATCAAATTCAGTTCCGACAAAAGTTGCTGTATTTGCTCGGGGAATCGTTGTAATTCCTGCTTCATTTGTAATAGTGAGGACTCCCGGCCATCCATGAGATTTCTCCCCATGTTGAGCAAGATGATAGAGGAGAGTTAATGCATGGGTCTTCCCTCCACCAAATTGAGTAGAGAGATTAAAGACTGCATTTGTCTGTGTTATTTCGCCTGATAACCTCCGAACAACTTCCCCGGCAAATTTAGTCAGGGTGCTTGTGAGATACGTTCGTTCAAAGAATCGGTGAGGATCTGTGTAGTCATTGGGAGCATCCCCAGTTCTCACTTTATCCAGGTGAACAGCAAACTCCGAGGCATCAAGAGGTCTCCCCTCTTTGAGATCTTCTCGGGGATCAATTATCTTGTACCACGGTTTAAGCGACATATTATTTCCGAAGAGAAAATTTTGTTCGACTCATTATATGCGTTCCCATTCTTCACGAGAGATAGCGGCTTGTTTGAGAATCCTTTTGAGAAGGTCCACTCCGATCTCTCTCTTTTATGGGTTAGGGATAGTAAGGACAAGATCACCTTTGATCATGTATGGGTGTTTTCCTCCCTGAAATGGCCCTTCAAATCCTAATTGTAAGAGATTTTTGCATAAATCGTCCCAGGATATCGGGCCGATTCTATGCCCTGGCATGAACCTCTACGGGGATTATCTCTTCAATAATAATTCCATTGATTGGTGGAATTTGCATCCCTCTCCGTAGATGAATGATGAGCCACCCATCTATGACTTCTGCGAGGTTTTTTCTGCATTCATCCAGCGTTTTCCCTGTTGCATATACTCCGGGAAGATCCGAAACTTCCCCGTAATACGGTTTTTCATCCTCAATTATTTCATAGCGAGCTTGAGCAAGTGCTTCATTAATATATTCCATTATCATAATTTCACGCTTGAATTATAATTTTAAAGGTAAATTTATAGGCTTAACTCTTGGATGTTATTATTCAATCAATTCCAGTTTAGTCGTTGTTTTGAATACATAATTACCCTTGGACGAGCACCAGCACTATATGTGAAACTAAGACCTTGACGAATAATCTCAGGCATATAACATAATTCACCTTCAATTAAAATCATACCATTCTCTTTTAGCAAGGCAATTTGTTCTTTATTTAATTGAAGATCACCAGCGATAAAGGGGATTTTTTTATTAATTTGATCTAATTCATCTAGTTGTACTAATATAGGCTCAATTTGCTTATTTTCACGTTTAACTTCATCTAATTTTTCAAGACTACATTCTTTTATTGATTTTCTGATAGCAGTAGGTGTAAGAAGTCGATCAGGCCATCCCTCAGATTGGGATTTTTCTGCAGCTAAGTGTAGAAATCTTACAATATCCCTCGGTTGGATTTGACCATTAAAATCTGAAAGTGCACCAATTACCCATTGAGCTGAATTAGATTCTTTTGCATTATCTTTACCTAATTTTTTCCCCCAAACTTTTAAAAGATCTCGTAATAATTCATCTTTCTTTAATTGGCTAATATCTGAACTGGAAAATTTATCATAACCGGACTCTAAAATTACCCATTTTACAAGTCGTAGAGCATCTAATAATTCCCATTTTAGTTGATAGGCAGAATAACGTGCCTCAAATTGAGAAAAATTTTGAGAAATTGAGTGACTTGCAATATCTTTCCGAACAAATACCATTATACCAACATTATTTCCAGGAATCTGTTCAAGGTACCGTGGAATATCCTGTAATAATGATCGCAGAGCAATTATCTGATTTTCATTCGAATATATATCCTGAAATAAATCTTCCAGACCATCAAATATTGCTATGATAGACTTCTTCTCTCGTTTGAGATCCATTAAGAATGAATCCCATGACGATGTATCGTCTATGTTATACCCTGCTGATGCGGCAATACATTGTAACCATATTTGTCTCCACTCTTTATCTGAAAACTTTCGTGCTAAATTTTTACCTACGAAATCAGAAATACAAAGATCATCTGAGACATTTCCGGATTTCAGCATCTTTGCGACTTCAGACCTCGCAAATAATGCCTTTTCTCGGTTTTCACGAATACTATTCCTGGATTGAATAACCGGCAGTATAAATGAATTTATCAAATGCTCCTGATCAGATACTTCACGGGCAAATACATCCCACCGAATTCTTCTGGTAAATTGATTATACAGGTATGTTTTCCCAGATCCTTTCGGACCCATAATTATTGCAATTGGTACCTGATTGGAAAACCGGGTAACAAGATCTTTAATTGAATTTGTTGTAAGAAATTTATCTATCTGATTATTATCAGAATATATCATACTATAAGCGAAGTTCTCAATTCTCTTCCGATATTCAATGACTTCTTCAATTGTAGAACTCATCGAACTTTCAATATTGTATGAGGAGATGGTGAACAATTCACTCAATTGTTTAACCGAAGACTTGAATGATGAGGACGAAATTTCTTCACGTATCTGATCCCAATTTTTTGAAATGACAAAAAGTGACTCTTTCTGTTCAATTTCGATTATGGGAAAATCAGTAATATTTTCTTGATCTTTTGGTAAAAATGGATTCAATGAATTTAATAATTGGTTTCTTTCTTCATTGTAATATGATTTCTGATATTTTATGGGGATTTGATTGATGATTACAAATGGTATAGGGTCATCTTCTGATTGAGGTTTAGAATCAGGTCGGAGGCTTATTAAATTTAACAGATTGCAAGTCCCTTCGATTGACTGGGGGTTGAGAGAAGTCACCAATACTCGATTTACCCGGGAATCAAGGATTAATCCAGCAGATAATTCAGATAACCCTGCCCTCAGATCAACAATTATTGTAGACACATTTAATTTCTTTCCTAAAGATGCAAGAAAGGTTGTCAAAATATAGGGATTCTGGATGTTCTTTGTTAAAGATTCAGGAGTAATCTGTATTCGGTTAAAATGTTCACGAGTGCGATATGAGGGGAGAACAATAATATTATCAACAATAGAATTTTCCAAATAGTTTGATATTAAGTCTAAACTAGAATCTAAATTAGGATCAGGATCACTATGAATTATGGCTAGTAGATCCGAATAGGCAATCGGGGGATCTGGGATCCTTTTAGAGAGGGTCCAACTAATGCCAGGAGCTTCTAAATCACCATCAATTAACAATACTCTTCTTTTAGGTTCATTTTCACTTATTAATGAAGCCAGGGTAATGGCAGTTAATGTTTTCCCGACTCCTCCCTTAAATGAATGAAATACGATGATTGGTGGTGAATTTAATGGAAGATCTGGTTTTATAATTTCAACGTTCTTCGACAGAACCGAAGGTCGCGCAAATGTTGGTGTAATAATTTGTTTGCTATTAAATCGCTCAAGTTCTTCGATATCAATAGAGAGTCTTCTCTCATTTTTCATTCCTTCTGATTCAAGAATAATAGAATTGTCTAAAGGATCAAATCTTGGCGAGAAAATGTTTCGAATCCACGTTATTGTTATATCTGTAGAATCCGGTTTGACACCCAGGACTAAACCACTCCAATATACTCTAATCCAGATTATCCAATCAGGTAATTCTTGATTATTCTCAAGCTCGGAAAAAACATCTTCAACATCAACCCATGTAAAAAGTTTTTTTGATAATGTCATCGTAATTGCCACCTTTGTTCAAGATATTCGCCGATTTGTTTTAGATATTCTACTGCTGATATTTCATCTTCAGGTTTGATTACGATTCCATATCTCCATACCTGATGTAATTGACTAAAATTTATCAATTTAGAAGATTTATGCCCAGTTAAATGGAAATTTCGTTGGTACTTAGATAAATTATTCGCTGGGATTTGAAGATCTTTTATTAAAGGATCTAAAGAGTGACTATAAAATGGATGTCTTTCATTATCTTTAACTTGAGGCAGTGGCGAAAGACATAAGTTCTCTTTTCGCATCCAGCAATATTTGACTGCACATTCTATCGCGTAAAAAAATAGTAAACAATGAGGGGTTTTATGTTTCAATTGACTATTATTGGATAAGTGATTCTCTATCGCAAGATATATTTTAATGTATGATTTTCTCAATTCTTCTGGTTCAACTCTGATTATTTCGCTCATCTCACAGCCCCAGCGTCTTCTTCCTTGCCATAACCGCTTCGACCCACCGTCGTTCATCGGTACCAACTGGGTACAACGCTGCAAAAGCCTGGGCTAAAGTCCAGAACTTTGAATTTTTACCATGTTCCATGAGGAATATCTTGAGGAGTTCGGATTTTCCGGCAGCATGAAGGAGCATACTCTGATGAACTATGTCAAGCATCGTCTTTCCTGAGGTATACTCCTTGAGGTCAATAACCGGATCCGGCGAGACTTCTTCGCCAAAGACTTCCCCGAGGGTCATCTGTTCTTTCTTCTTTCCTTTGGCAGTTTTTACTCCCCCTTTTCCAAAGAGGATATCTGCTCGTTCCATAACAGGCAGAAGTCTGGCTGAGGATCCTTTAATCTCTACAAGACCGCTCAATTCTTCCAGATTTGCACCAAGACCCTGGGCAATTTTTCGGGCTGTATCGAAATCTAGTTCGTACCCGGTACTTTTGACTGGCTTCTCACCTTCGGTAACCGGACCAGATCCCGCTGTAAGGGTCCAGAGCCACATCGCGGTTAGCCTGGCATCTGGTTCAAATGCGGTGGTATCTGCTCCACTAAAAATGGTGGTTAACGCTTCTTTACTAATAGCAGCCCAAACCTGCTCTAGGTATTCCCTAAGTGCAACAATTTCGCCGGATGGTTTTTCAACTGAGGAGTAGCGGGAAAAAATTTCAAGAGCAGGTCCGAGACAGGCGAAAATCGCATCTGCACCAACTACATCTTCGGAGACAAGACGTTGCATCCATTCGTGTATACGTCCGGGGAGTTCAGATAGGACGGAGCGATAATCACCGACCTCAATCCGAAGTGAGCCGTCAGGGTTTTCACGAGGGCGACAGACAAGGTGAATTGAGGAGGCAAGAGCTGCGGTTCCCATTGCATTCATACGAGTCCCCATTTCAGTGTCAATAGGCCAAGATGCAGTGATAATCCACCCAGCATTAATCAAAGACAGTAACTGAGCTTCCCATCCTGATGTAGATTTGTGGGCAAATACTATAACACCTAATCCATTTGGGGAAAGTACTCGTCTGCCATCCTGCATTGCAATTTTCATCTCATTTTCAAAATATTCTTGTGTTTTGTTTGAATAAGGACCCGGAAACCGTTTTGACAATTGAACAATTTCGTTCTTTTTATCAACTAATTCAGAGTTAAAAAGTTCTGGGAAATCCGGTTTCAATAATCGTTTTAACCAGACATAAAAAAAATCTGATAGATCGGCGTAAGCAATAGCATCATAATAAGGAGGATCTGTGAAAAAAAGACTTGAAATATCATCTGGAAGTAAGATAGAGCGAGCATCTCCCTGATTGTATGTTCCAATGTGATCATTACATGATGCAGTTTCAAAGGGAATTGTCACAAGATCGATCATTGTTTTCCAAGAACCTACAGATCCTCCAAATGGATTACATTCACAATAATCATATGCCATGGGTAGTGCCTGTCTACCAAAAGTGGCTTGCATTTTTTCTCCTGATGAATTCCATCGACAGAGAGAAGTAGAATGCTCAGCTTGCCGATCTAATGCGATAGCTAGTAAAGTTTTCAAAGCAGAATTAAAATCTTTATTATTGCCTTCAAATTCAACAACTACTTTTTTTATTAAAAGATTTATTGAAATTAATAGAAGTTTTTGTCTAGCATTAAACAAATTTCCCCATTTATCAAACCCATATAATACTGATGAACTCAAAGCGCCAGATCCAGATTCATCAGGGTATTTTTCTGAAGGGATTAGGTTTAAATGATTTTGATCTAAACATATGGACTTAATTTTTTCAGATGCTAATTCAAAGTTTAATAAGTCTTTATCTGTAGGTGTCCGATATTTTCTTCCATTTTTTCCATTTCTTTTAGTAACAACACAAAACAATCTCGAATTATCAGCCCCTCCCATATTTTTTTTAAATTGTAATTTTACAGAATTTGATGGAGTGGTGTATCCACATAAAGGACATGTTACAGTACCTCTCGTAATTGTACCGTCTTTAATGTCCCGCAAGTTTGGATTAGATAATATTTCTATCTCGATTTTATTGCTTCGACAATTTGTATTAAATTTAAGGCCAAAGGTTTGATTTTTTCCTTTAGAGAGCCAAAGTGAACGAATTAATGGAACTTCGGTACCACAACCCGATCCTTCACAAGTAATTGTCCGAGCCCAGAGGTATGCAATTGGAATCGATCCATCAGAGTCTTTTGGATAATATTGGGCTAATTCTTTTTCTGCCTCTTCATTTATCCACTGCCCCCATTTCTTGACCTCATCTGCCAATTTTTCTCCATATTTCGGTATATATTCGAGAACTACTTTATTCAGAAGTACTGCTACGGGATTGAGATCACTTGCATATGCATCCGCTCCAACTCGAAGAGCTTCCAAGGGAATTGATCCACCACCAGCGAAGGGATCAACTACAAGTGGGCGAGAGCCAGGAATCCCCCCTAATGCTAGATGAGCGGATTCGGTGAGATGGCGTGATATTTTGAGATATTTTTCATTAGTAGAATTATCCCAGTTAGCAAAATCTGCTATAAAATCAAGAAGACAAGTCCTGAGGGATTCAAGATCCTGTACCTCCCGGTTACCCGTATCAAGCGTATTCCAGAAAATATTCATCTCTGTCTTTGCAATTTCTATGAAGGACTCTGGACAGAGAGGATCTGCCGGGTCAGGCCAAAGTGAAGCACAGAGCACAGCCCGGCAAGCAGCAAGTGGACGGCGAGCCCACCAGATATGTAGGGTTGAGATATGACCGTGACGGATAGATTTCTCCCTGCGGGCGTGTTCTGATATCTTCTTAATCGGGAGATCAACTTCGATAAGTCGTTTTGGGTATTTTGGAGTTTTAGTCATTATTGAGAGGGAAAATCATCGATAGTTGTTTGGTTTAATAGGACCAAAGCTTTTTCTTTATAGGTTTTTATGGCATCGTTCTTGCATTCTTTTTCTGCTTTGAATAATGCCCATTTATCAAAGTATTTTGATTCTATATTCTTAATAACTGATTCAATTTTATTTCCACGGCAAGAAAGGAGAATCGTGTTTTCATCGTTCTTTTCGCAAAGACCATAATTCAATCCATGTTTAATAATATCATCTGCTAATTGCTCTATTATTTCGTTCAATTTTGCTTGTGATACACCAAGAGAAATTTTATCTTTTAAAACTTGGATGATATGTTTTTTTAATATAATTTTTGGATTTGAGCTTGAGCGACCAAAGAGATTTTCTCGATAACAATGGCCAACAATAGCTAAAATAAATAATCTATATTTATGGGATGTATATAAAAAAGGTAATTCATATTTGAATTTTAAATCGGCGTATCCAAATCCATCCGATAAAAAATCCGTCAATCCTTGATCTTTATGGTGTTGTTTAGGGTGTAATTGAATTATTTTTGAATGGGGTTTGTAGGCCCAGATATTCACATTATTGACATTATGCTTTTCTACAGCATTAAAGACTTTTTCAGTATCCTTGTCATATATACACAAAACAAATTCAATTTTATCCTTATCAATAGGTTCACCAATAATTTGTTCCAGATATTCCGTTTTCTCTTCAACCAAGTTTTTAGCTTTATTAACATCTGTTAAGGGTTCTAATCCTTTGGTTATTGAGCTTTTACATTCAATAAATATGGATGCATGACTTTTTTGGTTATAAAGAAAAAGATCAAATGATTTATTACTATCCCCATCATTTTGAAATTCTATCAAAGGTTCTGCAAAATAAAATTGATATCCTGTCTTTTTTATTGAATCAGGTTGGGCAAAATGCTGTGCACATAAATTTACTAAATTATCATGTCTTTTATTTTTATCAATTTCTTCGATGATAACTTCCTTTTTAGAAGGTACTTTAAACTTTTTACATTCCTCCTTAAGGTTTTCTAATATTATGCGTTCCTCATTAGAACATTTTTTTAGGAAATCGTCATATTCTTCTTTAGGGGAAGGAAAATTAGTGATAGAATCACCCAACTAACGCGGTATTATCAATATTCTCTAAGACGAATTCAAAAAATCTCAGCGAACTTCCAATATCTACCTGTTTGACAGGATAATAATCAATAATATCTCCATTTGATGTGATATCAAATAGAGAACCTGAATATCCATCAATAACCCTTGCACTTAAAAAAAAAGATTTTGAAATGACCGTTTCTTCTAAAATGGTAAAATTCCATTCATCACTATCAAATTGATTGCGAATGTCAGCGTATTCATCACATCCGATTTTTTTCTTCAGGTGAATTCTCCAAGGTTTTTGAACGATTGTCCGGAATTGATTAGAAATTCCTGCTTGATTAACAGAATAACTAGATTCTCCAATTGCTTCTCTAACCTCTTCTAATCGCTGGATTACATTTTCAATTATCTCAAATATTTTGGTAAAAGAACCATATTTAAAGGTAATTATTCCCTTATTGTCGATCCGAAAGCTTACACCTGAAGGTAATTTAATATCCAAAATTTTTGGCAGAATACCATAATAATATTCTAACTCATTTAATGTTTCTTTACCATCTAATCCGTAATATTGAATACTTCTATTCACTTGAGGACGATATTCAGCAGGGATATCAATATTTCTATTTCGAATTGCAGAAAAGTAAGAGATAATTAATTCAGGATTTTTCTCTATTAACTCATCTTTTATATCCTTCATTATTTTTGGGGGGATCCACAAATGGGAAATATTAAAAGAAGAATATATAAACCTAAAAAGCGTTTCGGGGATTTGATTTGTCTTTTTTGCAGTCGTAATAAATAGGGGAGCATTATTTTGATCGTCAAAGAATGATAAATAACGAATTTTTTTATCTCTATCATTTTGACAGATTACAATTAATCGACCAAAAATCCTTTCTATTTTAAATCCCGAAATTTTTAATCCTTCAATAAATGAATCAAAAGAGCTAAATGATGATATTGTTGCAACAATATTTGCATTATGGATTACAGTATTACTATCTTCTTGATCGAAAAATTTTTTAAATTGTTTAAATGTATTTATTTCTCGACCCTCCAATAGAGCACAAATTCCGATAAATGGATTCACGGGTTGAGACATATTACTATTAGTAAATAATTAGCCGCCCTGATGGAATAATCTTCTGATAAGGTTTCCAAATAATTACATAATCTGCCTTATGTAATAATGTTCAATCTTTACAATGGGTTCCCATTTCATTCTTGCGGGATTCTGCACCCTGTGTAACTGTGGTTCTGTAGCACAATCGTACACTACATACAGCCAATATTCATTTCCTAACCTTTCTGCAGTCCGGTACTCATTCGTGGATAACAAAACATCCGTTCCTGAAGCTCTCCCTTTTACTTCAATAAACCTGACTTGGGCTGCAGTTTTGGGATCTTCAAAATGCATCTTCCTGGAAATTATATCAAAACCCCGATTCTGATCCTCAACACTCTCCGCAACCCATCCTTGTGACTCTTCATACTCGATGGCTTTCTGAATAGCAATTCGTTCAACTGCATCATCCCGCTTAAATCCGGCATATGCAGGATCATTTCCTGCTGGGTTTGGAAGTACAAGAGCCCTTCCGTGATGGATAATATCTCCTATCGTACACGAACGTTCCTGTTCAAGCTCTTTCCTCCGGCGATCAAGTCTCCTGTTCAGATCATCTATCCGGTCACTTGTCTGTTGAATATTCGCCGGAATGAGGGAGTCTGAATCACCCTCTCCCTGACGCTCTACCAATTTAAAGAGCATCTCATTTTGGCGGGTGATGAGTGCACTAAGGCTGAGTTCTATATGAGTAGAGATGATTTTTACTTCTCGTTCCCGTTCGATAAGAACTTCTTGTAAAAATGGAGTGAGAGAATGTTCAATTACATATTGCTCCATTTCTTTCACCGGTGCAAAAGAAATATCCGGGACGTTTTCAACATTTTCTGCAGGAATAAGATCCAAAAAGACCATCGGTTGCCGAACCATTTTTCCCTGCAGACTCTGTTCCGTTACAAATAACCTACGGTGAACAACATTTCCTCTCCCATCCCGGATGATAGCAGAAAAAACATCAAGTGCTGCAGGAGAATCTCGATGAAGATCATAAAAAATTGCCCCATTTACGAGATCTTCTACCGATTGCTTAAGCGTAACCGTTCGCAGGGCTTCAAACAGAGGATGCCCTGGAGTAACCCATTCCACTTGAGGATTCTTTTCTAAGATCTTCTTATCAAAAACAATATCTTTATATTCACGGCCAAGTACGCCAAACTGAGGTTCTTGTATCTCACCGATATCTCGGAGGGATTTCGGCACTTTCCCAATCCGTAAAAGGCCTTCTTCTTTTTTATTAGTTTTAGCTGAAAGACCGGCATATGGAGCTGCATCTACAAAGAAGTCTCTGATAACTTCTGGTACGAGTCTCCTTTCCTTTGCTTCGCTTCGTTTCCCGACGATCACCGAAAGGTTGAGATCTCGTTTGGCTAGTCCTTCCAGAGCAGAGTTTGAAATTCGCTTGATATGTTCTAAATCAACGTTCTCAACAATCCGATCAAGAAGATCCTTCTCCTCTAATGTCTTGGCATACATCTCCCGAAGCATCTGCTCAATCATATTAGGAGGAATAACATCGCCCAGGACATTGAATACTTTCCCAGTACGCTTCTCATCGAGATCACTTTCGATCTGTTGAATTCTCTCAAAAAGTTTCTGAAATACCCGGCCTTCACGGGTATTTGTTGCAACATAATTCAGAATCAGACAATCGTTTATCTGACCATATCGGTGAACTCGACCCATTCGTTGTTCAAGACGGACGGGATTCCAAGGAATATCATAGTTGATCATATACCAGCAAAATTGCAGGTTGATACCTTCACCTGCTGCTTCAGTAGCTATGAGTACTTGGCAATCTTCCCGGAATTCGCGTTCAGCATATAGACGGGTTCCCGGATCATTCCGGCTCCCTATCTTCATTCCCCCATGAATAGCAGTGACACGAAGTCCCCATTGCTGAAGTTTTTCAATCAGGTAGGTCAACGTATCCTTGTGCTCAGTGAAGATGAGGAGTTTCATTTTAGGGTCTTTAAAAATCCCTTGTTTAATAAGGGTCGACCTAAGTTTCAGTAACTTTGTCTCAATCTCCCTGGATTCGAGATCCTTTGCTTCCTTTACCAGGTATCCTAATTCTTTAATCTCGTGTTGCAGATGAACCGGGTTATAAGATATTACCTGTTCCTCAAGTTCAGATACCTTCTTTTCCCGGTCCTCTTCAGTCCACTCGTCAATATCATCTGGCAAACGCCGTTCAATCTGTTTCTTCCGATACGCTTCAGGATCTTTGAGGATCTCTTCTCGTTTATCCCGCATACGCTCAAGTGATCGCCTGACTGCAAAGACGCTGGAGGCGAAACGTCTCTGGAGCATTGCCATGGTGAATCCAACCGCTCGTGCCCGATTTGAATCCTCCTGCGCAGCTTTTACTGACTGTTGTTCTACAAATCGAGTGAGTTTTTGATAGAATTCATACTCATCTTCATCAATCTGAAATTCAACAGTCCTGACATCTCTATGAGTAAAGAGACTGGTAGATTTTCCAGTCTCCTCATCAGGAAATGTGACCAGAGCTTCTTTAACTCTCCGAAGGTAAAACGGAGCTTCATGGGTGCGGAGAGCTTCTTCGATGCTATTAATATTCCCATATACATCTTTATCGAGAAGCGAGAGAAACATCCTGAAATGCTCTTTATCTCCCTTATGTGGGGTAGCAGTCATCAAGAGAAAATGGTCCGTAATTTCTGAGAGTTTTTCACCCATCTGATAAATTTTGGTCTTCTTCTCTGGATTTGAAGCACTCATTTTATGGGCTTCATCGACTATGATGAGATCCCAGTTACTTTTAAGGAGTGATTCACGAGCATCTTCAATGTGAGAAATCCATGATACAGAAGTTACAACCTGGTCCTTATCGAGCCAGGGATTCACACCATAGGTTGAGCGAAGCACATCCCCCCGAATGACATGAAATGTCTCCCTAAACTTTTCAGACATCTCACGTTGCCACTGAAATGTAAGGTTTGCTGGAGTCACCAAAAGGATTCTTTTTATAAGGCCCCGAATTTTTAGCTCTTTAATGAGCAGGCCGGCCATAATTGTCTTTCCTGCGCCTGGATCATCTGCAAGAAGGAATCGAATTCGCGGGAGTTTGAGAAAATAATCATAAACTGCTTCTAGTTGATGGGGAAGGGGATCTATTCGAGCAATTGAAAGGGAGAAATATGGGTCGAATTCATAGGCTATTCCCAGTCGAAGAGCTTCAATTGCAAGTTGAAATTTTTTCCCATTTCCAGAGAAATTTTCTTTATCTGGTCCAATTATCAGGTTATGGAGATCTTTTTCTGAAAGAACCGGTTGGTAAAATGAATTAGAGTCGATACCTCTTCCGATGATTTTTATTGAATTATTAAGGGGTTCGATTAGAACTATTTCTATTGGTTCAGGAAACATAGGCCCCCTGATTATTACTGAAGGTTTGAGCTTAAGAGAAAATTTTTCTATATCGAGCATCCCTACACCTGACATTATTATTAATTATGTAAACATCTGTAGTTTTGTAAATGTGATTCGAAAAATACTGATATATTAATGATATTTTGTATATTCCTACTACCTCGCGAAAGCGGTCACTCTCATTATCTACTGATATCCCCTCTTTACATCTCTTCATTCCAACCAGGCCCGATCACTTTTCTACTCATTAGGCTCATCTTAAGGTACTACTCTTGTGAATCACATTACGCCATGTCCATCACGATTAATTTTGGTTTATTATTTTACGAAAGATATCTTCAATATTCGTATCACCACTCTTTAATGCGATTAACTATCCATGAAAAGGATACTGGTATAATTCTATCAGTTTACACTTTCTAAAAATAAGCATTTTCATGAAATGGGGTATAATCACAATTATGTGATGTTAACGGTTGCTATTCTCAATTCCAATTTCAGCATTAATTTGGCTTACTAAATTTTGTCTGAAATTTTCAACGACTTGATAAATCGACAGCGCTGAAAATAGGGTCCTAATATTTCAGAGGACCCTAATAAACCTTTCACATATCCTGCCTATAGTGACCTATTCCTAACTGATATGGGGGATACCCTAGTTCAAAAATCCATGGCTTTGATACCCCATTATAGTGCGTTTAGTGAGGTTGTTTTTGCGGATATTTTCAAAAATAATTAATAATTAGGGCATATTTATAAAAGCGTATCCAAATACCGAAGAATTGAGGTTTTTCACCAACATCTTACTCACAAATCGATGATAAAACCCTAAACCTGAGCGAATTTAACCTTACAAAAGTGGATCCGAAACACCGGTAAAAAAAGGTTATACATGGGAAGCAGAGATAAGCCAGGTAGTACTGTTTGAATAGCTGTATTTCTCAATAGAGTATTTCGGGCAGGTTTCTGCAAGAATTCCCATATTTGTTCCGACTTCTTTTGATGAAAGTCCGGTTTCTTTGGCGATATATTTTGATTTAAAGAAATTTTTACCGGCTTTTACCCGGCTATCCAGGTAGTTAATCAGACAGAGTTGTCTTTCATTATAGCTACTGGTTGTGGTACTTTGTGTGAGCATACTTACCTCTTAATTTGAATTGTTTGTTTGTAGGAGGAAATCCGGCCGTTTGAACAGCCGGGTTAATTTTTCGTTTGGATCAGTGTGTGGTAGTTATACCGGAGTTCTTTGGGAAGATTCCCCAGACATTCAGGTCTTCCCATTCAGGAGATGAGAGAGATGTAACGGTTGTAGGAGGACATGTTGTTACGCATTACTCATCATTCTGTAAGAGTCCTGCACCATTGCATCCGGAATGTTTAGTTCTGGACACACTGCTGACAGGTCTCTTGTGTGACATACTATTGTTGTATGAAACAGTGTATAATGCTGATAGACAAAACTGATGAAAATTAGTCTGAAATGAATTTTATTGTGAATCTGGGCAATTTTTATTAAACCCGGGCTGCTTATCGACACGGTACCTAAATTGACAATTTCTGGAGTGTTGCACCTGGTTCAGATATATATTTTCCGAATTTTTGTGGATCAATGGTATATGAGATGATTATGGTAAATTGGTTGTTTAAACCGTTGCAACCAGTTGCAACAGCCTGAAAAATCAAAAAAAATATATGTCCCGGGAGATAGAGCATGAGAGAAATTATATTATCGCGGAAGTGAAACCCCCTCATGCTTATTGCAGTAATTGATCAAAATCGCTGGTTATTGAAATACCAATGGTGGCCCGCTATAGGCACCAGGCAGGCAGAAGAAAAAGAATTCTTATGCGATATGAGAAAAAGGGTAATTTGATTCTTTTTACTTGGTCTATTGAATTCGGTTACACTATCTTATCGCACCGAAGGCATTCATTATACCCTTTCTCTTTTATCAGCTTCAGAATTTCACGAGGGTTTCCATGACATTTAAATTCCCCGTTTATCATAACATGCCCGCGATCTACATCAAGATAATCCATGATATATCCAGTATGGGTGATTACAAGGCCGCTGTTCTTCCGGTTTGCAAATCGCTGGAATTTCTGGAGCAGATGAGCAATTGCTTCACCCATAAGATGGATATTTTCAAGATCAACCCCGCTTTCTGGTTCATCAAGCATTATAAATGAAGGGTTTTGCACCATCATCTGAAGGATTTCACTGCGTTTGATCTCACCGCCGGAAAATCCGTGATTGATATCCCTGCCAAGAAAGTCCTCCATATTCATCCGTTCTATGGCGGGTTGAATATCATCACCGGTACCTTCTTCCTTAATTACCTCAAGCATCTTCCCGAGCTTAAGGCCTGATATGGTTGGCGGGCGTTGAAACATGATACCCATTCCAAGCCGTGCACGTTCATGCACCGGAAGATCAGTAACATCGACACCGTTAAAGAGAATACTCCCTTTTGTCACACGGTAGGCATCAAAGCCCATAATGGTCATCAGCAGGGTAGATTTTCCTGAACCGTTTGGCCCCATAAGGACATGGGTTTCCCCAGGTCCTATATGCAGATTTACTCCGTGAAGTATTTCGCGGTCTCCAATGGCAACATGCAGATCCTGTAACTCAAGCATAGGTGGGTCTCTTCTGAGATATTCAACCTTCAGGCAATTTGATGTTTCCCGAAAAACCCGAAAAGTATCTGATATAGAATTATATGGTTGAGCTGTGAAATCATCTGAGATCTGTTCGTATTTAGAATAAAAAAGATAATTCGGGGATTATTTCCCCAGATTTCGTGTATCTTCAGACAAGCTGTTTTCCTGCTTCAGCGCCCGGCATACATTCAAAGACACCGGTTACTTTGAGGATAAGAAGAGACTTTGCAGGAAGGTTCGGTTTTTTCTCGTGAATCATTTCAGCCATCCGTGCGTGCTCCGGGCCCGATGTTTTTACCGTCACATCTGCCTTTACCTGATAACATCCTTTTGCTCCGGCTCCATAGATATAAACCGCAGCTTTCGGATTTTCAAGGACATTTTTCAGGGATTTGTGCATGAAATTATCGCCGATCCAGATGGTTTCCGGGTCAATGAGAAAGACCGATCCCATTGGTGCAACGTTTGGTACACCATCCTTTGATGCAGTTGCAAGGGGGAATACCTTGACTTCCTTAAACGCTTCAATCATGTCCGGGGTAAGTGCTGCCATGGTATGTAGGTATTTTTTCCAGATCTCATTAACCTTCGGGTAGGTATCATAATCTATAAACCAGGGAGAGGATATGATCGATCTGCACCGGGTATGTTTGGCACTGGCGCCCGGGTTTATCGTCCTGTATCTGAATCTGGGAAGATTACCCTTACTATCGCCCCGCCATCGTTAGAAAAGCCGGCTGTCCCTGATAACTGAAGGGCCAGGTTTTCAATAATTGCAAGACCGGTACTTGTGATCTGACCATGGGCGATCTCATCAGGAAGACCTTTGCCTGAGTCTTTGATCTGAAGGATATACCAGCCTTCTTCCCAGGTAAATGAAATATCAATGGTTCCGGATTCTTCTGGTGAAAAGGCGTGAGTTATACAATTAATAAGAAGTTCTGTTGTTATGATTCCGATCGGGATGCCATTACCAGCACTCATTGTCCAGTTTCCTTCGCAGTGAGAGGTAATGGTTATCCGCACAAGTCTTTCTGCATACTCATCTGAAATATTAGTCTCAATTGTTTTCAGATATTCACAGACCGCCGCCACTCCATCCCCTGATAATTTCTGATAAAACGCAGATAATGCATAAAGAAATGCCCGATTCTCCCGTAATGCACTTTCAACAGAATCATGGGTATTATGCATCCCCTTCATCTTGATAATGCTGTCAAAATTCTGGAGATCATTTTTAAACCGGTGGTACACCTCTTTCATTTCCCCCATGTTGCCCGCTGCAACATCGGGCGCCTTCGTTTCCTGGATCTTTTTCGGCAGAGGAATGATAGACCAGGATAGAACCGGTTCATCATCAATGTCAGACTTTCGGGCTATAACAAGGACAGGGATAGCGCCTGTCTTTGTTCTCAAGGCTGTTTCAATCCCATCAAAGGTTTTGCCAGTCTCTCCAACTGATTCAAGAGTGATTAGATCATCAAGAGACGTCATGAGCCCTGCTGCGGTCATTGTAAGACCAATCAGTTTTTCTGACTCACTCTTACCGGTAAGTTCCATAAAATGGGTATTGACTGCAATGATTCGCTTATCTGAGAGCCGGGTCATGACAAGAGGCACTGGTGATGCTTCACAGGTGGTCCGCATGAGATGGTGGGATGAGGATTTGTCAGAGCTGCCCTCTAATGAAAGTGATGCAGTCAGAATAAGACTTTCGTCAGCACTCGTGGTTGAAAACAACCGGATTGTAATCGGTACTGGTTTTTCAGATGAATCCTGTGCAATAAATTCAAAGCTGGTGCCCCCCTCTCCCCGGGTATCATAGCGTTCACAGATATCGATAAACCTGGCCTGTTCCTGAGGCAACAGGAGTGTTCTGAAAGCCTTGCCAAGAATCTGGTTCACTTCGTACCCTAATACCCTGGTTATTGCAGGAGTGACATACTGGATAGTTGTGTCCTGATTAATATACGCGATAATATCCCCGGTATGGTCAAGCATCCGTTGCCAGAGATCTCCTGGCACCTGCACGGGTTTTCCCTCTAAAGTAGTGGTATCCCCTTCACATACTCCTTCTGTTCTGAGAATATATCCTTCAATAGCGGTGAGGGATAGTGGGCCTGCAAAGATTCCTTTTCCAACAATTATCCCTTGAGCAGGTGTCCGGTCCTTGGTAAAGATGGTCAGTGGAACAGCAAAGGTACCTCTTCTGGTTATTCCATCCTGTATCTGTTTTCTAGCCTCGTCTCTTACAACCGGCTGGATAAGATCGGGTAGGCAGACAAGGCCGGTATCTACAAGTTCTGCTTCGCTGTATCCGGTCACCCGGCGAGAGCCTTCATCAACGTATTCAAACCGGAGCGCTGCATCTGCCCGGCATCTGAAGGCCATTCCTGCTATCTGATTATCTTGTTTCATACTATCATTGAGAAGGCTTACCTTGCGGGAGCATCCATTATACAAAGAAATGGGGCACAGCATTAGTAAGACTTATGGATCTGTTCCCTGGATCTCTCAAAGAGGTATACAATTGGTAAAGGGGGAATTTAGGGAATGAAAATATCTGAACGATCCCTGCTTCTTCCAATTCTTGCAGTAATTGTACTTGTTGTTATGGCAGGCGAAGCTATGCTCACCGCTGCTCTGCCAACAATCAGTAATGATTTTGATGTCCCCGGAGTGTTTGAATCCTGGGTTCTTCCCATGGTTTTACTTGTTGGCGCAGCAGCGGCTCCGTTCATAGGCACTGCTGGTGACCGGTATGGCAGACGCAGACTCCTGCTTATCTGTCTGATTATTTATCTTATTGGTCTTTTTAGCGGATATATTGCCCAAAATATCTGGATCCTGCTGATATCAAGGGCTTTACAGGGAGTGGGTATTGCCTCGTTTCCACTTGCATATGCGATGATACGCGATCAACTTCCAAATCGAGATGCTGATGTCGGGATTGGGGTAATTAGTGCGATGTATGGCGCAGGGATGTTCATCGGGGTCATCATTGGTTCATTTATCATAGAGATTTATTCATGGCGTATGACATATCTCCCCCTGATTCCGATAACGGTGGTTTTAATTCTTCTCACTGTCCGGTGCATTCATGAATCACGCCCTTATCTACCTTCTTCTCTCTCATCTGCATCCAAGGGATGTTCTGTATCTGGTCTTGACTGGGCCGGGCTGATAACTCTCTTTACTACCCTTCTGCTTGGTCTGGTTGCGCTTTCACTCGAAGGTTCTTCTCCATCTGATTCCGGATTTGGTATGAGGATTCTTCTTGGATGCTGCGCATTTGTGTCCGGTGCGTTGTTTGTGTGGATAGAGCTCAGATCACCCTGCCCGATCATTGATGTCCACCTTGTAATGAGGCGACCCGTCCTTCTCCTAATTGGAATTGGGACCCTTACCGTCCTGGCATTTTTGATGTTTTTACAGGAAATGCCGTTTTTTATTCAGTCAAAAACCGGTCTTGGGCTCACTGCTGCTTCTGTCGGACTCATACTTATGCCAGGAACACTCTGCGATATGCTGGCAGGCCCTCTCACCGGCAGACTGGTCGTGAGCAGGGGGGTCAGACCTGCGTGTATTATCGGATCCCTGCTGCTGATCTCATCAATCTCTCTGATGATTCTGGGTGAACCTTCCTTCCTTCTCCTTGTGTGTGTATGGATGGTTTTTTCTGCCGGTATGTCTGCAACTGCAACCGCGTGTCTTATTGCAATCATCGATTATGTTCCCCGCACCCGCACTGCTGAGGCTACCGGTCTTATGCAGTGTGTACAAACTATCGGTGGTATGGCCGGCCCGGTGGTTACCGGTATTGTGCTTGCAAGTTCAACCGTATCTGATATTAGTAATGGGAAAACCTGGTGGATTCCGGCAGCGGAGACCTTTACCCAGGTTCATATGATTCTTCTGTTTCTGAGTATTGTTGTTCTCTTATGCTCTCTTGCACTTCGCTCCGGGGTTGTGGAGAATGAGATGATAAAACCGGAGTCAGTGTGAACCGGTTGACAATTCAAAAAAAATATTGGTGTATACATGATGGGAAATCGGGAAAAACTCTGTCCATTTGATAAAGAGCATTGTATCCGTGGACGATGCGCTGTATGGAATCAGGAATTTGAGATGTGTTCATTTGCCATCATGCCTGCCCGAATGCCGATAAAAGAAGCACCCAAAGGGGACGTATCTGGATTGGTAAAGGATTTGCCGGTATCTTCCGGCTTGTCAGGGAAGTATCGGGATCCGCTTTTTGATTAAGGGATAAGTAAGTGGTATTACTTGTTCATTGAGGGAGAGAAGAGAGGAAGCTGATAAAAATCTCTGGCTATGCCACACGCTGAACTTTTATCATGTTCGTTGTTCCTTCAGCCCCTGCAAAATTTCCTGCTATAACGATAATATAATCCCCGGCTTGTGTAAGCCCTCTTCCCTGTGTAAGATGCAGGGATATTCGAAATAGTTCGTCTGCTGTGTTAATTGGCTCATGAATGCAGGGAATGATGGCCCATCTGATCAGAAGCCTTCTTGCTACTGTTTCGTCAGGTGTTATTGCAATGATGGGAGATTTTGGCCGGCATCGCGAGACTCTTACTGCAGTCAGTCCGGATCTGGTGAATGCAACAATCGCTCTTCCTTCCAGTCTGTTTACGAGAAAACAGGCACTATAACTGATCATTCCTTCAGGACTTTTTTCATTGAACACTTCACGATCTGATAACATCTGCTGGTAGGGAAGATGTTTTTCGGTTTCGCAGGCGATCTCAGCCATGGTGCGGACCGCCCTTTCAGGGTTTGATCCGATTGATGTCTCCGCAGAAAGCATTGTTGCATCAGTCCCGTCTGCAATAGCGTTGGCAACATCAGTCACCTCAGCACGTGTGGGTCTGCTCTGGTGCACCATAGATTCAAGCATTTCTGTTGCAGTAATGACTGGAACACCGGCAATATTGCACCGCCTGATGATGTCTTTCTGGATGTGCGGGATGCAGGAGAGGGGTAATTCTACACCGAGGTCGCCTCGCGCTACCATAATTCCATCAGAGACTGCAAGTATCTCATCAAACCGGTCAACTGCAAGTCCGGTTTCAATTTTTGCAATCAGGGGGGCGTCAGATCCTGCCTGTCTGATAATATCCTGAGCCTGAATAATATCAGATGCAGAACTGACAAAGGAGAGTGCGATAAAATCTGGATTCTGCTTGGCAGCAAATGCGATATTTTTCCTGAGTTCATCGTTTGCATAGGGGATGTCCGGTCTTCGGCCCGGGATTACTATGCCGGCTCCGGGTCTGATAATACCGCCGCCTGTAATTTGCGCCCTTATTGTCTTACCGCCCTCAATAACCTGTGCAGTTACTGCTCCGTCACCTATAAGAATGGTGTCGCCAGGAAATACGGATGGGATGTAAATGTCGGGCCCTACACCTAATTCATGCATCGATGGTGTAGCGCTCAGAACGATTTCATCACCAGCAAAGAGGGGCCGGTTCTCATCTGGTAGTGTTCTCACTCGTAGTTTTGGTCCCGGAATGTCGATAAGAATCGCGACAAGTTTATCAGCCTCCCGGGCGGCAAGCCGAATCCTTATTAAAACCTCCTGATGTTCCTCAAAGGTACCATGAGATAGGTTCAGCCGTGCAATATCCATCCCGGCGCGGATCATATCATGAATCGTTCCGATATCTGAACATGCAGGTCCGATAGTAGCGATTATCCGGGTCAGTCGCAGGCCTGGTCCTGGTATGGTGTCCATTCTACCCTCCACCGCGTTCTGCATATGTGTACCAATCCTCAGTATATATCTGGAACGGTAACGGATGCGTCTATTTTTCATCTGGTCGAACTGATTAAAAAGCGGGGAAGACAAATCTTATGTCAATGGAATCCGTCGAGCGCGAAGATCTCCTTCTTGCAGTCAGCCGGCTGAAAACCAGAACCGGCAATGAACCTGCCGCTCCTGATCTGGCAGACTTTTTGAAGAGAAGTACTGCAGATATATCTGACATGCTTGTGATTCTTCAGGAGAGAGGGGAGGTAATAATTGCAGATGACGGGACGGTGAGTCTGAGCTCTGCAGGAGAGTCTGCAGCTTGTGTTGTCATGAAAAAGCATAAAGTCCTTGAGACATTTTTTGAAGAGATGCTTGGTATGGACCGGGCCATTGCTCATCAACAGGCATGTACTCTTGAGCACCATGCATCAGAAGAGACCATCTCACGTCTTGATGATTTCATCGGTGCGAAACCATCAACCTGTAAGCTTGGCCGGTTTATTCATGATCTCCATTCCTGCCAGACATGTGGATGTCAGATGCTGTCTGAATGCCAGGAAGGAGATACGGTGCGTATCACCGCGGTGAAAGGGTGTGGAAGAGCAGCACGGCTTGCAGACCTGGGTCTCATCCCCGGAGTCCAGGTGTTCATCCGTCGCCGCCTTGCCAAAACGTTTTTAGTGCAGGTAAAAGAGTGCGATATTGCCATCAGTGCTGATATTGCATCATCAGTGCTCATTGAGAGATGTAGATGAAGATAGGACTAATTGGAAATCCGAATGTTGGAAAATCCCTTATCTTTACTCAACTGACCGGAATCGGTGTTGAGATCAGTAATTACCCCGGAACAACGGTAGATCTCTGCTCCGGCACTATCTGCCACGATCGTCAGGTAATTGATGTAGTCGATCTTCCTGGTATATATTCACTTGACGGGACCGGATCAGAAGAAGAACTGGTCAGGGAGACGGTTATTTCTGGTGAGTATGATGTGTATGCTGTCGTTCTTGATGCAACACATCTTGAACGCAATCTCTATCTTTTGCTACAGTTGCTTGAGTTTGGGGCGTCTGTTGTTGTAATTCTCAATATCATCGATGAAGCTGAACGGGCAGGGGTAAAGATAGATACTGACCGTTTTTCACAGTTTATCGGAGCTCCGGTTATCACAACTGCAGCTTCTCTTGGAAGAAATATTGATCAGATCATTCCACTGGCCCGGTTCCATGCCCGGAAAGGTGAATATGCTGTTCAGTATGATCGGCACATTGAGGCTGCAATCAGGAGTCTTGAGCGACTTGCAGGCAGTACCCGGGCTGAGGCTCTGTTAGCACTGCAGGGAATAGGTAATGATCCGGTATTGATGGATGCAGCACAGACGATTGTTCCTGAGATTGTGGAAGAGCACCGGATGACTGCTCATCAGCTGATTGCAGGAAACCGTCATCACGCAGCAACACGGCTCGCAGATGCGGTAATAACCAGAGACGATCCCAGGATGGTTACCGATCCTGATCGGTATCTTACCAATGCTTTTCCAGGAATTCCCATTATGGTTACGATCCTCTCATCTATGCTTCTCATCGTTTTTATGGTGGGATCGTATCTTGAAGAGATTATCGTAGAGTTGTTTGATCTTTTTATCATCATTCCAATCCAGAATGCTGGTCTCAATCCGCTGCTCTATGAAGTACTCTTTTCTCTTGCTATTGCAATTCAGGCAGGTATCGGGATTGCATTTCCTTTTGTGTTCACGTTTTATATTCTCATTTCCCTTGTGGAGGATTCCGGTTATATGACCCGTATTGCATTTCTTGCAGATCGGGTGATGCACCGTTTCGGCCTTCATGGACAGGCGATAATTCCGATGGTTCTCGGTCTTGGATGTAATGTTCCTGCTATTATGGGGATTCGCCAGCTTGGGACTCGACGTGAGAGGACTATTGCCGCATTTCTGATAACCATGGTTCCCTGTTCTGCACGAACGGTTATCATTGCAGGTATTGTAGCGGCATATGTAGGAATTCTGGCTGCATTTTCAATATATTTCTTCGTATTTATCCTGATTATTATTACAGGAGTCATCTTGTCAAGGGTCACTCCGGGAAATCAGCTTGGAATGGTTCTTGAACTTCCTCCCCTTCGTGTTCCACGAATGCGGCAGGTCATGATCCGTTCCTGGATTCACATCAGGGAGTTTCTTGTCATTGCAATGCCGCTTCTGATGGTAAGCAGTGTTATTCTCGGACTTTTAGGGTTTTATGGAATCACCGATCTGTTTCAGAATGCGATAGCTCCTTTCATGGAGTCCATCCTTGGTCTTCCGGGTTTTGCATCCACTGCGCTGATATTTGGAATCCTCAGGAAGGAGATGGCATTTGAGACACTCATTGTTCTTGCCGGGACTGCTGATCTTCTCTCGGTAATGACAAAACTTCAGCTTTATACTTTCGCTCTGATTAGCACGTTGTTTGTCCCGTGTATTTCTACAATTGCGGTTCTGTCACGAGAGATGGGGTGGAAGACCGCTCTATTGATATCTGTTTACACATTGATTCTGGGTCTGAGTGCTGGTGCACTCTTACAGCTCCTCATGTGAGTATCCCTTTTTTAGCGGTGGAGATATCATCCATCTCTTCCAACTGATAGCATGGAAGAGTGGAGGAGTATTGTTTCAGGTACTGCAATAGAAACTGGCGAATGGTACCTGGTGACCAGTCCTTATGACGGGGTCGAAGTTGCCCGTGTTTTACGTGGAGGAATTCAGGACGCTGAACAATCTCTTTATGGAGCATGCCTGGGAGCAGCGAAGGTAGCATTACTCCCTGCTTATGCGCGCTCAGCAATCCTTCATCGTCTGGCCGACCTTATGGAAGAGCGGCAGGAAGAGTTCATCCGCCTCCTTATTGCAGAAGGAGGAAAACCACGCAGGAATGCAGAAGGAGAAACTATCCGGGCTATTGAGACGATACGAATCTCTGCAGAGGAGGCAGTCCGGATCGGTGGTGACGTAGTACCTCTTGATCGGACTCCTGCAGGCGAAGGCAGGATAGGATACGTTCAGCGGTTCCCGGTCGGTGTGGTGGTCGGTATTACACCATTTAACTTCCCGCTAAATCTTGCCTGCCATAAACTCGGGCCCGCGGTTGCGTCCGGGAACGCAATAATTCTAAAACCGGCATCCTCTACTCCCCTCTCTTCACTTCTTCTCGGAAGGCTTCTCCTTGAGGCAGGATATCCTTCTGAAGCAGTAAGCGTTCTTATATGCAATTCTGATGTTGCAGAGAAGCTGGCGACTGATGAGCGGGTTGGTTGTATCTCGTTTACCGGGTCACCTGATGTCGGTTGGGATCTTAAGAAAAAAGCCATGAGCAGGAAGATTACACTTGAACTTGGTGGTAATGCCGCAGTTATCGTGCATGAAGATGCGGATCTATCCCGTGCAGCAGCCCGGATCGTTGAAGGAGGGTTCTCCCAGGCCGGTCAGGTTTGTATCTCTGTTCAACGGGTGTATGTGCACCGTCCGGTATATGATCACCTCATCAGTATGATTGGTGCTTTGACAGACCGACTGGTTACCGGCGATCCAAGTGACCCTGCGACTGATGTCGGACCGATGATATCGGTGAAGGCTGCACAGATTGCGATTCGCCGTGTACGTGATGCCTGTGCTCAGGGGGCAGTAATTTTAAGGGGAGGAAATGTTCAGGGGTCAATGATGCAGCCTACTATTCTTACCGGCACTGTGGCAGGGATGGAGGTAAGCTGCAGAGAGATGTTTGCACCGGTAATATGCATAACTCCTTATGAAACCTTTGAAGAAGCGGTTGCTCTGGTAAATAATTCGGTATATGGTCTGCAGGCAGGAGTGTTTACTCGTGACATTAGCAGAGCACGATATGCGTTCTCACATCTTTGCGTTGGTTCAGTCATAATTGGCGATATTCCCACGTTCAGGGTTGATCAGATGCCATATGGCGGTATCGGGCGATCAGGAATTGGGAGAGAAGGCCCTCGATATGCAATAGAAGAGATGACAGAGCCACGATTAATGATAATCAGTATATGATTTCAATATAGGTACATCATGATATTCTCTGCTTTCCGATCAGAGGACATAAATGCCCGAATTTCCAAGTTACTATCAGCATAAAGCCGGTCAGGTACAGGGTATGGGTGAAGAAATGAAAGCGGGAAAACCCATGGCCTTTGCCTGGGTCAGGCTGATTAAATACATTGAGGTTGTATGAAGCTGGAGAGAAATGGCATAGTTGCGATCACGTTCGGATGCACGTTTGTGATCCTGTTGCTGTTTAGTCTTCTGACCTCAGGGTTTGGATTTGATATAAAAGGAATTTTTGTTGCTCTCTATTTTGCAGTGTGGATCGCAGCGGTTGTCTTTGTGGTAATGACTTATATCATTCCTATGATAAAGGACCGGCAGAAGAAGGCAAAAAATCAGGTTAAAAAAGGGTCAACCGGAGTTGTTTCTCCTCCTCCTTTCAAATCTCCCCGGTCTGGTCTTCCTCTCCGCGACCGGGTTGCTGCATATGTGGCGGAGAGGCGAAAAGAGGATGGTCTGCAGACACCCCAGCCCCTCCGCCCTTCAAGAACCGTCTCTTCTAAAAGTGGGGGTTCTTCATCAGGGTATCAGGCAGGAACTTCTACTCCTTCATCAATATCTGCCTCTTCTTCAGCAGGAATTGCAGGTGCTGCAGTATCGTCATTAGCACCAGAACCATGTGTTACCGGGACCGGTGGAATTGGTGAGGATCTTGGCGACCTTCCTCTTCCTGATGATTTCGGATCGGTTGATGATGCAGGCACAGGCATGGACAGCCTTCCCGGCCTTGATGGGGATATTGATGACCTGAGTGGATTTGACGGTGGCGGCGATATAACTGATGATTTCGTGGTAGATGATGGTATAGATGATACCGGGGGCTTTCCTGAAGAACCGGTATCTGGTTCATCTTCACAGGATTTTTCAGGTGGGGAGCTTCCCGGGCTTGATGACGATCTTGACGCTGGTTTTGATGGTTCTGATTTTATTTCTGATGATGGAATGATGGATCTCTCGTCTGGTGATATTCTTACAATGGATGATGAAGAATCAATGGAGCCCGTTTTATCGCCGTCATCAGGAGACGAGGGCACCATAATGAGTGATGGTCTTTCAGAGGATGGTCTTCCTGATCTTGACGAGACTCTTGAACCAGATATTCTTGACAGTGATCTCTCCGGTGATGAAGACTTTGGGGATATCGAGTTTGATGATCTTGAACCTGAAGAACCAAAAAAGGCGGTGAAATGAGTGTGCCCGGTTTTCATGGTCATCAGCATCATCCACAAACCATCTAAAGAACTGATGGTAATCAGTACTAAATGAAGCGTCTCCACATTATTTTTTTATTCTTTTTCTGCGGACTTCTCATGATTGAGGGTTCCTCTGCATATATCTCCCCCTGGTCTGATCTTACAGTCAGCCAGATTTCTGCGCCCCTGACCGGTTCGCCCGGATACCCGTATGAGATAGACGTTTCCATTGAGAATAATGGAAATGCAACGTCCGGACTTGTTTCAGTTGGATTTTACCTCTCACTGGATGATCGGCTTTTAAAAAATGATACGTTTATCCAGGTGACAACCGGTGATCCA
>Ga0351901_1034_pt1 | contig 47011 bp, 45 predicted proteins | sample BONcelHT113001D4_FD_206875 | JGI IMG/M metagenome (GOLD analysis project Ga0351901, IMG submission 206875) | Enriched cells from coal bed in the Powder River Basin, Montana, United States - BONCAT cells T11 rep1 HSBNCT.T11.300.1.D4 ...
TGAGGCATATTTCTATAATAACCGAAGTTCTTTATGATAAGTGGTAGAGCGCCTTATATAATCGCAAAAAAACTTAAAAAAACTCTAAGAGAACGAAATGCTAGACTACTTGTCGTCCCATTTACAGCCCTCCCCTAGAAGAAAAAGTATCTGAACCACTCAATCGGCTCAGATTTTGACAAATATCTGCATGGCCTCATTCTGCTTCTTCAATGCCAGCAGTACATGCATTTTATTCACCAATGCTTGGCTGTAGGCAGGATCCATCTCCAATGCCTTCTCATAGCTCTGCAGCGCTTCTGCATAATTCCCGTTTGCTTCCAGAGCTATTCCCTTGGCATTGTAGGCCAGCTTGAACTTGGGATCTATCTCCAGAACCTGATCCAGCAGCTTTCCCGCTTCAGCATTGCTCCCCAGGACCATTAGAGAAATACTCTTCTTGTAAAGGGCATCTTTATACACTGGATCCAGAGCTATTGCCCCTTCATATTTGGCTATAGATTCTTCATACATCCCCTGTATCTGCAAGAGGTTTCCTTCCCGCAGCCAGTTAGACTTGCTCTTGTTATCTAATTCCGTTGTTCTGGCCGCAGCAGCGGAGGCATTGACGTAGTCCTTCATCGCCGTGTAAGAATCAGCAATCCCGGACCAGGCTATTGCCTTGCTGCCATCAATCTGCAGGGCAGAGTTGTAGGATTGAATAGATCCATTGTAATCCTTAAGAGCCTTCTGGGTATCGCCCCTGTGGACCCACCCCATTGTGTAATTGGAATCCTGGGTGATAGCTTTATCGAAGTAGTTCATGGCCTCAGTGTAATTCTTCGAGGCGTAAAGCTGGCTCCCCCTCCAGTCGAAGTACTCAGTCTCTTCTGCAACACATACTGCACATAGCAAAAAAATGCTTACTATTATACTTATTGTTCTCAATACTATTCCTCCATTTAAGACTAATTGATTAAAATTAAAGCAACGATCTTTTCCAGAATTACTATCCGTGATGTCTCAAAAAAAACGTTTTAAAGGCTACGCACTGGCTTTTACCTTCTTGAGCGCCCTGGCGGCATTAATTCTCACATCATTATCCTCTTCCGCGGACATCGCCTGGAGCAGGGCTTCATTGGCCTTTGCGTCGCCCGCCTCGCCCAGCGCCCAGGCGGCATCAGCTCGTATATCGCTTGTCTGATTATGATCCTGCAAAAGCTGGATGAACGGCTCTACAGCGCGGCTCCTGTTGATATTGACCAGCGCCTGCACTGCAAACTCTCGCATATCCTTGCTCTGGAATGCCACAATCAGCGGCTCAATAGCTCTTTCCTCTTTTATCTCACCCAGAACTTCGGCCGCCCCCTGCTTCATCAATTTGTCGCCGTTTTCCAGCACTATGATCAGTGCCTGCGAGGCAGGTCTTCCTATGGCCGCGAGAGCATCCATTGCCTGGCTTCTCACAACGTTATCATTGTCCCCTAGAATCCTAACCAGTGGATCTACAGCACTGCTATCATTTATCTCGCCCAAAGCCCTGGCTGCCTCAGCTCTCACTACGTTATCTCCGTCTTGCAGAGCCTGAATGAGCGGCCCTACTGCCTTTTTGTCATCGGTCTTGGCCAGGGCTTCAGTCGCTCCCAAACGCCGGAGGCCGTTACTGTCCTGCAAGATCTGGATCAATAAGTCTGTAGCTGCTGCTCCTTCAATGGAGCGCAGCGCCCAGCCGGAAGCTGCCCTTACGCTCCGGTTTCCGTCACCCAGGGCTAGAAGGAGTTCTTCTTTTGCCTGGCTATCATTAAGAAGCCCCAAAGAGACTGCCGCCCAATATCGCGTTTCACTGCTCATGCTGCCGAGTGCCGAAATCAGTGGCAAAACTGCCCGATTATCATTTATCAAGCCCAGAGTAGCCGCCGCCTGCCAGCGTACCAGATCGTCCTTACTCTCAAGAGCGAAGATCAATTCTTCTACGGCCGGCTTTCCCATCTTGACCAGCGCCAGTCCAGCCCACTCCCGAACGTTCCTGTCGCCATCTCTCAGGGCCTGGACCAACGGCCCTACCGCCCGCGAATCCCCGCTCTTTCCCAGCGCCCAGGCCGCCTCACCCCTGATCTTGGCATCCTTGTGGCTGAGGTTGTACCGATCCTGGGTGAATTTATCCTCAGAAGCCTGAACTGAGACCGCCAAGGCTACCAGCAACAAGAAGATGAAAATTATATCGAGAGCTTTGCGAAATTTCAGAATAAGTATCCCTCCATACAAAGCTGAAAAACCAAATCCTCCGCTTCCTTTCAGAGCCTCAGCAATAGGTCCACTGCCTCTTTTTGCCGGCCGCTCTCCAGCAGGGCATGCATCTTATTGATCAAGGCCACATTCCATTTGGGGTCAATCCTCAAAGCCCTTTCATAAGCCTTGAGCGCAGCATCATAACTTCCTTGCATCTCCAGTGCCTGACCTTTGGCATTATGGGCCTGCTTGTACTTGGGATCCAGGGCTATTACCTTATCAAGCAGCTCTACGGCCTGACCGCTGAGGTTGGCTGCCATTTTCGATAATGCCTTCCTATACAGAGCATCCTTATAATTTGCATCAAGAGCCAGTGCCCGATCTAAGCTACTCTCCGCCCCAGAGAAATTGCCCTCCATCTGCAGGAGAGAGCCTTCCTTCAGCCAATAGCCCTTGTTCTTAGGACTGATCATTGGAAGCTTTTCTGCGGCAGCTGAAGCATTGGCATAATCCTTCTTGGCAGAATATGCATCTGCCAAACCCGACCAGGCAGAAGCTTTCTGGCCATCCAGCTCAATGGCCTGATTATAGGAATCCAGTGAGCCATTATAATCCCGCAGCGCCCTCTCTGTATCCCCCATATGAACCCAGGCATCTGGGTTTGTGGAGTTTTGCTGCAAGGACATATTGAAGTAGTCTTGCGCTTCGCTGTAGTTCCTGGCCGAATAGAGCTTGACTCCCAGATTGTCGAAATATCGCCCTGCATCTTCACCCATGCAAAATGTGCAAAGAATAAAAAAGCATAGGGCCAATTGAATAGACTTCAATTTTCATCCCTCTTTTTCGGCTTCTGCCTCAGGTCGTCACCGAGAGCTTCATGGCCTCTTGCGTCCGGTCCAGCGCTAGCAAGGCATGCACCTGATTGATGACAGGCTGGCTCCATCTGGCATCAATCCTCTGAGTATCGCCGTAAGCCTCATTTGCCTCTTCATACCTGCCTTCTGCCTGCAGGGCCAGCCCTTTGGCATTGTAGGCCAGTTTATAAGCTGGGTCCAGGACTATAACCTTTTCAAACTGCTCCAAAGCACCGCTTTCATTGCCCAGGGCCAGAAGCGAAAGTCCCTTGCGGTAGAGGGCGTCTTTGTACCTGGGATCAATCTCTATTGCCCTATCGTACCTCGACAATGCTTCTTCGTAGCTGCCCTGCATCTGCAACATGTTTCCTTCCCGCAGCCAGTTCTCTTTTCGAGCGGGCTCGATCTCAGTTAGCCTGGCTGCCGCCTCTGAGGCCTTCATATAGTCATTAAGGGCTGCATATGCCTCTATCAGTCCCGACCAGGCTGGCGTAGAATCATTCTTCCTTCTCAGTGCCCCGCCATAAGACTCCAGAGATGCATTATAGTCCTTTTGCGCCCTCTGGGCGTCTCCCTTATGCACCCAGGCATCTACATAATTTGGATCTTGCTCTATAGCCTTGTCAAAATAGATCAGGGACTCGGGATAATTTTTGGCGGCATACGATTTTAAGCCCTTCCAGTCGAAGTACGCCGTCTCCTCGGCTGCACAAACTGATGCAATTATAAAAAGGCAAAATGATAGCGTTATAATCCTCATTATCGTCCTCCCTGCCCAATTTGACTCCGGGCTTCTTCTTATTCTTATGATTTTCATAGTATTAGTCCCTATTTAGTAATCATAGCCCAGAATAGCAGGAAAAGATTTTCAAATGGAATATATCACCCAAAATCTAAGACCTCCGCTATCTGACCATCCCCTCTTATCATGTATATCAATTCAGATGACGGCCTACTGATTGCGAAGTACTAATTCATTTATTCATTTCTGGCTAGGTGCTCAGGATTAATAAAACTTTCGTCACCGTTTTGCGAGCTTTATGCGTGACGTATTATCTCTAGTAGGTTCTCAGTTGCTCCCAGAAAGAATGAGTCTTTGCAGACCTACGACAAATCTGGGTCATCAAATTGCCAATGGTATTCGATTATGCAAGCTGCATCAATTCTATTGCTGCAGATCATCCACAAATTAGAAAAAGCACAACATAAGTCGTCTTCATTCAAAGGTAGCTCCTCATGTCCCATAAATTCGTAATAACCGGCGGCGCAGGCTTCATCGGCTCAAACCTTGCCCAATCCCTGTCCCAGGATAACCAGGTAGTAATAGTCGACGACCTCTCCACAGGCAAGCTCGAGAACCTTGCAGGCATCGATGCCCGGCTCCTTCGTGGAAGCATTACCAACCTGCCATTCCTCCGCGCCGCCTTTGATGGTGCAGATTGCGTCTTCCATCTGGCCGCCATAGCCTCGGTCAAAAAGAGCGTCGAAGATCCGCTGCGCACTAATGAAGTGGGCATTGAAGGAACCCTCAATGTCCTGGTCGCAGCTAGAGATGCAGGCATCAGGCGGGTGATAATGGCCTCATCGGCAGCAGTCTATGGCAGCTCTCCAGAGCTCCCCAAGCGAGAGGATATGACGCCCGAGCCCAGGTCGCCCTATGCCGTCTCCAAACTTGCGGGAGAGCATTATGCCAGGGTCTTCCAGGAGCTCTACGGCCTGGAGACGGTGGCCTTGAGGTACTTCAATGTCTTCGGCCCAAAACAGGATCCTTCCTCTGAATATTCCGGTGTGATATCCAGATTCATCACCGCTATTCTCAAAGGGGAGCAGCCGGTTATCTATGGCGATGGCGAGCAAACGCGTGACTTCGTATACGTGGCCGATGTTGTGAAGGCAAATATCCTGGCCAGCCGGGGTTTTGCCTCTGGCGTTTTCAATATCGCATGTGCAGAGAGCATCAGCTTGAACGTTCTGGCCGCGAAGATCGGAGAGATACTGGAAAGAGAAGTCAGGCCGAGATATGAAGCTCCAAGGCCAGCTGATATCAGGCACTCACTGGCGGATATTGGCAAGGCCCGCAGTCTAGGCTATATTCCGGATTATAGCATCGAAGATGGTTTGAAGGAGACGATACGCTGGTTTCAGAGATGAGCAATCCTGCGTAAGAGGCCAAAGCCTGAGCACTTGAGCATCCTCTTATCATGGTATCAATTCCAATGGAGACTGACCAAGGCCCCGGTTATTTTTATTAGGCAAAAGTTTGTGATACAACTCTTTCAAAATCAGAAAAATAATTTTCATCTAACTAGCTCAGACACGGCCCTTGCCGGAACATTAAGGATACGTGTAGTTATCTCAATAAACAGCCTCTCCTGTTGCTGCCGATCTATGCCGAATCTGTCGTCCATCGACTGCTTCTCCATCTCCAGGACGATTAGCCTTGTTTGAACTTGAGCAATCTTATAACGCTCGCCGAGTTCCGCAATCACATTCATGAAATATCCGATGCTGCGCGGCCTATCCGACGATAGATTCTTGATTAGACCGCATTCCGTACAAAAGGGATGAGGTTTAAGCCCTCGATCTCGCCCTTCATAATAGTAGGGCAACCAGATCTTCTCCTTGCTGCCTGATATCTGATGTTCACAACCGGACATGATTCCTCTCTATCCTAAGAGTAATATGGTTATGTAAAAAGCTATTGGCCAGATTGATTGAATTATCGGGTCATTTTAAGCAATAAATCTTATATGATATAAGTTATCTTGCTCAGATAGTAAGATAAGTACTTGTCAATTTCTTTGATAGATCTATTATTAGTACTATCACAAAAATTAAGATATATAATTAGTTTTTAACATTAGCTCAATCAGAAATTATTAGATGGCCACAGGATCTACCCCAGCCGCAAGGAGCCGAGAAGATACCTCCATGCCCAGAGAGAAGCATCTCACGCAGATCAAAAGCTGCCTTATTGCTAAAAAATAGACTGAAGTCTGACCTCGTGTTTAATCAATGACTTTTGCTAGTAAAAAACGAGCTTGAGTCCCTGTACCGGCCCTTAAATCGATTTTATTAGATCGTATCTCTAAAATTTTAAAAAATTTGTGCTCCCCCAGATTCACCGGCTAACCGCCTTCTCGAAAGTCACATTCTCCCCAGGGCCGCGTCGCATTTTGATGTCCTGCCATTTGGCCAAATACAAAGCCAGTTCTCTCCAAAAAGCGCTCAGCCACTCCCGCCTCTCGTGATCGCTCCAGCCCTCCGTGGAGCCCTCCAGCTCGCAGGCCCTGGCCAGGGCCAGTCCTTCCATCTGCCCCAGGGGCAGGATGATCTGCACCACCAGTCCGTCGCCGTTTTCATCCTCGGCCACCATCAGATCGAATTCTCTGATCCTGATAATCTGGTTGGGGGCAATTCTGGCCGCCCGGGCCTTCAATGCACCGTAGGCCAGGGCCTGGAAGACCCCCTCCTGGGAGGCTTTCGCCGCCGCCTTGCTGATAAGCTCACTCATCCCTTTCCCTCGCGACTTGCAGGCATTCTGTAAGGATATAATTGCAATTGTAATAGTGATAGCAACTTATTATAATTGGCGTGCATGGTGTCAAAGAGTAATCTGCATGGAATGGAAATGGTTATGGGCTGCTTTGAAGATTATATGGATTTTCGAGAGGAGGTTGATAAGATCAAGAAGAAGGATCAGGCGAAAGAAGAGCTAAAAGGATTCCCTTGCCTCGCCGATCCAAAGATAAAAGCCCCAAGTAATCTCAAAGCTCCATAAAAGCGGCTTTTTTGGCCAAGGTGAGTTTAATTTCCCTTTCGGGCGCATGGCGGTAACTATACACAATCTTTATATTCAATACGAACCAATAAAGCTATTGGTGGACTCGTGTGGAGCTACGGTTTGACAATTACATTCTAAAGGCGTTCCTCGCTTCCGGCCTACTATCGCTGGTGTCGCTTATCGCAATCCTGATGCAAACTCTGCTTTCCGGCGGCATAATCTATGGCATAACCACTCAAAGGCAATGTTTCTATCTCAAGCGCAGCCTGGGCGAGATTGAGTACTGATTAATACTAGCAGCAATACTAGCAGTTTTTTGATGCCTGGCATGATGGTGGACTCCTTTGGCCGCGTAGTTACAGGTCTTCGGATCGCTCTAACTCCTCGCTGCAATCTTAATTGCATTTACTGCCACCACGAGGGCGAGGCAAATCCGAATGGGGAGATTTCAGATGAGATGGTGGTAAGCGTTGCCAGGGCGGCGGCCCAGTTGGGCGTGCGCTCCCTGAAGTTCACGGGCGGAGAGCCCTTGCTTCGCCGCGACCTGGCCGGAATGATAGCGCAAATGCCCCAGGATCTGGACATCTCTTTGACCACTAATGGCATATTTTTGGCAGAGCAGGCCGGGCCCCTTGCCGAGGCCGGGCTGGACCGAGTAAATGTGAGCCTGGATTCGCTGCGGACCCAAACCTATCAGGCCATCACGGGCGGGCGGGAAGGCGACCTGGAGAAGGTCCTGGCGGGAATTGATGACGCTAGGGCTGCTGCCCTGGAGCCCATCAAGCTGAATGTCGTGGTTCTCAAGGAGAACGAGGCCGAGATTTCTGATTTGATCGATTTTTGCCGGGAGAAGGGCTTGATACTGCAGCTCATCGAGCTCCTGGACCTGCGCCACCAGGGGCTTTCGGGAGACATCGATGCCATCGAGCGTCGGCTCGCTGCACGGGCGGACCGCATTCGTGTCCGCGAGATGCACCGGCGCAAGAAATACTTCCTGGATGGAGCAGAGGTGGAGGTGGTGCGGCCCATGGACAACACCGAGTTTTGCGCCAACTGCACGCGCCTTCGCGTCACCTCGGACGGGAAGATCAAGCCCTGCCTGCTCCGGAGCGACAATCTGGTGGAGATAGGCACCTGCAACTGCGAGAAAATAAAGGAGCTGCTGCAAGAGGCGAATGCGAGGAGAGAGCCGTATTTTGGGAAAGACCGATTGCATGCAGGGCGATCGGCAATAATCGCACCCAGGACAAAATAATTGGTTCCTAGCTGTACCGAGATTAATATATTAATAAGTCGATGTGGTCGCTCAGGGCTCTGGCCAGCGCCTCCGCCGGGGCGATCAGGATGCCGTTGGTCTCGGGTGCGGGAACTTTTCAAATTGGCAGTTCCGTTGGCATTGGCCTTGTAAACCACGCACATCCAGCACCCGCCTTTGTTCTGGCCTGTTTTGTTATCGATGTCCAGGAAGACCTGCGTGCCCATAAGATTATCGCGGGTGAACTCTCTGGCATTCAAACCGGCCTGGGAATTAGAGTAGAGATGAAAAGAGATATTCAAAGCCTGAAGAGATGGTTGGGCATAGCACTAGTCGTGGCCTCCTTTGCCTTTTACGGATGCCTCCTGCTCGTGCCGCTCTCCTCTTTCTCCACAGATAGAAAGATCGCATTGTCTACCTTGCTGGTCATTTTGGGAGAGGGATCCTTCTGGCTGGCGGTCATCATCCTGGGGCGAGAGGCGATAGCAAAGTATCGAAAAGTTGATTGGCGAACTTGGCTTTCCGGATGGAAGAAAAAACCTTGAAAAAGAGGCTTGTCGCTGAAATCGAGGGGTATGGAATGCTTGAGTTCTTGGTGAACTCTGTGCCTCTGGGGTTAATATTTGTAACTGAATAATTAAACCCTGGAATTTACGGCAATAAACCGCAGAGTCGCAGAGCGCACAGAGGACGACGGACGGAGAACTACGATTAATCCCGGATTCAATTTACCAGGCTTTTCAGGTTGAAAAATGGAAATCAAAGGAAGTTTGCGCGTATCTGCGAACTCTGCGTCTCTGCGGTTAATTATCACCGCTTGATAATAAAAACATGCAGTCACAGCGCGCCAGAGATCCTATCACATCTGAGAAGTCAACATTAACCTGGAATTAGCCACTGGAAATGGGAAGGGCCAAAAAGGAGATCAAATCAAAGAGCAAAAGAGGTCAATTCATGCTGCCCAAAGTAATTCTGCATAACGCCGTCAGCCTGGACGGAAGAATAGATGGCTTTCCGATAGATCTGTTCCAATATTATGAGCTGGCAGCCTCCTGGAAAGAGGATGCAACACTTGCCGGCTCCGATACCTTTCTGAAGGCCGCAAGCGAAGCGCCTCCAGAGGATGAGAGCGCCTTTCTGCCGCCAGAGATCGATCCGAACGACAAGCGTCCTCTTCTGGCCATTCCCGACAGCCGCGGACGGATACGCACCTGGCATTATCTGAGGTCTCTGCCCTACTGGCGCCACTTTGTAGCTCTGTGCTCAGAGTCCACGCCCCAGGAGTACCTCGATTACCTCAAAGAGAGGCATATTGACTATATCATCGCGGGCCAGGATCACGTGGATCTGCGCGTGGCTTTGGAGGAGCTGAACTCGCGCTTTGGCGTAAAGGTCGTGCGCGTGGACGCGGGAGGCACCCTAAACGGCCAGCTCCTCCGCCAGGGCCTGGTCGCCGGAGTGAGCCTTCTCATCTATCCCAGCCTGGTGGGAGGAGAAAAGCAGAGCAGCATCTTTCGCGCTCCCGACCTGCCGGCCATTGCTGCTACTGCAGATCCGGTGACTGGGCCAGGGGGCATGATCTCCCTCAAGCTCCTGCAGATGGAGAGACTCAAGGGCGAAGTAATTTGGCTGCGCTATGAGCTCAAGTGATTGGGTCCGGCCCAAAATGGTTATATCCATATTTTCCGTTCTTTATTATCATGAAAGTATGGAATAATACCTCGAAATTAGTTGCGCTTCTCGGCATCTTCTTGTTGCTGGCCTCGGTGGCAGACTCTCAGATGAACCGGGACAGCCCCTTTTTGGGGAGCAAGCTTCCCAGGACCAATGATCAGAGCATGAAGGGCCAAGGCCAGCAGTCCGCGTCCTCGATCATGATCTCTGAGCCCTTCAATAATCAAGCCGTCTCCGACTTGTCGATATCCGCAGATCAGAACAATACCGCCTGCAATCAAGTCTCATTCCTGCTGACATTGACTGCATCTCCCAGCGGCTCCACCGGGTATCAGCCGATAAAGGTAAGAGTACTGGAAAACCGCCAGGGCACGCCTACCGCAGTTGCTGAACTTGTACTTCTCATGCCGGCCACGGGGGGCTCGCTGCATGAGACCATCGGCTTTTCCAGTGCGAATTGGCCGGCAGGGGGCAGCCGCACAAACGAGATCACAGTGACGGCAGATCCGGATAATCAAATACCTGAGACCGATGAGAGAAATAATGGCCTGACCTTTAGTGTAACCTGCCAGGGTTAGGGGCAAAGAGGGGCAAAGGCAAGGATGGCAAGGGCCATTCGGCCTTTCTTTTTGTTTTCAATTTCTTCTTCTGAGAGAAGGGGCAAGTTAATAAGTAGAGACTGCTTAAGATTAATGGATGGAAATGCCAGAAGATGAAAAGCCCACTACAAGACAATCATTGCCGCAGTTTATTCCCAAATTCAAAGGCAAGAAAGTCGTGATTCGTCTGCTCTCGGGGGGCCAGCCGGTCACTGGAACTATTGACTCGTTCAACTCGTATGAGATTCTCCTCTTGACCGCTAAGGGCGAGATATTGGTATTCAAGCACGCCATTGCCACTATCGAGATCGTGGATGAACCGCGAGGATATAAGCCAAGCCTTTGATTTTAAAATATTCTTAAGAGATAAGAATGTCCTTTAGCTCCTAAATTGGAGAATGAAAAGGATCTAAATTTTTCTATAATTATTCGTCTAAGAATATGGATATCATTATTTACTATTGGCTGCCAATGAGGACTGCATGAGCCTGAAGGTCACAATGCTAGGAACGGGCGTAGGCATCCCCCAGCCCGGCCGCTCCCAGGCGGCGGTATTGGTGGAGAACGATCAGAATCTGCTCCTGGACTGCGGGGCAGGCACTCTCCTGCGTCTGGACGAAGTGGGAGCCGACCTGGAGGCGCTGGACACCGTGGTGCTTACGCACCTTCATTTGGACCACGTCTCAGATCTGCTTGCCCTGGCCAATGCCCGCTATCTGGCAGATATGCCAGGCCTGCAGGTCTTCGGGCCGCAGGGCACAGAGGTCTTTTTTGAGATCGCAAAGAGCGTCTACCCCAACCTGGAGAAGATGGCCGTGGCGGTGCAGGAGCTCAAGCCCATGGATTCTTTCACCCTGAAAGGCTTTGACATCTTTGCCGAGGAGGCGCGCCACAGTGTGACGGCTCTGGCTTACCGCCTGGAGGCAGATGAAAAGGTGGTGGTCTACTCCGGAGACACCGAGCCCTGCCCGCGCGTGGCTGCTCTGGCACATGGAGCTGACCTGCTCATTCATGAATGCTCATTTCCTGAGCCCTTTGATGTCACCAATCACACGACGCCAAAAAAACTGGGCAGCATGATCAAAAACCAGGGCGTCAAGCGCGTTGTTCTCACGCACCTCTACCCGCAGGCACAGGGATGCGAGGATGAGATGGCGGAGCAGGTGATCGAGCTGTCCGGAGCGCCGACCATCGTGGGCTGGGATATGATGAGCGTGGTAATTTGATTGACTAATTCCAAATAGAGGGCGTCGGGAAAGTATATAACTTTTACCAATTTAACTTAATGTTATCCAATAATTAGTTCTGCATTAGAAATATACGTTATGCTGCGAAGCATTTATATCCTTTCGATGCTTATATTTCTTAAAAATTCTATGCAAGATTAACAAATGCGTTTACTTCTCGTTCGTGAATAAAGCCTGCAGGGACCTTTACTCAGAAGATCAGGGCAAACCGGTAAAAAATCTCCCTGAGACAATGTTCCGTTCAGCGATAGTCCAGTACTTGATGAACTATTCAGATAGAGAGATGGAACAAGCTGCCAGATATCATCTTATCATAATCTAAAAGTCAAACAGCGACTTCTGCCTTTTCCCGGGCTTCGCCTCTGTCTTCTTCTCCGCCTTCCCCTCGCTCTCCGCCTTCTTCGGCCTGCCTCTCTTGCGGCCCTCGGGCCTGGCAGCGCTCCCCTCCAGCCCTTCGGCTGTCGCTGCAGGATCCTCCGGCTTGGGCCCGACCGGCTGCGTAGCAGGCCCCGCCTTGGGCGGCTCTGCCACCACGACGTTTGACTTTTCGGTGCTGACTTGCGCAACCTTCGTCACTTCCGCGCCCACCTGCACAGCGCCCGCCTCAGCCTGCGCCTGCGGAGCACGCGCCAGCGGTGTGCCCCCCAGAGGCTGCTGCGCCGTGCCTGTGCCGTGCCAGCCCAGTTCGATCTCCTCGAACTCCTCTGCTGCCCGGATCTTCATCGCCTCCTCGAAGATGTTCTGCACTTTTTTGGTGGTGGAAGTGCTGCCCAAAAGAAGCGCGATCTCATCTGCATCCAGCTCCAGCTCCGCTGCCAGGGGAACGGCCTTCTTTTTATCGGCTAAAAGCAGCCCCACAAAGCCCATCAGTTCCGCCCGCACGAATGCCGCAGAGACGTGGCAATGCCTGCCGATCTTCTTCGCCGCCGAGTCACGAATGTTGCGGGCCTTCTTGGTCTGGCCCATGCGCCGCCATCGACTGGGGGGCCGGAAAGCCACATAGCCGTGCCGACGCTCTGTCTTGGCAGACTGCACTCCGCCCGTCATGAGATAGCTGGCATAGCGCCACAAGCCGTAGTTCTGCCTTATGCGCACGCGCCCCAAAAATACATCAGCCCGCGCCAGCCGCTCATAACCCTGCCAGAGGTCCTCGCCACCGTAAGCCAGCGGCAGGTTCTCATCCACCCAGTTGATGAGGTCCTCCGGGCTCTCATCCAGAGCATAAGAGGCCTGCAGGGCTTCCTGGGCGCTATTGCCTTTGAAGATGACCTCCAAAACCTTGAAGATGGACGATTTTACGTCCCTTTCGGCAGTCGCTACGTCCTCCTGCTTGAGGGTCGCCTGACCTTGCGCTGCGGCCTGCAGATCGTTCACGCCGGAGCGCATGTCGCCTCCCGCCCTCTCCGCGATCATCATCAGCGCATCAGGGTCGCAGTCTACTTCTTCCGCCCGGCAGATCTCCCGCAAAGCCTGGGCGATGGTGGTGGAGCGCACCGACCGGAACTGTATGCCCTTGGCCGCATCCCGCAGGGGCTTTTCAATCTCGTAATACTCGTTGGCAATCAAAAGGACGGGCTGACTGGTCTCTCGGACCAGACGCAGCATGGCCGCCGCCCCGCCCCGGTCGGCAGTGCCGTGCAAATTGTCCGCCTCATCCAAAATGACCAGCCGCGGCTTGCCGGAGAAGGTCATGGATCGCGAGGCAGGCCCGGCAATCTTCTGAATCATGCTCGCCGTGCGCGCATCGCTGGCATTCATCTCGATGTAGTCCCAGTCAAACTCACGCGCCAGCGCCAGAGCTGCCGAGGTCTTGCCCGTTCCCGCCGGGCCGTAGAGGATGACCGCACCCGTGATGGGCGCGCCCTTCTCCCAGGACGCCGCCCAGGCCCGCAGCTCCTCGATGGCCTTGCCGTTTCCTAAAACCTGTTTGAGAGTATCAGGCCGGTATTTCTCAGTCCACTTTACAGCGGGGGGCATTCTACCTCAGACCGACAGACGCCTTACCAGACGCCCTCTTTGCCGGTCATTTCCTCAATCTCGATCTCCCAGATGGTCATGGGCATCCTCTCCAGCTCCTCGCGGGAGAACTTCTTGCCAGCATGCCCGCCCTGGCCTTTTTTGGTGAAGGCATCAAACATCTTCTGCTTGGCCTCTACGCTCTCCGACAGCTTGGCCACGCCCGAGGCAACGACGCTCGTCCAGCGCTCCTTTTCTAAAACGTCTATCTGGAAGCACACACTGGGATTCTTCGTGGCATACTCGACCTTCTTTCCCATCCCGCGGGAGTGAAGGTAGATCTTGCCGTCTTCGTAGACATAGGACATGGGAACAACATAGGGCCGGTTATCTTTGGACAGCCCCAGCCGGCCGTATCTGGCAGCAGAAAGAAGACTCGTGCACTCATCCGGAGATAGATCCCTGGGCTTCATACTGCAAAATTAGGGTCTCATGCATTTTTAGCTTTTGCTTTGTTTAGTTTTGTCCAAGGCTAAATGGCACAGGCTGAGGAAAAGCTAGCTGCAGGGAATTTGCCGAAAAGAGCAGACGAGCAGTCAGAGTCAGGATCTTCCCGATAAAAAAGTTCCCGCAATTAGCAGAATCATCCCCAGAGCAATCATGGGCACTCCCGGAAAGGCCGTCTCTACCTGAAACTTGGTGGCCCCCGCCTCCGCCCCTATGAGCTTGAAGCTATCGCTCTGCATCTCCCCGCCTTGGCTCTCCATTACCTGAACCCCGACCAGAGCAATGCCGGTAAGAATCACAAGCACTCCCATTGCCACGGTTACATTTACCTGAACCATTTTCTTAAATCCCCTTCGCAGGAAAATATTTAGCGCTATCGATATAATGTTTTGCCTACTACTATCACTTTGAGATCAAATTCATTAGGCTCTATTTTTTGGGCATCATTGCCATCATCTCCAAAGAAGCTGCCCCTTCCAAAAAGGTTTTACCTTGGCAGCGTCTTTCAGCAAGGAATGTTCAACAAGATCCTGATCGCCAACCGGGGAGAGATCGCCATCCGGGTGATGCGCGCCTGCCGGGAGCTGGGCATCTCGACTGTGGCCGTATACTCTGAAGCGGACAAAAATGCCCTTTTCGCCAAATACGCAGACGAGGCCGTCTTCATCGGGCCGGCACCCTCCCGTGAGAGCTACCTGAGGATAGACAATATCATCAAAGCCGCTCTTGAAACCGGAGCCCAGGCCATCCATCCGGGATACGGTTTTCTCTCCGAGAATACGCTCTTTGCCTCGACCTGCAAGGAAAACGGCATCGTCTTCATTGGCCCTCCGTCCTCGGCCATCGACGCCATGGGCTCCAAGATCACCGCCCGCCAGACCATGAAAGATGCCGGCGTTCCCATTGTGCCCGGCATCGAAGAGGGCATCAGCGATCCGCAAGAGGCAGCCGAGATCGCAGACGCCATAGGCTACCCCATTATCCTCAAGCCGGCAGCAGGAGGCGGCGGTATCGGCATGAAGATCGTGCAGAGCCGCGAGGAGCTCTTGCCCGCTCTCACCTCTTCTCAGTCCGTGGCCAGAAGCGCCTTTGGCGACGACACCATCTACATCGAGAAATATCTGACCGAGCCCCGGCACATCGAGTTTCAGATCCTGGCCGATAATCATGGAAAAACCATCTATGTCTCAGACCGGGAGTGCTCCATCCAGCGCCGCCACCAGAAGCTGATCGAGGAATCCCCCTCGCCCGTCATGACCGAGGAGCTGCGCCAGAGGATGGGCTCCATAGCCGTTAAAGCTGCGAAAGCTATTGGCTATTCCAGCGCCGGCACAGTGGAGTTCATGTACTCCCGCGGCGACTTCTACTTCCTGGAGATGAATACTCGCCTGCAGGTAGAGCACCCCATCACCGAGATGGTAACCGGCGTAGACCTGGCCAAAGAGCAGATCATGGTGGCGGCAGGCTACCCTCTGGGCTATGACCAGAGCGACATGAAAATTAACGGCTGGGCCATCGAGTGCCGCATCAATGCTGAGGATCCCCTCAACGATTTTGCTCCCTGTCCGGGAAAGATTAAACGTTACCGAAGCCCGGGCGGTCCGGGCATAAGAGTGGACAGCGGAGTCTACACCGGCTACGTCATCCCGCCCTACTACGACTCCTTGATCTCCAAGCTGGTAGCCCACGGCAAAGACCGTAAAGAGGCCATTGCCAGAATGGAGCGCGCCCTTTATGAGTACATCATTGTGGGAGTCAAAACCAATCTGATATTCCACAAAGCTGTGCTCAGAAATAAGAGGTTTCGCAGCGGAGACATAAACACTCACTTCATCAAAGATGAGAACATCGTCGAGGCCGTAAAGATCGTGGCCGTAGAGGATTATGAGAAAGGCATGTCGCTGGCTTCTGCCTTAGGAGCGGACAATCGTCAGATCGCCGCCATCTCCGCGGCCGTCGGGACCTACCTCAGCCAGAACAGGGCTGAGGAGAAGAGCTGAAGTTGTCTGCACGTGATATCCTCTCATTCTTGATCTCGGGAGAGTGGGTATCTGGCGAGGAGATGGCCAAAAGGCTCGCCATCTCCCGCGCCGCTGTCTGGAAGCAGATCCAGGTCCTTCGCCAGAGAGGATATGAGATTTCTGCATCTACTAAGAAGGGTTATCACCTAACGAAAATGCCAGACCTTCTGGATGCGGACCGCATCTCCGGCTGCCTTAAAACAAAGTGGCTGGGAAGAGATTTGCGCATCCTGGCCGAGGTCAGCTCCACTAATGCCGTTGCCCTCTCTCTGGCCCGCGATTGCCCGAGCGGCACCGTCATCCTGGCCGAGACCCAGACGCAAGGCCGGGGCAGACTCTCCCGTCCCTGGGCTTCGCCTCCCGGTGGAATCTGGATGAGCCTCATCTTAAAGCCAAAAATGCCGCTCAATCATGTCTACCAGATAAATATGGCCGCGAGCGTAGCTCTCTGTCGAGCGTTCTCATCCATGTTCGGACTGGAAGCTGGCATCAAGTGGCCCAACGACCTCTTGATCCGGGAGCTAAAGATCTGCGGCATCCTCATGGAGGTGGGCGCGCAGGTGGACAGGCTGGATTATGCCGTGGTGGGACTGGGCATCAATGCCAATAATGACCCGTCCGGCTTTCCTGCAGAATGGAGATCGACCTCTCTGGCAGCAGAGCTTTGCCATGACATCGACAGGTGCGAGCTGATCTGCCGGATTCTTGAGGAGATAGAAGTGGCATGCGAAAAGATGGGAAGCAAAGAGATCTATGAACAATGGCGCAGCCGATCGCTCACCCTGAAGAGGCAGGTGCGCATCACCTCCGCGTCAGGCGACCAGGTGGGCGAGGCCGTGGATCTGGCAGAAGACGGTGCACTTCTCCTTCGGACCGGGAATGAGCTGAAAAGAGTGTTGGCTGGAGACTGCATTCATCTGCGAGCCATTGAAGCGAGGGGGACGTTGTGAGAGCTACTATGAGCCGGAAGCTGGCTATGAATCGGGGGCTTGGAAGGGTGAGCAAATGATGAGGACGAGAAAGGTGCGCGGCATTGCCCGGGACACGCTGCGATTCATATTAGAGGCGTCCCGTTCCTCTCTGCCGGTGGAGTTCGCAGGGCTGCTTCAGGTTGATAAGGAGATCATCACCGAGGTTCTTATCCTGCCCGGCACGGAAAGCTCCCGCATGAGCGCTCTGGTTCGGCTCTACATGCTGCCCAACATGCAGGTGGCGGGCTCAGCGCATAGCCATCCATCCGGCGATCTCAGGCCATCCGAGCCGGACCTCATCTTCTTCTCTCGCACCGGGGACTTTAACATCATTGTCGGCCCGCCTTTCGACGAGCAGAGCTTCGCCTGCTATGATAGCGCAGGAAGGCGGCGCGATCTGGCCATTTTAGATGTGGAGTTTAAGGACGACGGCTTTGATGATGACTTTGAGGATGAATTTGATGAATTCAAAGAGGACAGGCCTTGACGCTTGTAGTCGCCACAGGCACCTTTGACCTTCTCCATCCCGGTCACGTCCTCTACCTGGAGCACTCCAGAGCGTTAGGTGACGAGCTGGTTGTAATTGTTGCCAGGGATGTGAATGTGCGCCACAAATCCAAGCCCATCCTGCCTGAGGAGCAAAGACTGAGGATGGTAGAGTCCCTCAAGGTCGTGGACAGAGCAGTGCTGGGTGAGGAGAAAGATATCTTCCGGACGGTTGAGCAGCTCAAACCGGACATAATCACATTGGGCTATGATCAGCATTTTGATGAGGCGGCTTTGCAGGCGGAACTATTTCGCCGCGGCCTCCATCCCCGGATTGTGCGCATCGAGGAGCATGAGCCCTGTCCTCTCTGCAAATCGAGCCACATTGTGACCAAGATCCTGGAGCGCTTCCGCGGGCGGCGAATCTGAGCCCGGGGCAATGCCGCCAAGTACTTATATGGCTCTCTCGTTTGCGGGCCTGTATGGCCAGAGTTGCAGTAGGAGGCACCTTCGATCCCATTCACGATGGGCATATCTCCTTGCTGAGGCGTGCCTTTGAGTTGGGGGGAGAGGGCGAGGTGGTAATTGGCCTGACCTCCGACGAGATGGCCAAAGAGAGCAGAACCCGAGCCGTGCGCAGTTTTGAGGTAAGGGTGAAGAATCTGCGAGCGGTCGTTCTGAGGTGCTTTGGCATTGAGCATGCCAACATCATAAAGATCGACGATCAATGCGGCTCCTCCATCTATGAAGACTTTGATTTCATTGTCGTCTCCCCGGAGACCTTGCCCATGGCTGAGAAGATCAACCGGCTGAGAGCAAAGAAAAACCTAAAGCCGCTACAGATATCAGTGATTGAGTATCAGATGGCCCAGGACCTTGTCCGCATAAGCTCTACCAGAATCTCTGAGGGAAAGATCGACAAGCATGGCAAGATTTTGATAGGCTAATTCTATTATTAAATTCATTTTTTGCTTTTGCCGCCACAAACATTCGTTCCCAAGAGCGCCGTTTCGCCGCAATCATTGGCAGATATCAGCTCGTTTTTTATATCTAGGTCCACTGTCGGAGCGATGTGGATCAGGGCAACCAGATCGAAATAGGTATATGCTATAAATAGAAACTCAACATTTCAGGCTTGAGATATATAGCCCATTATTAAAATGGAGGGAAATCCTTAAGCTTAGATTCATCAGTAGGAAATCAGAGCTGTAGGAAAATATTGGAGATAAATGTTTTGAGCATGCAAAAGTTATCTGAGGATGATATTCGACGGTTACCTAAGTGGTTGGTCTCAGATTCATTGCCGCCTTCATCGAGAGACCCATTGGGATTGCAGGCAGGTGCGGAACAACTTGCAAATCGTCTCCTGCCAGGTCTAACCGTTTTCACCTATCGGATCGGATACTTTTTCTTTCTTTCATGGGCTTTGAGAGAGTTAAACAAAAAAGAAGATCTCAGAATAGAGGAACGACTGGAGAAACTTAACCGATTAGAAAGAGCACTTGTCTTATGTGAAACACTTTATCATGGCCAAGACCATCTTAAGGAATGCAAGCATCAAGGGCAGAGATCCAAGGGCCATTTGCTTAGCCAAGTAGAGGCGAAAAGAGCTTCCATTCCAGATAAAATCTTAAAGAATCAGAATAACACCGGGTGCTATAACCTCTATCGAACACCAATGAGGAGCTGCGGTTTCTGGGAAGATGACGATGAAGCTGCTGCTCAAGATCTTATTCCATTTAGGCTAACAAGTCTAGGTGAAAAGCTGGCCAACGCCTTTTCAAAGAGAGAATATGCTGAGGATCTACTTAAATGGGCTTTGAATGAGAAAAAGACCAAAAGTGTCGAAACGATTGCTAAGTGGTGTGAATCATTTTGTTTCTGCACGTTTAATAAAAAATCTGAGAAAAAAGCATTTCTAGAAGGGTTTCTTTTTGCTAATGGAAATAATGCAGATGTAGTAGGCGACGCCGATACCCGTCAGCAAACATTGAGAACTCTATCGGCTTCGAGCTTGCTATTTGTGCCTATCTCAAATAGCTCTGAAATTATTGTGGTGAGTGCCGAGGGTACTGATGGCGATTTGTCTGAATTGGATGCACTCGAATTGGGAGGAGATACCTCCGTCTTGCTTCATTTTTATAATAATAGTGATCAGAAAAACATCGAATTCTTTATCGCTGCTGCTATTTATGAAATGATTGGACTTGCCCTCAATTCAATTTGGTCAGATCTTCTGGATTTCGTAGACGCTGTAGGAAGAACGCCGCTAAATTTGTGGGCCGAATCGGTCTTGAGCAAATCCATTAGCACTCAATTCTGGTATGCATCGCTCTGGTCACCAGACGCTCAATCTCCGCAATCAGTGGATCAATTGGTTGGATCTCTCTTCGCGAACAGCAACAAAGTGGAAAATGGACTTATGTTGGCCTTGAAAGTGCTTGTTCAAGATAGAAATCGTATGATTTTGAGCGAAGTTCCGTTAAGCTTCGAATTCCTGGCTTTAGTTGAGGAGGCTTTCCCTTACGATACAAAGGAATCTGTTAAAGATATTTTGCCAAATATTGCATCTATTCTATTAAGTCGTCACAAGGAAGTCTCGCGACTTAAAGGCAAAGAGCTATGGCTTGATACAGATGGTGAAGAAGTAATGATGGTAGACCGGCAAAAAATGAGTCTTGGTTTTCATAGCTATCGTTTCAGTCAATTAGAATCTCTTTTGAGTGACCTAAAATTAGTGGAGAGTGACCTAGACAATGACCAGTGATTCACTCAATGCAAAGATCAATCTTCTAGAAGTAATTGAATCATTTTCACCTTCTGAAGATATCCAAAATGCTTTGCTTCTTACGTTTAACTTCGATGGTTTGTATCTAGAAGATCCGGAGCGCGGATTGCTGGAATCAATCTGGCAAAGAAACTGCACAAATATTCTTGTTATACGGGACAGCAAAGCTGTGATAAAACATAAGCAATCTCAACGTTACAACGTGATCAACGCATCGTTTAGTAAGCGAATATTTCACTCAAAACTCATATTATTGACCTCAAAATCAGAAGTTATGGCGTTAATAGGGTCTGCAAACTTAACGCAAAACGGCCTGGAGAAAAATCTGGAATTGGTTTGCGATTACCATCTAACACGAAAAGAAGGCCCTGTGAGGATTTTTGAAGCAATACATGCTTATCTCAAGAATCATGTCAATAAAGAGATAGCTATGGCATCAGCCTTTAGTCATAAAGTATTCGACGACATCGTTGGTGATTTGGGACGCTTCCTTGATGAAGCTAAATTAGCACATAATGACATTGATGGATTAATATCTTTCCTCCATAACTATGATGAACCACTATACAATCAGATACTCAGAACTTTGCCCAATAAGGATTTAGATGCTCTCTGGATCGTCAGTCCCTTCTTTGATGCTGAAATGAGCGAAAAAATAGATAAGCGAGAGGACGCTTTAGAATATGAACTGATAAATAAGATTTTTGAGTCATTCTCAAAGAAATCTCAATCACAAGTTAGATTCTATTTTCAGGCTTCGGCTGGCAATGCCACATGCTTACCGGTTGAGCTATTAAAGGGATACAGATCTCTGATCGAGCTATATAAAAAAGATCCAACTGCGCTTGATCAAAGGGCTCTTCATGCTAAAATGCTTATCTTCTTCGGTCACAGGTCATCTGGGGATTCGTTTATTACAATCGTACATGGTTCTGCTAATTTTACCCGCGCTGCACTGCTTTCAAAACCGCCCGAAGGAAATGCAGAGATAGTAATGTTAACGCAGATATCCAATACAAGAGTCGATCCCGATAAATTGGAGTATTACCTGGATCTTAATAGACTTTTCTGTCAAGTTCCTGATTGGAATTCTCTATCCGGGCAACAGCCTCATAAGATTATCGCATCAGTTGTTCAGGTTTGGGAAGGACTAGCATCGATTAGAGATAAGATTACTACTATTAGAATATATTTCACTGTTAATTCCGTGGATGTTAAGAATGTTCGCATAATGCTATGCAACGACCAAGACGAAATGACATTAGGTGAAGCTCAATATAAGCCTTATGAGTTGAATTCGCCCGAATTCAAGCGATCAACAGAGACATTAATGCAGGTTGTTAATCAAACTGCGAACATTAGTCAGCTTCTATATTCCACAGTTCGCGTGGATGCTTTCGATTCAAATGGTAAATTGCTTGGCTCAGGATTTGGGGCCTTAAACGTAGATCGACCGGAGGAATTCTATGGAACCAATTTGTATTCCGAAGATCGGTTAGATTCTCTGATATACACCTACGGGGTTAGAGCTCTAAGTTACAGTGATGTTGTTCGAAAGATCAATGATATCTGCTCAAGAGATAATGCAAATCCGACGCCAGGACCAAAACATCACGCGGACCTAGATCTTTTCTTTCGGCGCATTCACATCGGACTCAGGGGACTTAAGCGCAAAGTCGAACTTTCTAAAGGCTCTCTAATCGAACTCAGGTCAGTTCAGCGCAAACTTGCTTCTTGGGGAACAAGAGCAGCTAATGGCGAAGATGAGACTCTATCAAGGGAAGAGAGATTGTACCTATGCGATCGTATTTTGCGGACTGCCAAAGAAATAACAGAAATAACTATTAACGCAAGGAAAGTTGATAAAATTCCAAAAATAATTTTGAAAGAAGAGTTCATCGACAAAGCCGAAGTCATGATTAATTTCGCTGAACGCTTGAATCAGGATAAAGATGTGGGTATGGTGGCCACCAACTTGCGAAATAAGTGGCAGTCTCTAGAAAAGTTCGCAAAGAGTGATTCTCAATGATAGTCCCGGAGATCAATAAGCTTGCATCGATGATTGACTTGGGAAGGGACCACCAAAACTCTGCAGTTCTCTGGGGGTTGAAGCGCCTCTTAGATGCCAAGCAATGTGGCATAATTCTTGGAGACGAAGTGGGCTGCGGCAAGACGTATGAGGCGTTGGCAATACTTGCTTTGTTATGGCATCATTACCAAAAAACTGAAACGCCAGTTCGTCGCGTTCTTATATTGTGCAAGTCAGGTCTGATAAGGAAATGGTATGAAGAGCTGACGACACAAACCAAGTTGAATTCTAAGGAAAACTCTGAAAGCGTCCTTATCGCATCATCGGCAAGCTCTGAGCATGGCATACAGGCACATCTTAAGGATAAGTGCTTTGATGAATTCAATGAAAAATTCCTAAGAAAACTGAATTTGATAGAGAACCTAAGCCGCTCTGATAAGATATGGAATAGCCGGGGTGTTAAGGGATTTCGTGGAGTTAGAGAAGGTGATAAGGTTCAAGCGCCTGAGGGTTTATATCTTGTAAACCAGCATCTTCTTCATGAAAGTACCCGAGGTAAATCGAATCCAATCAAGTATATTTATAAAACAGATTGGGATCTTGTAATATTAGATGAAGCACATCATTTTGGCAAGGGTAGGAAATGTGATAGCATATTTGCATCTGCTTCCGGAAAAAAAGGAAAACCGGAATTTTGTAGAGAAGGAACTCTAAATTTCAGGCATATTATGCTGCTGACAGCGACCCCATTTGAGCTTGATCCTCGTGAGATGCTAAACCTTCTGCGCATAACTCGGGCTAGTGAGCAAGATATCGAAAATTTGGATACTTCACTTAGAGGATACCAGCATTTACTGGGCCGCTTCTATGATCTTAGAATGCTCTCCCCCGATAACGAAAGAAGGCAAGATTTGGTAAAGAAGTTGAGACTCTTACGGACAGGGTCCGATCTGGATGAGAGATTGGCAAATATAAGCAAATTGAGATCTTGGCGAGAGCCTGCATGCTTTTTACCGGCTAGTGAAGGAGACGGTCTTGAATCTATTATGCGCCGTTATATTGTTAGAAACTTGAAGGAAACAAAACGACTAATTTCAACGGAGAACGCTACTGAAAATAACAACAAAACCGAAGATATAATCGTGAGAAGAGACTACTCTCTTGTGAACAAAGAATATGGCGGCTTTATAAAGTGCCAATTTGATAAATTTGACGATTTAAAAGCCGTTTGCTCTAACCACTCATTAATTCCTTTCATGGGTCCTGATGCCCTATTTTACTTCCAATTCAGAGAAATTATCCAAGAAATCATTGATAGTAAGCACAAAGGGAAAGAAGATCGTGGCGCATTTGTAGCCATGGATCTGCAGCAAGGTCTCTCGTCGTATCCACAAGTGATTGCATCCCAGATATTACTAGCGAATAGTAGCGAGCTATCGATTGAACTCAGCAATTTATTAAAACATTGGGATGATAACAAAAGATTCCATCCTAAAGTCAATGCTTTATTAGAAATTGTAAGACTCATCATAGCCCTGGAAATAAAGCGAGTGGAGAGTGATCCTAAAGAATGGTTCGGCAAGATAGTTATCTTCAATAAGCTTGTGTCAGGAACTGCACCACATCTTCGAAAACATTTAAAGAAAATGGTAGATCCGTTATTAGAAGATATGCTATCTAGATCGCTCAGAAACACGACATTTATTAATATCAAAGACGTCAAGGAAAATGCAAAGAACATCGTCAGGGAAGAGACTGATATTGCATGTAAATGGTTTACCCAAAAATGCAAAGAAAAATGTGAAAACTGTGACGTGCGTCGAAGGACCTGCAAAGAGCATTGTGACAACCCAGAACTGGACGTATCGAAACTTAACGATGCGGGATTTAAAGGAAAGGAGTCTAAGCATGCAATCGAGGTTCTTCGCCCATACTTCGAAGAAAAAGCAACATTAGATCTGTTCCTAATCGATTTCTTCAGGAATTGCAGAGAATCTGGTATCAAAGCCGAAAATAACTCACTTAGAGATTTTATCTGCAAAAATATAATATCACCTTCAGTAGTGCGAATGTATGAGGTAATTGATGACTACTTGGATGACAAACCTAACATGGATGAGTTTAAGCGACTTGGAAGAGCTGCACTATATGAGTCAGGCATACGCTATTTAGCTTTGATCCGAGAGAAACTCCGAAGTACAAAGATCGTAGCACGATATGACGGTGAGGTGACAGAAGATCGCGAATCGAACCGCATTAACTTTAATGGTCGCTGGAATCCACTCATACTCATAGTCAGTCGCGCTGGTGAAGAAGGGATCGATCTTCAAACGCACACAAAATACATTCTGCATTACGACCTCGAATGGAACCCAGCAAAAATGGAACAGCGAGAGGGGAGAGTCGATCGCGAAGGTTATGGGCATGAAGGCGAGCCTATCGATGTGCGTTTCTTCTTGCTAAAGGGGACATATGAAGAGCGGATCTTCCACACGGTCATGCAACGTGATCAGTGGTTCCAAATATTGATGGGTTCTCAGAGAAAACGTCTCGGACAGATTTCTGATGATGAAGATTGCACCGTTGAAACAGCTGACCAAGATTTGCTTGCCAGAATAAATAAGGAGGCTAGAAAAGGAAATGGATTCCTGACTCCTGAAGAGAAACGGGCAGTTATGCTCGACTTGCGGCCCCCGTCTGCAGATGTTTATGAGAAACATTGGATATAATTTGCTTGGAGTTCAAGACACGTCCTCAAGAGTGGAACTCACGCAATATCTTAAATGCTGGAAACGATATAGGCTTGGCGACTTTGATCGTTTAGTCAGTCCTAATGTTTGCCCTCGCCGCTAGGAGCGCCGTCTCGCCGCGATCAAAGGTAGGAGTCAGTTCGTTATATAAGACAGAGCCAGTCACCCTGGGTGCCGCCAGCTCGATCTATGCCTTTACCTCTCAGATGGATCTCTTCCAGCCCTGCCCAAAGTCGATTCGTATCGCAAGAGAAGAAATGGCTATGCTGCTTAATGCCTATTTTCCAGGTAAGCACCATAGAGCATTTCAGGACTGGCCCTTTATCAAAAGGCTGCTATAGGAACCTATCAAGAAAAAAGATCCAGAAGGGCCTGCAAAATCAGTCTCAGATTTTGGCAGGCCCATTTTGGCTCGCAGGCCAGATTACGCCCGGACCGGGATTCGAACCCGGGTCGAAAGCTCGACAGGCTTTCATGATGGGCCACTACACCATCCGGACAGTTTTCAGATCCCGCCTCCCAGATTCGAACCGGGGACATCGCGGTGACTGCGCGTAGCACCTCTACGGTGCGAGACATACTACAGCCGCGCACTCTACCAGGCTGAGTTAAGGCGGGCCTCTCGCTACCAGGTTATTCCTTGTACTTAAGCCCTTCGAGCCTAACGCCCGCAAAACGCTTTTTGGTGGGTGCAGTCCCATGGCAAAATATAATTATGGGATGCGATTTCAGCGGGTGATTTGATGCTCATAGGAATTATGTCCGATGCCCATGACAGTATCCAAGGCGTCAAGGATGCTCTGCGGGTTTTTTCTAAAAAGAAAGTAGATCTTGTGCTCTTTGCCGGGGACATGATCGGCTCGGGCAACTGCTACACCTTTGAAGGCTTTGGCATTCCCGTCAAGCTTGTCTACGGAAACAACGACGGCGACCGGGTGGGTCTGGCCCGCGAATTCGCCCGCATGGGCGGCGAGTACCTGGGCGACTTTGGGGAGATCGAGGCGGACGGCCTGAAGATCGCCCTCCTGCACGGCACCGAGGAGCCGCTGGTAAAGGCCGTGGTAGCCTCACAGCTCTACGATGTCGTGGTTCGCGGCCACAACCACCGCGCTGAGGTGACGAGGCAGGGCAAGACGCTCCTGGTCAACCCTGGCGAGATATGGGGCCACTTCACTGGCCTCTCCAGCATCGCCATCCTGGACACCGCCGGCCTGCAGGTCGAGATGATTGAGCTGGGACGCTTCAAGACCTTCCGTGAGATCATCAAAGAATGACGTCCGGTACCTTCGTTTCATCTTTGGGCTGCTATCTACTCATAGAATGGCAGGGCGAGATGGTAAAGAGGATCTATTTTTCCCAGGAAATGCCCGTCGATCGATCTGAGCTGGCGGAGGAGATCGCCGCCCATCTGGAAGGCGGCGCACCCTGCCCAAAAGCCGAGCTGGAAATGTCGGAATGCACCGATTTTCAAAAACAGATTTATGCACTGGTGCAGGCGATCCCGCGCGGCCGGACCATGACCTATGGCCAGGTAGCAGAGCGCGCGGGCAAGCCGGGGGCGGCGCGGGCTGTGGGCCGGGCCATGGCCACGAATCCTTTTGCCATTCTCGTGCCCTGTCACCGCGTTGTCGCCAAGAAGGGCCTGGGCGGATATCTCTGGGGCATAGAGATGAAGGAGAGGCTACTCAGTCTGGAAAGGGAATCGAGCATACAATAATTCGAGCAGGTGATGAAGCTCTGCATCCTCGTGTGAGACGAAAGTCCTACTGTTCAGGAGTAAGCCTGGTCGTTCCTGGGCCGCAAGAGGGCATCCACAAGTCTCATCCGAATAAATAATTAGCATTGCATCTCTGGATATTAGCGATTGGATCACAAGAGCAAAGCCTTGGCGGAAGATGACAAGCCATCTTTTTTAAAACCTGAGCATCACGCCTTCTCAGTTGAATGAGTAGCATGGCTGAGGTTTATGGTCAATTCGCCGATGTTCATGATGTAGTCAAGCATACGCTCCAGACTGCTCGCCAGGACCAGCCGAACCAGCATCTCCGATTTGTCTTTGCTGCCGGATGATTTGGCTATCCCCTCTGCATGCTTCTGAACCTCTCTTATCCTGTCGATGAGCTCATTGGCCTTGTTGGAGTTGGTCTGCAGCAAATAGGATATAGAGTCGTCAAGCAGGCTGCATAGCAATGAATCCATGCGGGAAAGCTCCGCTTTCAAATCCTCGGGCAGGTTGTAGCTTCGCTGGCTGGCGATCTCAGCAATGCGATGGGCATGGTCCGCTATTCGTTCCAGGTTGGACGCCGCCTGCATATAATTGAAAGCCGTAATGGGATTGAGAGTCTCTTGCCTCACAGAGCCCGATCTCAGGATCTCAGTGAACTGGCGAGAGATAAGAAGGTTGAGCCGGTCCACGTCATTGTCCCTTTGGATTACATCAATCGCCAGCTCTTCATTATTATTTAAAAGGCTCGAGAGTGAATCGGTGATCATAGATTTCACTACCGTTCTTATTCTTTTTAGGGCCCGCTCGGACTGAAGCTCCTCGGAGCTTAACAAATCCTGAATGACAACCTTGTTTATAGTCTCTTCCAGGATCTCGGGGCCGATGAGCTTGTTGACGATCTGGTGCAGGTCCTTCTTTTGCAGGGAGGACATGTGCCCGGACATCACCTCAATCGTTCTATAGCCACCAACGTAGCATCCAATGATATCTCTTACCAGATGCTCTCCTATTTTGTCGCCAATATCGAGGCGCACTCGCAGGTCGCGCTCGGATCGATCCGTGGACAGTGTGAGAGATCCATTATCCCCCTGATTAATGTAGATTATCGAACCGGCAGAAATGCCGTTCTTTGTCGCCCAACTTTTGGGAAGGGAGACGATAAAGGTCGACTTGCCGGTTCTCTGTACCTTTCTTGTGTCCATAAGCAATCCTAATTGAGATGTTCTCTCTTTGCTTCCACCATATAGACGATTGTCTCACAAATATTGCAGATATGATCGCCGGTCCTTTCCAGATGCCGGTTCACCATAAGCAGAGCCGTTCCTTCATTGATCACTTCAGGTGTTTCAATAATTATTTTCAAGAGCTTGGTTCTGGCTTTGACGTAAAGCCCATCGATCTCATAATCCCATTTGGTGACCTGTCTGGCCAAATCCGCGTCGCTATTCATGAGGGCTTCCATGGACTGATCGAGCATCTTTTTGCTGATCTCTGCCATGCGAGGAATGTACTCCAGCTTTGTTATCTGAATCTTATTTTGCGATTGTGTGGTAACTCTGGCCACATCTACGGCCAAGTCGCCGATCCTCTCCAGATCGATGCAAATCTTCAGGATGCCGATAATGCGTCTCAGATCCTTGGCCATCGGTTGCTGCAAAGCCAGGAGCTCCATACATAGATTCTCTATCTTCAGGCCCAAATCATCCATTTCTTGATCCTGTTTGATGACCTCTCGGGCCAGATCCACATTTGCATCACGCAAGGCTGAAACGGATTTATCAATAGCTCCTCCACCCCGATCCGCCAGCTCTTTTGTAAGATTTTTCAGCTCCTTCAGATCTCTGTGATACCGCTCACGATACGGGCTCATCTTACCTCTCCACAAAACCTCAGCTATTAGCCAAACCTTCCTGTGATATAATCTTCAGTGCTCTTTATCTTCGGCATCTCAAAGATGCGTTTCGTCTCGCCCACCTCTATCAGCTCGCCGAGCAAGAAGAAGGCGGTGCAATCCGAGATCCTGGCCGCTTGCTGCATGTTATGGGTCACAATCACCTGAGTATAGTTGTCCTTCAGGATCTCCATGAGGCTCTCGATCTTGCCGGTGGAGATGGGATCGAGAGCGCTGCATGGTTCATCAAATAAGATAACATCCGGCTTCATGGCCAGGGTCCTGGCGATGCACAGCCTCTGCTGCTGGCCACCGGATAGACCCAAAGCCGGCTGGTCCAGCCTCTCGCTGGCCTCCTCCCAGAGGGCGGCATCCTTTAGACTTCGCTCTACAATTTTGTCAACATTTTTCTGCCCATGAATTCTGGGGCCATAGGCAATGTTGTCGTAAATGGACATGGGGAAAGGATTAGGTTTTTGAAATACCATGCCAATCCTCTTACGCAGTTCTACGACATCGACATCTTTTCCATAAATATCGATATCGTCATAGAGGACCTGTCCCTCAATGCGAATCTTGGCCACGAGATCGTTCATCCGGTTCAGGCAGCGGATAAAAGTTGACTTGCCGCAGCCCGAAGGGCCAATGAGCGCAGTAATTTTTTTCTCAGGAATTTCCAGGCTTATATCCTTGAGAGCTTGCTTTTCTCCATACCAGAGATTTAGATTATTTGAGATGATCTTCGATGTCACCGCAGATCCCTTTTAATGTCATTTGCTGAATTGGCATTTGTTCTAATTGCTTGACCGAGAGAGGACTATATAGATCTTCCTATATAGACTATATATATCTGGTGATGTATACAAATGCGGTCCAAAATCATGCGAATCTTTTATATAGAACTTCAAACTGGTAGTATGAAAAAAAGTCGGGGAGGACTATAGGTTTGGCAGGTTTGAGCGGCGTACCGATAATCATAATGAAAGAAGGAAGCAAAAGAGAGACTGGTAAAGAAGCGCAGCGCAGGAACATCATGGCTGCAAAGGCGGTCGCAGAGGCTGTTCGGACCACCCTTGGACCCAAAGGGATGGACAAGATGCTCATCGCTGGCGAAGAGGCAACCATCACCAATGACGGAGCCACCATTCTCAGAGAGATGGATATTGAGCACCCAGTGGCCAAGATGATTGTCGAGGTGGCAAAAGCCCAGGACGATGAGATTGGAGACGGCACCACCACCGCGGTGATAATCGCTGGCAAGCTGCTGGAAAAGGCCGAAGCGCTACTGGATCAGGATGTCCACCCCACAGTCATCGTGCAGGGATATAAGCAAGCTGCAGCCAGGGCGCAAAAAGTGCTTTCCGAGATGGCCATAGACGTCTCAGGCGACGAGCGCGTGCTATTGAAGATTGCCCAGACAGCCATGCGAGGAAAGGGCATAGAGATCGCCATGGATACGCTGGCAAAAATCTCCGTGGATGCAGCACGAGCCGTGGCCGGTTTTGAGGGCAAGGACATTGAAGAGAATATCAAGATCGTCCTGATCCCGGGCGGCAGAATCGATGACTCGGGTCTTAACTACGGCATAGTAATCGAGAAAGAGAGAACATCCCTGGAGATGCCAAAGCGAGTAGAAATGGCCAAGATTATGCTCCTGGAAGGCACTCTCGAGCTGAAGAAGCTGGATACGGATGCCAAGGTCACTATTACTGATGCCAAGAATCTCGCCAGCTTCAAAGAGGGCGAGGAGTCGGTAATCAAGTCTCAGGTTGATGCCATTGTTGCAGCCGGGGCCAATGTTGTCTTCTGCGAGAAGGGCATCGGGGTTACTGCCCAAAACTATCTGGCAAGGCTGGGAATTTTAGCTGTTCGCCGGGTTAAGAGAGAGGATCTGAAGATGCTGGCATTGGCCACAGGGGCAAGGCTGGTAGGCGACGTGATGGTCGTCACTTCCAAGGATCTGGGATCAGCGGCTCTTGTGGAAGAGCGCAAGATCGGCAAAGACAAGCACATGATCTTCGTGGAGGGCTGCGAGAAGGCCAAGGCCGTATCCATCATCCTGCACGGCGTCTCTGAGCAGTTCTTAGAGGAGATGGAACGCGCCCTAGATGATGCCCTCAATGTGGTAATGGACGTTATTCGCTCCGGAAAGATTGTACCTGGCGGAGGCGCTCCGGAGATCGTTGTGGCCGAGAATCTAAGACAGTATGCATCCACCCTGGAAGGGCGAGAGCAATTGGCCGTTCGGGCCTTTGCCGATGCTGTGGAGTCCATCCCCTTGACCCTGGCTGAGAACTCAGGTTTCGATCCTGTGGACAGCTTGGCGGCTCTGAGAGCCAAGAGCGGTCAGGGCATGAAGAACTTCGGGCTGAACCTAATAACGGGTGAGCCTGCAGATATGCTGGCCCTGGGCGTTGTAGAGCCGTTAAAGGTAAAAACCCAGGCCATCAAATCCGCAACCGAAGCTGCCACCATGGTTTTACGGGTAGATGATGTCATAGCTGCCAAGAGAGAAGAGATGGCACCCAAGCCCGGCCAGAGCCCGCATGACTACACCATGCCTCAGATGCCGATGCCTCACTACTAAAGGAACAAGGAACTGAAAGGCGCCGGCAAAGCCGGCCCAATTCTTTCTATAAGAACAAACTTTGGGTGGAGCTTATGGCGGATGCGGATACAGATGCAAAATCAGAAACAAAACCGGAGGCTACAGGCGTGAATGTCGAGGAGCTGATGTTGCAGCTCGCCTCAGCCCAGTGCCTGGCGGAGGAGCGGCTCGACCTCTTGATGCACTGTCGGGCGGATCTGGACAACGTTATGAAAAGATCGGCCCGCGAGAAGGAAGACAATGTAAAATACGCCTCTCTGAAGCTCGTCTCAAAGCTTCTTCCCGTGCTCGACAGCCTGGATGTAGCGGCAAAGCACGACGAAGGCAGTAAGGTGCTCTACATGCAGCTGCTGGATATACTGTCGGGGGAGGGGCTCATGCCCATCGAGGCCAAAGGCGTGCGGTTTGATCCCTATCGCCATGAGGCTCTCTTTCAGGTCACGACGGAGGAGCTGGAAGAAGGCATCGTGGCCGAAGAGATACAGAAGGGCTACATCTTTAACAATCATGTCATTCGCTTCTCAAAGGTTGCAGTGACGAAAAGATAGATGATGATATGCTTAAATATTCACAAGTTGTGATAACTTTCAATTTCAGGAGATGAGATCTTGTCAAAAATTATCGGCATTGACCTTGGGACCAGCAACTCGGCAGCTGCAGTTCTAATCGGCGGCCGACCCACCATAATTCCCAGCGCAGAAGGGACAAGCATCGGCGGCAAGGCATTTCCATCCTACGTGGCCTTCACTAAAGAGGGCCAGGTTCTGGTTGGCGAGCCGGCCAAGAGACAGTCAGTCACCAATCCGGATGGCACCATCACGGGCATCAAACGCAAGATGGGCACGGACTACAAAGTAAAGGTTCATGGAAAGGAGTACAGCCCTGAGGATATATCTGCCCAGATCCTGCGCAAGATCAAGACGGATGCAGAGACATACCTGGCCGACACCGTGGATAAAGCAGTAATAACCGTCCCTGCCTACTTCAATGACAATCAGAGGCAGGCGACCAAGGATGCAGGAACCATCGCCGGCCTGGAGGTCGTTCGCATCATCAATGAGCCCACGGCAGCGGCTCTGGCTTTTGGCCTGGATAAGGTGGGGGAGCACAAGATCATGGTCTTTGATCTGGGCGGCGGCACACTGGACGTCACCATCATGGAGATAGGCGAGGGCGTCTTCGAGGTCAGGTCCACATCCGGAGATACTCAACTGGGCGGCAGGGACATGGATGAACGACTGACCAACTTTGTCCTGGCGAAGTTCAAGCAGGATTCAGGCATCGACCTTCGTGGCGACTCTATGGCCATGCAGCGCCTGCGAGAAGCAGTAGAAGTGGCCAAGATCGAGCTTTCCAGCGTAATGCAGACCAACCTCAATCTGCCCTACATCACGGCTGACGCCAGCGGCCCCAAGCACCTCTCCATGACGCTGGACCGCTCAAAGCTCGATGAACTCATCCAGGACGTCATTGAGCGTTGCCGTGGTCCCATGACCCAGGCTATAAGAGATTCCAAACTGGAAAAATCGGATATTGGCAAGATCATATTGGTGGGCGGTCCCACCAGAATGCCTGTGGTGCAGGAGTTCGTAAAGGGCTTCATGGGCAAGGAAATTGAGCGCGGCGTGGACCCAATGGAATGTGTGGCTATGGGGGCAGCCATTCAGGCGGGTGTATTGGGCGGCGAGGTCAAGGATCTTCTGCTATTGGACGTAACACCTCTGTCCCTGGGCATTGAGACCTTGGGCGCTGTCTCCACCAGGCTGATTGAGAGGAATACCACCATTCCCACTCGTAAGAGCCAGATATTCACCACTGCGGCAGACAACCAGACCAGCGTGGAGGTCAATGTGCTGCAGGGCGAAAGGCCCCTGGCCAAAGACAACGTCTCTTTGGGAAGGTTTACATTAGTAGGCATTCCGCCGGCACCTCGCGGCATTCCCCAGATCGAGGTAACCTTCGACATTGACGCCAACGGCATCATTCACGTCTCTGCTAAGGATCTGGCCACCAAGAAGGAACAGAAGATGACCATCACTGCGCCTCACAAACTGAGCAAGGATGATATCGATGCCAAGATCAAAGATGCTGAGCGTTTCGCTGCTGACGACCTGAAGAGAAAAGAAGAGATCGAGGTCAAGAATGCGGCTGACTCTCTGGTCTATGCATCTGAGAAGATGCTCAAAGAGGCAGGCGACGTGGCCACGGCCGAGCAGAAGGAGAAGATCGAAAAGGCCATTGCCGACCTGAAGAATGCCCAGACGGGTGGCGAGATCTCCGAGATCAAAGCCAAGACAGAGACACTGCAAAACTCCATCTATGAGCTGTCGGCAGCCATGTACCAGAAGGCGGCACAGGAGCAGCAGGAAAAACAGCAAGCTTCGCAGGGGCAGGGCGCGGGTCAAGAGCCTGGTCAGGGGCAGTCAGATCAGACCGTCGATGCCGACTACGAGGTAGTAAACGATAAGAAGTAAGGAACTAAAAAATGCCGGAGAAGAAGGACTACTACGAGGTCTTGGGAGTACCCAAGGATTCGAGCGAGAAGGACCTCAAGGGAGCTTACCGCAAGCTCGCCATGAAGTACCATCCCGACAGATCGGAAGAGCCCGATGCTGAGGAGAAGTTCAAGGAGCTATCCGAGGCCTATGCAGTCCTCTCCGATCCTGAAAAGCGCCAGAAGTACGATCAGTTCGGCCATGCTGGAATCAACAGCCAGTACTCGCAAGAGGACCTGTTCCGCGGGGTGAACTTTGAGGATCTGCTGCGCGGCTTCGGCTTTGGCGGGGGCGGAGGAAGAGGCGGCGGCGAGAGCATATTTGATATGTTCTTTGGAGGAGGCGGACGCGGCCGCCCCGCCCATGGCCGGGATCTGCGCTACGATATCCAGCTAACCCTCGAGCAGGCGGCCACTGGTCTGGAGCCGACCATTGAGGTGCCGCGCACGGAGAACTGCACCACCTGTCACGGCAGCGGGTCCAAGCCTGGAACCAGTCCCACCGTCTGCAGTAACTGCCGGGGCACTGGTCAGATCACCCGTGCCCAGAATACACCATTCGGGCAGATGGTCACCTCTTCGGCCTGCCCCAAATGCAGCGGACGGGGGCAGATCATCGTCTCCCCCTGCGGGGATTGCGCCGGTTCGGGAAGGGTACGAAATAACCGCAAAATCAACATCAAGATCCCACCAGGCGTGGAGGACGGCCAGCACCTCAAGCTGCGCGGCCAGGGAGATGCAGCCGGGCCAGGAGGGGAGAGCGGAGACCTTTACGTGGTCATAAACGTCCAGCCTCACCCCAAGTTCCAGCGCGTGGACAGTGACCTGCTTTTGGAGACGCCCATCAGCTTCACTCAGGCGGCACTGGGCGCAGAGCTGGAGGTCCCTACTCTGGGCGGGCGGGCCAAGATAAAGGTACCAGCGGGAACGCAGACGGGAACCGTCTTCAGGCTGAGGGGAAAGGGCATGCCCAGGCTGCAGGGCATTGGCTCGGGCGATTTGCATGTCAAGGTAAAGATCAAGACACCCTCGTCCCTGACGGAGCGGCAAAAGCAGCTCTTGGAAGCATTGGCAGCGGAGTTTGGCGAGAAGAAGCAGACGGGGAAGGAGAAGAGCCTCATCGACAAAATCGTGGATGAGGTGAAGAGCGCGGTGCAATAGTGAGTCTTTTTCTCTTTTTTGTGGGCTTTTCCTGTGTCTCATTCAATCCTAAATCTTTATATGTAAAGAAGTTACTGATTAATATAGATAGATACGAGTGCTAGGATGTGTTTGCAATGAGAACGAAATTATTGGTCATTGGGATTTGCTTGCTATCGTTGGCCATTCCAGGATTCGCCACCCTTCCGAGCGACGCCCAAACAATAGAGCTGGACCAGAACGTGGTGGGTTTCGCCCCAGGGGCCTATTATAAGATAGAGATTTCCACACCAGGAACTCTGGCAGTTGTCCTGGAGGAAGTACCAGTTGAAATGCTGACCAGGATCGCCATCATAAATGAGGATGGCACCTGGCTTGCTAGCGAAGACACGACAAGTCCGGGACAGAAGATCACGGTAGAGGCCAACGCAGACGCTCCTGGGTGGTATTACATCGCGGTATTGGAGTTAAATGGAAAGACCCACGCGGATCCTTATGCATTCCGGGTTGTCATGTAGTGGTTGCTGGTCATGGCTGGTCTCCTCTGCAATGTGCAGGGATCTTAAATTTGAAGTTGGAGAGTAGATCTCCGAGCGTTAGTACACCATCAGTGGTCACTAACTGCTCCTTGCTCCTCGTTTGGCTCTGGAGCCAAAGCTTCTCTACTCCAGCCTCCTGGGCCATCTTCATGAGTACGCTTCCTTGCGTGCTCTGTGCTCCCGCCGGATCGTGAAGAACGATCAGGAAGCTGTGGTGGTTCTCTGCCCGATCAAGGGAAGGCGCTTGCTATCATGTCCCGCACGGTTCCTCAGGAACGGTTCCCCGAATTGGTGGCGTGGATGTTCCCGCGGATGGGACATGATGATCGTGAGAACATGATCCATATCTGGCAGATGGTGATGCCTGCACCGGTCTTTGCAGGAGTAGAAGCACTCATCAAAAAGGCCATCGGCAGCGACTGGGCCGAGCTCACGCGTCGCATCCCAACATTATAGAAACAAATGCAATTCGATTAGCTGCCAAGAAAAAGGAAGCACCTGCACCATTTTTTGCGACGCAGATCTAGCATTGCCCGTCATGTGGCAGAGGCAGCTGTTCAGAAACCGCCCAGTTCCCATATCTTCTGGAACTGGAGATCCTGTTGGCTATACATCCAGTGGCTGCCGTCACAGTAGGGCTTGGTTTTCAGACTTTCCACTGCATCAGAGGTTACCATGTTGTGGGATTCATACATACTGCCATCCTCTGATTCAATAGGAATCATAGCCTCAGCTCGTGCCCGGCCACTCGCACGCCTATGAGGCCTTGGGCATCGCCCATCAAAATAAAGGCGACCTCACGCAGACATTAGAATAAGCCATGCAGGCTCTGGCAGCCGATCCCAGGAATCCCGTGGTCCTCAAGAACCTAGGACGCCATCTTTGGCAAGGAAGAGGGCAGCCTGCTGCCCACCACTACCGCGTCGGCGAGATCGATCCCCCCAACCCGCAGACCGTCTAAAGCCTCGCCTTCGCCCATTGAACCGGGAAGACCTGCGCGGCCTGGCCTGGGGATCGAGGATTGACGGCGGTCTTCTATCTGCAGGATGCCCTGCCACCGTTTGACCCTTCGCACGTGTCCAATCACACATCTTCCGGAAAAGTGGCAAACTCGATTTCCACAGATGGGCTATTCGATTCAAAAGAGGTCTTTAAAACCCCCCCAGATAGCGCCAGGCTCCTTTCAAAGAACCTGTTGGACTGGCTCAGAGGATGGCAAGTGCACTCGTCCTTTCCCGTGATGCGCACCGTCAACCAATCGTCGTTCAAGACTGTGACGATTTCAATCTTCCTCATTCTCGCTCCTGCGAAACGCTCCAGCATACCGATCAATAAATCGGCAAAGCGCTCCTGGTCCATGCGCGCGAAAGCCTTCCTGGAGCCTGGCCAAAAGGCCAGGTCTACGTCTTCGAATATGTCTACATTGGCGATGCGAGCCTTTAGTGCCAACCGGAAGTTTTCAACGCTTTCCGCCTGCACAATCGCCTCATCAACGAGGTATATCGTTCGCAATAACGTGATAGGCTTGAAAAACTGGAATGTGCTAATGGTAGTAATCTTGCTGCTGAATGCGACGTTTTTCGTAATGCAGTTGGCTTTGGCAAAAGAAGAATCGATAATCACCTCATCCAACAAGACAGAACACGTTTCATTTGTTGAGTCCGCTGTGGCCTATGCCCAAGAGAACGGCAAAGATAAAGCACTCGATGAGTTCAGCAATAAGACCGGCTCATTTGTCCGTGGAGATCTCTACATCTATGCCTATGACTTCAATGGAACTAACATTGCACATCCATTCAAACCCGATTGGATAAGCATGAACAAGTCGAGCGAGACTGATTCCAATACATCAGGAACCTGATAAACGTCGCCAAGGAAGGGAAAGGTTTTACGTACTTCATCTTCCCGAACCCCGCCCACGGTAACAGAGATGAGTTCAAGATAGGCTACGTGATTAAAGTGGATGACAATTGGTGGCTGGGATCTGGAATCTACATATCATGTTCGTGAAAGGTTAGCCGGTATTTTATCTGATCAAATGGTTTTGTTTGCGGCTGGCTGCGTGGAAAGCAGCTGGCCAGCAGATAGAGTTGCCCTCTGGCCCGTGATCTGCCAAGATCTTATCCACATCAAATAACTCATACTCGCTAGCAGACCAAGAGGTATTAATAATCTCGACGAAGAACTATTGCTGATGAAGACAATTATAATTCTTGTAAGCCTCTTCGCGGCCATTTCTCTAGCCGCTGCCTATAATCCGGAGCAACAGGTCACAGTCGATGGCGTGCGCCTGTCGTTCCAACTCGGTCAGGCATACGACAAGGCCATTCAGGGCCAGGATGTCCCGGCCTTCAATTCCCTGGTCGATCAGTGGAATGCATGGGTCGTTAAGAACTTTGGAAACGACACTGCTTTGCTCATGGCAAAGATTACCGCGCCGATCGATTTGCAGAAGCCCTATGTCGCGGCCAACAATACTACAAGCAAGGGCATAGCCCATCAGATCGATAGCAAGGCACAGTATGCCACCAATGACGCTAATCTACTCTCTGACGTTGCCATATCAAAATACGCCGCGTCAGAGCAAGGAAAGGCCATAGGCTCGGACTTCCTGGGAGGGGTCTGAGCCACAGGATAATGGCCATTTTTTTTAAAATGGGCGCTTGCTTCCTTCTTCGGCTTTGCACCGACGAATTTTCTATGACATTTTGGAAATATCAAATACAACGAGGCGTCCGCCGGGGGCGCCGGGAAGATGGATGCTGAGGCTGCCAGGCAGAAGGCCAGGGCGAGGAAGGCTGAAACTCTGACAAAACTTCCAACAGATGTATAAATAAGAACTATTGATTAGTACCAATCATGGGCAATGACATCACCGACCGCACGCAGGCTGAGGAAGAGTTGCGCAAAGCCTTGCAAGCCGCGCAAGCTCGTAACGCCCAGTACGAGCAGGCAGTCTCGATGATATCCGATATCGTCTGGCGCTATGATGTCAATACCAAAGGAGAGCATGTCGGCTCCTACATCTCGCCGGTTGCAGACAGGATGCTGGGACTGCCTATCGGCACCATCGGAGACAGCTTCGAAAAATACTTTTCCTATGTTCATCCCGATGACTTGCCGGCTGTGCAGAAGATACTCGCCGAGTGGATACGAACGTTTGGGAAGGACAAAACCGCAGAATACCGCATGCAAAAGTCCGATGGCACGATGTTTTGGGTTCGTTCCAAGGGTTCGGCTTATGGCCGATTCAGCGTCTATGGCACCACTAGCGAAATCACCGAACGCAAACAGGCTGAAGAGGCACTTCGCGAGAGCGAAGAGCGGTTCCGGACTATTTTCGAGAACAATTCGGCAGCCATGGCGATCATCGAGAGAGACACGACGATATCGAAGGTCAATAGAGAGTATTGCAGGCTGAGCCTCTTTGAGGAGAAGGATCTCGTCGGGATCAGCTGGACGAGCCAGATCCACCCGGAAGACCTCGGGAGACTCTTAGAGTACAACCAGAAGAGACTCCTCGATCCAAAGAGTGCCCCTGAAAAGTACGAATTCAAGTTTTACCGCAAGGACGGCAAGATCCGTCATTGCCTCATGTCCGTGGCCATGATTCCGACGAGTCAGCAGATCGTCTGCTCCTTCGCCGACATCACCGACCGCAAGCGAGCGGAGGAGGCGCTGCGGCAAGAGAAAGAACTGGCCCAGCTATATCTTGAGATTGTGGGGACAATAATTATCGCCATCAGTTCCGACCATACAATAAGTCTGGTCAACCAGGCCGGTTGTCGTTTGCTGGGATACCCTGAAGATGAGATTATAGGTACGAACTGGTTTAGCCGTTTCTTGCCGGCTCGGGCAAGGGCGGATGTTGAAGAGATATTTGATCATTTGATGGCCGGGATTATTGAGCCGGTCAGGCATGTAGAGGGCACGGTATTGACCCGAGATAGCGAGGAGCGAATTGTTTCCTGGCATAACACCGTATTAAGAGACGAGGCGGGAAATATCACAGGCACCCTTTCTTCCGGCGAGGATATCACCGAGCGAAAGAAGGCGGAGGAGAAAATTGCCTCCTCAGAAGCACTTTTGAACGCTACCCTCGATTCCATCCCTGATATCATAGGGATACAAAATCCTGACCATAAGATAGCTCGCTATAACCGCGCTGGATATGAATTCTTGAACCTTCCTGAGGAGGAGGTTCACGGGCGGCGATGCTACGAACTGATCGGGCGAAACATTCCCTGTGAAGAATGTGCAACCGAAAAGGCGCTGAAGACGAAGAAATTGGAACAGACAGAGAAGTATCTGCCCGAATACGGAGTTTATCTGGACTGCCGATCTAACCCCGTATTGAATGAATATGGTGAGATCGAATTCATTGTCGAGCAATTGCGGGACATCACCGAGCGCAAGCGAACGGAGATGGCGCTGCGGGAGAGCGAAGCGCGATATAAGCGAATGGTCGAGACTGCCAACGAGGGCATCATGATCATGGATGATCAATTCCGTTATGCTTTCGTGAACCAGAAGCTGTCTGACATGCTAGGTTATCAACCTGAAGAAATGCTCGGTCAGCCAGTATCCGCCTTCACTTTCGAAGAGGACTTCCCGGATCACAAATCCATGATGGAAATGCGTGTATCTGGCGCAGGGGCGCAATATGAGCGCAGGCACCGCCGCAAGGATGGAAGCTGCTGCTATACGATAGTGTCAGCAACACCGCTCAATGATGAAACCGGCCAGTTTGCAGGATCTTTTGCCATGCTTACCGACATCAGCGACCGCAAGCATGCTGAGCAAGAGCTGCAACAAACCAACCAGAATCTGAAAATTGCCATCGAAAAGTCCAATGAATTGGCCGAACAAGCCAGGAAGGCCAACGCCGCCAAGAGCCAATTTCTGGCCAATATGAGCCACGAGATTCGTACCCCCTTGAACGGCGTCATCGGCATGATCGGATTGCTGCAGGACACGGATTTGAATGCTGAGCAGAATGAATATGCACAAATTGCCCATAAGAGCGGTGAGACACTTCTGTCTCTCATCAACGACATCCTGGACTTCTCCAAGATTGAAGCCTGCAAACTGAAGCTGGAAAAGCTGAATTTCGATCTGCACTCCACGCTGAAAGATATTGCCGATCTCCTGGCCCTCAGTGCCCATGAGAAAAGGCTGGAGCTGGTCTGTCTGGTGGAGCCAAATGTTCCGTCGCTCCTGCGAGGAGATCCGGGAAGGCTGCGCCAGATTCTACTCAACCTGGGAACCAATGCCGTGAAGTTTACAGATAAGGGCGAGATGATCCTGATCCGCACCCGCCTGGAGAGAGAAGACGAACGAAATGTCACAATTCGCTTCTCTGTCAGCGATACAGGCATCGGCATCCCGGCAAACCGGCAGGATATTCTCTTTTCACCTTTTACTCAGGTGGATGGCTCGACAACGCGCCAATATGGTGGTACTGGTCTGGGGCTAGCTATCTCCAAACAGTTGGCGAGATTGATGGGAGGCAAGATAGGCTTGGAAAGCGAGGTGGGCAAAGGCTCCACCTTCTGGTTCACAGCGGTGTTTGAGAAGCAGCCAGCCGGGTCTGGAGTGGCTGATGAGGGGCTTGCCAAAATTGAGAGCGAGGAATCTACAGATTGCTCCGCAGCGAAGCCTTCCATTTCAGAAAACGACAAGCGCAAGATACACATCCTGGTGGTGGAGGACAACCCCGTAAACCAGAAGGTAGCACAGGCCATGATGAGAAAGATGGGATTACGGGCTGATGTGGTGGCCAATGGTCAGGAAGCCGTCAATGCGCTTGAGACCATTCCCTACGACCTGGTATTTATGGACTGTCACATGCCCGAGATGGACGGTTTTGAGGCCACTCGTTGCATCCGCCAGCAAGGATCGAAGGCGCTCAACCCACATATTCCCATCGTTGCCATGACCGCCTCTACTATGCAAGGAGATAGAGATAAGTGTATTCAGGCCGGGATGAACGATTTTATTGCCAAACCTGTCCAGATAAAAGAACTGGCGGAAATGCTCGCCAGGTGGTTGGCAATAACGACTAATGACAACCTGCAATCGGAATAAATTTTGAATGCAATCGTCTATATTATCCCTTGAGCCGCTTAGATGTTATTATGGCCCGGAAGGATATTTGAGCAAAATCTCGGCAAGATAAGTAGCCAGGCATTCAAAAAAAAATGAGCGATTAAAGACCCTTCCCTTTGATCCTAATTGGACAGCTCGATGAAGTCCGTGATTATTTTGGCAAGTCGGTCAGGATATTGATACATTAGGCCGTGGCCTGCTCCGTCGAACTGGACCAACCAGGAGACGTTTATCCTTTGGGCCAGAATAAATGCATTCTCAGGAGGAGAAATGACATCTTCCCTGCCGGTGATTACAAGGGCGGGCGACTTTATCGAGCCGAGCCGGTCGCAGGCACCTGGCCACGTTGCGCAGGCCTGGACCTGGCGCTGCATATTCTCTGGAAGTGATGTCTCTTTGGGTAAGGGGAACCACTTATAGAATGCAGGCTGCTTGGACAGCCAATCCTTTGGGAATAGCAGGTTGAATAGCCTCATGCCTCTCTCTTCCGGGGATCCTGATGTATTGGTTAGATCTTTTAGGACCTGGGGGGAAGGCATGACCGCTTCTTTTCCACCGCAATCGCCGGCATATAAAATGATTCTATCTACTCTTTCAGGGTAGCGGATAGCCAGTTCTTGAGCCACGAACGACCCCATGGACCAGCCCATTATATGGGCCTTATCTATGCCTAAGGCTGTCATAAAGCCTGCAGTGTCATTGGCAAACTGAGCAATGGAAAAATTTCCTGGTGGCGCGGTGGTATTTCCCATGCCACGGTTGTCGAATATTATTACCTTGTATTTAGAGGATAGGTTATCCAGGAAACGAGGGCTCCACATATCCATTGTTGAGCTGGAGCCCATGATCAGCACTATAGGGTCTCCCTGGCCCAGGACTCTGTAAGCAATGTTGATATCTCCCACTGAAACACTCTCAACTTCTGCTATGCCATTGTTTTTCTCTTCTCTGTCGTCCATTCCGATGCAATCAAGTGTCGCTACTGACAACACAAATAGCAAAATTAGGCTGGAAATCATTGATGTCCTTTTCATGGAGCAGTCTCCTTTCAAGATAGTTCCTGCGGAAACTTCTTAAATTTTTCTATGCATTGATTTAAGATAGCAAGAATAGATCCCGTGAAGAGGGACGATGAGGGAAGCCTTGCCCAGTAGACGGTTTTGGTGAAAAGGGCATCCTTAAATCTTATATCAATTATCGCGAGACTGCAGCGTGACTGGGCGGAGTGCCGCGCAATGCGCGCGCGTGCGGGCCTGGGGGCGCGTGCCCGTGTGCGGCCAGGGGGCCGGGTGGGCTGGCACAGGTAGGGGCGGGCCTGATTGCGGGTACGGTGTTGCCAGGAAGGGCGCGCTGGTAAGCGGGCGGCAACGAGTGCCCACTTATGATGATTGTTAAGCCTATCGGCTTGACCTGCGCTGGAACGGAAAGCTTGAAGGAATAAGCTCATCCTCATTAAAAACGCTTCATAGCTTCCTTGGGATGCAATACATTAACCTTGAATCCCGCAGGCATACGATATTGATTGAGAACTCCATCGTTTCACTTTCGCGCTTCTCAGCCAGAAATTCCTGAAGATATTTAAGCCACAATCACCATCATACTATTACCATGGACAAATTCGACCTTATCGTAATCGGCACCGGCGCGGGAACGCATGTGGCCTCTCAGGCCGCAAACGAGGGCCTAAAAGTCGCTCTGGTGGATCAGGGCCCAGCGGGCGGCACCTGTCTGAACAATGGCTGCATCCCCTCCAAGATGCTCATCTATCCGGCTGATGTTATCAGGACCATCCAGGATGCCAGAGCCGTGGGCGTGCACGCCGAGATCAATGAGATTGATTTTCCGGCGATAATGAGCCGTATGCACGCTGTGGTGGATAAAGCGCGCACCAAACTGGAAGAGGCTCTTAAAACCAAAGAGAATTTGACCTATTTTCAGGAAAAAGTGGAGTTCATCGGCGACTATATTTTGCAGGTGGGAGGAGAGAGCGGCAGGACCATTACTGCTCCTAAGATAGTGATCGCCACTGGCGCCCGGTCCCTGGTGCCGCCTATCCCCGGCCTCCTGGAGACGGGCTTTTTGGACAACGTCTCTCTCCTCGATCTGAAGGCATTGCCAGCAAGCCTGATCATCATTGGAGCGGGCTACATCGGCTGCGAATTCGGCCACTTCTTCTCTGCCATGGGAACGCATGTCACCATAATAGGCCGCAGCCCGCTTGTGCTCAAAGGCGAGGATCCGGAAGCGTCCGGATTGGTGCAAAAAGTGCTCTCCCTGTACCTGCGGGTGATTACCGGTCATGAGGTCGTCTCCGTAGAGAGAAGAGGCGACAAGAAGGTCGTCTCCGCCAAAAATATGGAGGACGGCAAGACCTACCAGTTTGAAGCTGACGAGATTCTCCTGGCCGCAGGACGCCGGTCCAACTCCGATTTGCTCCACCCGGAGAAGAGCGGCATAAAGACCGACCGAAATGGCTGGATTATGGCGAATGAGTTTCTGGAGACCAGCAAAAAGGATATCTGGGCGTTGGGTGACGCCATCGGCAAGCACATGTTCCGGCATACGGCCAACTACGAGTCGGAGGTGGTATCTCATAATCTTCTGCGCTCCAAGGATAAGGATGATCGGGAAGCCGTCGACTACCATGCTGTGCCTTATGCCATTTTCACCCACCCCCAGGTGGCAGGCGTGGGTATGAAAGAAACGGATGCCCTCGCAGCCGGACTGAAAGTGCTGATCGGGCGGGCCAAGTATATGGATGTGGCCAAGGGTGTGGCCATGGCTGAAGAGCATGGCCTGGTCAAAGTGATTCTGGAGGAGGAGATGGGTCGCATTCTTGGAGCGACGGTTGTGGGTCCCATGGCGGCGGAGCTGGTGCAGCAGGTGGTCTACCTCATGAACACCGAGTATCAGGATTTGATGCCGGTAATAAAATCACAGGTAATTCACCCCACCATTAATGAGGTGCTGGTGCGGGCCTTCTCAGAGCTGGAGCATCCTATTCATCAGCATAACAGGGGCCAGTAGATAAAAGAAGGGCAGCATGCCGGCCATAAAGATCAGAGCTTATTGGCGGCATGCTCCAAGGATTCTCATGCGGTGTATTATAATTATAAAATCAGTTTAATTATCGTTATGATCCTCCATCAAGTGCAGTTTCAATTCTTCCTTTGATTCAAAGTTCATACGACAGATCTTGCATTTGAACTTGCCTTCTCGTTTGGATCCGGTGCCGGCCATTGTAACACCTCGAATCTGGCGCATTTATTGGAAGTTCTTATTATTTAGTTTTTCGTTGCGATTGGACTAAATACTTTGCAGACCGAATTTAACAAAGCAAAATAAAGCAAAAAAAGGAAAGTGGCGACCTATGGCTCAAAAATATCAGTGCACCATTTGCGGATATATTTACGATCCCGAAAAAGTAGACCCCGACTCAGGAATAGCCCCAAAAACGCCCTTTGCAGATCTGCCCGAAACATGGACCTGCCCGCAGTGCGGCGCCGCGAAGGATGATTTCAAAGAGATAAGATAATGACGCTCGCAAGAGAGATCAAACCCGGCGTTAAGTGGGTAGGTGCAATAGACTGGGACCGCAGGCTCTTTGATGCTTTAATTCCTCTGCCTGAAGGAACCAGCTACAACTCCTACCTGATCCAGGGCAGCGAGAAAACCGCACTTATTGACGCTGTGGACGAATCCATGGCCGATGTGCTGCTGGGCAACCTGAGTGCTCTGGGCATTAAGAGAATCGACTACATTATCGCCCAGCATGCCGAACAGGACCATTCGGGAAGCCTAAAACGGCTCCTTGAGATTTATCCCGAGGCTAAAGTGATCGGCTCCGCCAAGTGCCTGGACCTGCTTATGCAGTTTGATTTGGTGGGCAAGGACAGAGTGCAAGAAGCAAAAGACGGCGAGAAGATCTCTCTTGGCGATAAAAGCCTGGAGTTCATTCATGCTCCCTGGGTGCACTGGCCGGACACGATCTTCACCTACCTGGCTGAGGATCGAATCCTATTTACCTGCGATTTTCTGGGCTCGCATCTGGCTACCAGCGATCTTTTTGCCGTTGACGAGGCTGCCGTTTACAGGGCTGCCAAGAGGTATTACGCCGAGATCATGATGCCCTTCCGGCAGAGCATCAACCGGCACCTGGCCAGGATTGAGGATCTGCCCATGGATGTCATTGCCACAAGCCATGGTCCGCTTTACGGCAGACCGAAGTTCATACTGGATGCTTACCGCGATTGGGCCTCGGATAAGGTAAAAAACCAGGTGGTTTTTCCTTACGTCTCCATGCACGGGTCCACCCGCATCATGGCCGACTACTTTGTGGACGCTCTTATCTCCCGAGGAGTCGAGGTGAAGCGATTCGATCTCACCAACTACGATGTAGGAGAGCTGGCCGAGTCTCTCGTGGACGCGGCAACCGTGGTCATTGGCACGCCTACCATTCTGGCCGGAGCGCATCCCCTGGCGCTTTATGCAGTCATCCTGGCCAATGCCCTGCGGCCCAAGACGAGGTATGCCTCAATCATCGGCTCCTTTGGCTGGGGAGGCAAAATGCTGGAGCAGATCACCGTCGCCCTGCCCAATCTGAAGCTGCAATTCTTCGATCCGGTAGTCGCCAAAGGCCGCCCCAAAGAGGCAGATTTCCAGGCTCTGGACCGGCTGGCGGAGGAGATCGCTGCCAAACACCGGGAGCTATGAGGCCAATTCAAATCGGTCGCAGACGAACTTGATCGAAACATCCTTTCTCGTCTATGTTCTGGTGCTGCTGGCCACAGGCATAGTCGTAGGATTTTCCTGCGGCCTGCTCGGCATCGGGGGCGGCTTTCTCATGGTGCCCGTGCAGATCTGGGCGCTGACATCTCAAGGAATCGATCCCACCCTGGCCACCAGAATTGCCTTCGGAACATCTCTGGCCGTCGTTCTGCCCACGGCCCTCAGTGGATGCCGCGGCCATAGCTGCCGGGGAGTTATTCTCTGGCGGCCGGGAATAATCATGGGCCTGTGTGGCCTGGTAGGAGCCTTTTTGGGCGGGAGCATTGCCGCTCATGTTCCAGGAGATCTGCTCAGGATGGCCTTCGGATTTGTGGTGATGCTGGGAGCCCTGAGGATGCTCTTTGCCAAAAGTCTGCAGCCCAGGCAAGAGGCTTTGCCGGAAGAGACAAGAAAAAGCCTTCTGCAGTTTGCTCTCTGGGGACTGGCAGTAGGAGTCATATCCGGTCTGACAGGGATTGGCGGAGGCGTGATCCTGGTCCCGGCCATGGTCATCGCCATGGGTTTTGGCATGTATCAGGCCATCGGCACCTCGTCGGTTACAATAGCCTTCAATGCCGTGGGCGGGGTCATAGCCTACGCCATTAATGG
>Ga0351901_1036_pt1 | contig 46337 bp, 39 predicted proteins | sample BONcelHT113001D4_FD_206875 | JGI IMG/M metagenome (GOLD analysis project Ga0351901, IMG submission 206875) | Enriched cells from coal bed in the Powder River Basin, Montana, United States - BONCAT cells T11 rep1 HSBNCT.T11.300.1.D4 ...
CTCTTTGTCGTTCGGGAGCCTTGGTATAATGAAATAGTCAGGGAACTCAGGAAAAACAATGAAGTGGACTACATATTCAAAAGTAGCGACAAATTTAAAATAGAAAATGGTAATTATCACATTTCTAAATTGCTCGGTTTGAGAAGGGGCTATTCGATAGTCGCATACTTACTGACAACTTACCTTCTTCTTACGAAAAATTATGATGTCTGTGTGACAGATTACAGAAGTGTTTACATGCCGACACTTTTTCCAATACTCAGGAGTTTCACCCATCTGTTTAAAACTATCTTTGTCTATGACTTACGCACTATTCCTGTAGACTATACCAGAGAACAGGCGGAAACAATTGAAAAGCAATTTTGCAAAGAAGTGCATTTTGCCAACAGGTATTACCAGGGAATCACTGTAATCACTCCAGAAATGATAAAGTATATTCAAAATAAGTGCACGGAAATCCGGAAGGAGGTTGGAATCTGGGAGTCTGGAGTTGATGCGGAAATGTTTAGACCTTTACCGAAAAATCTTGAGCTTAAGCAAAAAACCGGTTTCAACGTCCATGATTTTGTCTGTTTTTACCATGGTTCTCTTTCAAATGCCCGGGGAGTCATAGAACTTGTCGAATCCTTTCGAATTATCAGACATCGCGAACAGGCAATAAAGCTTCTTATTCTGGGGAGGGGGGAATGTTCAGAAAAGTTGGAGGAAATTATACGGGATGCCAACTTGGAAGATACTGTAAAAATTCATGACTGGGTAGCATGCAATGAGGTTCCTCAATTCATATCGACAGCCGACTTGTGTGTAATACCCCTCCCCGACATATTCTGGTGGAGGGTTAGCAGCCCTCTGAAATTAATGGAGTACATTGCATGCGGAAAGAACATCCTAGTAACCGATATTATAGCGCATACAGATGCCTTGGGAACAAATAACAATTATTTCTGGGTTCACGAAACAACTGCCCACTCCTTTGCGGAAAGAATTATTGAGTGCTACAAATGCTATAAAGAAAACCCTGATATTTACTTCAAAAGGGGTATGGATGAACGCCAAAGACATATTGATCATATTACATGGGGTCACCGTTCAATTAGCCTACAAGAATACCTGGTAAGACTTGTTAAGTCCGACTCAACATTGCTTTCCGGAGAGAGAGCTGGGGGCGGAAAATGACAAAAATTTTGTATATAGCAAGCCGATTGCCTGCAGTGTCCGCTACTTTCATAGATCGAGAAATACGCGTACTAGCTGCTGCCGGATATACTATCAAGACAGTTTCTAGAGCATCTCCGCTAAAGGGAGAAGTCTCAGATGAAACCCTTGATTATTACAGGGGCACTCTGTACTTGGATCAAGCTAGCATCTTCAGCCAGCTATATGCCCAATTATATGTTTTAGCTTCCAAGCCACTTGATTGGTTCAAAAACTTACGCCTCATACTTAATGAAAGAGAAACAAGAAACCTACACGACCGCTTTCGTCTGATAAAGCATTTTATTGAAGCGGGTTATGTTTATGTGAAGATCAGAGACGAAGGCATCTCGCAGATACATGCACATTTTTTGAATGCGCCCACTTCTATTGCGCTTTTTTTATCCCATTATATAAATATTCCGTACAGCTTCACTATGCACGCTTCAAACATATTCATCGATCCTCTCATGCTGGGTACAAAACTGCATCTTTGCAAAAAGGCTGTCACTATCTCGGAATACAATAAAACCTATTTACTTAACAAATACGGAAAGTATCTCTCGGAGAAATTGGTTGTTATACATTGCGGTATCGACCCTGAAACGTTTACACCGGGTCACGGAGAAAAAAGTGAGTGTCCAGTTGTCCTCGCCGTAGGAAGGCTTGTTGCCATGAAAGGTTTCCACTACCTTGTGGAAGCGTGTCGGAAATTAAAAGACAAGGGAATTTCTTTCACTTGTCTTATTGTCGGTGACGGCGAAGAGAAAGATAGGCTGATCAATAAAGCTTCCGCCCTCGGAGTCGAGGACGTTGTGACCTTTCTCGGCAGCCAGCAGCAGGCAAAGGTTTATGAATTGCTTCGGAAAGCTTCAATCTTCGTTCTTCCTTCAATTATTACCGACCAAGGACAGCGAGACGGAATTCCGGTTTCCATCATGGAAGCCATGGCCATGGAATTGCCTGTGGTTTCGACTAAGATTGTGGGCATACCGGAACTTGTCGAGGATGGGAAAGAGGGGTTGTTAGTTGAACAGAAGGACTCCGCCGGACTTGCTTTGGCATTGGAACACCTGATTAAGAACGCTCATGTTCGCATTGAAATGGGAAGACTGGCGAGATTAAAAGTGATGCGGGAGTTCAACATTGCACATATTCCTTCGAAATTTGAGGCTATTTTGAACTGAAAAAGGTAGCCGATTAGCAGCTTAGAATGGTCGTCCCTAAAAAAACTATAAAAATATTTGGGGACGACCATTCTAAGGTCTGTCCGAGGCGATAAAAAGAGAAACCGCTTCTAATGAGGTTTACAGCACGCGTAGGTTTGAAGGCGGACTCAGGGTGGAAGCCACCTCACCACCGTATTGATATGCTCCAATATCCGGGGTTGTCAGCGAAGAAATGTCTTTTCCATCCATATCTTTCGTCAGTGAGACTTTTGTTCCGGCATTTCTGCACGGTGAACTGGCAGTAAGGTGAAAATCGGTTCCCGCACTCACAAACAGTGGGTTATAACTATTCAGGTTGTTGTTCGATACTGAGCCCATGCTACTCGTGTTATTCAATACTGTGCCAGATAAGCCCCAAAAAATGTTGTTCTTGACAGCCGCAAACGTACCGCCGCCCTCAATATAGATGCCGAGTTTGCCGCCATATTGGGTGTTGTTGTAGACGACATTTCCCGAATGGCCTGAACCCCCACCAGCATAGATCAATTGATTATCGCCATTGACGACGTTGTAGTAAATTTGGTTGTTTTTTGAGCCACCCGCGGTGTCCTGGTAAAATTGCACGAATTGCGCAACGTGACCGCTTGAGTAATTGTATCTCACGATGCAGTTGGACGAGCCGTTGAGGTTTACAGCGGAAGCCCTTTTATCCGTAAATCTGTTCTTTTCAATGAGCCAATCCGACGCCCATTTAATATAGATGTCATGCTTCGCTGGAGACCCATTAACCGCGTTCTGGAACACATTATTGCGAATAATCCAATTCTTCGCGGTGCTCGTAGCGCTTGCCCCGGCATAGATTCCCATGCCATAAGCGTATTCGAACAGAGTGTTCTGGACGACCCCGTAATCAGCCTGGCGTGAATATTGCGAGATGTTGCAATTAGCCGCCCGGGTGAGGTGCAGACCATCGACCGTAATGTAGTTCTTGTTCCAGTAGATGTTGTATTGGAGGGAATTGTTGCCGTCGATGATAGGCTTTGCGCCCGTGCCGTATGCGCCGAAGGTGATCGGATTGCCGGCGGCGCCGTCCGAAGGCGGGTTGAGCTGCTCTTGCCAGATGCTGCCCGCGGCGAAGAGTATTGAATCGCCCGGCAGGAAGCTAGATTTGTTGACCTTGGCTATGGTTTTCCAGGGGGAAGATGTAGTTACACCACTGTTGCCGTCGTTTCCACTCACATTATTCACATAGTACGTGGCTGCGAAGCCCGCCGAAGTTAAACACGGTACAACGAAAGCGGCTATCAACAGAATTCTAAAAAATCGCGTAATTTTTTTGCTTAGCATTATCTTTCTCCTCTTTTGTCATAGGGTTGCCAGGCAACCCTATGACCTTGATTCTTGACCCGGTTCGCTGAAAGGTCAAGGATATTTCTTGAATATTCGAGAACTGATTCTCTGTTATCTTTTTGAAAAATAAGCCTGGATGGTGTGGTTGGCCGCGATACTGGAGAAGGTGTAGGAACTGATCGCACCCTTGGATACCCCGTTCACCTTGACATCGGTGATGCGGAACCTATTGTTGTTGGGGTTTATGGTGAACGTCTTGCTCGACCCACTGCTGACCGTCACCGTTCCGGAAGGTGAGATAGATCCGCCTGTTCCCGCAGACGCCGTTATGCTGTAACTGCTCAAGGTAGACGTCGTGAAGGTCGCGCTTATCGTGTGATTGCTGGTGACATTACTGAAATTGTACGAACTCACTGCGCCGACCGATGTACCGTCCACTTTAACATCGGCAACCTTATAGCCACTGTTCGAGGTGATGGTGAAGCTCTGGGAACCTCCAGAAGTGACTTGAGCTGACGTCGGGGAGATTGAACCTCCGCTTCCTGCCGACGGAGTGATCGTATAGGTGGCAGCGGCAAAGGTCGCAGTTATAGTATGGTTGGCGGCAACGCTGCTAAAAGTGTAGCTGTAGCTGCCCAGGTTGGTGGCGACCACGGTTCCGTCAACCGAGACACTGGCTATGTTGTTACCGGCGTTGGGTGTAATCGTAAATTGCTGATCGGCGCCTTTTGTTACCTTCACGATGCTTATCGTGGTATCGCCGCTTGTCCCCTGACTCACATTGGGGTTATTGACGGCTGTGATCGTGCCGCTGCCTTTGGCCGTCGCGGTGATGTCGTAGGTCAAGGCAGAGGAATTAAAGGTCGCTGTTACGCTGGTGGAGGCGTTCATGGTAACCGAGCAGATACCGGTTCCGCTGCATCCGCCTCCGGACCATCCCGCGAAGGATGAACCACTTGCAGGGGTTGCCGTCAAGGTTACTACTGTTCCCGGTGCGTAGCCATTCGTACAAACGCTTCCGCAGTCAATGCCTGAACCAGTCACCCTTCCTGTGCCGGATCCATTCTGGCCGATCATGAGGGAATACAGAGTAGTTGACGGCACCGACTTGCTCACCTCGTTAGAATACCCGCTCTGGTTTCCTGCTGAGTCATAGGCTGTTGAGGCAAAATAATATGTCTCTCCTTCAACCAGATCGGAAACGGTATAACTTGTCGTTTTTCCGGAATTAACAGAGTTGGTATAGACACCGGGAGTCTTGCCGTAATGCAGTTTATAACCAGCAACGCTTGACTCGTTTACGGCATCCCATGAAAGAGTAGCCTGGGCCGAATACGCCGACATTACTGAGGTAAAAAGAAGTATCGTTGTTACAACAAGAACACCCAACATCTTGAAATTATTAAAGACTGAAGTTTTCACAAATTGTGCGCTCGAAAACGCAAGTATGCTTTTTGATTCCATACTAAAATACCTCCTTGATATTTGTGCCTCAACGAAGCGCACCCCTCAAGGAGGTACTGCTATCGCCCGGCAACCCTGCTTTCATGTCCCGAGATTTCCGGGATTTAGACCAGTGGCTTTGCGCCCCATTCTTTCGAATGGTTTACCCTGTTCAGGCGGATGAATCGTACGTTTTTTGCTTCCGAAACCTCCAAACCGATGGACCCTGTTGCTTGCCAACCTACCTGTGCATCAGATACGGATGCTCCTCCCTTTAAGTTTTTCAAAACCGTAGCTGCGAAGACCTTCAATAAAAAAAGCCGGGCACCGAACATCTATTGATATTTCGGCGACCCGGCTGTCTCAGTGAGACCCAGTAGGCTTTCCGTCCCATCCTCACGGATGGTTTAGTATTATCGTCTATCTGTCTAATTTTCTGTGCCGCTAGAGAACTATTCGACATTTTCTGCCAGAACTTTAAACAATGTTTCGTTGTGCAAACACATAACCGTAAGAGCCGCAGACATGAAATACCGGTACACCATAAAAAAAGCCGGGCGCCGAACATCTATTGATATTTCGGCGACCCGGCTGTCTCGGTGAGACCCAGTAGGCTTTCCGTCCCATCCTCGCGAATGGTTTAGTATTATCGTCTATCACCCTGGTAATGCTGTGTTTTACTGCGGTGTACCCTAAATCAATAAAACCCGTCGTTCAACATAAAATTTTATAACGAGAGCCTTTGCAATTAGAGTGCCCCAAAAAATTCATCCAGCTTCTAATCACACTCTCATTTATTGCATATTTCGAACCAAATGTTCATGTTACCTAAAAACCCTGAGAGATGCCCATCCGATAAAGGTTTACAGGAACATTATTATTTGCTAACCACATGACATCCGCCTGCTACTGTCATTATTTGTCACAATTCGGTAACAGATAGTAACAACAATTGTTCCAGACTTCGGCGGTTATTGGCCCCCATTATCATCAAAATTAATGCCGTCCTTCTCTTCCATGCCCATGCCAGGCATACGGATACCGACAACCGTACCAGTAATGGACGACTCCTTTCTCCCATAACCTGGCATAGCGCGGAAAAATCAGTTCAGCACCCTTACCTGCCGATTTGAAGGCTCATGATCCAATGCATATACTATCGATCGCAAAAACAACCAACGTATCGATTTGGACGAAAAGCTTGAAGGAGACTCGCCTTTCTTTGTTGTACCGTGAAATATTGTACAATATACTACAAATACATTCCTGCACGAAAATTCGGGAGGTTCGATGAAGGTTGTGGCATTCAACGGCAGCGCACGCTGGAACGGCAATACGGCAATCCTGGTAGGCCACGTTTTTGAAGAACTGGAAAAAGAAGGGATCGAAACCGAATTGATCCAGATGGCTGGGGAACGTATCCGGGGCTGCACCGCATGCCTCTGGTGCAAAGAAACAAAGGACGGGACCTGTGTTCTCACGGACGACCCGGTAAACGAGTGGATCGGTAAAATGCGGGAAGCTGATGGAATTATCCTCGCATCTCCAACCTATTTCGCCGATGTTACTTCGGAACTGAAGGCGCTCATTGACAGGGCGGGTTATGTGGCCAAGGCCAACGGTGAAATGTTCCGGCGCAAGGTCGGCGCGGCAGTTGTTGCCGTACGAAGGGGCGGTGCCATCCACACCTTTGACACCATAAACCACTTCTTTCTGATCAGCCAGATGATAGTTCCGGGTTCATTTTACTGGAACGTGGGTATTGGACGCGAAACTGGAGAAGTGGAAAAAGACCTGGAAGGAATTGAAACAATGCAGGTTCTGGGGGAAAACATGGCGTGGTTACTGAAAAAAATCCACAACCAGTGAAAACCAAACCACCCGACAGAAAATAAGGTCAGTAGACAGATGAACACGAACCATGAACAAGGACGCACGTTAGACCGCTTGATAAACTTGATGTACCATGAAAGTGACCCGGACCGCAGCATTTTTGTTACTCAAGAATTCTGACTCCGTTGCCTGACAAAAGTATTCGGGTATACTATCTATAGTGTCGGAATCAGGTGCCGAAAAACACCAACTACGAGAAAAATGCACTCCGAGGGAAATACAATGATGCATACAATATCCTGCAAAGAACTTTATCAATGGATCACTGAAGAGCGCACGTTCATCATCATTGACACACTGCCTCCGGAATTCTATCAGTCACGGCACATAGCAGGCGCTCATAATGCCTGCGTATTTGAAATGAATTTCCTCGATCAGGTGCGGGAAATAACCCGTGATACGAACTCCTGCATTGTGCTCTACGACTCCAGCAACCGCTCCCAAGGCTCGGCATGTGCCGCCGAAAAACTTTCCGCGATCGGTTTTAATCAGATATTCACCCTATCCGGGGGAATCGAAGAATGGGAAGGCAGCGGTTATCCGGTCACCATTGGAGGTCCCGAAATTGAGGAGAAACCCACCCTCAGCGATGGAGTTCACCCGATCGACTGCGCACAGAGCAGCATTGAATGGACTGGCAGGAATATCATCAGGAAACATTTTGGGACGATCGCCATCTCCGGAGGAGAAATCACTGTCAAAGACGGCGACGTAACGGCTGGTTCAATCACGCTCGACATGCGCACCATCAAAAATTGTGATCTTCAGGATCAGGAAGAGAACAACCTTTTGGTTTGTCATCTGAAATCCGAAGATTTTTTCGATGTGGAGCGTTTCCCTACCGCCGGTTTCGAACTTCTCACGTGCGAGGTTCTGTTCGACGCGACTCCCGGTTCGTCAAACTATTTTATTAACGGCGAACTCACCCTGAAAGATGTGAAGAGAGCGATTTCCATTCCGGCAATCATCGTCCCTGGCGAAAACGGAAGCATCAGAGCCCAGGCGCACTTTGATATTGACCGGACAGAATGGAACATCGCCTACGGATCAGGAAAGCTGTTCGAAAAACTCGGCATGCACTTGGTGAACGACACGATTTCTCTGGAATTATTCATAACCACGCGATAAACCTATCCAATCAACCATCCTTTTTCAGTTCTTCCCAATAAAATAATAAGCCCTCCCCCCTCAGGGAGGGCCACAAGAGCAGTTTGGTAACGACTCAGGGGTTACTCGAATGAGTTCCCCCCAGGAGTCTGTCGGACTTAGGGAATCAAAGCGAAAATCAGGCTGGGCGGGGACAGATTTTGTCGATTTTGCAGGGCACTAGTTGTTCTATTGGCCAAAAAAGCGGCGGAATATGGTCCGTCCAGACGGATTTGCAGCAGATTTACCCTAAGTCCGACAGGCTCCTAGCTGTCCTTTCCGTCGTGTACCCGAGAGACTTAATCGGAAGACATGAAAGGCGATAATTCTATCATTCGGTCGGCAAGAGTGTTTATTTCGTCCACGAGATTTCTGTCTATTTTTTTCAACCAGCGCTTCGGGATGCCTTCCATACCGTAGTAGGCTCCCGCGAGCATACCGGCAATGGCGCCGGTCGTATCTGCATCACCACCCTGGTTTACTGTTTCCACGAGGCACGACTCGAAATCCCTTGTTTTAAAGAAATGGTGAAATACGGTTTGCATGGTATCAACCACATAGGGAGTGGCAAGGCCATGGTATGGTTCAAAACGAAAATTTTCGTAGCGGGACAGGAGAACTTCAAGCTCCCGGCGCAGGCGGGACTTCGAATAACCCAGCAGGGACAGATGAACAAGATTGCCCATGGCAATACACGCTGCATCAGACAAAGGATGATTGTGTGTTATGTGGGCCTGCTGAATGGCATACTCTTCAAGCAGCCCTTCACTGGTCAGGGTACACAAGGCTACCGGCAGCATCCGCATGCAGGCCCCGTTTCCGGCGTCCCACTGGTTAAAGGGAGACTCCAGAACTCCTTTGAGCATATAGTTTCTGATCCCCCGACGGCAGGTGTCCCCCACATCAATGGGCTTGGTACGAAGCCAGGCGGCAAAGGATTCTGCAATTCCCTGCAGTGACCACCCCCCTGCCGCGTCAATGGCGCGAGCAATGCAGAGAGACATCTCCGTGTCGTCGGTAATCTGCCCCGGCTTCAGGCGGAGCCAGCCTCCGCCGATAATTTCCCGCACCGTGCCATGCTTGGTTCGTATCTCACCGGGAGTCATGAACTCAAGGCCGGCTCCCAGGGCATCTCCCACTGCAACACCAAGGAAAGCGGCCCTTGCCCGCGTACGAATATCATCAGGTGTTCCTGTTATAGCCATGATGAGAGTCCTGCAATAAACACACCGCCGCTGCCGCCAACGGTAACTAGTGAATGTACCGACCAAAACTGCTCCCCCCTCCCGCCTACGGAGTTTCTCGCGCACTGTTCCTGCCTACTAATTCAGCACCACCTCGCAGATTTTAGGCGCTTACCAGGGCACAAAAAGCAACACGCTTCTGACAAATGTCAGTAAAATCAGCAACTAAGCATTATTTCAAATCTGGCACGCTTTCTGCCTTACCTACCATAGCAATGCAAGGAAGCATTGAAGTACCGGCAACGAAGCCTGGCGAAATATTTTTCGCCGGGCTTTTTCCGTTTCAGACCCCAGACGGTTCAGAAAGGAGATATCAATGGCAACGAGCTGCGATAAGAAGAAAAACATACAGGGCCATCCCTGTTTTGGCGGCAATCACAAAAACAACGGAAGAATGCATCTGGCGGTAGCGCCCCGCTGCAATATCAAGTGTGGCTACTGCACGAGGAAGCACGACTGCGCCAACGAATCTCGCCCCGGCGTTACCAGCAGGATTTTGACCCCTGAGGAAGCAATTGTCAAAGTACGGGAAGTGATGGCAAGCGAGATTCTCGGGCCGATTATCAAAGTTATCGGCATAGCAGGACCCGGAGATCCGCTGGCAAACGAGGAAACCTTCAGGACCTTTGAACTCATCGACAGAGAATTCCCCCAACTTATCAAGTGCATGAGCACCAACGGGCTTCTCCTGCCGGAAAAGATCGTACGCCTTGAAGCCCTGAATCTCTGCAGCGTTACCGTTACCCTGAACGCCCTCGACCCGGATGTTGCGGGAAAAATCTATTCCCACGTTCTCTACCAAGGAAAAAAATACACCGGTCGTGAAGGAGCTGAGATTCTCATCGCCAACCAGATCCGGGGAATCGAGCAGGCAGCCCGCTACGGCATGACCGTCAAGGTAAACACGGTCCTCATCCCGGGGCTCAATGATGAACAGATTCCCCTCATAGCCAAACGAATCAAGGAACTGGGAGCCACGGTCATGAATATTATGCCCCTTATTCCCCAGGCTGATTTCGCCGACGTCGTCCCTCCCAGTCACGAAAGACTGGAAGAGATCCGTCTCGCCAACGAGCAGATTATCGGACAATTCAAGCACTGTCGCCAGTGCCGTGCCGATGCCGTTGGGCTCATCGGCCAGGACGTAAAGTTCGGTGAATCGGGATGCAACCCGAACGCAGCCTGAACCTGCCCGCCATTTTGGAAATGAGGTATTGGAAAACAAGGAGAACGATCAGCAAGGAAGGTGATGGTAATGTTCCGCAACGATGATATCAGTGAGTTCCTCAGTCTCGCGACAGGGGAAGGATGGATCAGCGAAGCCTGGGAGTTGGAATTTCTGCTGAGAGTCTTTCCCGCCGGTTGCCTGGTTTGCCGGAACAAGGGAATTCCCGTGGCATTCCTCACCTCGATAAAATATCGGCGGAGCGGTTGGATCGGCAATCTGCTGGTTCGTATGGAATGGCGGGGACAGGGCCTGGGATCCGCACTTTTCCAGCGGGCCCTGGAAGTACTTGATGAAGCGGGCACCCGGACCGTGTGGCTCACCGCCTCGGCGTCCGGGCGCCCCATCTACGAACGACAGGGTTTTATTGCCATCGATACAGTAAACCGCTGGCAAACACGCGGGCGAATCACACCCGGCAACGGCACTGCTAATGGTTTTTCGGGGATTCTGGCACTGGATGAGGCCGGGTGGGGAGACAGCAGAGAAACCCTGCTCCGGGCGACAATCGACCGAGGCAGCGTCTCTCTCCTGCCAGAAGGCTTCATGATCCAGCAAGGTGGAGAGAACACCGTCATGATTGGTCCCTGGGGGAGCAGCAATCCCTAATCGGCAACAAAGCTGTTGGAGCAACGCTTGCTTCCGGAGGAACATGGTTCGCAGATATTTCTCGACGTTCCCGCGAAGAACCTAACTGCGTCGAAGATGCTGCTCAAGAAAGGATTTACGGTACAATCTTCGACCACACTCATGTACCGGGGAGAAACGCCGGACTATGCTCCGGAATACATTTATGCCCTTGCCAGCATGGGAAGCATGGGCTAAAACCGCTACCCGCAAAAGTTATCTTTTCTTTACCCGGAAGCCCGCCTTCTCCAGACCCTTGAGATCTACACCACCCGCAGGAACTGCCTTCTCTTCCTTGTGACTCTTCTCCCGTTTCTGACTTTGCGTTCCCGGTCCTTCGGCCTCACGGATGGAAAGCGAAATTCGCTTCCGCTCCAGATCGACTGACAGGACCTTCACCTTCACAACCTGCCCCACGCTGACAGCCTCGTTCGGGTCTTTAATAAATCGATTAGCCAGGTGGCTGACATGAACCAGTCCGTCCTGGTGAACCCCGACATCCACAAAGGCACCGAAGGCAGTCACATTGGTCACCACACCCTGGAGTATCAGTCCTTCCTTCACATCGGAAATTTCACGAATATCAGCATGAAAGACCGTTTCCTGAAATTCCCGGCGTGGGTCCCTCCCCGGTTTTTTCAACTCTACCAGAATATCTCGCAGGGTAGGAAGGCCGACATGTTCGGTTACATACCGTGCCAGATCAATGCGGGAAACCAGGGCAGGTTCGGCGACAAGTTCGGTCAGGGAAACTCCCAGATCCGAGGCCATGGCCTCGACAAGGGGATAGCGTTCCGGGTGCACTGCCGTGTTATCCAGCGGGTTCCGTGCCTCACGAATGCGAAGGAAACCGGCAGACTGTTCGAAAGCCTTTGCCCCAAAGCGGGGGACCTTGAGCAGGGCCTGGCGCGAAGAAAACTTTCCCTGCTCATCGCGATGGCGGACGATGGACTTGGCCAGGGAAGAGCTGAGACCGGAAACATGGGACAGGAGCGCCCACGAAGCGGTATTCAGGTCAACCCCCACGAAGTTTACGCATGACTCAACGACAGCATCGAGAGCCTTTTTCAGGTGGGTCTGGTTGACATCGTGCTGATACTGCCCAACGCCGATACTCTTGGGATCGATCTTGACCAGTTCGGCCAGGGGATCCTGAAGTCTGCGCCCGATGGAGATTGCACCGCGAATCGTAAGGTCAAGATCGGGGAACTCTTCCCGCGCAATATCTGATGCCGAATAGACACTGGCGCCGGCTTCACTCACCAGAACAACGGGAAGACGCAGACCCGCTCCTGCCAGGGTTTCCCGGACAAATTGTTCTGTTTCCCTTCCGGCCGTACCATTGCCCACGGCGATCATCTCGAAGTCAAAGCTCGTAATGAGTTTCAGAAGCTCATGCCTGGCGGCTTCGGCTTTACCTTTACCGGAGTGGGGATAGAAAGTAAGGTGATCGAAAAAACGGCCGGTCGCGTCTACGGCTGCAGCCTTGCAGCCGGTCCGTAGTCCCGGGTCAATGGCCAGAACCTTTTTCCCTCCGGCCGGAGGAGCAAGAAGGAGGTTGCGCAGGTTATCGGCAAACACCTTGATAGCTGCCTCGTCGGCGCGCTGCTTGGCTTCCAGGCGAAGTTCAACCTCGATGGAAGGGGCCAGCAAACGCTTGTAGGCATCCTCCACGACTCGCGCAAGTAACGTCTCCCAGACACTTTTACCGCTGATGACCCGCTCTCTCAGCCCGGCAAGAATCACCTCCACCGGTGCCAGGATCGAGAGAAAGAGGACCTCTTCCTTTTCTCCCCGCCGCATGGCAAGCAGACGGTGGGATGGCACCTCCTTCAGCGATTCCTGGTAATCGTAATACATTTCAAACTTGGTAACCGTATCCTTCATAGCTGAAGCAACCCGCGCTGAAATCTGCCCCTGCTCCCAGGTTTGACGGCGGACAAAAGACCGCAGATCGGCATTCTCCGCAATTCGTTCCGCGAGAATATGCCCTGCCCCTTCCAGTGCGGCAGCCGTATCGGAAACCTCATGTTCCCGATCAACAAAGGGAAGAGCTGCTTCCTCGATGGATGCTACGGTCGGTTCCTGTGCGGCAATCAGGTCGGCCAATGGCTCCAGGCCTCGTTCTCTGGCAATAGTGGCCTTTGTGCGGCGTTTCGGCTTGAAGGGGAGATAGAGATCTTCCAGCTCATTTTTCAGACGTGTCTCTTGAATACGGCAGGCCAACTCTGCTGTCAGTTTTCCCTGCTCTTCAATGGTCTTTAATACCGTACTTTTACGTTCTTCAAGCTCTGAAAAATAAGTAAAACGCTCCTCGACACCACGGATCGCAACCTCGTCCATTTCGCCGGTTTGCTCCTTGCGATAGCGGGCGATAAAAGGGACTGTCGCACCTTCCTGGAATAGTTTTACAGTATTTTCTACTTGAAAACGCTTAAGTCCGCACTCTTCAATCAACCACGGAAGTATCCGATCAAGGGTAGTTGCAGTATGAGTCATGAATGTACCTTTCAAAAAAGCCGGTTCGAATATCAGTTCTTCCGGGGAAATGCCCGCTTGGCTGGCAAAAAGACATCAAATCCTTCGTCAGTTACCATATAGTGATGCTTTCGCAAAAAGTTGAAATGTACGATGTACCGTCATTCCCGTGGCTTGTGCGCAGTAGCCTTAGCGAAGGAGCAAAACGGGAACCCAGGAATTACAGTGAGTTACAACTTCACTGGATACCCGCTTTCGCGGGTATGACGACTTTTTGCGAGTTCATCATATAGTAACGGATTTAATCTAATTCAGGAGTTGCAGGCAAAAAAAAAGCTCCGGGGTTGCCCGGAGCTTTTTTCCGAAAATAGCCGGATTAAATTTTTGACACGTTCGCTGCCTGAAGGCCTTTCGGGCCCTTAACAACATCAAACGTTACTCTGTCGCCTTCGGCAAGAGATTTAAACCCATCGCCGACGATTGCGGAAAAGTGACAAAATACATCTTCGCCATTTTCCTGCTCAAGAAAACCAAAACCCTTGCTGTCATTAAACCACTTAACTGTCCCGTTTACCATGTACGTACTTCTCCCGATCCATCTTGTTTTTTTTATCAAGAATCATCCCGAATACTTTTTTCCTTTTACAATTTTAGACAAGCAATGTCAAGCAATTAAAAATTGCCGCCAATTCCTTGAAAACAGGTACAGAGGTTATGGCATTTGCACATAAAACAGTTGGTCTCAAACAACAAAACCAACGCATCATCGCTCAGCACTCGCAATATCAGCAAGTTGTACAGTACGTCAAAATGGACAGCTCTCCTGACCCGGTACCAAACGCCAAATAATTCTTGTTATTTTACATCAATTGTTTCATTATAATAAAACAAATTTTGCGTTGCAACGACTCTTCATGGCAGACAACTCAATCATAACCCCGGAATACCCAAGCACGAAGTTTTTCTGCACAACCCATCCTGCCACCCCCCAAAGCGAGGTAGAAACAATGACGCTTAAAACAGGAAATATTGTAAATCACACCGTTGCCCTTGAATGGGGTGCCGGCAAGGTGCTCGCAGTAACTCCCACCATGGCTACCATTGAATTCAGCGACGGCATAAGCCGAAAAATCGCTGCCTCCCATTTCCACGCATTACAACCCGCCGAAGCAGCCGCCTTCTCTCCAGCAACCGAAATCGCGCAGACGAAGCCGGTAAAAAAGCGCTCAGCAGCCAAATCACCAAAAAAGAAGATCTAGGAGTCTGTCGGCAGCAGGTGTCGTCTGACCAGGGGTACTGTTACTGTTCTCAACAGCAGCTGTTGATAACCTGTTGATAACCATGTTGGTAAACAGAAAAAGTCCTAGTAATTCTGGAGATGACTTCAAATTGCCTAAATCATATTCAATCGCAAAATGTCTTTAATTTCAACACATTACCATCTTTTTGGCTAATTTCAGCAACTTGTGCAGAGTGAGGACCATGCTGTTTTTTGCCCTGTTAACAACAAATACTTATAACCACTCGATATAACTTAAATAAATAACGCCATACCTTCCCGTCATCCATAAAAGCCCTTCAGCACAAATACAAGCACCGCTTCCGCCGAACAGCAAATCGACCTCCTTTGTGCACCGGCACTACCCAGCCCCGTCGGCATGCAATGCCACCCACCAGGCTACAAATGGTACAGCGGCGGCACAAAACGAAAGCAGTATATTTACAACGGGCGCAGGCCGCCCGGTTTTCTCTACAAGGCACTCCCCTATCAGACCCAGAATGAAACCGGCAACAAAACCGAACAGATGCGCGCCGATGTCGGTATTTTCCCCTTCGGTACCGAGCATTGCCAGAAGGGCAAGTGCCCCGGCAATCGGAAGAAACAAGTGTTTCCGCAGCGGTTTTTTCCTGCGAATCACCTGCACAGCGGCGAGAATGCCAACCGCTCCGAATACGAGGGTGGAGGCCCCGACTGAGGTATGGTACGCTGGCTGGAACCAGGCATTTGCCGCTGTGCCCAAACAGCCGGACAACAGGAGCAAAGTCCAGGCAAGTCCTGACCCAAGATCACGACAGAGGTAGACGATGAAAAATCCTCCGATGGTGAGATTCCCTAACAGATGCACAACTCCGGAGTGTAGAGTCAAGGCAGTGACGGTCCGCCACCATTGCCCGTCCATAATTTTTCCTGCTTGAGCGCTGCCCAATTCCATCCAGTTAATGGGAGTAGTGCCGAAAAGAGAAATGTCGAGTTGAGTCAGATTGTGGAAGGTTGCCAGAAGCAGGAGCACGGAGAGTGTCGCCAAGGTATTTCCCACCAAGGGAGAAGGCTGGGCATGAAACGGTGGCCAGTTGCGGTTTTCTTTTTCAAAGTGACGCAATTCTTCCAGGGCGGACAGGTAGAATTCTTCCGGGACAAGAAGGGTCCAGCCACCGCCCCGTTGTTCAACACGGCATGGTACTGAACGAGCCTCCAGAACCAGGGCCCAGAGGGAGGCTTTCCGTTTGGACAGGGTAGCGGTAGCTGCAACGCCCACAATCCTAAGATCAGATGGGACTGCATGCCACGGACCGTCGCCCGCTGCATCAATTTCGGTATCACTCTCCATGTTCACCCGTAGTGTTGATTTCCCTTGCCGCAGCCGGGAGCATGCTCATCCGGGCGCGAGGAGTCTGTTGGTAAAAAAACAACCAGTACCTGTAAAGTCGGCAACACCTATCCTCGCCCAGTCGACTTTTCGTTTCGACGTACTAAACTCGACAGACTCTTAGCGACAGCGCACTGCGCCAACAATCCTGGCCGGGCTGAAAGGCTGCTCTTTTATATAATCATGACTGATTTTGTCGTATCCCTGAGGACACAGCTTTTCGGCCTGTTCTTCCCAATCCCGATGCAGTGTGCTGGAGTTGAGATTCGCCATCGTCCCGTCGTCATGCACCTCAATTTCGTAGGTGTCGGCAACCTTGACCGTATGAATGGTCTGTGAACAGCCTGAAAGCAGTAACAGAATCAGCAGAATGAAAACGGGACGTACCATGAGTGTGGACCTCTTTTCGTGTGGAGGATTTATTTCTTCCAGCGGGAAAAGGGTTTCCCCGCCAGAAACGCATTGTAATATCTTACATCACCGGTGACTTCCTGTCCAAGCCAGTCGGGAAAAATCGGCACCTGGCTCTCATCTTCCAGTTCCACTTCCGCCAGCACCAGTCCGCTGTTTTCCCCCAAAAACTCGTCAACATCCCAGATGAAGCCCTCGACCTCAATGTGATAGCGGATCTTTTCCACAATCCCGCATCTGCTCATACCCCTGAGCATGGCTTCGGCATCCTTTAGGGGAATTCGATATTCAAACTCATCCCTGGCCATCCCCTCGGTTTTGCCTTTCACTGTCAGAAAAGCTTCTTCGCCAAGAATCCGTACTCTGACAGTAATTTCCTCCTCCGTAACCAGATACCCCTGCCGACAGGAGAGGCCCTGGCGGCCAATTTTCCAGGAGTTATTTTCCACCAGAAATTTTCTTTCTATTTCGCGCGCCATACCCTGCTCCGTTCCGGCTTCAGAGAAATACACCGGTAGATTTTCAAAAATTTAAAAGATAAGGATGCCCCTGCCAAGATTCGCACCACAACCAGCCTGGCATGCGGTATGATATCAGCTGCACACAGGATTTCCAGGAAATGCTCCACAAAGACCAACGGGAAAGAGGAGACAAAATGATTCAGGGTTGGGTCCTGATTGCACTCGTTTCCGCAACGGGAGATGCCGTTCGCGATCTAACGGCAAAGCGTGTTCTCACCAAGGAAAACTCTCTCCTGTTCACTTGGTTGATCTTTGCCCTGCCTCTTCCCGCAATTTATACCGCTGACTACCTTGTCGGCATGCCGCGGCCCTTGCCCGGATTCTATGGGGCACTATGCACCGCGCTCCCGCTGGAAATCCTTGCGCAAACTCTCTACATGCAAGCGCTCCGACTTTCTCCCCTCAGCGTCGTTGCCCCCCTGCTCTCCCTTTCTCCAGTATTTATGCTGGTGGTTCCCCTGCTCCTCATTGGCGAAAAAATCAACCTGATCGCCGGGACCGGAGTTCTTCTGATTGCCTCCGGTGCTTACGTGCTGAACGTCGGGGCTGTGAAGCGCGGGGTTCTGGAACCATTCAAGGCCCTGCTGCGGGAGCGTGGAGCTGTCTACATGTGCGTTGTGGCTCTGCTCTTTTCATTCACTGCGACACTTTCCAAAAAGGCGATAATGCTCTCATCCCCACTGCATTACATGGCCGTCTACTGGACCGGCATCGTTGTCGGCATGACCCCGCTACTTTTCTTCGCCTATCGGGGAAAGTGGCAAAAAACTTTTCGTGATGGCGCGGTCAGAAAATCTCTCCTCCCCGCCCTCCTGTTTGTAACGGCAGTATTCGCCGCTGCCTACGCCATGAGCATCACCAAAGTAACCTACGTCACCACCGTAAAAAGACTCAGCGTTTTATTCAGCATTCTGCTGGCCGGCGCGGTCCTCAAGGAAGAATCAATCCGGGAGCGTTTTGCTGGGGGAACACTCATGGTCACCGGATTTGCCTTGATTGTCCTATTCGGATAAAGGGGAAGATATCCAAAGAATTCTTTCTTTTCTCAAATAGTACTCACGGAAATCAAGCTTGTCATGTTCTATTTTGTAGCGAGCCGTATTTGTCACCGGACAAGGAATCCCCTCTGGACAGGCCCTTGGCAAACGTGTAGGGTAAGCAGCCACGTGATCCAGGAGTCTGTCGGACTTAGGAAATCGAAGCGAAAATTCGGCTGGGCGAGGACAGATTTTGTCGATTTTGCAAGGCAATAGTTGTTCTATTGCCCAAAAAAGCGGCGAAATATGGACCGTCCAGACGGAGTTGCAGCAGATTTACCCTAAGGCTGTGCGCAAAAATAAGTTGGATGTTTTGCGCCAGGATTTAGGTCAGATTGTGCTTGACTGATTGAGCAAAACCGGAAGCGTAGTTGTTCTACGCTGAGGATTTTGCGATTGAAGGCAAGCTCAAGGTGGCCTGAAGGCGGGATGCAGAATGCCAAGTTATTTTTGCGCACAGCCTAAGTCCGACAGACTCCTAGACCGGCTTGCCAGGTTGGAATCTTTTGACAGTGCCACAGAACAGGCGCCCCCATGAACTATATTGCCGATCTCCACGTCCACTCCCCCTTTTCCCGTGCCACAAGCAGGGAATGCTCACCCACGGAACTTTTCGCCTGGGCCCGGATCAAAGGCATCCAGGTGGTCGGCTCGGGCGATTTCACCCATCCGGGGTGGCTGCAACGTCTCAAAGAAGACCTTGAACCGGCGGAAGCGGGGTTGTTCCGTCTCCGAAACGAAAACATCACCCCCCCGCATCCGACCCAACCGGCAACGCCGGAACCGGTCCGCTTCATTCTCACCGCCGAAATCAGCTGTATCTACAAGCGGCACGGCGCGGTGCGCAAGGTCCATAACCTGGTGTACGTGCCGGATTTTCCCTCCGCAGAGAGAATCAACGCCCGCCTGACAAGGATCGGCAACATCCATTCGGACGGCCGCCCCATTCTCGGACTCGACTCGCGGGAACTGCTGGAAATCATCCTGGAGGAGGCGCCTGAAGGCTTTCTGGTCCCGGCCCACATCTGGACACCCTGGTTCTCCCTCTTTGGCTCAAAATCAGGATTTGATCAGATAGAGGACTGCTTTGGCGACCTGACACCGCAGATTTTTGCCCTGGAAACCGGCCTGTCATCCGATCCGGACATGAACCGGATGATCTCAGCCTTGGACCGTTTTGCCCTTATCTCCAACTCTGACTGCCACTCACCCTCCCGTCTCGGTCGTGAGGCAAATCTTTTCTCCACCGACTATAATTATTTCTCTCTCCGAGATGCCCTGAAAAAAAATTCCCGCGATGTCTTCCTCGGCACGATTGAATTTTTCCCCGAGGAAGGGAAGTACCACCTTGACGGTCATCGTGCTTGCGGCGTCAGGTTTGAGCCGAACGAAACCCGCAGGGCCGAAAATCGCTGTCCGGTCTTCAATAAACCACTCACTGTCGGTGTCCTCCACCGGGTTCTTGAACTGGCAGACCGACAGGAACCGCTCTATTCTGACACCTCTCCCGTTTTCCACAGCCTTGTTCCCCTTGCCGAGGTGCTGGGAGAAATATTGAGAGTCGGACCATCTTCAAAAGCAGTTCAGCGGGCTTATTGGCTAGCGATCGGCCACTTCGGCTCCGAATTCGGCGTTCTGCTTCGCGCCTCGAAAGAAGATCTCGCAAGGATTTCCCCCCTCCTCGCAGAAGGAATTATCCGCATGCGGGAAAAACGGGTCATGCGCCAGGGAGGATTCGACGGTGAGTTCGGCACCATCCGTCTCTTCGACGAAGATGAACTGGGGAGGCTGCACGACTCCTTTGGCCCCTTTCTTGGAGAAAAGCCGCGACGAAGGCAAAAATAATCAGCTGCCATGGCAATCGGCATCCTTGACCTGCACACACACTCTTCAAACTCCCCTTTTTTGTCACCTGCAGACAAAATTCCGTCAATCGTTCATAACCAGACCTGCTCTTTCCCGGCACATTGATTCTTTTTTCCGTGCAAAATAAGCTCACAGGGCACATATACACGCACCAGTAATAAAAACCTGCTGCGTGGCATGTGAATTGCTGTAACAAATCACTGTCGGAAGAGAAACAATAAATCAACTTCAGCAGCTAAAGTTCCTTTCTGTTCTTCCGATAGAGTACATAACTGCGCTGCAGTATCCCCGTTTGACGACGACCCTCCCTTACCGTGTAGTCAAAGACTACACGCGCACGTTCATTTTCCCGTTAACCCGGAAAAACGAAGAGGCTGACTCTTCCATGACACGACCTGTCTCGCAGGGGACGCATTCCCTTCTCTGTTCGGCAGGCTGTCACACAAGGAGCGTTGCATGAAACTCGTCAAACAGGCAGGAGTGATTCTTGTGGCACTAGTGGTAACATTCAGCTGGAACCTTACCGGTTTCGCCAGCGAAGACTCGCTTTCAGCGGTAGTTTTCAAGGACTCCATGAGCGGCGGCACTGCAGGCGGACTGGTGAGCGCAGCGGTTCTTGCCCTCACCAAAAAACCGGGCCAACAGCTGGAACACCTGGCGTACGGAGCGGCAGGAGGTGCAGCTGCAGATGGAGGGTATGGCCTTTTCAAGGCACAAACGTCTCTGTTTGCAATCACCGGAGATACGGTCAACATTGATGTTCCGCTGATCATGCCTGATATCCAGGAAACTGGCACTCGTGGGACCAACGTCATCATAATGGCGGAATTGCTCAGCGGCAAATTCTGACCGAATGGGCTGCAGATTACCAGCCTGATGAGACACTTCAGGTTTAGGTGTCGGACGTGAGGTGAGAGGTTCTGCAGCGACGCTGCCCGCATAGGGGCACCATCGGGGCATACCATTTCAGGCGTGGAAACCGAATTCAGGTCAGGCGCTTACCTTTGACTCACCGAGTGTGCGGAGAGGTGCAGGAGATGGTTTGGGATTGACGATAACCGGAGAATCGAAATGCACGACCCGGTTGCGGCCGGAAATCTTTGCACGGTGAAGGGCCACCTCGGCAGACCCCATCAATGCTTGAAAATCATTGCCGTCAGCAGGTGCTGTCGCAATGCCGATGCTTACCGTAAGTCGCCCGAGAGGGAGGTTTTCTTCATGGGTAAACCCGGACTTTTCTACCTCACGGCGGAATCTTTCAGCAACACAGAACGATTCCTTCTTTGAGGTGCCGGGCAGGATCACACAGAACTTCTCGCCACCGAAGCGGGTTACGATATCCATCTGACGAGCGGAACTTTTCAGCAGGCGGGCCGTCTTTTTCAGAACCACATCGCCGGCCGCGTGTCCGCACAGTTCGTTGTAGACCCTGAAGTTATCCAGGTCCACCAGCAGGATCGTGACGCTCTGCTGCTGTCTGCCGCAACGGCTCAGTTCCTCGTCCAGTCTCTGCTCCAGAAATCTGCGATTAAAGAGCCCGGTAAGTGGGTCGGTAAGGGTTATCTCTTCCAATTGGGCAGCTTTTTCACTGAACTCGGTTCTCTCCAGGACCACACAGGCATGTCGCGCCACGCTGATCAGAAGTTCCAGATCTGTTTCCGAAAAGATCCCGCCATTTCGCTTGTCCGAAAGATTCAGCACGCCGATAACGGACCCCTTCACCCTGAGGGGGATGCAGATGAAGGACTTGGTCTTGAACCGTGACCGGTTGGGAATCCGCACCCGCGAATCCTGTTCGATGTCCTTAACCAGAAGAGGCTCGCCGCTTTCCGCCACTTTTCCGGCGATACCCCTGCCGACACGTGCACTCATGCTGCGCGCCAGCTGCAGGCTCATTCCCATGACCGACTCAATACGAAGGTTCTTGCCATTATCGTCAACCAGCATGAGGGATCCCGAAGATGCCTGGAGAAGATCGGCAGCCGTTTCGAGAATCGACAGATAGAGGTCCCGTCGGTTCTCCGCCGACGAGATAGTGCTCAGAACCGACACGAATTTTCCGGCAAGGGAAGCCTCCAGCCGCTGCGACTCGTCCAAACGGAACTGGAGCAGTTTTGCCGCGATTCTGTCGGTAATCATTCCCACCAGCAGGGTGTCGCGATACGTGAGATCATCATCGAAGATGGCCAGCAATCCCAACAGCTGTGCTCCGCTGGCGATCGGCAGACAGAGCGCCCTCTCCGCCACCACCGAGGGAAAGTACTCTCCCAGTTCCTTCTCAGGTACCAGTACCGGGCCGGTGTCGCCATCAGGGAAGAGAGCGGCGAGCTGCTTTTCCGAACAGCCGCCAAGGTTCTTTACCATCCCTATCAGGCCGCGCAGCTGGATATCTTTTCCCGGGCCATTCGTGAGTCCAATGGCAACCCGTGGAATATCGAAGAGGATTCCCAGCGTTTCGCTCATAAGCCCGATCAGAGCTTCCGGGGTCGTTGTACCTTCCAGATGTGCCAGGATACCCCGAACAGTCCGGAACATCTCGACGTTCTTTTCGAGCAGTCGCGCCTGGATACTATCGCTGACCAGCCCTCCTAGTAGACGGGATACCTCTTTTGCCGCATCCTTGACTTCCTGGGGAGTGGCCGTGGGTAGCTTCTCCAAACCTTCAAGAAGGGCAAAACCATCAATCCTGTCTGATTTTGCCAGCTTTTCCGTCAAAAAAAGATCAAGGGTAGGAGCTCTCACCCCGCCCCCGACAAAACAGAAGCGGAAACCGTCACCAACTTGATAGGGAACGGCAAAATTCATGAGACCTGCCCGGCAGCTGAAAACCATCGGTTTCTGTTTGCCGAGGGCAAGCATGACGGCTCTTTCGTAAGACGGCTCGCATTTCTCAATGCAAACCAGGTTACGCGCAAGAACCCCGCACAGCGGGGAAACCGTGCCCACGCGAGTTACCAGGCCATCCTTTTCATAAAAAAGGGCAAGGTCAAACTTTTCCAGAAATGGAAAGCCGCGAAGAAGCTCAAGAAGTTCCAAAGGTTTTAACGTCGCTGTTTCATCGGCAGACATTTTTTTCCTCGCTATGCACAGCCGTTATCGGAACTTTCGGACCGTAGGGATTCGATGTCCCGGTTATTTCAGGAAAAGAACCGGCACCTGCCAGTCCGACAGGCTCCTAGAGCGCGCCCCCAACCGTAATTTCGGAAATAAGCAGGGTCGGCTGGGCGTCTGATACAGGAGCGCCCTGCCCATCCTTGCCGCAGGTCCCAATACCAAAACCGAGATCGTTGCCAATTTTTGTCACATTTTTCAGCACTTCAGGGCCATTTCCGGTCAGTGTCGCGCCCCGCACCGGTTCGCCGATGGTGCCGTTTTGAATCAGATACCCCTCCGAAACCTCGAAAACGAAGTCGCCGGTCACCGTATTAACCTGCCCACCACCCATCTTTTTCACGAACAGGCCCTGCTGAACTTCCCTGACGATCGCTTCCGGAGACGACTCCCCCGGGGCGATGAGCGTATTAGTCATACGCACGATGGGCTTGGCATGGTAGGACTCGCGCCGGCCGTTGCCGGTTGATGCACAGCCGTCTTTCATGGCGGAGAGACGGTCGTAGAGATAGCATTTCAGTATGCCGTTTTCCACCAGTACGGTCTTCTGCGCGGCAACCCCCTCATCGTCATGGGAATAGGAACCCCTGGCATGGGGAATAGTTGAATCATCGATGACGGTAATGAGAGGAGAAGCAACTTGGGTGCCAATCTTCCCGGTGTAGACCGACATCCCCGCCTGGGCGAGATCAGCCTCCAGCCCATGACCGATTGCCTCATGCACCATGGTGCCTCCTGCCTCGGAGGAGATCACGACCGGCATGGTGCCTGCCGGTGCCTTGCGGGCCGAAAGCATCATGAGGGCTCTTCCGGCAGCGGTACGGGCCACCTCCTCAGGGCTCGTGGTATCGAACAGTTCAAAACCACGAAAGCCACCGATCGGTTCATAACCGGTCTGGACAACCTCTCCCTGTGACGCCACCACTTGGGTTAGAAAAACAGTTCCGGTTCTGCCCGTCTCGATGAATTCCCCCAATGAATTGGCAATTTGGGTACGGACTCTTCCGTCACGATAGACAACCATGACCTGTCGGACGCGCTCATCCATCTTGCGCGCGGCCTGGTCCGCACGTCGAACTAACGCTACCTTGTCCTGCAGCGGTACGGTTTCAGGTGAGGTCTTGATCGGGAACCCAGCACCCACCGTCTTAGCTCGCAGATCGATAGCAACTCCGAACTCCCGCCCCCTGACCGCACGGCTTACCGTACGTGCCAGGCCCAGAAGCGCTTGCTCCGTAATCTCGTTGGTGTAGGCATAGGCAGTCCTGAGATCGGAAATAACACGGATACCGACCCCGCGATCCGTTCCGGCAACGATCTTTTCGATCTTTCCGTCCTCACAGACAACGGAGGTGGAAGAGCCTTCTTCGAAATAGATGTCCGCGAACTCTCCCCCTTCGGAAAGGGCACTGCGCAGTATCCGGGATAAATCCATGGCGTCAAGCATCATTGTGGGTCTCCTGTTTCAAGGGAAAGGGAAGGTCATCGGAAAACGGGATCTCCGTCACGTCGATCTCGTGAGCAAGTGCGGCAAGCAGGGCAGCTACCTCATCCGCAAAACCTTCCGGAATAGAAAGCACGACAATTCCGTTCCGCGCATCCAGCGTACTGAGAGTTGCCAACCCTTCGTAGGCCTCCAGGGTAAAGCGAAAATAGGCAATATCGCGCCGATTGACGCGAAAATATCGTAGCAGCATGGCAGATGAACTCGCAATAAACATCCCCCCCTCCTTCGATGAAAGGAGGTCAGGGACAGGATCTGGTAGGGGCAACCCCGTGTGGTTGCCCTGAATCGGGCGGGCACACGGGGCCGCCCCTACCCTGTTTCGTCAGGCCGCCAACGCGCGCCGAATTCTTCTGATCGTTTCGTCCCGGCCGAGAACGCCGATCACGTCGTAGATACCCGGCGAAGCCGAGCCGCCGGTCAGGGCATAGCGGGCCGGCTGGGCCACATCCTTCATCTTGACGCCCTTGTCGGCGCAGAGCCCGTCAAAGAGCGCCGCAATGGAATCATGGCCCAGATCCTCCGACTGCTTCAATCGTTCCACCAACTCGGCACACAACTCCCTGGCAGCCGGAGTCAGGAATTTTGCCAGGGACTTCTCCTCATAGTCGAAGTCTGAGGCATAGTAGAAAATCGTCCCATCCGCCATCTCCAGCATGGTTCGCGAACGGTCAAGCAGCGTCCGGACCACGGCAACCAGATCCGGCCCGACGGTCCAATCCACACCACGCTCCTGAAGGAACGGTTTGAGGAGTTCCGCCAACCGCTTCGGATCACCGGTCTTGATATAGTGAGCATTCAGCCAGAGGAGTTTGTCAGGATTGAACACCCCGGCAGAGCGGCCGACCGACTCGATGGAAAATTTCGTGATTAAGTCCTCGAGAGTAAAAATCTCCTCATCACCATAACTCCAGCCCAGCCTGACCAGGTAATTGACCATGGCCTCGGGGAGGAACCCCATATCACGGTAGGCCATGACGCTGGTGGCGCCATGCCGCTTCGAGAGACGCGATTTGTCCTCGCCGAGTATCATCGGCACATGGGCAAATTTGGGTACCGGGCAGCCAAGCGCCTCGTAGAGGAGGATCTGGCGCGGGGTGTTGTTGACATGGTCGTCACCGCGAATGACAGTGGTGATCCTCATGCTGGCATCATCAACCACCACGGTGAAGTTGTAGGTGGGAGTGCCATCGGTTCGTTGGATGATCAGGTCGTCCAGCTCCTCGTTCTGAAAGGATATCCTGCCCTTGATGAGATCGTCAAAGGCCGTTTCACCCTCCAGAGGACAGCGGAATCTGACCACGTAGGGAGCGTCGGGAACATCTTCGGTCAGACTTCTGCAGGCGCCGTCGTATTTCGGCTTGCGCCCTTCACTGATGGCAAGTTCGCGCTTCTTCTCCAGCTCCGCGGGAGAGCAGTAACACTTGTACGCCGTGCCGGCAGTCAGCATCTTTTCCACGTATTCCCGGTAAAGGGGGAAATTATCGGACTGGTAAAACGGCCCCTCATCCCAGTCAAGGCCGAGCCAGGTCATCCCTTCGAGAATCGCATCCACCGACTCCTGGGTAGAGCGCGCCACATCGGTATCTTCGATGCGGAGGATGAATTTCCCCCCTTTCTTCCTGGCCAGAAGCCAGTTGAACAGGGCGGTCCGTGCTCCCCCCACATGGAGGTACCCGGTAGGACTCGGGGCGAAACGCAGACGAACTTCAGACATTGTAAACTCCTTGGATAACGAGGAACTATAGTACCCGGCACGATGATTTCGACCGTCCGGCATGGTGGCAAAAAAAAGCTGTTGTGGTAAAACTGTACCAACTTCTGAGTAACTTCATTCTAAGTAACTGAAATATCGCATTTTGTATGTCATGGTTTTATAAAATCGTCATACCCGCAGCTTGTGCGCAGTAGCCCTAGCGAAGGAGCAAAGCGGGTATCCAGTGTTTTGAAACCATCTGTAATTCCTGGATTCCCGCTTTCGCGGGAATGACGAGCGCAAGGTACTCTTCGACAAAACACCGCTTCAGGCGGGGTCGGGGGCGAATAAGCAATCAGGCAAAGAAGCAGCTGTACTACTTGGCGAGGAAACCCTCACCCGGTTATTACCGGGCATTCGGAAAAGGCGGCAGGCAGGTTGTTCTCAGTGATTCTCCGGTTCTCCGGAATCCTCTTCAGAAGGTCCTGTTTCGGCGGGAACGGAGTATTCCTCCGCGACCCATGCGCCCAGGTCAATCAATTTGCAGCGCTCGGAGCAGAACGGACGATGGAGATTCCCCTCCCATTCTACCTTTTTCCTGCAGATTGGACAGGCAACAATCATGTACAACTCCCGTAAAGACAAAAAATCCCGGACGCTATCTTCATTGCCGGGGTTGTTTCAGCGATACCGAACCGCTTGAAAGAATTATGAATAGTATCGTGAAAGGCTAAAAAAATCAAGTGTCCCCTCAAGCCATAACCAGAGCCCGGATTGACGAACCATGGAAATAGTGATATAGGCATGCCAATGAAAAGAAGATTACCAGCCGAATGGGAAGAGCAGGACGGCGTTCTGCTCGCCTGGCCCCACGAAGATAGCGACTGGCACCCCGTTCTGCAAGAGGTGGAGCCGGTCTTCGTTGAAATTGCTACACAGATCAGCCTGTTCGAACGAGTGGTGATCATTGCTCCGGACAAGGAAGGGGTGGAAGAAAAGCTCCATCGAGCCGGTGCGGTAGCGGAACGGATCACCATCCACGAAATCAGCTCCAACGATACCTGGATGCGGGACTTCGGGCCAATCACCGTTTATGAGGGAGAGAAACCGCTCCTGCTCGATTTTTTCTTTAATGGCTGGGGCCTCAAATTTGCCGCTGACCAGGACAATCAGGCAACCAGACGTCTCCACCAAGCCGGTGCCTTGGCAACGACACCGCTGGAAACCGTCGGGATGGTCCTGGAAGGTGGGAGCATTGAAAGCGACGGAAAAGAGACTCTGCTTACCACAGAGGAATGCCTCCTGGGCCCAAACCGTAACCCCCACCTTTCCAGGCAAGAGATCGAGGCAGCACTGGGCAAAACGCTCGGCATGAGGAACGTCCTCTGGCTCGGCAGCGGATTTCTGGCCGGGGACGACACCGACGCCCATATTGATACGCTGGCACGGCTCTGCCCCGAAAATACGATCGTCTATGTTTCCTGTCCCGATGAACAGGATATTCATTTTACGGCGCTTCAACAGATGGCCTCGGAACTTGCGTCCTTCAGGACCCGTGACGGTCGTCCCTACCGCCTCATTCCCCTGCCCTGGCCCTCTCCCCGCCATGGTCAGGACGGCCGGCGGCTTCCGGCAACCTATGCAAATTTCCTTATCATCAACGGGGCGGTCCTCGTACCCACCTACCAGGACAAGAATGACACGGCCGCCCTTGACGCTGTCCGGAAGGCTTTCCCCGAAAGAGCGATCATCGGAATCGACTGCCTGCCCTTGATACAGCAGCATGGTTCACTGCACTGCCTCACCATGCAGGTCCCGAAAGGAGTTTTACCGTGAAATCCCTGAAAGTAGCGCTCGTGCAACAGGCCTGCACCAATGACAAAGCGGAGAATCTGTCAAACAGCATCGAAGCCATCCGCGAAGCCGCACAACTCGGCGCCCAGCTGGTTGTCCTGCAGGAGATTCACGCCGGCCTGTATTTCTGTCAGATCGAAGAAACCTGCTGTTTTGATCAGGCTGAGCCGATTCCCGGCCCCTCCAGCGACCTGCTCGCCGCCGTTGCCCGGGAGTGCGGGATCGTCATCGTTGCATCGCTGTTCGAGCGTCGCGCCCCGGGACTCTACCACAATACCGCCGTAGTCCTGGAAAAGGATGGAACAATTGCCGGGACATACCGAAAGATGCATATACCGGACGACCCCGGGTTCTATGAAAAATTCTATTTTACCCCCGGAGACCTGGGTTTCGCCCCCATCGACACCTCGGTCGGCAGACTCGGCGTCCTGGTCTGCTGGGACCAGTGGTTTCCCGAAGCGGCCCGCCTGATGGCACTCTCCGGCGCTGAGATACTGATCTACCCGACCGCCATCGGCTGGGACCCGAATGACACCCCCGCTGAACAGGAGCGCCAGAGAGATGCCTGGATCACAATCCAGCGCTCCCATGCCGTTGCAAACGGCATTCCGGTCATCAGCGTCAACCGGGTTGGATTCGAAGCCGCGTCCGATGCTTCCGGCAACGGCATTCTCTTCTGGGGCAGCAGCTTTGCGGCAGGTTGCCAGGGAGAAATTCTGGCGCAGGCTGGCACAGAGGGTGGAGAACTATGCACCGTCGAAATCGACCTGACACGCTGCGAAGCCGTCCGACGTATTTGGCCCTTTCTCCGGGATCGGCGCATCGACTCGTACCAGAATCTGCTCAAACGATATTGCAGCTAATCTGCAGCACGGGCGAACCAACCTGTCTTTTCATACCGTTCCCCGTCCCTTAACAGCATGATATTCGTGCCTTCCTCGTAGAATCAGATACGATAAAACGCCGTTTTCACTGATTTTCTTGCAAAATGACCACAACGAAGCTATGATGTTTACCTTTACTAAAACCTCTTCGGTTTTGGAACACTACCCATGAAAAGGAGTGGACATGAAAGTAATCGTAACCGAACAGCTGGCACATGAGGGACTCTTGATCCTGGAAAAGGACCCGCGGATACAGGTGGATGTCCGTCTCGGGCTCAGCAAAGAGGAACTGATTTCCGTCATCGGCGAGTATGAAGCAATTGTTACCCGGAGCGCTACGAAAGTCGACCGGGATGTTCTCCTAGCAGGGAAAAACTTGCGACTTGTTGCCCGGGCAGGCGTCGGCATCGACAGCGTGGATGTGAAAGTCGCGAGTGAAAAGGGCATTATCGTCCTCAACGCGCCCTTCGGCAATACCAACAGCGTGGCCGAACATACCCTGGCGCTGCTCCTCTCGCTCTGCCGGAATATCGCCAAGGCAGACGCAAGCCTCAAGAAGGGAGAATGGAAGCGTTCCGCGCTGGTCGGATCGGAACTGAAAGGCAAAGTGGCAGGGGTCATCGGCCTGAGCAAGGTTGGCGGCCGCGTGGTCACGAGACTGCAGGCCTTCGAATGCGAGGTGATCGGAAGCGACCCCTATGTATCGGAAAAAAGGGCCAAAGATCTGGGAATCCGGCTTGTCTCGATTGAAGAACTTATCAGAACTGCGGACATCATCACCCTGCATGTCCCCATGACCGACGAAACCCGTAACCTGATCGGCGAAAAGGAAATCGGCCAGATGAAGGATGGTGTCATCCTCATCAACACGGCCCGCGGCGGGATTATTAATGACGAGGCTTTGCTGAATGCTCTCAACAGCGGCAAGGTGGGCGGCGCGGCCATCGATGTATGGACCGAGGAACCCCCCAAATCGGACGTCCTCCAGAAAATCATCGCCCACGAAAGGGTCCTCTCGATGCCGCACCTCGGGGCATCCACCAACGAAGCACAGATCAACGTGGCGGTGGATGTGTCGCGCGAGATTATCCGCTACCTTGACGAGCAACCGCTGGAAAATGCCGTCAATATCCCCCGTTTTGACCTTTCCCTGATGGAACAGATGCGTCCCTTTCTGCGCCTGATCAATATCATGGGTGATTTCGTCGTGCAGTTGCTCGACACAAACATGAACAAAGTAACCTTCACCTACGAAGGGAACATTGCCGAATACTGCACCTCTCCGATAACCGTCTGCGGTCTTGCAGCACTCCTCAACCGCAAGGTGGAGCAGGACGTGAATATGGTGAATGCAAACCTGGTTGCCGAAAACATGGGAATTGCGGTCGAAGAAGTCAAGCTCACCGAGACCGGGTCTTTTTCCAACATGGTTACCATTACCATAGAGGGGCCAAACGAAAAGAGGGTCATTTCCGGTACTCACTTTGAAGGCACCCCGCGTATCGTACGACTTCGCGACTACCAGGTAGATTTTGCTCCGGAAGAACACATGCTGCTGCTTACCTATGCGGACCGGCCAGGCATGATCGGCAAGATCGGTATGATCCTGGGGCAGCACGAGATCAATATTGCCGCAATGAGCCTAGGCAGAAGGGAAAAGAAAGGAGAGGCGATGGTAATCCTCTCTCTGGATTCACCAGCTCCCTCAAACGTTGTCGAAGAAATCCAGAAGGCAACCGAAGCCACCTTCAGCAAAGCGCTCCACATGGTTACCGCACGCGAATCCAAGTAATACCTCTATCGTTGGGAGCGGCAAGTCGCTGCTCCCAACGAAGCTTCTCACTCCGTCAAACTCCTCAGGCATGCAACACCGGCACCCGCCAGCACCATCTCCCGTATCGCTGACTCCGCATCCCCCGGCTTCAGGTCCACACCCCGAACCGCGTCAATCAGCAGAGTAACGGAAAATCCTAATTTGAGCGCCTCCAGAACGGTATACTTGACGCAATAATCGGTCGCAAGCCCGCCAATAAAGATATGGCGTACACCTTTTTCTGTCAGGGAATCGGAAAAACTCAGCCCCTTCTCACAGACCGCTTCGAAAGAAGAAAATCCGTCTTCCGTCGGGTCCATCCCCTTGGAGATGACCACCAGATCGTCGGGAAGCTTCAGTTCCGGATGAAATCGCGCGCCCTCACTTCCCTGAACACAATGAACCGGCCAGATGCCGCCGTAGTCACTGAAATGACTCGATTCCGCAGGATGCCAATCACGGGAAGCAAATACCGGCAGCCCCTTTTCCAGGAAAAGATCGATATAGCGGTTCAACACCGGAACAACCTCATCTCCTCCCGGAACGGCAAGGGCTCCACCGGAGCAGAAATCATTCTGCACATCCTCAATGAGCAAAGACGATCCTTTATTCATTGCTGTCCCCTTCTATCTTCGCATCCGAGAAAAACAATTTCGGAAGCAGATCAAAATCACTTGTAGCCCTTCTGTACCTCCTCAATTAACCTCATCCGCAGCTGGTGGAGCCCCTGACTCAGGTAGACACCATAGGGGAGGACATCATCAAAACGGAGAACGCCATCGGCAAGGCAGCCGAGCTGTGCCTGGCAACGGTCAGCCATTTCGCAGAGGGGAGGTGATGGCTGCGTAACCACCCCCTCAGCCATAACAACCGAACGAATGGGCCCAAGGACGGCGAATGCAGGAATCCGTATAGTTTTCTGCGGGTCCCTGGGATTGAACAGGAGATCCCCTGGCGCAGGGGTCTCGTTTTCTCTGCAGATGACGTCCATCAGGAAGGTGCCGTTCGTGTGACTGGCTCGAAACAATTTTTTTCGGTCGGGGATCGTGCTTTTCGAAATATCGCTCGTGACCTTCAACTTCGGTGTTCCGTTGTGGCGAACGAGCTTATACACCCCCCCCAAGGCTCCTCCACCTTCACCCTGGCAGGTAGCGAGCCTGGTGCCGACCCCATAGATATCAACCTGTCCACCCTGTTCGCGGATAGAACGAATCACATATTCATCCAATTCGTTGGATGCCAGGATCTTGACATTCGGGAATCCCGCCTCATCGAGCATCCGCCGGGACTCGCGGCTCAGGAGGGCCAGATCACCCGAATCAAGCCGAACAGCTCGCAGCTCGTGCCCCTTTTCCCGCAATTCCCGTGCGACGATGATGGCGTTGGGTATGCCGCTCTTGAGCGTGTCGTAGGTATCCACGAGAAGGGTAGAGCTATCGGGAAAAACGTCCGCATAGGCCCGGAAGGAAGAGAGCTCATCGGAGAACGCCATGATCCAGCTATGGGCGTGGGTCCCCTTCACCGGAATGCCGAGGGTCTGCCCGGCCCAGACATTGCTGGTACTGCGTGCACCTCCGATATACGCCCCGCGAACCTCGCTCAACCCACCGTCTGGGCCTTGGGCCCGACGCAGCCCAAACTCAACAATTTCTTTCCCATCGGCAACCGAGACAATTCTCGCCGCTTTTGTCGCCACCAGGGACTGGAAGTTGATGATGTTCAGCAGGGCCGTTTCCACGAATTGGGCCTGTGCAAGAGGTGCTTCCACGGTAACCATAGGTTCGAGGGGAAAGGCCGCCGTACCTTCCGGCATGGCAATGACCCTGCCCCGGAAGCGGAAATTTTCCAGGAAATCAAGGAAAGAGTCCTTGAAGATGCCCAAGGTTTTCAGGTAAGCGAGGTCGCCATCGGTAAAGCGCAGTTCAGAGAGGTAGCGAAGTGCGGTCTCAAGGCCGACAAAAACAACGTACCCGCCCTTGAACGGCGGAGTCCGGAAGAAAAGGTCGAACACGGCAGGATCATCGTGCATCCCTTTTTCGAAATAACCGGCCAGCATGGTAAGCTGGTAGAGGTCTGTCAGGAGTGCCGAATAGGACATATCTTCCCTCCATGGAGTGTCTGCTGCTTGTTTTGATTATACCACGGAAATTTCATTGGATTCACTCGTGACAGCCGTCCCTCTTTCAGACATCCGGAAACCAGACAACGGCAGACCCGCGAGATAAAGAAAAAGGCCGCCCCAAATAAATCGGGACGGCCCTTAATGTTATGTTTCTCCAGTTTTCAGTAACGGTAGAACTCGGGTTTGAAGGGCCCTTCAACCGGGACGCCGATATACTCCGCCTGCTCTTTCGTCAAGGCGGTAAGCTTTACGCCAAGCTTGCCGAGATGGAGTCGTGCAACCTTCTCATCAAGGATTTTCGGCAGCATGTATACTTTTGTCTCATACGAGGCAGGGTTGGTCCAAAGCTCGATCTGGGCCATGACCTGGTTGGTAAAGGAGTTGGACATGACAAAACTCGGGTGGCCGGTAGCACAACCGAGGTTTACCAGGCGACCTTCCGCCAGAAGAATCAACTTTCTGCCGTCCGGGAAGAGTATTTCATCCACCTGGGGTTTGATATTGATCCAGGTAAGGTCGCGAATACTGGCGATATCGATTTCGTCGTCGAAGTGACCGATGTTGCACACAATGGCCTGATCCTTCATTTTGTCCATGTGGCAGCGGGTAATGACATTGATACAGCCGGTGGCGGTAACAAAGATATCGCCAAGCGGTGCCGCCTCTTCCATGGTGGTAACCTGATACCCCTCCATCGCAGCCTGCAGGGCAATGATCGGATCAATCTCGGTAATGAGCACCCGGGCACCCTGGCCCCGCAGAGAGTGGGCGCTGCCCTTGCCCACATCGCCGTAACCGCAAACCACGGCCACCTTGCCGGCGATCATCACGTCGGTTGCACGCTTGATGCCGTCGAGAAGGGATTCGCGGCAGCCATAGAGATTATCGAACTTTGATTTGGTAACCGAGTCGTTCACGTTGATGGCCGGAATTGCCAGGGTCCCTTTCCGCATCATATCGTAGAGACGGTGGACGCCGGTGGTGGTCTCTTCGCTCACACCCTTGATTCCCTCAAGCAGCTGCGGGTACTCTTCATGAATGAGCTTGGTGAGATCACCGCCATCGTCAAGAATCATGTTGAGAGGGCTGCCGTCCGGCCAGTAGATCGTCTCACGCATGCACCAGTCGTATTCCTCCGCCGTTTCCCCTTTCCAGGCGAAAACAGGGATTCCGGCAGCAGCTATGCCTGCAGCAGCGTGGTCCTGAGTGGAAAAGATGTTGCACGATGACCAACGAACTTCGGCACCGAGTTCAAGGAGCGTCTCAATAAGTACCGCGGTCTGAATTGTCATGTGCAGGGAACCGGCAATCCGGGCCCCGGCAAGGGGCTTGCTGGAACCAAATTCCTCACGGAGCGCCATCAGGCCCGGCATCTCCTTTTCCGCCATTTCGATTTCCTTACGACCCCAGGGCGCCAGAGAAATGTCCCGAATTTTATAATCGGTAAACGCGCTTGGCGCGATGAGCGTCTGTTCTGTGTTCTTTTGCATTTTCTTCCTCCAAAATATAATGAGCAGCCTGAACACCGGGCATGCAAAAATCATCCCGAATCAGACTGCTCACTATTCTATAGCACTTTTAGCCTGACAGGTCAAAAAGGAAAAGCACCAGCAATCAGGCGGCTTCCTCCGCATGCTCCGTAACAGCTTCGGCAAAGAGCTCGTCAAAAATCTCCTGCACCGTGGTAATCCGGTCTGCCTTGTAGGCATTGGTTCCACAGAAGATCAGGCCGGTTTCCACATCACCCCGCTGGGCACGATCCAAGGCTCGCACGATGCAGAACCGCTCGCCGGTCTCCTTGTAGGTACATTTTTTCAGGCAGCCGGTGGAACAGACGATTTCGTTCACGCGGTCATGATTGACAATTGCGTCACTATTCCGGATGATGGCCCTTCCCGGCAGCCCCGCCGGGCTCATGATCAGACCGATGTCTTCCTTGCGGCAGTCAAGATAGGCCTGCTTGAAACTGTCGGCAGCATCACATTCTTTTGTGGCAACAAAACGGCTGGCCATCTGTACGGCATCCGCTCCCTGGGCAAGGGCATGCATGACATCGGCACGGTCCCAGATACCTCCGGCTGCGATAACCGGGACATCCCGGCCATAATCGCTTCTGAAGAACTCTTTAATCGCCCGTACCGTGCCATAGTGGTCATAGTTTCCGGTACCGATGTTTTCCAGCTTTTCTCCCAAGTGGCCGCCTGCGGTATCCGGATCCTCCACAAGAACGGCGTCGGGGAGGCGATTATAGCCCTTCTGCCATTTCTTTGCGATGAGTTGCGCCGCCCTGAGCGATGACACGATGGGAACGAGGGCAACATGGGGTGCGTGGGCTGTCAACTCCGGAAGGCTCAAGGGAAGACCGGCTCCGCAGATGATAACCTTCGCACCACCTTCCAAAGAGGCTTTAACAAGGTTTTCATAGTCTGAGAGGGCTACCATGACATTGACGCCGATTACACCGTCGGGAGCGATGGCATAGGCCTTCCGCAACTCTTCCTTCATGGCCTCGGGTTCAGCCTGCATATAGTTCGATCCCGTATAGTAGGAGCTGTTCATGGCAATGCCGGCAGCCGCGATAATGCCTATTCCGCCGCTTCGGGCAACATGTCCCGCCAGGGATCCCCCGGAAATCCGGACCCCCATTCCTCCTTGAATCAAAGGATACCTGACTGTATAGTCACCGATATGAAAAGGCTTCATTATTGTTCCTTCCTTCCCCCATCAAGGGTTGGTGTTTTCTTTTGTGACTTCAGCATACTGGAAAAAGGAACGCTGTTGTGTAATAGTATTGTAAAAGCCCTTTGAGAGCCATGAAGGCACCCCGCTGCCCCGGCTTTCTCATGATCGGATACACAGCCCATGAAATGGCTCAAACCTCTCTTCAGCCCCCTCATCGCATTCATCGGTATTCAACTGGTATGGGGAGTTCTTGTCCTGCTTTGGATTTCCTGGTTTCTCGACAGCAACCGGGAATTCCGCAAGCTCGCCCTTCGCTACCGCCCGGAACTGGTACATACGGGGCTCGATTGGACAACTCTGCTGGGAGGGCTCACCCTGCTCCTGGTCGTCCTTGCCGGCATCTATGTCCTTTTTCTTTACTGGAAGCGTCAGTATGACATGTATCGGCAGCAGAAAAACATTATCTCCCAGGTAACCCATGAATTGAAGTCGCCCCTTGCCTCAATTCAGCTTCACCTGGAAACTATCCGTCTCCGTCCGCTTCCTCCCGAGAAAACGGAACAGTTTCTTGATATTATGCTTGACGATGTGGACCGCCTCAACCACCTGATCAACAATCTGCTTATGGCGGCAAAAATCGAACAGTGGCGCCGCCCCCCCCAAAGACAACCAATTGATTTTGCGGCATTCTTAACCACCTATTTTGAACAAAAGCGATTGAGCCTTCCGCAAGGGAGCAGCCTCTCCCTTGATATTGAAGAGAACATAGTGGTTTCCTGCAATCTTGAGGAAATAGAAACAGCACTCAGAAATCTGTTTGAGAACGCCATCCTCTACAGCCCTGCCTCACCGGAGATTGTCATCACTCTGCGCAGAGCAGGAAAGCTTTGCCGGCTGACCTTTCAGGACAAAGGAAAGGGGATCGACGCAGGACACCTGAAAAAGGTTTTCCGCATGTTTTATCGGGTTCGAAACCATGGTGAGAATATTCGAGGAACCGGCCTCGGACTCTATATCATTAAATCGATTGTCACAGCCCATGGAGGCAAGATCAAGGTGACAAGCGAAGGGACCGGCAAAGGCTCCACATTTCACATAACCCTGCCTCTTGCGGAGAAATCATGAACGAAGAAAAACCTCACATACTTCTCGTTGAAGATGAAATCCACCTCGCTCGTGGCATCTGTTTCAACCTGGAACTGGAAGGGTATCGGGTAAGCCATCTGGAAACCGGCGAAGAAGCCCTCAAGAGACTCGAATTCGACCGATTCTCCCTTATCATTCTCGACGTCATGTTACCGGGCATCGATGGATTTACCGTCTGTGAGAAAATCAGGGGGATGGATCTGCGAGTCCCGATCCTGATTCTTTCCGCCCGTTCCAAAGAAGGAGATCGGATTACCGGTCTCACGGCCGGAGCAGACGATTATCTCATGAAACCGTTCAATCTGAACGAATTCCTCCTCCGTGTCCAAGGCATGTTGAAACGATCGGCCTGGTACCGTCCCGAACCGATTGAGGAAGGATACCGCTTTGGTGACAGCGAAGTATTTCTGCTCTCCTATCATGCCAAAACACCGCAGGGGGAAATCGACCTGACAGAACTCGAGGTCAAGATGCTGTCCTTTTTTTTCAGAAACGAAGGGAAGGCCGTATCCCGTGCCGACCTGCTCGAAACGGTATGGGGATATTCCAGCGATACCGAAACAAGGACGCTCGACAATTTCATCGTCCGGTTGAGGCGCTACTTCGAGCCAGACCCGTCCCATCCGGTACATTTTCAGACAGTGCGCGGGATCGGATATCGTTTTGTCAGGGAGCAGAAAAGGAAGCAAGAAGAAAGTCAGGATCAGAAAGCGGGTCTCTGACCGGTCGACAGACACGGCACTCAACCCCGTACCATGCAAAAAAGCCGGAAGGGGGACCCCCTCCGGCTTTTTTGCATCCTGTTGACTATGTTCTTTCCGTGCGTTAACGGTCTGCCAAATCGGACTGCAGAAGGTCTGTCGCTCGGCACCCGAAGCAACAACACAACAGCTATTCCCCGGTCGTAATTTTACACTTCCCTGTTACAACCCGGCCTTTGACCTGAGGATATCAATTTTGTCGGTTTTTTCCCAGGTAAACTCCGGAAGTTCACGGCCAAAGTGGCCATAGGCAGCCGTTTTCAGGTAGATGGGCCGGAGAAGGTCAAGCTGTTCGATGATGGCCCGCGGCCTGAGATCAAAGGTTGCCCGGACTATTTCAGCAATTTTCTCCGAAGGTATCACGCCGGTCCGGAAGGTATTGATCATGACGGATACCGGTTCGGCAACACCGATGGCATAGGCGACCTGAACCTCGCACTTGTCGCAAAGTCCGGCAGCCACCAGGTTTTTTGCCACGTAGCGACCCATATAGGACGCGGAACGGTCGACCTTTGAAGGATCTTTGCCGGAGAAGGCCCCGCCACCATGGGAACCCTGACCGCCATAGGTATCGACGATGATCTTGCGACCGGTAAGGCCGCAGTCTCCCATGGGACCACCAATGACAAAACGACCAGTCGGGTTGATGAAGAAACGGGTCGCGTCTGTCATCAGTTCCGCGGGTATGATTTTTTTCACTACCTCTTCGATGATGCCTTCCCTGATCATTTCATACGATACTTCCGGTGAATGCTGAGACGACACAACCACGGTATCAATACTTACCGGCCGGTCGTCGATATAGCGTACCGATACCTGTGATTTCGAATCCGGGCGCAAAAAGGCCAGAATGCCTTGCTTGCGAACATCGCTCAGACGTTTGGTCAACTTGTGTGCCATCATGATCGGCATGGGCATCAGTTCCGGGGTATCATTGCAGGCGTAACCGAACATGAGACCTTGATCTCCTGCACCTTGGTCTTTAAACAGGCCCTGACCCTCGGTAACGCCTTGGGAAATATCCGGCGACTGTTTGTCAATGGAGGTAAGAACGGCACAGGTTTCCCAGTCAAATCCCATTGCGGAATCATTGTAGCCGATTTCCCTGATGGTTTCTCGCGCTATCTTGGGATAGTCGACAACGGCATTCGTTGTTATCTCACCTGCCATGACAACCATTCCGGTCGTTACCAGGGTTTCGCAGGCAACCCGTGAATTGGGATCCTGAGAGAGAATGGCGTCGAGCACCGCGTCTGATATCTGATCGGCAACCTTATCCGGGTGCCCTTCGGAAACTGATTCGGATGTAAATTGAAAATCTGTCATGCCCATGTGTTGAAACTCCTCTCGTTGTCTACTGAGATGGCAGGAAAAACCGCCACGAAGATAGGATGGTAGAATTCCGCCTGCACCTTTGTCAAGTCTTAAATAAATGGACCGAAAAGCCCTCTGAATGCTACTGGTTCAGATTGCGACTCTTACGGAAAACGTCAATCGATACTATCGGAGAATTTCGTCACTATCTGACCTTGCAGATAGGACTCAACCTCAGACGCTGTCGAGTACGTGAGCGCCTGCAGAGCCATTTCTTCAGCTTCTTTCCTGCTGCAGCGGCGCAGAATTTTCTTAACCTTCGGGATGGACACGGCATTCATGGAAAGCTCGTCGAATCCCATTCCGAGAAGGATTGGCAGATAATTCGGTTCCCCTGCCATTTCTCCGCAGATGCTCACGTAGATTCCCGCCCGATGGGCCGCATCGGCGACAATTTTCAAAGATCGGAGCACCGCGGGATGCAACGGCTCATAGAGGTCGGAAAGATGCTCGTTTGTGCGGTCAATTGCCAGAGAATACTGAATCAGATCATTTGTCCCGACACTGAAGAAATCCACCTCATCCGCCAAAAGGTCAGCGATGATAACCGCCGAAGGAGTTTCGATCATAATGCCGACTTCCATCTCATCATCAAATGGAATTGACGCGGCACGCAGTTCCTGCCTGGCCTCCTCAAGCAAGACCTTTGCAGCTCGAAGCTCACCCACCCCGGAGATCATCGGGAAAAACACTCTCACCTTACCGAAGGAACTCGCGCGAAGAATGGCACGCAACTGAGTCTTGAACAATTCCGGGCAGCGGAGGGAAAGTCGGATCGCCCGCAGTCCGAGGGCCGGATTCAACTCGTCGTCAAGATTCAGGTCTGGGACAAACTTGTCGCCTCCCACGTCGAGTGTCCTGATAGTTACCGGGTAGGGAGCCATCTGGCGGGCAATTTCCACGTAGGTCCGAAACTGTTCCTCTTCATCAGGAATGGTTGAACGACCCAGAAAAAGCATTTCCGTACGGTAAAGTCCGATCCCCTCACCGCCATGTTTCTTGATGGAAGGGACCTCCTCTATGAATTCAACATTTCCCTTCAGGAGAATGCGCTGGCCGTCAACGGTTTCCGCCGGGAGGTCCCGGAGTTTCAGCAGCTCTTTTTCCCGGTACTCGTAAAACTGCTTGTGCTGGAGGTAGTCCCGAAAAGTCTCCTCGTCCGGGTCAATAATAACGAGACCCTTGGTTCCATCAACGATGATAGGATCGCCATCAGCCACTTCTCCGGTAATTTTTTCGAGGCCGACGACAGCCGGGATTTCCAGGGAGCGTGAGACGATGGCGGTATGGGAAGTTTTCCCGCCCAGATCGGTAACAAAACCGATAACTTTCTCTTTGTCGAACTGAAGAATATCGGCGGGGGATAGATCGTGGGCAACAATAACGACGCGCCCTTCCGCTTCGCAGAGAAGCTCGTGGCGTTTACCGAGCATGATGCGGAGAACCCGTTCGACCACGGTCTCAACATCACTGCCCCGCTCGCGGAGATATTCGTCCTCGATTTCTGCGAAAAAGCCTTTAAACTTCTTGAGAGTCCGGTTCAGGGCAGCTTCGGCATTGATCATCTCCTGCTCGATGAGGCTGACAGTCTCCGTGGTCAGCATCGTGTCATCGAGAATCATCAGATGAGTATCGATGACATAGAGATGCTCGGTCCCCTGGGTCCGGGAGATCTGTTCCTTCAGGGCATGAAGATCCTCCTTCGCCCTCTGGAGAGCTGCATGAAAGCGCTCAATCTCGCCTGCGACATCGTCAGCAGGAATTGAGATCTCAACAACGACAATCTTGGTCCTGTCCGCAACGCGCGCCTCGCCGATGACAATCCCGGGAGAAGCCCCAATGCCGCGATATATTCTGTTTTTACTCTTCTCCGAAACCATCCTGTATCAGTTCCCCGAGAACATTCATTGCGTCCACTTCGTCTTCTCCTTCAACCTTGACGAGAATAACGCTACCCTTAGCCGCGGCAAGCATCATGATACCCATGATGCTCTTGCCGTTCACCTCGATGTCTTCCCGCGAAATCTTGATATCGGACCTGAAACGGCTGGTAGTTTTCACCAGCAGCGCCGAAGCCCTGGCGTGAAGTCCCAATTTATTTGGGATGATAAATTCTTCCATCAGCATAAAAAACTTTTCCACCTTGCCATGTAGTAATCAAATAACATGAAAGACCGAAACTCCCATAACAGCGGACAGGTACGGCACTGTCCATGGGGGAGTCCACGATACGAAACTATTTCAGGTAATCACCTGCAACAGAAATACTCTCAAGACCACACTTTTTAATCGAAGAAGCCAGCTCCGCAACGCCAAGCTTATCACGTTCCGAAGCAAACTTTATCACCATCGGAAGGTTTACCCCGGTGATCACTTCAACTTCATTGTCCTGTAAAAACGAAATACTCATATTTGAAGGAGTTCCGCCGAACATATCGGCCATAATGATAACTCCGGCACTGGAGACTTTTTCTATGGCACTCGCAACATTGTCCCTGATCTGTTCGACCGAATCTTTCGCTGTGATACCAATCGCCTCAGCCTTTTCGATGCGCCCGACTATCATTTCGGCTGCCGCAAGAAGCTCTCTTGCTAGTCCCGCATGAGCAACCAATATCAAACCTACCATATGTTACCCCTTCCCAATATCCCGGTGAGTGATCTTAACAATCACGTTTTTGTCCGCAAAAAAACTTTTCAGTTCCTCTGTTATTGCCACGGATCGATGTTTCCCGCCAGTACATCCGGTGGAAATCGTCAGGTAAGACTTCCCCTCACGCTGATACCCGGGAAGAAGAAACTCCATCAGATCCGTAAATTTGACAAGGAATTTTCCGCTCTCCTCTTTTTCCAGAATATACTGGCGCACAAGAGGGTCGAGCCCTGAGAACTCCCGCAATGACGGCACAAAATACGGATTGGGCAGGAATCGTACGTCCATAACCAGATCAGATTCAAGGGGGATGCCATAGCGAAAACCGAAAGACTGCAAATGCACCGTCATTTCCCTGGCCTTTTCGCTGCCCTTCAGAAAAGAGATGACTGCATCCTTCAGTTGATGAATGTTGAACTCTGAGGTATCGATAACCCGGGTTGCCATCCGGCGCAGACCAGCCAACTGCTCCCGTTCATATCTGATGCCCTCCGGCACCGAACCGCTTTTAGACACCGGATGCCTGCGTCGTGTCTCCGAAAAACGGCGGATCAGCACTTCGTCGGAAGCATCGAAGAAAACAATCTCCACCGTGTGCCCGGCCTCCCGAACACTTTGCAGCACTTTCTCATAACCGCGAAGGGATTCAAAATCCCGGATATCCATTACCAGAGCGACATCCCTCGTACTGTCTGCGGACTTTGCAACCAGCTCGACAAAGGTAGGGATAAGACTGACCGGGAGATTATCGATACAAAAAAAACCTTCGTCTTCGCAGACCCTTACCCCGGTGGACTTTCCTGATCCAGATAAGCCGGTTATGATAACGATCCTCATTTCCTTACTCAACCTCATCACCCGTAAGACAGGCCTCCATGCGTGCCAGGAGGTTTTCATCGAACTCCCGTGCCGAGTGATACCCCATCCCTTTCAAGAGAAAATTCCTCGCTGCAACTTCGATAATTGAAGTAAGATTTCTTCCGAAACGGACCGGAATCTTGAGGTAGGGAAATCCTACATCGAGAATCTCATGCGTTTCGTCATCAATTCCCAGGCGTTCATACTCCTGGTTCGGATTCCACTCCACTAGCTCGATAACGAGATTGATGATCTTTTTTTCCCGTATGGCGGAAATCCCGAAAAGATCCTTGATATTGATAATGCCAAGCCCCCTGATCTCCATGCGGAACTGCAGGGATTCCGTAGCACTGCCGACCAGGGCAGCCGGGCTTCTTTTTCGGATCTGCACCACGTCATCCGCCACGAGTCGATGACCGCGGATAACCAGATCAAGGGCACTTTCACTCTTGCCGATGCCGCTCTTTCCAAGGATCAAAACACCTACGCCGAGCACATCAACCAGAACACCTTGCACATGGGTGATGGGTAGAAGCCTTTCCTCAAGAAATTTCGTCACCAGAGAAATGGTGGTGGAAGAGAGGTGATTTGTCCTTAAGAGGGGTATCCCCGCTTCATTGGCGATCCTGACAAGGCAGCCGGGGGGGTCAAGACCCATCGTCACCACAAAGCAGGTGATGGGAAAAGCGCACAGCTTTTCGAGATGGCGGCACGCCGTTTCTTCGGGTAACTGTTGGAGATAGGATATTTCCGTGTTACCGAGAATCTGTACCCGGTTTGGATGCAGGTGTTCCGTATAGCCGGTTAGAGCGAGTCCGGGTTTCTGGATGCGTGGAGTAGTAATCCGGTTGCCAAGACCACTCTCCCCGGCAAGAAGGGTAAGCTCAAGTCCATACTCCACAGTAGTGAGGAGATCTTCAATAGAGGGACTGCACGGTCTCACAGCCTGTTGTCCTGTTCCCGGATAGTATCATACAATGCAGCGGCTCCTGCGACGTCCATCAGGCGACCGCGGAACGCCCGGTCTTTCAAAAGACGTGAAATTCTGGCCAAAAGCTTCAGGTAGAGATCAAGGGCATGCTCACTGGCAAGCAACAGAAAAACCAGGTTGACCGGCTTGCCATCCAATGCATCATAGGCAATGCCGGTCGTACTCCGCCCGAAAACGACAATGGGGTCACCCCGGTATTGCAGTTTGGCATGGGGGATGGCGATGCCACCGCCGATCCCCGTGCTGCCAAGCATTTCCCTCTCCAACAGGACGCGGAGGACTTCATCCCGATCAATTGTGTCATGATGTGTCACGAGCTTTGCCGTGAGCTCTGCCAACACCTCTTCCTTGGTCGTGGAAGCGAGATAAGGAATAATATCAAGGGAATTGAAATAATCTCCGATTTTCATCAAACCCTCAGGCAGCGCACAAATGCAACAGTTTTCGGACACACACCAATCAACCTTGCTGCGGCTCGATCAGACCATAATTCCCATCCTTACGACGATAAATGACATTGATATCTTCTGTTGTCGAATCGGTAAAAACAAGAAAATCCTTATGGAGAAGATCCATCTGCATAACAGCCTCATCCACCGACATCGGCTTTATGGAGAAAGTATTTGATTTGATGATGACCGGTTCCTGCCGCGGCTCAACACTTTCCGCTGCAAGTACAGTTTTTTTGATCCGACGAGCTGTGTTTTCATTACCGGGCTTGTGCTCTTTGATACGCTCTTTGTAGCGCCGGAGCTGTCTCTCGATCTTATCGGTGACTGCATCAATCGCCGCATACATATCATTGGTCTCTTCGGAGGCCTTGATGGTAATCCCTCGTGCCGTAATGGTTATTTCGGCAATATGACGAATCTTTTCAACGGTGAGGAATACCTGAACAGCGATTGGTTCATCAATATATCTTTGAACCTTTTCGATTTTCTCCTGAGCGTAGGTTTTGAGGGGCTCACTGGACTCCATATGTCTGAAGGTTGTTGTGATTTGCATGGTTGGTATCTCCTTTTCACATGTTGATTCGTATGTTGAAATAATGTCCTGCTCAAACAACCGTGAAGCTAAAAAAGTCTTTTCCGTTCGGAAGACGATCCGATCTTGAGCATCTCACGGTATTTGGTGATCGTACGCCTGGCAATGGTAATGTTTTGCGTGGAAAGTATCTCGGCGATCCGTTGATCGCTTAAGGGCTTGCGCGGGTCTTCCCCGACAACGATCTCCTTGATGATGTTCTTCACGCTCTCGGAGGCCATATCATCGCCTTCTATGGTTGAAATCCCGCTGTTGAAGAAAAACTTCAATTCCAGCAGGCCCTGCGGCGTCTGCATATACTTATTGGTTGTAACACGACTGATGGTGGATTCATGCATCCCGATGTCCTCGGCAATATCCCGGAGAACGAGAGGCTTCAAATAGGCAATACCTCGCTCAAAGAAATTTCGCTGGAACTTTACGATACTTTTCGAGACCCGGTAGATGGTTCGCTGGCGCTGATGAATGCTCTTGATCAGCCAGAGCGCCGAGCGCATTTTTTCATTAATATACTCTTCCGTCTTCTGAGTGTCCGAGCCGCCGGCACGCCCTTCTCCGGTATAGAGGGGATTGATCCTGATATTCGGCATGCCCTCGTCATTCAGGACCACGACAAAATCCTCCCCGACTTTGTACACAAAAATATCAGGAGAAATATAATGGACATCTTCCTGCGAAAACTGTCTTCCAGGTTTCGGGTCAAGACTTGCGACAAGTTTGGCCCCGGCCAGGACTTCGTTGAAGTCTATCCCGAGAGATTTGGCGATCAGTTTGTATTTCCGTAGCTCAAGATCCTTCAGGTGGTCGCGGAGCAAGGCTTCGACCACACTCCCTTCCATACCCAACTGCTTCACCTGCAACAGGAGACACTCTTGAAGATTCCTGGCACCAACACCAATGGGATCGAACTCCTGTACCTTTTTCAGGACCGATTCCACAAAGGGCTCATCAACAGAGCAGATCTGGGCAATATCTGCAAGAGTCGATCGCAAGTAACCCTCTTCATCAATGTTACCAATAATCTCCGAGCCCACAAGGATTTCCTGCTCCGTCACTCGCGACAATTTCAACTGCCAGAGGAGGTGATCGAAAAGAGTGGTCTTCTTGGTAAGCATGTTTTCGTAGGAAGGTCGATCGTCTTCATCATCGTAATACTGTTCGCCGGAACTGTAGTTGTAACTGTCAAGGTAGGTCGCCCAATCCATATCCTGCAGGGTTTCCTCACCAGCCTTGACTTCGGTGAAAACCTCCGGGTCTTCTTGCGGAGCGGCCTCCTGTTCCGTAATTTCGAGGGTATCGGTTTCCTTGATCTCTTCAAGCTCGAGAGATTCATCAAGAACCGGGTTCTCTTCAAGCTCCTGGCTCACAAGGTCCTGCAACTCAATTCTGGAGAGTTGTAGAAGCTTTATGGCCTGCTGCAGCTGGGGTGTCATCACCAGTTGCTGCGAAAGCTTCATTTGTTGTCGCATTTCAATGGCCATAGAAGTTCGTACCTTGTGTATGAGTTTTGGAAGAAGCGGTCCCAGGAGCCTGTCGGACTTAGGAAATCGAAGCGAAAATTCCGGCCGGGCGAGGACAGATTTTGTCGATTT
>Ga0351901_1009_pt1 | contig 44999 bp, 51 predicted proteins | sample BONcelHT113001D4_FD_206875 | JGI IMG/M metagenome (GOLD analysis project Ga0351901, IMG submission 206875) | Enriched cells from coal bed in the Powder River Basin, Montana, United States - BONCAT cells T11 rep1 HSBNCT.T11.300.1.D4 ...
ATGATATCCTGATATTCGGTTCTGATCTTCCCATCATCAAAGACCCCCATCATGAGCATATCCCTGACATGTTCTCGGTTCTGTTCTCGCTGTAAAACGAGACCAAGTACTCCGGATCGGGGATCTTTATGTTTCCAGAGATCATAGTCACAGACCACTAATGCGATCTCTTCAGCGATCACATCATCAGGTGCAAGATCAACAGTGCAGACTCCGCATGCGCACCGGCCGGTATCGATATGCAGGTGATCAACAATTTTGCGGACCATGCTGATCTCATCTTCATTCCACCGGTGATGATCACGCCATTCAATCCGCCACCCTCGTTGCTTGATCTTTCTCAGGTGCTGCTCTACGCCCCTGCGGTACCCGAGATCACTGATGCTGAGGGTATCTCCGTTTCCTGCGATTTGTGAGATGATTTCCAGGTACATGGGGAATTTTCCAACAGAACTGAAAATTGTATGAACCCCTTCTTTGCGGAACCGGATCCGATGCACCGCATCTGCACCGACTGCGTCAAAGTCGTTATGGGTGAGATGAACTATTGCCGCGGACCGAAGAGCGATGTCTGCTGAGATGGATGCAACATCAATCCCCTTCTTTCCTTTTTTAAAAAACATTGCTCAAATATCGGTGAGGATACCAGATAATAGGAACGATGAAAGGAGTCAAGGTCCAGGATCAAAACATAATATTTATATTTCCATCAGCCCTACATGTATAGTCGCGCCTCAGTAGCTCAGACTGGGAGAGCGCCAGACTGAAGATCTGGTTGTCCCCGGTTCAAATCCGGGCTGGGGCATTGATTGTCATGAAAATGCTCTGCATTTTCATATCTAGATACCTGATTATTTGGTATCATAGACTTTTTTTGAAATGCACCGAATTTCTCATATTAATCTGATTGAAATCATCAGATCGTTTTTGTCTGTGATTTTTCATCCTATTTCTATCCTTCTCTACCCTGTCATCGGATAATAACCAGATGCAGGAGATTCTCAAAGGAGTCACCACCAGTTTTCAGAAAGATTTCATGTATCACACCGTCTCCAAGGACCGGACCGGTCAGATATGCACCATCCCTGAACGGTGTGTCTGGTGGGTTGCCAAGGTCGAGGGGGCAGGCGATGATCAGGTCTTCAACCGGATGCTCACCTGTTGGATCGATGACAGCGAAGAGCAGGATCAGAAGGTTCTCACCCGGAAGGAATGGAAATCCGGGAAGCGGTTGTATTGTTCGCTCTTCAAGCAGCAGATATCGAAGGTCAGGATTGAGGATTGTCCGGTGCTCGAGTGAGATTGCAGGAGTTGCTAGATGAGGCTCGCAGGGATTATCGTCGGGTACGAATTCGGGAGAATCAGCAGCGGTATTACGAGAGGAATAGGGAGAGGATTAATCAGAGGAGGAGAGGGGAGGAGGGAAGAACTTAAACAACCATGTTACCATTTACTATTTGGCCTCGTATCGACTATCTTAATTCATATGCCGTATCTTCCTCCTCACGTGTGCGATAGATGGGCATCACCGCCCCGTATTCAGTATTTTGAGCCTAATAGCGATGTGACCATAACTTGGGAGGACAGGAGATGAACTCATTATCATCAATCAGAACGCATGTTCTCACTCGGTCGATTATTTTTTCCTCCCATGCACGGGAGAGAATGTTTGAGAGGAACATCTCATCAGAGGATATATTACCGATCCTGACAGATGGAGAGATCATAGAAGAGTATCGGGATGATATGCCGTGTCCATCAATCCTCATTCTTGGATTTCTTCAAGAGTTAGCAATCCATGTGGTCGTTGCATGTTGTGATGATCATATCAAAATAGTTACTGTATATCATCCGGATGACCGATGGACGCAGAACCGTTTCAGGAGTGTGAAATAATGAAGCCTGGATTATGTCAATTTTGTAAGGGTGAGATGAAAGAGGGGAAGACTGAATTTATGGCTCGAATTCAGGATCAGGTGATCGTGATCAAAGATGTTCCTGCGTGGGTTTGTGAGCGATGTGGCGAGGCATGGTTTTCCTACGAAACATCAGAAAAGATCGATAAGGTAATGAGAGAAGTACATGCAGGAACGATATGTGCCCGTCCTCTTGCAGCAGGTGAGATTGAGTTGCCGGCGTGAATCCGAAGTAGGGATGCTTTGTGTTCTGCTGAAAGTGAGAGACACGTTTTACATATCAAACTATATGCAAAACCTGGATTATATCAAGTTCAGAAAGAGGAGGAAAATTAGATCATATCTGGGAGGCAGTGATCAGCCAGGTGGTACTATTTGAGTAACTGTATTTCTGGATGGAGAACTTCGTACATGATTCTGCGAGAATACCCATGTTGGTCCCGACTTCCTTGGGTGACATGCCGATCTCCCTGGCGATAAACTTTGATTTGAAAAAGTTCTTTCCCGCTTTGACCTGGTTGTCCAGATATTCAAGAAGGCGAATCTGCCGTTCATTGTAATTCGTGGTTGTGTTTGTGATAAGCATACTATCCTCATTTGTTGATGTGTTGTGTGTAGGAGGAAAACCGGCTGTGTATTTCAGCCGGCTGAAGTGTGGTTGGATCAGTGTGTGGTAAACGATAGGAGGTACGCCGGAAAGATTCCCACAGACAGAGGGTCTTCCCGATTTGTGATGAGGAGAGGCAACGATTGTAGGAGGACATGTTGAACGCATCTCATCTTTGAGAAAGGAGGCCTGCAGATCATTCAGGAGTGTTGAGGTCCTGAAACCTTTGCTTGCCAGGTCTCCTTGTGACATACTATTGTTGTGTGAAACAGGGTATAAGGCTGATAGATAAAACTGATGGAGAACAGTTAGAAATTAATTTTAGTTCGATAATTGAGATATTTGTTTGAATGAGGGCTGCCTGATGTCCGGGCTACTGAATGGATGATGCTGGGAATGTTGCATCCGGTTCAATTGGGTTTTTTCAGGTGTAAAAAAATTTTTGATATGGAAGGGGATTGAGGAGAAAGGGGAGGTTTCTACTGTTGCAACCGGTTGCAACCGTTTATGGTTCTCATAAATTCATGTAAGTTCTTAGGCTTTGACAGAGGAGAGATCAGCTCATCGCGGCAGGAAAACAATAGTCATCACAGTTCATCGATTCAATGAATCCCATCATTTAACCACATATATAACCACCTCTGATATGCGTAGCCACTCAGAAAATAGGATGTGGGTGATCCATCCTAACTCATCCGGGGGTGCTGATCAGCATTTCAGGTTACTGACCCACGTTATACAAGAGAATATTACCTAAAGGAATCGAGCAACAATCAATTGTAATATAGACATGGGTCATGGAAATGGATTGGCTTTGGATCATTCGGACCGTTCCCGGAGTCTGGGGAATTCCAGGGTGAACTGTACTGGTCACGGTATAATTTCGGGTTTTTCAGTGTCAGGAGGTTTGGATGAGACCGGTCACCTATACGTGTGCTGCCCGTCAGTGTTCTCACCTGATTTGGGAGACGATTGAACCGGAGCAGAATATGAAACGGGGGAAGCGACGGAGAATCTGTGGGTTAGCAGGGACGGTTCCGAGTTATCTGCTCTCCTGCCCTTCCGGGCTTTTGCCCAAGGGGGTTATCTCATGAGTCTCTGGCCGAGAGCTTATGCCGGGTTCTGTCGGGGCAGGAATTGTCCACATCTCACCCGGAAGGAATGGCAATCCGGGAAGCGGTTGTATTGTTCGCTCTTCAAGCAGCAGATATCGAAGGTCAGGATTGAGGATTGTCCGGTGATCGAATGAGGCTTCAGGAGTTGCTAGATGAGGCTCGCAGGGATCGTCGGCGGGTACGGATTCGGGAGAATCAGCAGCAGTATTATGAGCGGAACCGGGAGAGGATCAATCAGAGGAGGAGGGAAGGGAGGGGTTAACCAACTCATTCTCATGCGTTTGCCTTCCAACATGTATCTCTTGTCTAATTATTATGGGGCATAATTCCGAAAAAATGGCCAATTGTTGGTGGTATGGGAAACATGTTATTGTAGAAATCCACATTCCCTTCATAATTTTTTACATTAAAAAAAGGAAACGAAACCGGCTGTTATGAGGATTTCAGGCATAATTTTATTTTGAAATATTACATACGTGATCACTTTCCTAACTACCAATATCTACCAACATCGACAAGTTTGGTAGAATTTAAATATTCAGGATTCCAACTACCAATATCTACCAACATCGACAAGTTTGGTAGAATTTAAATATTCAATATTGTCAATTTGGGCAATAATTGTAAACCAATATTAAAAATCTATATCAGTGAGCTAAAAATGAAGCGATTACCAGAAAAAATCCCCGAAAAGCCTAACCCGACAATATTGTCTCAATTATTGCCCAAATTCTACCAAGAAGAAAAATTTAAACAGAAAATTGAAGATTATAATGAAAAATATCTCTATTGGGATGAATTAAAATATCGCATTCAAGATCTTGGTGAAAGAAGTGAAACCTGGGCGATGATGAAAGTATTTCGGAGTTTGAGATTAGACACAATTCCCTATTCTCCGATTCATATGAAATATCAATTGTTACCCGAAATTCTTCAGAGCCTGCATGGATATGATCGTTACCTATCTGGCACTATACAAATCCATAATAAGGAATTAAAACTTGAAGCACGTTACATCGTGAGATCATTAATTGAAGAGGCCATCTCATCAAGTATTCTGGAAGGAGCTGTCACAACGAGAAGAGCAGCTAGAGAAATGCTTGAAAAGAAGAAAAAACCAAGAAACGATGGGGAGCAGATGGTTCTTAATAATTTCGAAACTCTCCAATTAATAAAAAAGTGTACAAAAGAACCCCTAACTCCAGAATTATTGCTAGAGATTCAAAGATCTGTAACCCAAAATACAATACCCGATGAAGATGTCGGCCACTTCAGGGATAATAATGAGATAAAGGTTCAAGATCCACTCTATGGTACAGTCCACCATGTTCCACCAGATTGTGGATTGATAAAAGAACAGATAATAGAACTATGTAACTTTATTAACACGAACGAAGGAAAAAAATTTATTCATCCAATTATCAAAGGAATTAGAGGGTGTTGCATAACCCCTGAAAAAAGCAGTATAACCACCTGACCGTCAATCAAAAGTACTTTACCTTAGAAAGATCAACATAATACCAATGTATAACACATTGGGTCGAGACTTAGAACAACTCTTCCTTCTGCCTGAAAACATTAAGGATTGGGTTTCAGAAGATGATTTTAGTCTAATTCTCATCGACTTAGTTTCAATTCTTGACCTCTCTCCATTATACAAAGATCATCGTGAAGACGGTCAGGGGGCAGCATTTTATCATCCTGAAATTATGGTTGGTTTAATCATCTATTCATATTTTCATGGTGCCCGTTCAAGTCGTCAAATAGAAAACAAATGCCGCTATGATGTGGGATATCGAATAGTTACCCGAAATTCTCTCCCCGATCATACAACAATATCCCGGTTTCTCAAGAAAAACAGTCCATTTATTGGAAACCTTTTCATTCCGGTACTGACCCTACTCAATGAAGCCGGATTAATCAATAACAAACTTCTCGCACTGGATGGAACCAAAATGAAGGCTAATGCTTCACTTGGAGCAAATCTACCCTATGAAAAGATTGAATCTGAAATTCAGAAATATATGCAAGAAGTTCAGCAGAAAGACATTGAAGAGGATCTCCTTTATGGCTCTGAAAATTCAGGTAATGAGATTCCAGAAGTGTTAAAAAAACACGCCGACCGAATGAAACGATTTAAGGCAGCAAAAGAGCGACTCGAGGCAGAACAAGCAGAAAAATCTCAAAAGAAGGAAGAAAAGATAGCGGAAAGGGAAGAAGAGGAGAAACAATCTGGTCGGAAAAAACGCGGTAGAAAGCCGAAAAAACCACAAAAAAATCCTGATGAACAGAGTCTTGCTAATATAACAGATCCGGATAGTTCATTGATGAAAAGTGGCCCGGGTTGTATTCAGGGGTATAATGGACAAATAATTGTGAATCAGGATGGGTTCATTCTTGTACCGTTGTTAAGTAATTCCCCAGTAGATTATGGATTGCTTCAACCCTCATACGAAAGACTAAAGGAAATTGCAAAGTTAACTGGCATTTCAATCGAATATCTTCAATTACTTACAGATGCAGGGTATTGGAGTTATGAAAATTACCTGTATATGAAAATGCAAGACATTGGTTTTCTTTGTTCAACATGTCATGAACCAGATATATTCCAGATCAGGGGAATTCAGAGGAATTTGCTCGATTTAGATAATATTTCAGACCTAATAATGAATGATCAGTGTAATACACCAACGTTAGCTTCAGTTGGAGACTGGTGTACGAAAAATCTTCTTTCAAATGACACTCTTCCGACACCCGCTTCTATAGCAAAAGGTATAATGGAGGTAAAAATGACCCCTTATGCATCAAAAAGGACATACTCAAGGCGTAAAGCAATTGTTGAACCGGTGTTTGGATGGATTAAAGAAAACCGAGGGATAAGAAAGTTACAAAGAAGAGGAAATTTGCATTGCCAAGACGAATGGAGTTTGATTTGTTTAACCCAAAATCTTCGAACAGTATGTTCGAGAGGTTCGATGAAAAAACTCCGAGAACTTATCCTGCTAAAGAAGCAGGGGATACATAATACCCTAAGTTTTTTTGTATCTGCATTGTATCATAAGAAAATGTTATTCGGAAGAAGTACTTTACCAAAGTGTAATTCATGATGGCTACGCAACAGCCTCATTATTCTCCATTTTTTAATAGGGTATATCCATCCATTCAATGATGGTAATGGCCGAACTGCTCGAAGTTTATTTTATTGGTATGCAATTTCTCAAGGATATTGGTTAATGGAATATCTGTCAATTTCTCAGATAATCCTAAAATCTAAAAACCAATATGCACTTGCATATCTGTATTCTGAGTATGATGAATTAGATTTGACATATTTTATTCGTTATAATGTTGAGTGCATGAATAGTGCATTAGAAGAGTTGATCAAATATCTCGAATTTATGCAGGAATCACAGTTAAAGGCACAAGAAATCGCTCGTTCACGAAGTGAATTGACTCAAAGACAAGCCGAAATTCTGATTGAGTTAATTGAAAATTTAAATCAGGAATATACAATTTTACAATTGTCAGAAAAATTTGCAATTTCACGTGAAACAGCAAGGACTGATTTACAGTTTCTTGAAAATGGTGAATTAATCACTAAAATGAGAAGAGGCAAAATTTTTTACTATTATGTAAATGATGATAATTTGAAAAAAATTGATCAAAATAACCCTATACCAAAAAAGTCCAAACCCTTGATAATTATTAATGAATCTTGATCATTCAGCAGTATTCGGCGTGATACAGAGGTGAGATAAGAAACCTTGATTCACGGGAACACATAACGAGGTTAAGATTCCAGAGGATTATGCGAAGATTATCCTCTAATTAAAGGCTATATTATAGGAATCAGAAAAACCCACTTCACCGTTATGTGTTGCCACCACACATAACGAGGAGACAATTCATAATCCCATATATTTGCTCCCTTTTCAATTCTAAAGGAAATTTGGAAATTTAATTTAACAGCTTGTTACGTATTCCGGGACTATAGGGTACCACCCTTCAATATAGAGGGTTAATCATCACATATATCATTTTGACGATTATCACGCGGGATTAGAAAAGGGGGAACCTGGGCTTTCCGGAACATCGGAACGATCAGGCGGTGGTGAATTGACTACAGAAATCAGAGTGCCCGAGGTTGCACCCTGCCAGTATTATGATGGACCGTTATCGGGCCGGTCCTCCATGCCCCAGGGACCTGTTTATCACGGCACATACGTGTCGCATCGCTTAAAATATCCCGGTTTCGAAAACCGGTCAGACTTATCAGAGAGATCTTCCCGATGATCGAAAGTGCTCTGGCTGCAAGGTCAGGAGGGGGATAATCCTCCTCCCTACCGTGTAGAGCTCCGAGCACCTCGCTGGCAAAGATGAGCGATTCAGATGCCAGGCTGCGGTACTTCATCCAGGTCATCAGTAGGCCGATGCCATTCAGAACGGCCGCTCCGGTTGAAACCAGAGCCAGAACGAGACTATCATCCATTATACTCACCTCCTCCAAGGGTTAGTCACTGACGTCATAAGATGGATAAGATTCTCCTTAACTATACCCCCCTTCCTATCTCCCAAAAACTGATCAAAAATTTCTAATAATAAAACCATCCAACAAATCTCTTATAATGACTAAATTTCTTTTTTTATGTAAACCGGACGGAGCGTCTATGAGAAGACGTCTGTTTGTCGTTATTTGCGCAACACTGATGATAACGATGACCTTGGCGGCAGCTACACAGACCGACTATGACAAAGGATACGAGATCGGACTCGAAGCCTATACCTACGGCCTGCCACTCCTCGTCACCAACGCGACATTTGAATCGATGACCAGTATTGACGTCTCGAATGGCACGTTTGGTCCCGTCAACCAGTTCAACAACGTGCGTTCCCTGAACAATCCGGGAAGCACAGCGGTTGTAGCCCCAGGTTCGAATGGTCTCTCATCCATCGCATGGGTCGACCTGAGCAAAGAACCGCAGGTTCTCCATGTGCCTGATGTGCAGGACCACTTCTACGTTCTCGGTTTTATCGACCCTTACACAAACAATATCCTGAACCTGGGTAGCGTGAACAATACCCAGCCTGGCGATTATGTCATCACCAGCCCTAACCAGTCTGATCTGCCTATCCCGGCGGGTACCCAACGTATCGCTGTAGATTACAACCGCATCTGGATTATTGGATCAACCCAGCTGAAAGGAAGTACCGATGAAGCAACGGTGAACAAGATCCAGGATGGCTATACCCTGACACCTTTGAGCCAGTTCGGGACGAAATACCAGCCTGAAAGCATCACGAATCCCAGAACAACTATCCAGTACTATCAGATACCCGGCGGGCTTGATTTCTACGATGCCCTCGGAGAACAATTGCAGCTATTCCCCCCACCGCCGGCAGATCAACCCGAACTTGACAAGTTCACTGAGCTTGGAATCGGACCAGGGATGACACCCTCCAAAAACCAGGAGTTGAACAATGACACCGTCAGAGGTCTTGAAGATGCAGTAGCAGCCGGGCCTGACCAGATCAAGAACGATACCCAGATCCTGTTTCACAAAGACTTTGACACACACAACGGATATCTAGTTGGAGGCTTCGGGCAGTACGGAACCGACTACATGACACGTGCGGTCATAAGTCAGATTGGGCTTGGTGCATTCACCTCAGAACAGGCAATTTTTGCCATGAGCTGGGCAGATCATACTAAAGAGCCACTCTCAGGATCGACCAAATATGTCATGCACATGACGGAGGCTCCTCCAGTGGATGAGGGCTGGACGCTTACCCCCTATAACCTGAAGGGGGCACTGATCCCTAACTCAATAGACCGGTACGAGATCAGTGACTCGTCACAACTGACGAAAAACGCCGATGGATCGGTGGATATCTACCTACAGGCCGAACAGCCTTCTGATTCGAATCAGACGAACAACTGGCTGCCGACCGCGAGTGGGGAAGGATTCGAGATCATTTGGCGACTTTTGGCTCCAAAACCAGCCGATGTCCAGGGCATTGTCAACGGCACCGGATGGCAGCCACCGGCAATAACCGCAGTTCCCTGATTGATGAAGGTAGGCAAGGGTATCCACCCTTTCGCCTGAAATTTTCTGATTATGGGTGGATCTTTTTAAATTAATTTCATTTTCGAATCCTCTTGCAAAGTACGTATGTATTGATGCCAATACACGTCCGATAAAAATATCCCGGTTTCGAAAACCGGTCAGACTATTTCAGGAAGAAACCTTCCCGATGCTCGAATATGGGAAACGAATGCCTCGATATGAGGCTGATGGCTCCCAGGTTACCCTGCATATTTATGATGGGGCATTTGATCATGCAATGGCAAGTCTCGTTGCCCGGTGGCATGGAGAAGGGAAGGATATCGGACTCGATGGTTTGATAGTTCTGACGTATTTGAAAGAACATCGATACATTAGCACAGATGACGCAGCGACGCTCCTTCAGATGGATCGCGATGAGGCAATAGCCATTCTTGATACCATGAGTCACCCGAAACGAGGGATTCTCGAGCGGAAAGGACATACAAAAACTGCGACATATTTCCTTACAAAACCAGTAGCAAATGATCTCATCGGAAAAGTGGCATATTCGAAATCCAAAGGGATTGATTCGGTAAGATATGCAGAACTGGTCCGGGAGTATCTCCAGGACCACGGCACAATTACAAATAGCGAATGTCGCCAATTATTCGGATTTGGTGAAAAGGATTCAGAAAAGGTAGAAGTATCACGGTACCTGAAAAAATGGTCTGATATCGATGGTTTTCTCGAGGCAGAAGGCACTCACTCACAACGAAAATATCGACTCCGAAATTCTTAACATTGTTAAAACTCCTTACTCTGTTAAACCCACAAATATTTGATCAATATCGAAACCATCAAACCATCTTACTTTTCTGGGTTTTAACAGAGGTTTAACATTGTTAAAACTCCTCATCAAGTAAAACTCACAAATATCGGATAAATATCGAAATCACAACCCATAATTCAGCCGATGAGGTTTAACAGAAATTGAACATTGTTAAAACCCCCCTCACCCGGTATCTCCCCATTGCACGTACAATCCCTACCCCCTATTCCCCAATTCCCCTCTTCTCCTCCACCCATTCCCCTCTCCTTTAAAACCCTATATAAATCCCTCTCCAATATACTACGTAGCCGCGAAGAAAGCGGCGGGGGAAGATCGAACAATGGCAGATTTTGTACAGAAGGCAGCAGATGTCTGCTGTCCGGACACTTGCAGCACCGATTCCTGATCTCACTACGTTTGTCACGCTCTTGCAGACGATCGTGGACACGAACCCGTGGGGTTGTACTTCTTACTCTTCAGCAGGGGCGACGATTGCAGGAGTCGTGAAGGGAACTGAAGGGTACACCGGGGCAGCCATCTACGAGGATGCTCAGGCCAAGACGGTCGGGAGAATCTCGGTGAAGGCTCCAACAGCGGCAGCTTTTAACTCGAATATCACCACGATACTCGGGACCGCAGCCCTCGGAACTACGATGGGAGGCAGTCCGTCGCATGACAGTTCTGAAGACGGGTTCAATGCGGTTCTGAAGTGCCATCACTCGAACGGAGAGCTTTATACCGTGACACTCAAGCGGGATACCATCACCTTGAGCAGTTACGAGGCCGATGCTATCCGGACCGGTCTTGAGACATGGGCCGACACGCTGCCAATTCTGGCATAACCAAAATACCCTCTTTTTACGCCATCACCGGAGCGATGGATATGAAAAAAGTATTGATTGTAGCGGGAGTTATCTTTCTGGCCGTATCATGGCAGTTATCCCAGGCAAGTGGGATCACCACCTCCGTTGTCGGGAGTGGTGCTTCATTCCTGAATACTGCGGTGATCGGGGTGGACAAGTCGTATAGTAACAGCCTCTTCACGGAGGGACGATCATCAGTGGTCCGGGTGATTGACACCAAAACCGGGATTCAGTCTGATATCCTGGTGAAAAGTACGGGGTCATTCGGTGTTGATGAGTACGGGGATCATACCGGTCCTGACGGACCTGATCCGATTCTGAATTGTGTCTTTTACCCGGTGAATACTTCCAACCGGTACTCAGAGGTATCGGCAATGGGGTTATTCCAGGGGGGTGAATACCTATCAAAGAAACAGATCAGGAACGGTCTTCGATCACACACATCAGCCAATGCAACCGGGCTGGTAATTACCAAGGCTGAATCTGAAGGACCGAACAGCAGCGAGTACGGCAGGACCGTTGCAGCTGGGAATATGTCACTTGCTGAGGAGGTTGATTTCACCGGAGGAAACCAGAATGATTGGTATTGAGACGGTGATCACCATCATCTCGGCCTGTATCGCGGGGGCAAACGGGGTCAGGCTTCTGATCATATATCGCCGGTATATTGAACTTGCATCGGCATCGGTGGTATTTGCCAGCGAGGTCGTGGGACACCTGGTTGCCTTGGATGAGGAAGGGGAGGCCCTTGACCCGATGGGGTTGATTGCAAGTTCGCTAGATCATCTGAGTCGGTTGTCAGCGATGACCGGGAGGATCTAATAAATCTTATCGATATTTTTTTAAAAACATGATCTAAATTATTAAGAAATCACAGATCTTACTGAAATTAAAGCATAATATCGGCTCTGTCTGAAAATCAAGTGATTAAAGTGGTAGAACTCATTTAAATAAGAACATCTCACCAATAGCAAGGAGCAAAAAATTGGTTAAAATTTGTTTTCATTGACTCTGCGGAGTCTTAATTTTTAGGTGAGTCACCGTAATTAACTCATTTTTGTCTAAATAATCACTTTGTTTTCAGACAGTGTCATAATATCGAGTGAAAATGAGACTCTATTTATACTTGTGGTACAAAGCTTTGCTGAAGCTTTGTACCACCAGTAGAAATAGTAACTTTTATGCAACATCCAGCTGTATATGATACCATATAGTTTTGAATAGACTATAATTGGTATGTGAAATAATGACCCCAGAAGAAGCAAAACTGATTAAGGCACGAATTATTGATGTTCTAAACTCAAAAGAGACGAGAGAGAAATCAGAACAATTCAACCGCAATATGTGCCATACTTCTGAGAAGGATTTACACAGACCTTTTACAATATAATCTTGGTGGACTTCATACTTGACTCTTTGTAATCCTATTGATAGATTAGGAGAATACTTCAAAGGCTCAATTGTTGAAGACTATTTTTTAGGATATTTAAGGGAAATTAAAGCTCAATCATTTATTGTTGAAGATAATTATATTGATAAAGACTTTTTAATTGATTACGCAAATTATTATTCAAGGGCTTTTAAGCAAATTAATAGAACAACACAAAGAATTCATTTTTTTCAATAGATATAAACGACACAGATTTTCTAAGTGCACTTAAAAAGGGTGACCCACATTTTTTGCAATCCCTATCTGATTCATATCTCGGTTTCACTATTATAAAACCGATAAATGGGAAAGATGGTGAGCCAATTATCGGGCGAACTATACTAAAGACATATGATCCCAATCCTCCAGGAGCAAAACGAAATTTTATAAAGAGTGATTACACGTCTTCATTATTCGGAATCCCTCTTAAAATCTCATCTCTTCCTTTTCAGACTAAGGATATGGCAGTGGGTGCATGTGCAACTCTTGCATGTTGGACAACACTCCATCAATTATCTAACATTTTTGACATTCATACATCTTCTTCATATGAACTAACCGATACAATCACCAATCTCTCATATGTCCTTCCCTGTAGAAATTTCCCCTCGATTAATGGCCTTACAATTTCCCAGATGAAGAGTTATTTTATTTCTATTGGACTTGAAACAGAGTTCATCGATCCAAAATATATTGAATCGAACAATTACGACTCAAACCGTGATGACATCATTGTTGATGCCATCAAAGCATATCAGGGAATTCAACTCCCGATAATTGCAGCACTTATCCTAAATGGAAATAACAAAGATGAAAATTTTCAGGGTGCGAGAATTGAAGATTTTCACGCGGTTGTAATAAGTGGATTTCGAATTGAAGGTAATAAATGGTCTGAAGATAATGGGTTTCTTGTGGCAGAAGGGTCAGGCCCCAATCGGAAGTATCGATTCCGAAATTCTTAACAGATATCTTACACAGTTAAGATAGACCGTAAGATGAAACAAGCAAACACGGACTATTTTAGAGAAAGGGGATTAGATTCCACTTCTTTGAATCTTAACAAACATCTTACACAGTTAAGATTATCAAAGGGATGAAAACAACAGGGGTGATCTATGATATCGTTGCACTCACAGTTTAGTCAAAATGATAAGGGCATTATACGAATCAAGTGACCCGGTTGAACATGTCGCCTCAAGCTATGACCCAATACAACGATTCGGGATCACCAATATATTTTGGAGGGAATACGATAATTTTTTAAGTTGATACCAATTTCCCTTGCTCTCTCGCACATTCGATAACCGATTTATTTGCCGTATAGAGGGTTATTTCTTCGATTGTACAAAAATCCCCGTCATCAGTTATGATGTTGAGAGGAAGCCCGGATTCAATCAAGGATTCGATGATAAAGAGATCATATCCATCAAGAGATTGAGTCTCAAAACGTTTTAGAGCTGCATCGGTGAAACTGGTATCCAATGTGAAGGATATGGGTCCAGACATGGAGATAATCTGATACCAAGAGATGAGTATCTGATCGATAACCTCATTTCGTGCTTCAGGATGTTCATGCCTGAATTGCTTTAATCCTAAATCTGAATTACTTTCATAATTAAAAATATCCAATTCTGTACGTTCTATGAGGCTAGTTAATTCAGAGAGGGACAAATCAGAGCGAAATAATTTCCCTTTTGAATCAAGTATCTTTTTGATAAAATTTGGGTAATACCGGGTTTGGTAGGGAAGGGGAGGTTTATCACCTTCACTTGCACGAGGATATGTTATCCAATACCAGACGTTTGTATCTACGAAAAAAGTTCCATTGGCATTAGGCATCTGCCTTTGAATATCAACAACTTGTGCCCGAACGGTATATTGTATTCCACTCACGCAGTTCCCACGGCACCAAGGAGGGCATCATCAACTGCTCTTCTGATATGGGGTTCTTTATAGTACTTCTGAGCGTTCAAAATAACACGCCGGAGAACCTGATTTCCATACACCGTGAGGCTTTCAACATGGAGATATTTATTAAGTGTTTCTGGGGAGATGTCACGGAGTAATTGACCGATTGCAGTATTGAAAAAGGGAGAGGCAAACACCTGGACTCCCGTAAAATCAAGAGTTACCTCCTTTTCATGCAGGAGGTCGGAGTGGATTAACTCATAGATGTTTTGACCATCCTCTATGGTAAGACAATTTTCACCAACCAAGGATGCAACCATAATACTCATAGAAAGACCTCTCAGAATAAACTACCATATTCTATTTCATCTGAGAAGTGATAGATATTTTCGTCACACTGCAAACTAATATTCAAAATTGTACCGATAAATGTTGTTTGAGTATCATGGTATTCTTCACGATCACCAGAAATAATTACATGCCCCCTATCGCTTTATAATTCGAGACTACCTCTGTTTGTATGGATAAACTGTTTCAGGATATCAAGCCCCATTCCTCTTGTTTCACCATCTTCTTTTGTTGATTGCCCCAAGGTGAATGCCCATTCCAAAGCTGATGAAGGGAGAATTTTATCCGGATCGCGCCCATATTTTTGTGCATATCTACGAACATTATGCGGAATACCCACTCCAAAATCAACAATCGAGAGAGACAATTCTCGATTATTTGGATAATGCTGACCACAAGAGAATACTCCAACTGGAGAGGAACTATGCTCAAAAGCATTGACATATATTTCCCATACTGCTCCGGCGATAGCATCCTGTAACCTATCGGTTACAAGAACCCAATTTCGCCTCAACCAATCTTCCTTAAGATATCTGATAATTTCTGAAGGAGACGATTTTATGTCCTGACGAAAGGAGATTGAATTACCTCTCCATGAGAGATCACTATGACCACAGGATTCTAAAAAGCCGTTTTGCGCAAGGTTAGCCCGAACATCATCCCGCATTGAGTCAACATCTAATTTTACAGATCCCCCATTCGTGCGAATTACCGCAAATAAACCACCGAGAAAAGCTACTGCATTTTGTTTAAGGAAATTACATTCCTCAAATGTAAACATCGCATCTCCGGAGAACTGATGGAGATCATTCCACAAAGAAAAAAGATAACGAAAATCCCTCTCATAATCATTTATTGTATGTAGAGAGATAGAACGGGCTTCTTTCCCAAATGAAAAGAGAGTGGGTATTGGATAGTTTGTCATTCTGAAAATCAATATATCCGAGATTCTGTTTTGCTAATTATTCAATCAATTGGATTCTAAAATACTTCTACCCTCTGATAGCCGAAATTAGAGGAAGATATTCTACCAACCAGATCATGATTTCAGGTTTATTAAGAATAATCTCATTCCCCATCGCACATACAATCCCTTCCCACCATTCCCCAATTCCCGTCTTCTCCTCCCTCAATTCCCCTCCCATTTAAAACCCTATATAAACATCTCTCCAATATACTACGTAGCCGCATTGAGCAGCGGCAGGGGAACATCGAACAATGGCAGATTTTGTACAGAGGGCAGCAGATGTCTGCTGTCCGCAAACTTGCGGCACCGATCGCTGATCTCACCTCTTTCGCCACCCTGGTGCAGACTATCATGGACACGAACCCATGGGGGTGCACCTCGTACTCTTCAGCGGGAGTGACCATTCCCGGAATGGTGAAAGGAACAGAAGGGTACACCGGGACGATTGTGTACGAGAATGCCGAGGCAAAGACGGTGGGGAGAATCTCAGTGAAATCACCAACCGCCGCAGCGTTCAACTCGAACATCACCACGATCCTTGGGACGGCTGCTCTTGGGACGGCCATGGGGGGCAGTCCATCACATGACAGTTCTGAGGATGGATTCAGTGTAGCTTTGAAATGTCACCACACGAATGGGGAACTCTACTCGGTGACGATCAAACGGGACTCAATCACCCTGAGCAGTTACGAAGATGACACCATCCGGACCAGTCTTGAGACCTGGGCGGACGGGATTGCCGAACTGGCATAACCAAAATACCCTCTTTTTACGCCATCACCGGAGCGATGGATATGAAAAAAGTACTGATTGTAGCGGGAGTTATCTTTCTGGCCGTATCATGGCAGGTATCTCAGGCAAGTGAGATCACCACCTCCGTTGTCGGGAGTGGTGCTTCATTCCTGAATACTGCCGTGATCGGGGTGGACAAGTCGTATAGTAACAGCCTCTTCACCGAGGGACGATCATCAGTGGTCCGGGTGATTGACACCAGGACCGGGATTCAGTCTGATCTCCTGGTGAAGAGTTCGGGATCATTTGGTATTGATGAGTACGGGGACCAGACCGGTCCTGAATCGATTTTGAACTGTGTCTTTTACCCGGTGAATACCTCCAACCGGTACTCAGAGGTACCAGCAATGGAGTTATTCCAGGGGGATGAATACCTATCAAAGAAACAGATCAGGAACGGTCTCCGATCACACATATCAGCCAATGCAACCGGGCTGGTAATTACCAAGGCTGAGTCCAAAGGAGCAAACAGCAGCGAGTACGGCAGGACCGTTGCAGCGGGGAATATGTCACTTGCTGAGGAGGTTGATTTCACCGGAGGGACCAAGAATGATTGGTATTGAGACTGTGATCACCATCATCTCGGCCTGTATCGCGGGGGCGAACGGGGTCGGGCTTCTGATCATGTATCGCCGGTATATTGAACTGGCATCGACATCAGTGGTGTTTGCCAGCGAGGTCGTGGGACACCTGGTTGCCGTGGATGAGGAAGGGGAGATCGAAGACCCGATGGGATTAATCGCGAGTTCGCTAGATCATCTGAGTCGGTTGTCAGCGATGACCCAGATGATCTGAGCATCCCCTCCGGGGATGACCATGTGCTCACTCTCTTTCTTTTTGATCCTTGATCTGATTTCGTTGTGTCTTTATGAGAAAACCGCTCTATACTATGATATCAGATACTTACTGAGTATCGTAATCGGTGTACCCAGGTGAATTTCCTCGATGATTCCTGATGACCCCCTCTCCCAAATAGCTCTCGGAGAAGACAGCCACCGCCAGTTCAAGCAAAACATGACAAATGCAGATGCACTGGCAGCGGAGATGGCAGCCTTTGCCAATGCTGAAGGAGGCACCATTTTTCTGGGCGTGGCTGATGATGGGTCAATTCCTGGTCTTACCAGCGTTGATGTGTCCAGGATCAATCAGATCATCAGTAACGCTGCCTCTCAGCATATCAAAAGCCCACTCACCGTGAAGACTGAGAATATCGCTACTGGAGATGACCGGGTAGTTATTGTTCTCACCATCCCTAAAGGGCAGGACAAGCCATATTTTGATCGCAATGGCGTGATCTGGCTGAAAACCGGGGCAGACAAACGAAAAATAAACTCACGGGAGGAACTCTGCCGCCTATTTCAGAGTGTGGACCAGTTCCATGCTGATGAACTCCCGACCAAGGCCGGAGCTGATAAACTTGACAGACTCAGGTTTCGTGATTTTCTCAAAGCTGCGTATGATATCCCCTTCCCAGATTCACCAGCCGATCTTCAGACCCTGCTCCAGAACATGAATCTGGCAACTGAAGACGGGAAACTAAATCTTGCGGGTGTCCTCCTCTTTACTGAACGTCCTGAATGGATCAAACCCCAGTTCATCGCCAAGGGGGTCCGGTATCCAGGAAACGCAATTCATGTCAGTGAGTATGTGGACATGGAAGATTTTTCCGGCCCGCTTCCACGGATATTTGATGATGCCATGGCATTCATCATGCGAAACCTACACAAGGTTCAGGCAGGAAGGAGTGTCAATGCCCCAGGAAAACCTGAAATACCGGAGGGAGTTTTTGAAGAGCTCCTGGTTAATGCTCTGATGCACCGTGATTATCTGATAAGTGCACCGATCCGCATATTCATCTTCGACAACCGGATCGAGATCATCAGTCCGGGAACACTCCCCAATAATCTAACCGTTGAAAAGATCAGGAAAGGAAATTCAAATATTAGAAACCCGATTCTGGTCTCCTTCATCGCGAAAGGGCTTCTTCCATACCGGGGACTTGGTTCTGGTATCAAGCGGGCTCTTGAAGACTGGCCTGCCATAGATTTTATTGATGACCGGGAAGGAAGCCTGTTCACCGCTATAATTCACCGGAAAGAACGGGAAGGTTCGGAGAAGCCGGGCGATGGAGAAGAAAGTTCGGAGAAAAGTTCGGAGAAAAGTTCGGAGAAGATCATTGCCCTCATGCAGACCGAATCCTGTCTATCAGCCAAAGATATTGCAAAACGACTCGATCTGACACCACGAGCGATAGAAAAGCAGATCGCAATCCTGAAAAAGAGTGGGAAGATACGTAGAGTCGGACCAGCGAAAGGGGGCCATTGGGAGGTTTTGAATTAATGTATTGATTTTAATCCCGTCGAATTCGACGGGATTAGAGTTCGTCTAACGAAAACGGGCAATACTTTCCATCTCCAAAGACCAGATATTTTATTCTGATAGGGCCTTATTCAGGAGGAGAAAACGCTGACTCTTCATCAGCTGATTCCATAATCAGTTCATCGTTTCTTCAGATACAAAGTTTGTGAGGAATACATGGGCAGATCTTTTTTCTTTCAAAGAAAACCCATCGAAGTTTTGAAAAATGTGGGTATAAATAAAACGAGAATATTAATCCGGAGTATTATTTCTGCCGTGACTGAATGATGTCAGATACGACTTTATGGAAATCATTACTCAGCAGTTCTTTTCTCTCCTTGGTATAATCGCCAAATCCCCCTTCACAACTCCGCATATATCGTGCTGCATATACGGGCCCGAGAGCCTGAACGAGGGCCTGGTATCCAATTCTGTGTATCTCTGATATTGGTCTTAATGCAGCCATGATTAATATCGTACATTCATAGATGGGAAGATGGGAATGACGTCCTGATGGTTCTGTTACCCCTTAACTCCAGAGAAATTTTCATATGCTTCGCAGAATTCTTCAAGCCCCATTTCGAGATCCTCCCGAATAATCTTCCTGAGGAGGCCTTTCGGAATATCTTCACCGCTATGAACGGGAACGGTTGTATATCTCCCATCATCAGACTTCATCCTAACATGCGACCCCCGTTGTCTGATAGCAGTAAACCCAAGTGTTTCAAGAAAGGCAATGAGATGCTTCCCTTTGATCACGGGAAGCATTACGCACCTTGTACTATCTCAACCTCGCGAAAACCAACAAAGGTATTGAGACTATCCATAGGATTGTCTTCGTAGCAGAGCTCAATTACTTCCTTAATCCGGGATAAAGCTTCGTCAATCGTTTTTCCGGAGGAGTGACAACCTTTGAACTGAGGGCAGGAAACAATAAAGACTCCATCTTCATCAGTCTCGATGAGTATGGGAACATGAAGTGTCTTCATAGATGGTATGAGTATCAGGCGGTAACAGACAAGTATTCTTCGGTTCAAGCTCTCCAAATTATATAGATGGAGACAAAATTTGGATTTTAATCCCATCGAATTCAATGGAATTAGAGTTGAAGTTACGATCACGGTTCAAACCCACACCACCTCACGGGAGATGTACGGGAGAATATATTTTGAAACTCCATCGGTCGTGACAATCTCCACCTTCCTTGGAAATAAGGATTGAAGATGTTCTTCAAGATCGAGGTATTTCCGGTATGAGACCGATGCAGGATCAAGTTCTATGAGAATATCGATGTCACTCTGATCGCCGGCCTCATCCCTGACAACAGAGCCGAAGAGACCCATCCTTCTGACGCCAAAATGGTCTTTAACGCTCATGACCTCACGCTTGAGTACCGATAAGACCTCATCATGTCCTTTCATATGATCTCTCATGTACCTGTGTATTCAGAGGTATAAAAAGAAAACCAGGCATAGTGCTCCTTCGGATGGTTGTCTTATCGGTTTTCCAAATATCTATAAAGACATGTGATGTATATTGCTGAGCCGTGCTTAACGTATGGCTCTGGAGCGGATTGCCGGATCAGTCCTGCTCCGTGGACTAGTTCGATAAGCTTTTTTCACCACGTAACCTGATCCGGATAAAACCAGTCACCTCTGATATTGATTTGTCATAAGAAATTCTGTATCTGTTCAGTCATAAATATCAAAGGGTAGTAGGCAGATGAATTACCTTACAGACCAATTTGTATTCCATGATAAATGTCGCGCACTTTAGCCTGCGAGAGCAATTTAACGGTTAGTTTTTTACCCAGGATAAAATCCTAAAATTCAAACAGCCTGCTCTGCCCATTATCTATTAAAACCCGGTAACATAACTGTTTTTCATGGGTTGAGCCTGTTACTTGCATCATCCTGTTTTTTATTTGATCCATGGAGACGATCTCACCTCTCTGATATTCTGTCCACAGTTCTTCTGCCCGTTTGAACCACCCTTTAAAATCGAATTTATAGTCTTTAAGAAGCTAAACGATAAAAATTCTTTTTGCACTTTCTAATCGAAAATGATTATCCCAGTTTAAGGGCTTATTTTCTACCCCCAATTTTGGAGAGGATACGAGGATATGATAATTTCACTTACTTTCTTGTTCCTAGCAACATCAGGGGGTGTTGAGAATTCAGGTTCCAACCAGATTGTTGATACGCCGCATCTTAATTTTTCAATAGTATCATTCACTGATACCCCGGTCAGGTATGCAGATGTCAGCCAGGTTACCCTTGTATACCGTGAATTCGGATCGGAGAGCCCATCCTGATGATACCAGGGTTTGGTGCTACGATGGATGACTGGAATGAGATGTTCATCAGTATCCTTGCTTCAAAATACCATGTGTACATGTGACCATAGAGGGATGGGACATAGCAGTGATGCCAATGTGACGTATACCATTCCCATGTATGCCGACGACGCTGCTGCACTCATTTCCGCTCTTGGTCATGACAATATGCATGTCTATGGGGCTTTTATGGGCTCCTCCACCTCGCAGCAACTGGTTATTGATCACCCTGAACGCGTTAAAAAACTCATCCTTGATTCTAACGCTTACAATATCCGGATCCCAGAGACCAGAAAACTATTTGAAATCATAGAAGCGGCTGCTAGTAATTCCTCCCTATCCAGAGGCACCCCGGAAGAAGCCAGAGCAGATATCATGTGGAATGGATCCTATAGCAGTCTATCAGGAATCCGTAAGGATGTCATGCTGGTTGTCGGAACCCAGGATGTCCTTACTCCGGATGTAATATCAACTCATATGGCAGGGCAGATTAATGGAACCTGGCTAATAAGATTCAAGGGCCTCCCCCATACCGGATATCATTACGCCCCAGTCCAGTATGGGGAGTGCGCACTTACCTTTTTAGGATGAACGAGACACCAGTATAGTAACCAAATAACATAATGATGGGGTTTTCAAAAGAAGTTTACCATTGTTAAAACCCGCCACCCTGAATCTCTCCATCAAACGGACAAAAATAGGGAAATACTGTTCTACCAATCACAAACCGGGTGAACCGTTGGGTCGGTATATTGCAGGGGAGGAAGCAGAGGTATCTGCATCACTACCTACCTCATCAAGGAACCATAATTGAGAGGTCCTATCATTATTTGGTCCACGCCATTGAACTGCTACACTATTGCCTTATCCAGGAAAATGCTACATAATGAAAAAACTTACATTAGATGAACATGCATGTTAAATCGAATCCGACCCATAATAGAAAACCTAAATCGAAAAAAGGCCCCAAACGCTTTAGTAAAGAATTCGTTTACGCGGTTGGTGCAATAATAGTTATCCTGCTTGTGATCATCTGTCTCATTGTCATCTATTATACACACCACTGAAGGATTGGTGCCCTATACTGAATTATGAAGAGTATATTCTCTGCTTTCACCCGGTTTTCCAGGAATTCAAGAAGGCGAATCTGTCATTCATTGTAATTCGTGGTTGTATTAGAGATAAGCATCCTATCCACATTCGTTGATTTGTTATGTGTAGGAGGAAAACCGGCTGTTTATTTCAGCCGGTTGAAGTTTCGTTGGATCAGTGTGTGGTAACGACAGGAGGTACTTTAGGAAGATTCCCACAGACAGAGGGTCTTCCCGGTTTTGTGATGAGGAGAGGCAACGATTGTAGGAGGACATGTTGAACCGAACTCATCTTTGAGAGAAAGAAGGCCTGCAGATCGTATCAGGATAGTTTTCCTGACAGACCTCGCTCACGGTCTCTTTGTGACATACTATTGTTGTTTGAAACAGGGGATAAGGCTGGTAGATAAAACCAATAGAAAGTAGTCTGAAATTAATTTTCGGCTGAATATTCACCCATTTGACACAAAAAAGGCCTCCTGATGTCATAGCACCGTAAAAAATGATGCTGGACATGTTGCATCAGGTTCTACAGGACGTTCAGGTGAAGGGAAATATTCCCACTTAGGATGGGAATTAAGGAGAAATATATGGTTTTCATTGTTGCAACTGGTTGCAACAGATTATGGTTCCCTGATCTCACCACGTTCATCACGCTCCTCCATTCAGGTGTCTGACGTGACACGAGGTGGGTAAGGGATTATTTATAGTAGTATAATAGAAAAGTCAGACAGGGAAATTTAGGTGACGTTATGACTGACGATAACAAGGGTCCGGTAACGGGCGGGGCAACCATGAAAGCAACCAGCCGGGGCATATCCAACGTGGACTGGTGGCCAAATCAGTTGAATCTGAAAGTTCTTCACCAGAACTCTCCCCAGTCTAATCCGATGGGCGAGGATTTCAACTACGTTAAAGAGTTTAAAAAACTCGACCTGGTAGCATTGAAGAAAGACCTGGAGGTGCTGATGACCCACTCGCAGGACTGGTGGCCAGCAGACTTCGGCCACTACGGGCCCTTGTTCATTCGTATGGCATGGCATAGTGCAGGCACATACCGCACCAGTGATGGCCGGGGAGGCGCTGGTGCCGGACTGCAACGATTCCCACCACTTAACAGCTGGCCGGACAATGCAAATCTCGACAAAGCACGCCGTCTGCTTTGGCCAATCAAGCAGAAGTATGGCCAGAAGATCTCGTGGGCAGACCTCATGATCCTTGCGGGAAACGTCGCCTTGGAATCGATGGGATTTAAGATCTTTGGCTTCGGAGGCGGCCGCCAGGATGTCTGGGAACCACAAGAAGACATTTACTGGGGTTCCGAGGAAACGTGGCTCGGAGACAAGCGTTATTCAGGGGATCGGGAACTCGAAAATCCTCTCGCAGCGGTGCAGATGGGCCTGATTTATGTCAACCCGGAAGGCCCAGATGGCAACCCGGATCCGGTCGCAGCAGCCAGAGATATCCGTGAGGTTTTCGCTCGTATGGCCATGAATGATGAAGAGACAGTTGCACTCATCGCCGGTGGTCACGCCTTCGGTAAAACCCACGGTGCCGGCCCTGCATCTCATGTGGGACCTGAACCCGAAGCAGCCGGCATCGAGGAGCAAGGACTCGGCTGGAAAAGTGACTTTGGTACAGGGAAAGGTAATGACACAATTACCAGCGGCATTGAAATCACGTGGACTGCCACGCCGACCAAGTGGAGTAATAACTTCTTCAAAAACCTGTTCAGTTATGAATGGGAATTGACAAAGAGCCCTGCTGGTGCGTATCAGTGGCAACCAAAGGGTGGTGCTGGCGCCGGTACGGTTCCGGATCCCCACGATCCGAAAAAACGTCACGCACCAGGCATGCTGACCACAGACCTTGCCCTGAGGTTCGATCCCACGTATGAAAAAATTTCACGGAAATTCTACGAGAACCCGGATCTGCTTGCAGATGCATTTGCAAGGGCATGGTTCAAGCTGACACACCGTGATATGGGTCCGCGTACTCGCTATGTCGGTCCGGAAGTTCCTGCTGAAGATCTCATCTGGCAGGATCCCATCCCCGCAATCAATCACACGCTGATTAATGAGCAGGATATTACCTCCCTCAAAGGTAGGATTCTGGCCTCCGGACTGTCCATATCCCAACTGGTGTCGACTGCCTGGGCTTCGGCATCAACCTTCCGGGGCTCAGATAAGCGTGGCGGTGCAAATGGCGCACGAATTCGCCTGGCACCACAGAAAGATTGGGAAGTCAATCAGCCGGCTGAACTGGCTAAAGTTCTAAGCATCCTCGAAGGTATCCAGGGCGAGTTCAACAGCACGGCCTCTGACGGCAAAAAAGTCTCGCTTGCTGACCTGATCATTCTGGCTGGATGTGCAGGCGTTGAACAGGCTGCGAAGAAGGCTGGTCACGAGGTGACGGTTCCATTCACACCGGGACGCATGGACGCTTTGCAGGAGCAGACCGATGTGGCATCCTTCACCGTACTCGAACCGGTAGCGGATGGTTTTCGCAACTACCTGAAAGGTCGCCCCTCCATGATGCCTGAGGCATTGCTGGTTGAAAAGGCGCAGTTGTTAACACTGACAGCACCGGAGATGACGGTGCTCATTGGCGGTATGCGTGTGCTGAATACAAATGTTGGACAGACTCCGCATGGTGTATTTACCAGAAAGCCTGAAGTTCTGACCAACGACTTTTTCTTAAACCTGCTCGACATGGACACGGAGTGGAAAGTGGTGTCTGATGCCAGGGACCTGTTTGAAGGGTATGATACCAGGACTGGCGAAGTCAAATGGACAGGAACCCGTGTAGATCTCATCTTTGGCTCAAACGCTCAGCTCCGGGCTCTGGCTGAGGTTTACGGGAGCTTGGGCGCAGAGAATAAATTTGTCCAGGACTTCGTAGCTGCCTGGAACAAAGTGATGAACCTTGACCGTTTCGACATTGCTTAATCATAACAAAAATTTCTTTGAGAACTTCTAAATTGATAAAAACGATGTAATGCAGGAAAAAATCAATACAAGGTCAGATATGATGAGAGCTGGATGAGATTTCTGATGTATACGTATTGATGGTTAGTCACATCAAATGCAATGGAGTTACTGTTCGTCCAATAAAAACGGGCGATCATCCCTGACTCCTTGTATCAGAGGTAAAGAAAAAGAGCCTCAATGCTACAGGTTGAATAATTTATAAGAAGAATGCGAGGGAAGCGATTTGAACGCTCGAACGCCTTCGCGACAAGGCCCTCAACCTTGCTCCTTTGACCTGGCTCGGATACCCTCGCACATAATGCGATGCTTATAGCATGTGCCACAACCGAAACGCAACCAACATTTATCCCCTTTTTGACAAGGGTCTGTTGTGCCCGTTTGTGCCTCCATAAGTTGTTCTTTCAGGCATTTATACCTATTGGTTTTTTGATTATATCATCCATGCCCCACATAACCGGATATTTATCCTTATCAGGCAAAGAATAGTGTATCTTATGTGGTCAGCCATCCTCTCCTGCTTCTCTGATTCACCCTCCCAAACAAGAGTAGTCAGATTTCTCCTGGAAAATGGTTTTGGAGTAAATACAGAGGGAAGGATCTGTTGCAACACAATTCCGGTTGCCTCCACTCAGATCGGCCAGCAGGTGGGTGTGGATCGCAGGGTTGTCGATTCAACCGCAAAACGAATTTTAAACTCGCAATACAGGGATATTTTTCTTGCAATGCGGGCAACTCCGGATCTTTCCCTGATAGCAGATAAACTCTCATTGTCAGTTATAACAATCCTGCCAGATGATGCCAGAAAACCAGGAATCGTCGATGCATGTATTCATGTTCTCTCATCGCATAACATCGGCATACGACAGGTGTTTGTCACCGACCCTCATCTGTCAGAAGAACCGCGCCTGGTAATTATCACTGAAGGCAGAGTTCCGGCATCGGTCATCGAAGACCTTCGTTCTCTTCCTGTTGTCCGCAGACTAATTTTGTAAGCGAGTAACACCTGAAAAGAGTTTTAGGGAAGAGGTGAGCCGGCAAGAGTTTCCAGCTCATCAGCCAGTGCAGAAAACCTCTCCTGAACAGACTGCGGAAATTTTTTTATGCTATGGTTTAGATCCTCACGTGAGATAATCCGGGTTCCTTTTACAAGATTGTCAGCGTGAGCTACTATCTTCTCTTCAAGTGACTCGGGAAACCGGTCATCAGCACAAAGCCCGAAGGCAGCACGTTCATCTCCGGAAAGACCAGCTCCGATATGCCGCTCAATAATATGGGAAAGAGATTCAGGCAGCCCGATATCGCGAGAGATGCGCCCCCCCACGTCTGCATGATCCATGCCGTGAGTTTCAGATCTCCCGATATCGTGGAGTATCGCACCGGCTGCCACAAGATCCCGGTCCACAGCCGCCTCCCCTCTGCTTATGATGCGATCTGCAATTCCAACCGCAACATCACGAACAACCAGCGAATGGGCAATGACCCCTGGATCGCATCCCTTATCCTGCAGATAGATAAGATATGATTCACCGGGATCAGACATGCCCAAGCGTTTCCTTCATTCGGGAAATCCGCCTGGCTAATGCATCTACGAGAGGATCATTATCAAAGTGTGACACCTGTTCTTTGCATGAAGGGCAGACAAACTGACTATCCATGGCTACTGAGAAGGTGATGATATTCCCACATTCCTTGCAGATGTAGAAATCATTCTGCTCTTCATAATAGTGACGCCGCTTCAGCTTTTCCATTACAACTTCCATATCCTTGGCTATCGCTTCATAGATATTGCCAAGCTGGAGTTGCCACAGATAAGTAAGCCAGCCGGTCTCATTATTCTTTATTCGACGGTATTTGGCCAGTCGATGCTCATATAAAGTATAGAGCGTGTTCCTGACTGAGTTCAGATTAATCTCAGTCATTTCAGCCAGTTCTTCGTCGCTGTACTCTTTCTCTTCCGGAAACCGGGTGACCAGTGCCATCCCTTCATCTCCGATCATCCGTTGCAGGTACGCTACGATCGCCGGCTCTTCGAGCAGCTCTTGTACAGTGACCATCACCCCATATATTGGGACACTGCTATGATAGTCTTATCCAGTGCATCATAAGCAGACGCCTCATCAGCCCCGATACCAAACACACTAATTACAGCCTCTCCAGCGAGGAAAGAAGAAGAAGGAGCAGGAATATCAGATACAAGTGGACTTAGGGATGAAAGATCCACAGATATGGTCAAATCACAGGGAGCAAACAGGATCTTCCTGATACAGACCTGCTTTGAATCGGGAATTTTTTCGGGTAGAACCCCCTTACAAGCGTTTATATGGACCTGTACCAGATTTAGCCCGGTTGCCTGTTCTATGGTATCCAGTGTTGCAACAAAACGGGGATTGACCTCAATTGGAACAATCATATCATCAGTGACCAGAAAATCAACACCAATTATTCCAAGACATTCACTTGCGGCGGCAATCTCCTCAGCCATGTCGCGCATCTTCTGGCTCATCGGATGAGGGAAGGGAGTCAAAGATCCACTAAAACCAAATCTGGCCATTTCAGTACCACGCATTATCTGCTGGTTCACCGCAAGTGCCTTTGCGCTCGTACCATTAGTCACACAGCAGACCGATGCAGGAATACCGGGCGCCACACGCTGAAGGAGATAGGGCTCATCAGGAAATGATAATTCCCAGGCCCTGATATCTTCCTCACAGGTAACAAGAGCGTTCCGCCATCCACCAGAACCCTTACAGGGTTTTAGCATCGCCGGGTATTCACCTTTTTTCGCAATATTAGGAACAGGAAACCCATGTTCCTCAAAAAACTGCTGTGTACGTGACTTGTCAAGAAACCTGGATGCAGCTGCATGAGGTGATCCAAGAACCGGAGCAGGAATTCCAGCTATGTCCTCAGCACCTGATGTAGCAATGATCGCATCTATCTGATACTCCTTGCAACATGCTCTTACCAGGTCTGGTATCTCATCAAGTTCTTCAAAGCGGTAGCAGACTTTTGTACAGGATTTCAAATCAAGGTCACAGAAATGATCAATAGCACAGACCTCATATCCCGCACGTGAGGCAGAAGAGGCTACATGACGGGTAGCAAACCCGACCACCAGAATCCGGCGAATCATAATAAATGTTCACTCCGGCCTTATCTCTTCAACCAGTTTCCCTTCACGGCAGGGCACTACCCTGACCTGTGCACCAGGAAACTCCTGAATAAGCGCTTTTTTGCCGAGCAGATGATCGAGAAAGATCGCCATACTTGATATTTCAGAATGAGGCTGATTTGTTACTGCGACATTAAAATCTGATAAATGGTACACTTCACCTGGCACTTTCTCTGCTCCGACCACGACAAGAATTTTTTCCCGGGTTAAAATCTCTTCTTCAACATCAGGGAGGTTCATTCCAAACATGGTCAGATGCACAACCGTTCCACCCCCTTCTTTCCATCTGCGGATACATGAGTGCCACCCGATATCATTCTCAACAAAGAACTCACCACCCCATCGCTCACTGACATCTTTGATACTTTTTACAATGCCTGTATCATTGGAAGCGAGAAACATCCCTTTCGCACCAAGTGCCCGTGCAGTGAGACCTACATGGGTAGTGACCCGTTGATCCCGCTGGGGGCGATGACCAAGCCTGAGGATTGCCACCTCTTTCATATATCCCCCGACTTTTTTTCGGTTTTTGAAACATTCATCCCTGGATCCCTCACTTTTACAACTCCGTTCTCAATGATTATTTGAGAGAACGGATCATTTCTCATCTGATTTGTGATCATAAATTCTTCGATTGAACACGCCCGGTAGAGATCCTCGCGCAGAGTAATGAGGAGGTTTGACATAAGCCGGGTCAGTGACTCCTGCACAATATCCCGGGAAAAACCGCTCATCTCACAGATATCCTCTACCCTGCACCCCTTTTTATCGGTGATAACATGATAGACAGTCCAGTCGCATTCTTCAGATTTCACGCTGCAAAAATGTTTGTATGACAGGTAAATAGTTCTTGATATTTTTCACCTTGTTTGCAATAACTCAGAAGATTGCTGAGGTCATAGGAAAGAGTATCACATCAGGGGGAGATTACTCATCATGCAGAAAATGTACATGCTACCAGTGCTAATAGTGATTATCAGCCTGTCTGCCTGGGTTGCCGCGGCAGATAGCATATCAGACCAGGGACAGGATAAAAGTCTGATTCACGTATCAGGAAGCGGAGTAGTCAAAACTGTGCCAGATCGCTGTGAAATTTCATTTTCAGTAGTTACAAAGAATCCTGATGTCAAAGCGGCACAGAAAGAGAACGCCAGAAAGATGGATACTGTCATGGCAGCCTTAAAAAATCCATCAAAAGGAAACCTGACACCTGCAGAAATCGGGACTAGTTCTTACTCAATATCTGAAGTATACAGCCCGGATGACACACTGAAGGCAAAGTTTGGTGAAAATGTTGTCATATTTGAGGTTTCTAACACCATCACCATTGAAACGAGTGCTATAGATCAGGTCGGTGATCTCATTGACCTCGCAGTGACAAGCGGCTCTAACGGAGTCAATTCACTCAGTTTTACTCTCAGTAAAGCAAAGACTATGGAATTCCGGACTCAGGCACTTCAGATTGCGGTTAATAAGGCAAAGGCTGACGCTGAGGTTGTCACCAAAGCGATGGGTCAGAGTATCGGGCCTGTGCATGAAGTAACCGTTGATGATACGTATTCCCCACCTGTATATTTCAATCAGGACATGCGAAGTATGAATTATGCAGGAAGCGCTGCTGCCACCCCCATAGAAGCAGGGAGCATCGATGTCTCTGCAAAAGTATCTATTGCATATGAGATAGTATAATCCATTCCCACCTTTTTTACATGATTTTTTTCATCGATCTCCCTGGATCCAAAAGCTGGCCACCATCGGAGTTCTGAATGAATATAATTGAAGGAGACTACCTGTAGTTTGAGAACAGATGTATTACCGAAGCAGGATAGTACTATGAGGAAAGGATGAAGATGCAGATAACATATCGGATCGTAACGACTCTCATCCTTACAGGACTTTTCATAATCTCACCCGCCGGTGCTGAATCTATAAACCAGTCAGTCCACCCTGATAAGCCCAGTCTAATTGAAAACGGCTTTATCAAAGGAGAAGGAGAAATACACCTTACCGGACTGATTAGGTTTTTACAGGAGATTGGAATGGATATCTCATACGGGGAAGATGGAGAGACGATTTTTTCCATGGTTGATAAGTCCCTGACCCGGATCATATCAGATCTTGCTTCAGGTAATGCAGATGGATTTTTGAGCGTCCCTCTAATCCAGGAGACATTTAAACATCTAGGCATGAATCCGGAGGAGATAATCGTCAATCCTGAGGATGTCCCCGATACTTTTGAGGCACTTGATCAATACCACAGAAAATATCAGGAAAACCTGAATTATACCTGATATAATGTGAAAAATACCAGGGAAAACCAGCTGGAATAAAAGTATGATCTCGGCTATCAGCCTTCGGGCCTGAACAGGAATTATGGAAAACACCTGAATAGAGAAATTATCACCCAGATATCCAGGGGTGAATAGATAGGGGATATCCTTTATCCTTCGAAGGGCAACGATTTGAGGATGACCTTCACGAATGATGGCAAATATAATACCCTCTCAACTATTGCCGATACTATTTTCAACCGATGCAATGATGACCCATCCTGCATCGCAAAGGAGATCAGAAAACTGGATGAAGAAACCAGACACGATATTCTCAGCTCAGATCTTCTAAATGCATGGCAGGTCTTCTGGTATTACTTTCACGAATATCCTGGTGAAGAAGGAGAGGAGTTTCTCATGTTTCATTCTGCAGGAGAACTATCGCGAGGAGTGCCAATGGGTGAACTTGATATCTTCACGATCACGTTTTTTGTGATCAATGGCGAACCTGAGATCAGAATTGCTGATGATCTGCATGAGGTGGCCGGATTCACTGGATCATCTGCATGGGCTGACACCATAAAATATATCAGACAGGGTGGATGTTAAAAAAGAAAGAAGTAAACCGGGTTACTCAAGCGAAGCCGAGGGAAAAGCGCTCATGATGTCATCCGGTCTGCCGATGACCATCAGAATATCAGAGTATCTGATGACTTCTTCACCTCCAGGGTTAATAATCATCTGGTTACCCCGCCGGATGGCAACCACTGATACATGAAACCTGCTGCGAAGCTGGCTCTCAATAAGAGACTGCCCAGTCCAGGGAGACAACTTTGTTATCCGGATTGTCCGCATATCAATATCAGGAATAAATTCACGGATATCGTCAAAGGAGGCAGCACTTGTTGATACACTCCGAAGCATCTGATACCCGCCAGACCTGATCTCCCTGATGAGCCGCTCAATCTCATCTGACGGGATAAGATATTTTTGGAGTATCCGGGCAAATATCTCAATCGAAGTCTCAAACTCTTCAGGGATTACGTCATCAGCTCCAAGCTCAATCAGTGTTGCAACTTCACCGACAAATCGTGTTCTGGCGATGATGTAAAGACCAGGATTGAGCGCTCGGCTAAGCTGGACAGTCTGCTGAGTTGCAAAGGGATCATTGACTACCACTACCAGGACCCTTGCCTTTGTTATCCCTGCCCTGATGAGGACTTCAGGCTGCGCTGCATCACCATAGAAAATACTCTCCCCTTTCTTTCGCTCTTCTCTGACAGTGTCAGGGTTCATTTCAATGATCTGATACGGAACTCCGGCTGCTCGTGCAGACCTCGCAACGTTCTTACCGTTAAGACCATATCCAACAATTACAATGTGATCGTTATGCTCATCGTCGTTTATTGGTTCAACTTCGCACGTCCGTTGAGGAACAATTCGCATTAGGGGAGCTGACAAATGAGGGGTTACTGTACCTGAAAGGGCAATGAGAAGCGGTGCAAGGCCCATGGTCACAACTGAAACATCCAGAAATAACTGGAACTGATCTGCAGCAAAAAGGCCATATGTTGCTCCGGTTGTCGCAAGGATAAACGAGAACTCCCCTATTTGACTGAGGGAAAGACCAGTCAGAACTGAGGATCTCACCGGAAGACCAGATATGAGTGCAGCAAGTGTTCCGGTCACATATTTTATTGAAATAACTGCAACCACAAGGACTGCAACTTCAACCGGATGGGAAAGCAGATATGATATATCAAATATCATCCCGATGGAGATGAAGAAGAACGCGGCAAACATGTCCCGAAACGGGATCATGTTGTACATCGCATGCATTGAATACTCAGACTCAGAAATTATCAGTCCGGCAAGAAACGCCCCAAGTGCCATGGAGAGCCCGATTGATGATGTCAGATACGCGATGAGAAGACAGGTACCAATAACAATAAAAAGGAACATCTCCTGGTTACGCAGTCGTGCAGCGTAATGGAGCAGGTAAGGAATAACATACCGGGATGAGACGTACACAACAGCAATGATGAGGACACCCCCAAGAACCAGTCTGATTATTGAAGGACCTCCGGTTGTCTCCCCGGCAAGGATAGGAGTTATCATCATCATAGGGATGACGATAAGATCCTGAAAAATCAAAATGCCAAGTGCTGCTCGTCCATGCGGGCTGTCGATCTCCTGGCGGTCGCTCAGGACTTTCATTACGATAGCAGTTGAAGAAAGGGAAGCTAGCATTCCGATAAAGAGCGCGTGATTAAAATCCCACCCGGTCACGATGGTAAGGCCGGATATGATAAGGATAGTTGAAAATACCTGGACTGTCCCCCCGATAAAGACAAACTGCCTGCTTTTCAGAATGTGGCTGATAGAAAATTCAAGACCAATGGTAAAAAGGAGAAAAATAACTCCTAATTCAGCAAAAAAATTTATTGAATCCTGGTTGTGGATGAGTCCGAGACCTGCAGGTCCGGCTATGATACCCGCTATCAGAAACCCAACGATGGAGGGGATTTTTACCCGGTAGAGAACTAATAGCAGGAATACAGAAAGGAGAAAGATGACGACGATATCGGTGAAGAGTGTTGCATATGAACCTTCCATTTAACCCTCCTTTTCTCTGATTGGACTGGTAATATTAGTAGTACTGGTATAGGATTGTTACTCATCCAGGTAGTTGGATATTTCTTTGAGTGAGAATAATGTTATTTAATGAAAATTGCAGGGGTTGCAGACATTGGTGCGACAAATACCCGGATTGCACTTATTCGTGACGATTTTTCTATCCTTGCATCAGAGCGGTTTGAAACCCCGAAAGGCAATAACCCATATGAAATCCCTGATCTGGTCGGAGAAGTAATTAGCCGTTTGTGTAGATTTTTTCCAAAAGAAGTTATTGAAGGGATCGGAGTTTCTGTAGCCGGCCCGGTTGATCTTAATGCCGGCAGTATCATCCATCCGCCAAATATGCCGTTTGATGAAGTTCCAATCGTCAGACCATTAACTGATTCCCTGGGATGCCCGGTCCTCATAATGAATGACTGCCGGGCAGCAGTGCTTGGTGAGGTTTTTGCGGGAGCCGGGAGAGGAAAGGAACATGTTGTGTATATTACAATCTCAACCGGTATTGGTGGAGGTGTTTATTCAGGTGGGAAGGTACTGGTAGGGCGGGGAGGAAATGCAGGAGAAATCGGGCATTTTACGGTTGATACTTCTTACCTGCACCCTTGCTCCTGTGGCTGCACCGGACATTGGGAAGGATATGCATCAGGAAAAGGGATCCCGGATTTTTTTCAAAAATGGTGTGAGATAGAGGGATTTATTCCATCATCTCCTTCAGGCACCGCTAAAGAGATCCTGACTGCAGCAGCACTGATTGATCCCATCGCAACCCGGTTCATACAAACCCTCGCTCAAATCAATGCCAGAGGTCTTTCAACAGTCATTGTTGCATATGATCCCGGGATTATCATCCTTGACGGCCCGGTAGTAACCAGCTACCCGGATCTCATCCTCACCCCGGCTCTCAGGTATATTGATCGGTACCTGGATATTCCAGAGATTGTCATCAGCCCTCTTAAGGGAAACGCACCGATTCTTGGTGCTGCTGCATTAGTCTTCTCATCATATAGCTCAAGAGACCAGACAGGAGAATAATAGTGAGAAATAAACCGTATATCTGGTCAATATCCCCATATACAAAAGGAATCATTTTTATATTCTGTCTGCTCTTGTGCGCAGTGGCCGGAGCAGAACAGGATATTCAGATACAGGAGGGGACCGTCCTTATTGCAGTTTATACCGCAGGAGGGAGCCTTGAAACTGAGTATGGGCTTATAACCGAGGATATTGGGCAGATGGTTGATGGGACGTTGAACACCACTCCTGATGATGTGGAGGTGGTAGTTGCATACGGGGGGGGCGCAAAAACCCGGCTGGGAAGGGATGACCATCGCAAATATCTCCCATCTTGCAGCTGATCTTACCGATGGAGAACTTGGAAATGAAACATATGCCAGTGTCAGATATCCGGATGCAAATATGGGCAGTGCAAAAGCTCTTTCTGATTTTCTGCTATGGATCAGATCACACTACCAATATGACCGGGTCTTTCTGATCCTCATCGGTCATGGTGAGGCATACACCGGGATGCTCTTTGATCAGAATCATCACAACGATCCTCTCACCCTTACTGAGTTAACCGAGGCACTACAACAGGGGGGATTTAACGTTGAACTTATCGGATTTGATACCTGTATGATGAGTTCTCTTGAGGTTGCATCCAGAGTTGCGGGATATGCTGCATATATGATAGCCAGTGAGGAATCAGAACCAGCAGAGGGGTGGCAGTATGACACGTTCATATCGTATGTCAGTTCCCATCCTGATGCCCCGGTTGAAGAACTTGCAAGTGTACTTCTGAATGATTATCTAAAAAATACGGTGCAGGGAAAGACACTCTCCCTTCTGGACCTGGAATATACAGGAATTGTGACCGCAAATCTTGACCGGTTATCGAAAGACCTTATTCCGCTTTTAGATACACCAGAGGGAGTTATGAGTCTTTCAGAGACATTTTATGCCACTCAACAGTTCGGCCTTACTGCAAACGGCACCCGTGATCCGGCTATGATGGATCTGATCGATGCGGCACAGGCCTTAAAAGAGATGGACTTTTCCCTGACCGAACCGGTGGAAGTGCTCATCAATTCAGTGCAGAACATGGTTATCCAGTCAATCAAAGATGATGAAGCCCCCCGGGCGCACGGTCTTTCAATCCTTTCACCGGTGCAGATAAATCCCGCATTTTTCCATTATTATCAGGATGAAGCAGCAATCACCCCTTCATGGGACAGGTTTATGTTTCACTATCTGGAAGCGTTTGCAAATCTTGAAGAAAAAACTCAGTAGAATGGATGCTACATCCTTTCCTTCCGGCCTATAACCCGGTGGAGAAGGATATAAGCAAGAGAGAATGAAGGGACTATGAGGAGTGCAGGGAACGGGATCTTAGCCTCTTTTTTTGTAAGTGATTGAAGTTTGGCAATGACTAAGGTCTGATTTGGCCGCTTCTCGAGTGAAGCTTCATAGGCTGCACGAGCTTCATCCAGGTTTCCTGCCGATGCAAACACATCACCCTTACGCTCATAAATTCTCGCATCATCAGTTCCACCAGTGAGCACCGTCTCATAAACCTGCCCTGCTTCTTCTTCTTCCCCAACGTTCAGAAGTATTCGGGCTTTTTCATCGAGCAGAGGCAGTGTCATCGTCTGGTTCTGTAAAATTCCATCGATGTACATAAGTGCTTCATCAGTTCTGCCCAGTTCTGCTAGTATCCGCCCTTTCTGAAGGATGAGACCCTGGTTCAGCGGATCTGCAAGGAGAGCTAACTCCAGTGACCGGAGGGCTGCATCAATATCCCCGATGGTAACCAGATTTCTGCTTTTTCCTGCCCATGCTCCTTCAATCCTTGGATCCAACTGCAATGCTACTTCATATGCGGTATCTGCTTCATCGGTTCGTTTAAGCTTTGCCAGACAGTCTGCTTTTCCTACCCAGGCAGATGCAAATCCCGGCTGAAGCGTTATCGCAATCTCATAGGCAGCAAGTCCTTCCCCGTTTCTGCCAAGTACATGAAGTGCTCTGCCTTTTCCTGCCCAGGCAGTTGCATCCGAACGACTGAGCCCGACTGCCTGTTCATAGGCAGCAAGGGCCTCGTCATACCGGCGCTCTTCCATCCAGACATCTCCAATACTTATCCAGACATCAGGATCACTTTTGTCAAGCCTGAGTGCCTGCTGGTATGCACGAACCGCATCATCAAACCGGTTCAGACTAACATACACATGCCCAAGGCTGGTCCATGCCTTAATATCACCAGCATTGATTGCAATAGCTCCCAGATACGCATCTATAGCCTCGTCATACCTCCCGAGATCAGCAAGAGTCAGCCCTTTGTTGGTAAAAGCAACCCCGTCTTTGGGATTATATGCAAGTGCCATCTCATAACTTTTCAGGGCACCTTCGAGTTTTCCCAGATTATACTGGGCATTTCCCTTATTGTACCATGCCTTGCTGTCTTTGCTATCATGTTGCAACGCAACCTCATATGACTTGATCGCATCTTCAAAGTTCCCCTTGCTGTACTGGGCATTCCCTTTTGCAAACCTGGCCTCGGCATTATCAGGATCCATCTGAATCGCTGCTTCAAACGCCCTTATAGCTTCATCGTACTGCTGTTGATCAGACAGGACATTTCCCTTTGCCATCCATGCTTGAACATCAGAGGGATCCAGTTGAATTGCAACATCATAGGCAGCATATGCAGCACTTAACAGATTTTTATTATATAACGCATTGCCTTTATTATACCAGTAATCAGCATTCCTTGGTTCAAGTCCGATGGCAACCTCATAGGCGGCAATTGCTTCATCTGGTTTCCCAAGTTTAAAGAGCGCGACTCCTTTATTGTACCAGGCCGCTGCATTTGATGGATCAATATCAATGGCACGGGTGAATGAATCAATAGCCTCTTCATACCGTTCCTGGCTATAGAGAACGTTTCCACTCGAAAACCACTCCTGTGCTGTTGCTGCCTGCAGAGGAGGAGTAAAGAATACAAGCATGAAGATTGTCAGAAGAAATATTCTGGTGCCGGGTGTTATCATCTCAGGGACGAGTTTTAGGTTCTGACAGGTAAATAGTTTCCAATACTTCAAAAAACCATCCTGATTCCAGGTGATCATATCTGCTGCTTAGCAAAAGACTGCTGCAATCGCTCCATCCTCCGAATTCTGACAAGGGGTGAACTTTTCATAAGAAAATCACTGATAAAAATCTCAAAACCTAAATCCCAGCACTCCATCCCTTCACGGATCGTATATCCCTCTTCCATAGCAATCTTCACATGCTTTCCAAGAGCAGTCTGAAAAACTTCAGATGATGAGAAAAGATCTCTGACTGTTCGAAACTTTCTGTCTACTTCAACTCCGTATCTGCCATCCCGGATGAAAGGACCTGCAAAAATTTCAGAGTTGTGCATATATTTATCAAGGAACTTTTTGGTGTTCACCCCGGCATGTGCCGGTGGACCGGGATGGTACCGCACTGCAGGAAGTGAATCAACCAGAAGTTCAAAAAGCAGCATAGATTGATCAGCACGCATATGTGCATCTGCCCGGGTAACAATAAACTCATGCCGCTGGAGCAGTTCAATGAGCGTCTGCATACTTTTCCTCAGTTGGGGGACAACAATATCCTCTATCAGTTGAGGGGTCGGGAGGATGAGTGCGTAGAGATATGTACCCCTGCGTGAGATTTCTTGTGCAGCCTGATCATGGGTAAGGAGACAGATGGGCGGGCGGTAGAAGAACCAGCGTGAGGGTGCTTCAAGGTATCCCCGGCAGAGTTCAACAAACTCAAGAAATTTTGTCATCGATACTGATGCTGATACATTCCGACGAGGATCTACCGGATCAATGACAACAAGTGGATCATCAAACTCTTTCTCCTGATGCTTTTCAATATCAATGGTGAGCCCGGCACGCCATAAAGCTCCTGCAGTGACGAGATTTGAGAATCCCTGGTAATGAAGGATCAGAATCTCACACAAATACCCGGCAAATCCTTCGGTCATCTGATCTGACCCGTATACTCCGCCAGCCTTGACAAATTGTTTGAGGAGCAGAACATCGTCAGTGAAAGGCCCAATCTTCGCTGAGATATACCGGTTGTGAAACGGCGTCCGGTCAACTGCGCTTTGGATCATTGTTGCAGACTCTACCTGATAACAGGGGACCAAATCTACATCAAGTCCCGCGATGGTTGCATTCACATACGGATGTTCGGCGTACTTCTCAACAACCACCTGGGCGTGCTTTGCTGCAATTGTATGGGCAAGAGCAAGTCCTTCGCGCTCCAGATCTTCTCTGGGAAGCGCAGGATCAAAGAGCATAAAAATATCAAGATCCCGATCACCTCTGACACAGGTCCGTCTTGCAACAGAACCGACCATCATTCCCTCAGCCTTTCCACTGGCACAAATCTCACAAATAATCTGATCTGCAAGGGAGTTCATAGCCGCGAGTTCCTCTTCAGTCGGCCTGATTTCGAAGAGAACCTCTGCTTCAAGAGAGGTCCGTGGATTCCGGGTCACAGTAACACCTCCAGCAGATCTGAATAAACCGGACCGTGGGGAGTAAGTTCACTCTTCTTCAGAACAAACCGGTTTACATTAAACGATCCTGCACAGATTGTGCTTATTTCGGCTACTTCTTCAAATATTGAAGGGTGAAACTGCTTTATCCGGGCAATTGTAATGTGGGGCTTGAATCTGCGCCCTTCAGCCTCAATTCCCAAAGGGATCAGTGCTGCCTCTACCCTGCTGGCAAGTTCCCGGCATGCCCCGGTATCATGGAGATCACCCCAGATTACACGGGGAGAACGCGGGCTGTTTAGCGTGATAGCACAGACATCAAGTGAGAACGGGGGCACATATACTGCCCGGAGTGCGTCAGTGATAGAGGGAAGGAGTGAGCCGGGAACCTCACCGATAAACTTGAGTGTTATATGCATATCAGCAGGTTCAACAAGACTCAGGCGTGCCCTGCTCCGACGGATCACCTCCTGGGCCTGTGCGTACTGGCATTTAATCTCTTCAGGTATTTGAACCGCGACAAACAGCCGTACCATATTGTGTATGAAATCTGAGGGGAGAGTGAATAAAGAGAATGGAGATGGACCCTCACGAGTATATAAGGTGAGAAGAATGCAGAGCACAAAAATATACGGTTAGTAATGCTATCATTACAGACAGGGGTCAACATGAAAGACGGGGCAGGCTTCATCGTATATACCCTCGAATTTTGTCCGCGGTGCGAATTACTCAAAGAGTTCCTATCGTCGCGCAATATTGAGTTTAGTATAGCAGATATGTCATCAGCCGCTTCCCTGACTGAGCTCAGGGTTAACGGAGTCTTTGTTCAGGAGGCACCAGTGCTTCAGAAGGGTAGGAAATTCCTTACCACAAAGGAGCTGTTTGGTGGATCTGATACAGTGAACGAGAATGCAATTTCAGCCCTTCTGTAGGAAGGCGGCATGGGAAGACTATCAAAACAGACAACCCTTGACGGCGTTGCTATTCCGGCGATGCCATCGGTGCGCACGAGCGAAGGGCATATCCTTGAGTGGGACCGGGAAAAAATTGCAACGCAGATTGTCAGGGAAACAAAACTTGTTGAGACGTTTTATGGGTATAAAGGAGCAGATGAGGAGGTAGCTCATACAATAGCACGTGAAGTTGAAGAGCGGATTCGAAAACTCGGTCTCGAAAGTCTTTCAGGACCGCTGATCAGGGAGATTATGAATATGGTTCTCCTTGAGCAGGGGATGATTCAGTATCGCAATGTCTGTACCAGGGTTGGAACCCCGGTATATGATGCGCATCAGATTGATGTGGGGCGGGGATTTGAAGCGAATGATAATGCTAACCTGCAGGAAAACGCTGAGACATCACATAAGAAAAAAGCAGACAAAATAAGTAAGGAGCAGTACCTTCTGCAGCTTCCCCCTCATCTGGCTGACCGGCATCTGTGCGGGGATCTGCATATTCATGATCTTGAGTACTTTGGGAGTCGCCCGTTCTGTCAGGACTGGGATCTCCGATATTTCCTCTACTATGGCCTTATGCCTGATGGAAACGGAACTAAAGCATCAGTAGCAGGACCTGCAAAACGAGCAGAGGTAGCTGTACTTCATGCGGTAAAAGCACTCGGGTCGGCCCAGACCAACTTTGCCGGAGGACAGGGATACTACAACTTTCTCACCTTTCTCGCCCCCTTCTTTGAAGGGATGCCATATGAAGAGATGAAACAGCTGATGCAGATGTTCGTTTATGAGATGACCCAGATGATGGTCGCCAGAGGTGGACAACTGGTCTTCTCTTCAGTGCAACTCTCACCAGGTGTCCCAAAACTCTGGCGTGACAAACCGTGTGTCTACAAGGGAAAGGTATGGAACGGAGTCGGAGCGCCTCTTCGGACCTATGGTGAATTTGAAGGGCAGGTCCGGCTTATGTTCAAAGCACTCATAGAGGTCATGATTGAAGGTGATTACTGGGGCAAACCTTTCAACTTCCCTAAACCTGAGATTAGTATTGAGCCGGACTTTATGCAGGAGAATGAGGAGTTTAACCGGACACACCCGGATCTTCCCACATATGAAGACCTGTATCTCCTCACCTTCGAACTTGCATCAAAATTCGGAACTCCGTATTATGATAACCAGCTTCCAGCATACCGGGGAGCGGGTGAAGGGATTTCCTGCTATCAGTGTTGTGCATACCAGTTCTCAACGGTTGCAGATAAGGATAAGGATTTTGACAAAAAACTCTTCTTTGAAGATGGGATGCACTTTTCGATGGGGTCGTGGGGAGTAGTCTCCCTCAATTGTCCACGGGCATCATATAAAGCGGCTGGCGATGAGGAACGGCTCTTTGCTGAACTCAAAGCCATGATGGACATCGCCGTTGAAATCTTTAAAATCAAAGTCAGGTGGATGAATCTTATCGGCAGAAACGGGAGAATGCCTTTTGCCATGCAACGACCACGAGACCCGATTACCGGCGAGCGGGGCGCTATGGCAGTGGACTTTGAGGGTCTGGTATTTACTATCGGAGTTGTAGGTCTGAACGAGATGGTGCAGCACTTTTGTGGGTCGCAACTCCATGAAAGTGATGATGCATTCAGGCTCGCAGTAAGGGCAATGACTGAGATGGAGATATATGCCCGGGAAATTACCGAAATCACCAAAATGACCATAGCACTTGCCCGCACTCCGGCCGAGACAACCGGGCAGCGGTTTGCAGTTGCAGATCTCCTCAGACGTGAGTTCCATGATCATGCAAAAAAGGTGATCAAAGGGAATCTTTCATATGCACTGGATCACCTTGGGCAGACCAGGGATCTGCCGATCTATTACACGAACGGAACCCATGTCGCACCAGGTGCTGATGTGTCACTTGCACGCAGGGCTGAAATTGAACATGTCTTCTTCCCGATCGTTGACGGGGGAAATATTTTCCATATCTGGCTTGGAGAAACCAGACCAGACCCTCGTGGGCTGATGGATATGGCAATGAAACTCTGCAAGAGTACCCAGATTGGATACTTTGCATTCACCCGTGATCTTACAGTAAGCCTGCATCAATTTACCCAATATCGGGATAAGTCTATCCCGGTATCCCAACATGACCCACAGGCGATTAAAACCGGGGACCATCAGGCCCTGGTGTATTAATATATTTTAATATTTCTCTTTTTTAACTTTGAAATCCATACTATCCTTCTCCTGAAAGATACCTTTTTTACCTATATCATATGATAACATGTAATCTATCCATGAAACAGGTTTGCAGGGGGAATTCATTCTATGATTTATAGCACTTTTTGTACGCTTTCACTGGTTAACATGACACGAAGATATCTTATGGAAGACGAAAAAATAACATTTTTGTGCCCATTACTCCCAGGTGATCTCAAATGAATATGAAAGATTTAGATTTACTTCTTAAATCTGATAAACCAGACAGTGAGAAATTGAATGTCCTCGCACGTGAATATACCGGATACTTGTCTGATTCAGATAAAGTTGTGGGTGGTGCTGAATTTATTGTCACAAACGCGCCTACCCCGATTTTTGAGACAGATTCAGATCTGATAATAATCAGGGTGAATCAGGCATTTCTTAACATTACCGGGTATTCTGATAATGAAATAATTGGAAAAAATATCAAGGAACTAAAGGTTATAGAGCGAAAAGGGGAAACCGCAAAAGATGCCGTGGTAAAAAAGGAGCATATTGAAGGTCGTTTGATTATGGACTGTCCAAATGGTGCGAAATCTTTTCATTATACCTATCTTCCTCACCTGGATGCGAGCGGCGAAGTACAATCCCTTACAAATTTTTATATCGATGAAACTGCCCAGCGTGAAGCAGTATTGGATATCTTGAAACTAACTGAGGCAGCAAAAGAGGGGAGACTTGATGCCCGGGTTGATCTAAATAAATTTACCGGAGACTTCCATGCTCTTGCAGCAGGTTTCAATGAAACCCTTGATGCAGTTATCGGACCACTCAATGTTGCGGCTGAATATGTAGACCGGATATCGAAGGGAGACATTCCGCCAAAGATTGTTGATACTTACTATGGTGACTTTAACGAGATTAAAAATAATCTTAACCAGTGTATTGAGGCGGTTCACCTTTTAGTATCAGACACAGCAATGCTCACGAATGCAGCGGTCAAGGGAGCACTTGAAACCCGTGCAGATGCAACAAAACATCAGGGCGACTTCAAAAAGATTGTTGAAGGGGTTAATCAGACTCTGGATGTAGTTATCGGGCCGCTTAATGTTGCAGCTGATTATGTAGACCGGATTGCAAAAGGAGATATCCCACCAAAGATTACCGAAACGTATCAGGGTGATTTCAATATTATTAAAAAGAATCTCAATCAGTGTATTGAGGCAATTAATCTCCTTATTGAAGATGCCGGGATGCTCTCTGAAGCTGCTGTCAAAGGAAAACTTGCAACCCGTGCTGATGCGGGCAGGCATCTTGGAGATTACCGGAAAATTGTCACTGGGGTTAATGCCACCCTTGATGCGGTTATCGACCCGCTCAATGTCGCTGCTGATTATGTAGACCGGATAGCAAAAGGGGACATTCCCCCCCGGATTACTGACCAGTATAGCGGCGAGTTCAACGAGATTAAAAATAACCTTAATCTGCTTATTGACTCATTAAACAGGATTGCAGAAATCGCAGAGGCCCTTTCAGTTGGAAATACTGAAGTGAACATTCAGAGCAGGTCTGACCGGGATATCCTGGTGATGAGTCTCAATAAGATGATCACCAATATCAAGCATGATGCACAGGTTGCTCTTGCTCTCTCTGAAGGTGATCTTGCGGTTGAAAACACCATCATGTCAGAGAAGGATATCATGGCAAAGAGCCATGAAGCGATTAGGACTTCTCTGAAGGCACTTGTTGCAGAAACAGAAATCCTTACCAATGCTGCTAGTAAGGGGAAACTTGATACCCGGGCGGATGCGACAAAGGTTAAAGGGGATTTCAGGAAGATTGTCGATGGGGTGAATGATACCCTTGATGCGGTCATCGGACCGCTTAATGTAGCGGCTGAATATGTGGACCGGATATCAAAAGGAGATGTCCCGCCAAAAATTACTGAAGTATATAACGGTGATTTCAACGAGATCAAGAACAACCTCAATCAGTGTATTGATGCCGTAAACCTGTTGATTAATGATTCAAAAATTCTCGCTGAAGCGGCAATAAAAGGGAAACTTGACACCAGGGCAGATGCATCTAAACATAACGGCGACTTTAGAAAGATTGTTGAAGGAGTCAATGAGACTCTTGATTCAGTTATCGGACCACTCAATGTTGCGGCTGAATACGTGGACCGGATATCGAAGGGAGACATACCTCCAAAAATTACCGAATCATACAACGGCGACTTTAACGAGATTAAGAATAACATCAACCAGTGCATTGATGCGGTTAACTATCTTGTCGGTGATGCAAAGGTTCTCTCTGAGGCAGCAATCAAGGGGAAACTGGATACGAGAGCAGATGCAACAAAACACCAGGGCAATTTCAGGAAGATTGTAGAAGGAGTCAATGAGACTCTTGATTCAGTTATCGGGCCACTCAATGTTGCGGCTGAATACGTGGACCGGATATCGAAGGGAGACATACCTCCAAAAATTACTGAATCATACAATGGCGACTTTAACGAGATTAAGAATAATCTAAACCAGTGTATTGACGTTATGAGCGGGCTCCTTACCGAAACCAATACTCTTATTGACGCAACCAAAGCAGGAAAACTCGACACCAGGGGAGCTGCGAAGAATTTCCCCGGAGACTGGG
>Ga0351901_1035_pt3 | contig 44471 bp, 39 predicted proteins | sample BONcelHT113001D4_FD_206875 | JGI IMG/M metagenome (GOLD analysis project Ga0351901, IMG submission 206875) | Enriched cells from coal bed in the Powder River Basin, Montana, United States - BONCAT cells T11 rep1 HSBNCT.T11.300.1.D4 ...
TAGCCGGGTCGAGTTATCCGTGAAACAGATGAACTGGTGCATCCCGAATTGAAAACACCGCACAGATGGTGGAATTCCGTCAGGGGTTCATTGCTGAGAATCAGTTGCGCCGCTAATTCCTTGAGATAGCGTGAGTGATCTTCCCATGCCCGCAGGCTGAATCCCGAATCTCCAAGGAGCTGCTCAACGAATGCGCGCGACCGAAGGGCGGAAGTGCATCCTCCTGCGGTCGTGGGACCGCTTGAAAAGCCGTCTCCCGGGATGCGGTCGTACATGTCGCTCAGAATTAGAAAACCACCGATGCTCAGTACGCGCGAAAACTCCTTGACAGCCCGTCCCGGTTCCTTCACCAGAGAAAGAACGCATTCACACAGAACTCCGTCACAACTGCCGGTGGGCAACGGAAGCTCCTCCGCGCGTGCAACAATGGCGGGGATACTCCCCTTGGGGTCATCCTTAGGGAGGAAGTCCCCGGAAACATCGATTCCTAGTGCCCTGAACCGGTGTTTTTCCCGAAGGTAGACAACGGATGCGCCTGTTCCACACCCCACGTCGACAATACGGGCTCCAGGGGCGAATCCGCACAGGCAAAGTCCTCTCTCCGTGAGGAGAAACCCGCCCGGTCGGAGTGACGGTCCCGTGATCGCACGCAAAGACGCCGATTCATGCAGTGCCGCCAGAGCCTGAATCGGCTTCTTTTTCTCTCTACTTATCTTCAAGGATTCGTTCAGCTTCAGCCATCTTTCCCAGAGCCAGGCTCTCCGGAACCAGGACAAGGCCGCATGCCGAGCAGGCTGGCAGGTCTACTTCAAAATTTCCCTTCATGTAGGTGAAGCCTACCTTTATTAGGCTAAGCTCCCCCCCGCAGGATGAACAGGACCAGACGGTCGCCTCTTGAGAGAAATTCATTGCATTATCCCCACGATATTCATTCTGTGACAGTAGGCGTTCAGAACAGTAAAGCCATCACCTTCGGGTGAATACTCCACCCAGAAGGTGACGTTTCCCGGCTGCAGATACGCCAGGTAACTGCCGTTTTGCCTGCTCCGCATTTTCTTACCGCTGGTTTCCCCATGGAAAATCACCTTCCGGATATCTTCCTGAAGGATTCTTCTTGCATCGATCCTTTTCATCACGTCGGGTGAGATGGTCAGCTTCAGCTTCTCGTATTCCTCCGCCTGAGCTTCCTCTCTTTCGCCAAGGTCACGAAGGATCATTTCCTTCACTCGACCTCGATTGGCGCGACGTTCCGACCAGGAGGTCCAGCTGCGGGCGGCCGGGTCACCACCGGTAACGGCAGGAAAAAGATGCTCGATGAGGTGAGAAACCCGTTTTCCCGCTGAGGCGAAATTGTCGCGGCACATGGCACAATATGCCAGGTAGTCGTTGTCGCTCGCCGTTGTCCTGCGCGCTACCACGTCCCGGGCGAGGGCGGGATTCGCATTGTACATGAGCCCGCCGTAGCCGCAGCACTCGGGCATTTCACCACTCAAGGGCAACTCTTCGATCTGGATACCGAGAGCCTTGAGAATCCTGCGAATGCCTTTCTGGTCGACCGGATTATGTCGGGTAACGCAGGGATCGACAACGCCAACGGTATTCCCCGTTATCCCGTGCGCGCATGCGGAATCGGGAATTCCGACTTGCAGGATGATATCCCATAGGGAGACCGGCTTCATTTCTGGTACATGCTCCTGGAAGATGTTCAGGCAGGTGGAGCAGGCGGTGATTATTCGCGGCTTGCCCATCTCTGCCCAGGCAGCACGTATATCGTCAAGCGCCTCCTTGAACAGGTCTTCCCGTCCGGCCCAGAAGGCAGGGGCACCGCAGCAGTGAAGCAAAATTCCCACTCCGCCGGAGAGCCTGTCCCGCAGGTAACGGTAGGAAGATACGACCTCGCCGGGTGTGGTGCCGCAGAGCTGACAGCTGGGGAAAAAGAGCCAGGCGCTCTCCGTTTTGCCCGGTTCATGACGGCACAGGCTGAACAGCTCACCGTTACTGTGCGCCATGTCCTGAAGGGCGAACTCGTGCAAAGAAGGAGGCATGAATTTCTGATCCACCATGGTGCGACGCGCCTCAAGACAGAGATCACCCATGTAGAAGTCGTTGGGACATACTGTCTCGCAGAGTCCGCAGGTGCTACAGGAATTAACAAAGACATTATAATGTCGGGCAGCGCCCAAGAGGATACGTTCATTATTGAATATCTCCCGGGCGTATTTTTTCGGGTATCCCTTGTAGCGTTCCAGGTAGAGGCACTTTTTCACGCACTCCATGCATTCACATTGAATGCAGCGCTTCGCCTCCAAGAGTGCCTCTTGTTCGGTAAAGCCTTTTACGGAATCTGCAGCCACGACTCTCGGCAGCGGATCGATTCCTTCCAGGCTGGTAAAAAGCCGGGTAGTGCATGGCCCCTCGTTTTCTCTGCCGAATTCCAATCCGACCTTCTGCATCAGGCGTTCAATGGAGAGGGCCGGTTTTCTTCCTTCCAGCGTCTCCATGACCGGCGAGAAACCGCCGCGAAAGCGGGTACCGCCGCCGGCGAATACCCCATCCCTTCCTGTGGCTCCTGTTGCCGGTGAAGTGGCAATGAGACCGTCGTTATCCAGCTTGAGAGAAAGATCAATTCCTCGTAGCGAATCCCGATCGAGAATCACAGCTTCGTATTCCTCACATAACTGCTCAAAAAGCACCTTGTCAAGTTTGATTCCAAGACGGATGTCCGCCATCATAGTTTCAAGTATCGAAAGCTCTTCGATGATGACTTCCCGTGGCAGTAGCTGTTCCGGCAGATCCCACAGAGAACCACCAAGCCGGTCACCCGGTTCAAAAACGGAGACGATGAAGCCTTTCTTGAGAAGATCCCAGGCAGCGGTTACACCGGCCAGTCCGGCTCCGAGAACGGCGATGCGGTGGTCTTTGCGCGGCAACAGCTGGACTCGCTTTTTGCCCGTATATCTTTCCACACACAGCCGCTCAAGCGCTCCGATGGCTATCGGGCCACCAACGGGACCCCGTTTGCATCTCTCCTCGCAGGGATGATCGCAGATGCGCCCCAGGATGCCGGGAAACGGCATGGTCTTGTTCAGGACCTTGTAGGCGGCGTCCCAGTCACCCTTTTGAATTTCTTTCAAAAAAAGCTTTGCATTCACATGGAGCGGGCATGCCGACGTACATTCGGGAGATTCTTCCTGAATGCACTTGTTTTCCCATGCAACGAGTTCATTCTTTTCCATCGGAACCTTCTTTCCTCGGGAATTGCGCTTGATTAGAAATTGATATAATAAAATACGATTGAGAGCACGCCGTTGCTGCGGCCCTCAATCGTTATAACATAAAATATATTACGATGAAACTACTATGGCGCCGGCCAGGTCATGAACCGGCGCCAAAGGTTTGAAACTACTACTACTTCTTTTTCGGTGGTGCGGAGTTTACATCCTGGCATACATAACCCTGTGCGAGGGCGTCGGACACGTCGAAGGCCTTCTTCGGCGAATTGAGCGCTGCGAGGATTTTCTCGGGGTATGCCGGAAGGTGGCGGATACGTGCGCCGCATGCGTTGTCGATGGCGTTGATGACTGCGCAATGAGGTGCGGTCAACGGCAGTTCGCCGACGCCGCCTGCGCCGAAGGCGCCCAGTTCACGGGGCTTTGTTACGTAGATGATTTCAAGATCGTCGGGGATATCGTTGCAGAACGGGAAGCCCGCGCCGATCATGTTGGAGTGAGCCTTGATCATCTCGAAGTCTTCGGTGAGGGCCAGGCCGATACCCTGGGCGAGGCCGCCGTAGATCTGACCGTCAACAACCAGCTGGTTGGTGATGGTGCCGACATCGGCCACGTGGGTCATCTTGTAACAGGAAGCCTTACCGGTGTTAACGTCGACTTCAACTTCCGCCAAGAACAGACCATACATGTAAATGCAGAACGGTTCGCCCTTGCCGGTCTCAACGTCGCACGGCGTACATGGGGTGGTCCAGGAACCCATATACTTGGTTTCGATTCCTTCTTTCTTCATTTCGTCATAGGTACGGTAGGTGCCGTCAGCCTTCTGCATGCCCTTGAGCAGGTTCTCGCAGGAAACCCTGATGGCGTTGCCGGTAACGACATTGTGACGGCTTCCGCCGGACGGACCGCTGTTCGGAGTCAGGCTGGAGTCGTTCATGCAGAGATTTATTTGACTTGGCTTCAGTCCCAAGGCCTTCGTAAGGGTTTCATGGGCAAAAGCGAGCGTACCCATGTCGGCACCCTGTCCATGATCCTGCCAGCTGTTGCCGATCATGACTTCGTTGTTCGGGAGGAGTTCCGCCCAGGCTTCGGAGGTGTCAGGGCCGTCGAGACCACAGCCGTAGATACCAAGGGAGACGCCAACGCCGCATTTTTTGGTATCGGTGCTCCTCAGTTTAGCGTTTGCGATGGCTCTCTCGTATTTCGGGCGGAGAGCTGCGAACTGCTCGGGGAAGACGAACACTTCCGGGGTCTGCTGAGTCGGAGTGGTCGCGCCCGGACGATAGCAGTTCAGTTCACGGATTTCAAACGGGTCTTTGCCCATCTTCTTGGCCAGTTCGTCGATAAGAGATTCAGAGGCGAAGAAGGCCTGCGGTGAGCCATAGGCGCGGAACGGTGCGCCCCAGCAGTGGTTGGTGCAGACCGTTCGGCCTTCACCACGCATGTTCGGGATGTCATAACCGGCGAAGCAGTACTGCATGCCGCGTTGGGTAAGGAGGTCGCCGAACTCGGAGTAAGGTCCGTGGTCGACGGACCAGTCGGTTTCCGCGGCAAGAAACTTGCCGTCCTTGTCGGCGGCAATCTTGACTTTGAACCAGAACGGGGAGCGCTTGCCGGTGTAGAATTGCAACTGCGCCCAGGAGCAGGAAAGGTGAACTGGTTTGCCGTCTACCGCCATGGTGGCAACCGCGAGCAGGGCTTCGTTGGAAGGACAGAATTTGTAGCCGAAGGAGCTGCCGCAGGGGTTCTGTACGATAACGATATCATCTACTTCTTTGCCAATCCCCGGGGCGATCATGGCCTGGTGCAGTTGCAGACAAATGGACTTGGTGTGGAGGCAGACCTTGCCTTCATCATTGATATACCCGAATCCGACGTCCGGCTCGATGGGCATCTGGGGTTGACGGCCAAGATAGTACTCGCCTTCCACAACATAGGCAGCCTTTTCCATGATCGGCTTGGTGTCCTCACCCTTGACCAGCCCCTGGTGGAAGTAGACGTTCGGGGTGCCGGGGTGAATCTCGATGGCGTCCGGCGCCATGGCTGCAGGTGCATTCATGTAGTGCGGCAGCACTTCCAGATCGAACTTCACCAGCTTCGCTGCTGCTTCGGCATGCTCTTTCGTGTCAGCAATTGCGATGGCAATGGCGTCCCCATACTGGTAAACCTTTTTGTCGCAGAGAATCGGGCGGTCCCAGCCGTCACCCTTGTTGGTGGGGAAGGTAATCAGGCCGGTGATGCGGTTTTTGCCCTTGACGTCCTTGTGGGTGACAATCTTGACCACGCCCGGCGCCTTCTCGGCAGCGGAGGTGTCGATCCCCTTGATGATTGCATGGGCCACATCGGCATAGGCGAGAGCGGCGTGGAGTGTGCCTTCGGGGAGTTGGTCGGCCTTGTCGTTGCCGAAATCCCAGAGACCGCAGGTCTTGGCAATGGATGTGGGACGAGGATAGCGTGTTCCGTATACCCGACCGTCCGCCGGAGCCTTGTATTCAAGGACGGATGCGGACATTTCACCGCGGAGAACCTTGGCGGCGTCCATTGCGGCATCGACGATGGAGATGTAACCGGTGCAACGGCAGGCATTCTTGTACTTGTCGAACCAGTCACGCACGTCTTCACGGGTCGGGTTTGGGTTGGAGTCAAGGAGTGCCTTGATGGAGACGACGAATCCGGGGGTGCAGAAGCCGCACTGGATCGCGCCGTGGAAGATAAGTGCCTTCTGGATGGGATGGAGGTTCAGCGGTGTGCCGATCCCCTCGGTGGTGGTGATCGTCGACCGGTTCTCGACGCGCTTCATTCTGGTGGTGCAGGTGCGAACGAGCTTGCCGTTCAGTATGACATTACAGGCGCCGCATGTGCCGGTCGCGCATCCGACCTTGACACTGGTCAGGTGCAACTGTTTCCGCAGAACATCTGACAGGAGAGCTTCCTGATCGACGATCAGATGCCTCTCGACACCATTTACTATGAGAACTTTTTTAATCATACTTCCTCCTCCTTTTGGGTTATATAACAGGGCAGGGCCCGGTTACGCTTGGGAAAAAGGCCCCCACCCCGGCCATTGAAGAAGCGCAAGGGTGAGGAAAGATGGAGAGACAAACGGGAACTCAGCCTTTACCGAAACTGCAGCTGGGATACCGACACTCGGGGCAGCCGGCGCAGAAACCACCGTGACCCAAGGCTATGATGTCGGCGCGCGTAATAATATCGCCGGCAAGAATGCGTGGAACTACTAACTCGAAAACGGTTGCCTTGTGGTACATGGCACAGCCGGGCAGGCCGATGACCGGAACTCCATCGATATAGGACAGCATGAACATGGCGCCGGGAAAGGTGGGTGAACCGTAGGTGACGACTTCGCCCCCGGCAGCCCTGATGGCGGCAGGGGTACGGTCGTCCGGGTCGACAGACATCCCGCCGCTGGCGACGATCATGTCAGCGCCATTCTCCAGGAGTTCATGTATGGCGCTGACGATAACGGAGACGTCGTCGGGAGCGAGTATCTGTCGAAAGACCTCGCTTCCCATATCCTGAAATTTTGAGCGGACAATGGGCCCGAATTTGTCTTCGATACGCTTGTGGTAGATCTCGTTCCCGGTGGTAACCAGCCCCACTTTCAGCGAGCGGAACGGCCGCACCTCCACTATGGGTGGGATACCGTCACAAATTTTCTCCACTTCGAGGACTCGCGACTTTTCCGTGAAAAGGGGGATGATTCGGGTCCCCGCCACGGGGAGGCCGGCAGCAACCCGCTGATTCGTATGGAGCGTTGACAGGACCACCTGTTCTACGGAGTTGACACGGTGCAGGGCGTCGGCATTGATCTTGAGGAGGCCGTTATTTGCCGCTACCATTTTCACCTTTCCCTCGACAGGTTCGGTAAGGAGAATTCCCTGTCCCGACGCTGCTTGCGCGATTCTGCCGGCTGCATCATTTTCATGAATGAATCCGTCCTTGAGATCCAGGACGTAGATGTTGTCTTTACCCAGATTCAGAAGTTTCGGCACGTCTTCTTCCCGGATTACGTGACCTTTCTTAAAGGCGCGTCCCGAATATTCTCCGGGCACAATGCGGGTAATGTCGTGGAAGAGGACCCTGCCTACCGCCTCCTGAACCGGGATGGCTTTCATCATTTCCTTACTCCTTTCTGTTACTACGCTTATTGTTTTTCCCGAGAATGCGTCTTGATGGTTATCGTCGTAGATAAAGAAAAAACCCGCATCAATACCGAAATCTTCTCAGTATCAATGCGGGTTCCGTTGGGTCCGCCGATGGCGGAGGACGAAATGTGCGCTTGATTATTTTATATGGTTATCTAGCTTGCGTGTAACGCCCGGTTAGTAAGCGATTACGGATAGCTATTTCTGTAGAGAAGGTGCTTTTGGAAAGAACCTCATTTTAAGGTTTCGTTATTTATCATATTACATAACGATGTTCAAGAAAAATATTAGCCCAGCAAAAAAAAAGACTCTCGCAGAGTCAACGGAGAGCAACACGGCCATGTCCTCATTTGTTCTGGACGGAGTCTTAATAATAAAAATATTCAGCCCATGAAAATTTTTGTTGCCATGCGTTATTTAGTCTGTTATATAACGCATGGATAGTCTTCCATATCCTTTTTCCTTTTGGCCCCATGTTGCCCGGCATGGGGCCTCCCTATTCCTGCAATAAAATTAAGTACCTCTCATTCTTGCACAGTGAAGCCAACTTTAATAAAAAGGGATTCAAATCAGGCAAAGAAGGATTTTTGTGATGGAATACAAAAGCGTCGATATGTCCGGAAAAATCTTTCTTCATTTTAAGAATCGGAAACCCTTGGATTTCGACAGCATACAATTACTTGAAAAAGTTGATATTCATGGTTCAATTGCCCGTACCGCCAGAGAGGTCGGCATTAGCTATCCAACGGTGTGGCACACCATAGATACCCTGAACAAGATGTCCGAAAAACCCCTGGTACTGAGGTCGGCAGGGGGCAAGGGGGGCGGAGGCGGAACCACTTTAACTGAAGAAGGCCGGAAGTTCCTCAAACGTTTCAAATCAATACAGAGGACCCACAAGAGGTTTATTCGCCTGCTTGAGAATAAATTGTTGTCCGGAAGTTAAACCACCGACTTTTAGGCGAAGCTGTAATTCCGCATCACTTTTCTGATTTTATAACAAAGTATCGTCAGTCGGAGAGATCGGGTGCTACTATGCACCCGAATCAGCTCCTAATAGTTCTCAAAATTAATGATCGCAACAATGTTCATCGCCGTGGGTATGACTGCACTGATGATCATCCTCAACACCGGCGCATCTCCCTGCCTCAGCACTGTTTTGCATCACAATTTCGGTCAAAGCATTCTTGCCGAAAAGCTCAACATTTTCCTGCAGATTTTCCGTCTGCGCCTGAAAAACTCGAAATCCCATACTATTCAACATCTGAAGCATCCCGTCCCCGACCCCACCCACAACCACGCCGTCCAGTTGTCGGCCTGCGAGAGCCTTGAAGGGATTGCATCCGGCATCCGGATCGGACCTATCACAGTTGGGTATAGAAATTACTTTGCCGGTGTCGGTGTCAACTTCGAGAAAAAGGGGCGCTGATGCAAAATGTCCGAAGATAGTACTTTGAAGCCTTTGATTTGTATTAACTGGAAAACATACCTTCATTTGTGAGTATCTCCTTTTCATGTACCAGGAGTCTGTCGGACTTAGGGTAAATCTGCTGCAAATCCTGTCTGGACGGTCCATCTTCCGCTGCTTTTTTGGGCAATAGAACAACTATTGCCCTGCAAAATCAACAAAATCTGTCCTCGTCCTGCCGAATTTTTGCTTCGATTTCCTAAGGCCGACAGACTCCCAGCGGAAAGTGCCCGAATACTTATTTCGAGAATATTGAGTTCCGTACCGTTTTGACGGATTTGCGGCGGCAGACCATCCAGTACCGAGGATCATGGAGAACAGGATTTCTTCCGACAAAAAAGAATTTGCACCCTCTCTCTAACCCGGTAAGTTGTACTTTTTCTGCAACAGGTTGGCAACACCAACGGCGTCGTCCAGGTCGAAAATCGGCACACCGAGATTCCAGTCTGCGTCGCTTACCAAAGCGATTAACTCGTCTGGGTTGCACAACAGCTCCGTGGAGTGGGCCTTACGGTATATCTCGATTTTTGGCTTGGCGGACCTCTTGTAACCTTCAGTGAGGATAATATCCATATCCAGGATGAATTCCGCTATCTGGTCAAGGCTCATCTCCTGTTGCATTTTCTTGATCACGGCAACTTTGGATGGAGATGATATTATCACTGCATCCGCTCCGGCCTGGGCGTGACGCCACGTGTCCTTGCCGGGTTTGTCGATATCAAAGCCATGTACATCATGCTTGATAGTTCCGACTTTTATATTTCTGTTCTTTAACTCCTTGATGAGTTTTTCCAGATAGGTGGTTTTGCCGGCGTTTGACTTTCCCACGAATGTCACTATCGGCGGTTTCTCCATAAAATTCCTCCGGTTGTTTTTGCTCGAAGTTGAATACTCTCTACACATACTCTTACGAATCTAATCTGCCGTTCGTTGATTTTAAAATAATCGGAATACGATACTTTTTCATCGAATTAAATGGTGTAACCTACGTAAGGTGTGTTTCCCGTTCTCACTGCCATCATCCTCCGAGACAATAGAGTGGGGGCAGCAGAGCTGCCGTGACTTTTTCGCCTGTCTGAAGGGGACCGTGCTCGGCGGGTATGTCGATCAGGGCATTGCAAGCGACCATGGATTTCAGTGCGCCTGGGCTCTGTATCCCCGCCGGTATCGCGTGATAGGCCCCATCTTTCCAGGTGACTATGGCCCTCAGAAGGCGACGCTGACTGCTTTTCTTCCTGAATGGCTCTTCCATCACAGCGCTGACCTCCGGCAGATTTACGGATCTTTTCCCGGCCATGGCCCGGAGAATGGGTCTCACCAGCATGATAAAGGTAATCATTGCCGCCGATGGGTTACCGGAAAGTCCGACAATCAATTTCCCATCCTTTTCGCCGCAGACCGCGGGAGTTCCCGGTTTCATCCCGACTTTCCAGAAGAGAGTGTTGGCACCGCTCAAAACAATGGCCTCCTTGACCAGGTCCTTTCCTCCTACGGAAGCCCCGCCCGTGGTGATAATCATGTCGTATTCCGCCATGGCGCTTGTGATTGCAGCAGCAATGGCGATTTTCTCGTCCGGAATTGCTCCGATCGGGAAGGCAATCCCGCCTGACTCCTTGACCTGGGCGGAGAGGGTATAGAGATTACTGTTGTATATCTTTCCTGGTCTCAGTGGCTCGCCCAGGTCCAACAATTCATCTCCTGTGGAAAGTACAGCCACCCTGGGCTTTTTAAACACCTTGACTCTCTGCAATCCCAGGGATGCCAGCAGTCCCACCGCGGCAGGCGTGATATTTGTACCTTTTTCCAGAGCCTTTTCTCCGCGGGCGATATCCTCTCCTTGTGGAACGACATTCTCACCGGCCCGAAGAGGAGTGCGAATTGCTATTGTGTCTCCATCACGACGGATAGCCTCGAATTTGATTACCGCGTTGCTTCCCACCGGCAGGGGGGCTCCGGTCGTTACGGCTGTGGTTTCACCCGCCAGCAGAGGTTTCATCGGCACCTCGCCGGCATAGATGGTCTGGGTAACCCGGAGGGTAACGGGGTTCTCTTCATCTGCTCGGGCGGTGTCAACTGCACGCAGCGCATATCCGTCCAGGGGTGACCTGCAGAAAGGGGGCAAAGGAAATTCGGCCACAATGTCTTCGGCAAGAATCCTTTCAAAAGAGTCCGAAATGCATATTTCTTCTATTCCTACCGTTGATGCGTATCCCTGAAAAATTGCCAGCGCTTTTTCCATCGATATGGATTGCAGCATTCCCTGTATCTCCGTACTTGGTTTAGGTTAATCTCCACATGGTGACCGGCTGTACAGACAGCCTGAATTTATAGTTTTCACTACCGAAAATACCTCTCCTTCTCCTGCGTATTATCTTCATCCCTGAACAAGAAGTAGTCTTCAGGGGTATTGATATTTCTGAACGAAAGAAAGACGGGGTCGATTTTCCTAACTTCTTCCCTGGCGATAACGGTCGTCATCAGGCGGCTACAGCAAGAAACTATCTTTCTGTTGCCCCGTGACAATGCTTCTTCCATAACCGTAAGGGCTCCTTTTCCGTAGATGGCATGGAGTGGTTCCAACCCACTTTCACTCTCCGGAATGACGACATCCTGGCCGTTAATTTTCGCTATGAGATGCCGAATCAGTACTTCGTTAAGATGTGGCATGTCGCAGGCGACCGCGAAAATATAGGGTGTTTTGCTGTTGCTGAGTCCGGCATGAATGCCTGCCAGCGACCCCATGCCCGGAAAAATGTCCGGCATCGCGGAGCAGGGCAGGAAACGGTACAAATCGGGGGTATTAGTGACAAGAATTACGTCCCGAAATATCGCTGACATCTGCCGGTTGATCCGCTCGATGAACAATTCCCCACGATAAGGCAGAAGGGCCTTGTTACTTTTCATCCTGCTGGAATTTCCTCCCGCCAGGATAACGGCGCTCACACTCGCCGTCATATCTGAAATTGTTTTTGGACTGTCCATGATTCTCGCACCTCGAAAGGGGGTGTGCGCTGAAAGAAAGGGCGGCCATAAAGGCCCCCCTGACCGGAAATGAACCTTACGCGTTATATTCTTAAAAAAGGCTTATTCAGCGGAAGCGATCGGCTGGGCAGCTTTGTAGTGAGAAACATGCTTGGGCCGCTGGAACAGCATGGTAACAACGAAACCGGCGATCAGCAGACCGGCTGCGATGTAGAGCGACTGCTGCTTGTCGAATTTGGCGAAGGCGAGGCCTCCGGCAACACCGGCTGCGCCCCATGCGGTAAGAACGAAACCGTACACTTTACCGATGTAGGTAGGACCAAAGGAGTCGGCCGCAAAAGCCGGCATGACTGCAAAACCGCCGCCGAGGCAGGCCAGCAGATAGCAGGCGATGACGGTGAAAATCAGAACACTGTTAACCTGCGGCAGGTAGAAGTAAAGTGCCGCCTGGGTGGCAAACATGGTCAGGAAGACATTCTTGCGGCCGATCTTATCGGATACCGCGGCCCAGAAGAGGCGGCCAAGGCCGTTGAAGATCGATGCTGTTGCCAGTACGCCACCGCCGAGGACTGCAAGCTCCGCAGGGTCGGTGATGCCTTTGGCGGCGCTGATTACTTCCTGAGCCATGGGGGAAAGTTTGGAAAGAAGACCCATACCAGCGCTTACGTTGAGGAACAGCATGCCCCAGATCATGTACCACTGGGGAGTTTTCTTTGCTTCTTCCCAGCTGAAGGAGTCAGCAGCGGAAACGGTTTTAGCGGACGGAGTAAAGCCGTCCGGGAGCCAGCCTGCCGGAGGATTGCGCAGCACCATGGCGGCCAGAACGTTGGCTACCAGGTAGATCACGCCAAGGATGAAAAAGGCATTGACAACGCCGACATTTACGATCAGGCTTGGTACGATTTTACCGATGAAGAAAGCACCAAGACCAAAACCCATGACCGACATGCCGGTAATGAGACCGCGATGATCAGGGAACCAGCGGATCAGAGTTGCGATGGGCACTACGTAGGCCAGACCGTTACCAACACCGCCGATAACGCCGTAGCCGAGGTAGAGGAACCAGATGTTCCCTGAGTTGAGGGCCAAACCGCCCAAAAGGACACCGATTCCGTAGAGCACGACGCCAAGGGTACAGACGAATTTAGGGCCCTTTTTGTCGACCAGAATTCCGCCGAAAGCAGCGGAAAGACCGATCATACCGATGATGATCATGAAGGTCGTCGCCACGGCGCCTTTTTCCCATCCGGTTGCGGCAATGACGGGCTTGACAAACACCGACCAGGCGTAGACTGTGCCAAGCACGGTCATGATCACGATCCCCGCGGCAGCAATCAGCCACCGTTTCGACATAAGTTTCTCGTTACTCATTATTACTCCCCCTAATGTGCATCTAATTTATTGCAAAACGTAAGCAGAGCTTTTGTGGATCCGGGCGCATTTCGCGCCCGGAACTTCTTTGCTGGTATTACATTATTTTTTCAATCTGTACCGCTGCAACTTTGTATTCACCGGTCTTGCTGATCGGGTCAAATGCGTTTACGGTCAGTTCATTGGTGGGAGTTTCCTTGTAGTGGAAACTCATCCAGATCATCCCCGACATGACCTTGTCGGTAACATTCACCTTGGTCTGGACGCTGCCGCGACGGGAGGTCACCTGTACCTTGTCACCCGTGCACACGCCGAGGGTAACGGCGTCCGCGGGATGAATCATGGCCATTTCTTCCGGCCGGTGTGCTTCCAGGGCGGATGAATAGCGTGTGGTAACGTTGTAGTGATACAGGATACGACCGGTGGAGAGGAGAAACGGATATTCCTCGCACGGCATTTCCGCGGGTGGTGTATGCTCGATGCCTTTGAACAGACCTTTTCCGCGCGCGAAACTCTTGGTGTGGAGGATCGGCGTACCCGGATGGTCGAGGGTCGGACACGGCCACTGCAGACCGGTATGCTCTATCCGCTCGTAGTTGATGCCGCCATAGGTCGGTGTTAGTGAAGCCATCTCATTGAAGATCTGCTCCGGATAGGCATAATCCATTGCATATCCCATCCGTTTTGAGATCTCGCAGATGATCCACCAGTCAGGCCTGCTGTCGCCGATGGGCTCGATAGCCTTTCTGACCCTCTGCACCCGTCGCTCGGAACTGGAGAAGGTGCCGTCTTTTTCCGCGAAGCTGGCACCGGGGAGAATAACATCGGCCAACTTGGCGGTCTCGGACATGAAAAGTTCCTGCACCACCACAAAGTCCATCTTTTTGAAGGCCTTTTTGATGTGGTTGGCGTCCGGGTCGGTCATGACCGGGTCTTCGCCCAGGACGTACATTGCCTTCAGGTTGCCTTCCACCGCTGCGTCCATCATATCCGGGATGGTAAGGCCGGGCTTATTGGAGAGCTTGACCCCCCAGGCTTTTTCAAACTTGGCCTGTGCCTCCGGATTCGCCACCTTCTGGTATCCGGGGTAATCGCCGGGCAGCGCGCCCATGTCGCAGGCGCCCTGCACGTTGTTCTGGCCGCGTTGCGGGTTGACGCCGCAGCCTTCCTTGCCCAGATGACCGGTGAGCATGGCGATGTTTGCGGTGCTCATGACGTTGTCCACGCCGCAGATATGCTCGGTGATACCCAGGGTATAGCAGAGCATCGCCTTGGCTGTCGTCGCATAGAGACGAGCTGCGTCATAGAGCAGTTTTTCAGGAACGCCCGTCATTTCGGAAACCCGAGCCGGCGTATACGTCTCAACGGTGGCTTTCAACGCTTCAAAGCCCTCGGTCCGCTCTTCGATGAACGTCTTGTCGTGCAGATCTTCCTTGATGATGATGTGCATCAGGCCGTTAAGGAGCGGGATATCGGTACCGGGTCTGTGCTGCAACCAGATGTCGGCCTTTTCAGCGAGTTCGATGCGGCGAGGGTCGGCCACGATCAGCTTGGTGCCGTTCAGGAGCGACGACATTATTTTGGCGCCCGCCATGGGATGTGCTTCAGTGGGGTTTGAACCGATGACGAAAAACAGGTCGGTATTAAGATAGTCGGCAAATGAGTTGGTCATTGCGCCGCTGCCAAAGCTTGTAGCCAGACCGGCTACAGTAGGAGCGTGTCAAGTTCGGGCGCAGTGGTCGACATTGTTGGTGCCGATCCCCGCGCGTATGAATTTTTGCATGACATAGTTGTCTTCGTTGGTGCAGCGGGCGGAGGAAAGCGCCGCGATGGAGTCGCTGCCGTACTTGCTCTTGATCATGCTGAATTTGCTCGCCACCAGGTCCAGCGCCTCGTCCCAGGAGGATTCGACAAACTCGCCGTTTTTCTTGATCAGGGGTGTGGTAATGCGTTGCGGGCTGTGGACATAATCAACCCCGAAGCGTCCCTTGACGCACAGGTCCCGCCCGTTTGTCGGGCTGGCTGCGTTCGAGGTAACACCGATTACTTTGCCACCGTGAACATTGAGGTCAAAGTTGCAGCCGACGCCGCAGAACGGGCAGGTGGTGCGAACCTTCTGAATTTCCCACTTTCTTGCCTTGCCGGTCATAGCCTTTTCGGTCAGGGCGCCGGTGGGGCACACCGCGACACAGGTGCCGCAGGAGACGCACACCGAGTCGGCAAGAGGCTTGTCCATAGCGGTCGAAACCTTGGTCCTGAAACCGCGGTAGGCAAAGTCTATCACGGCCCGCCCCTGCTTCTCCTCGCAGGCCCTCAAACACTTGCCGCACAGGATACATTTGTTCATGTTCCGGACAATGAAGAGATTGTCGTCTTCGATGTTGTATTTGTGTTTCTCTCCGCCGAATGCACCGGGCTTTACATTGTAGAAATAGGCGTAGTCCTGCAGTTTGCAGTCACCGGCCTGGTGGCAGGTAAGGCAGTCTTCCGGGTGGTTTTCCAGTATCAGTTCCAGGATGGTTTTCCTGGCTTCAATTACGGCCGGGGAAGCGGTTTCGACCACCATTCCCTCAACGGCCTCGGTTACGCATGAAGCAGGCATGTTGCGTGCGCCCTTGATATCCACCACGCAGAGGCGGCAGGCGCCAGGTTTGCTGAGTTCCGGGTCGTGGCAAAGGGTCGGGACGAATGATCCCGCCTTCCACGCGGCTTCCAGGACTGTTGTCCCTTTGGGGACGTTCACCTGCTTGCCGTCTACGGTCAGAGTGACAGTAGGCATAGATGTTTCCTCCTTTAGAATAGTCTTTGAGAATTGAAAATCTGCAACCGCATATTGCTTAATTATTACGCTTTGATAATGGCGTTGAATTTACACGTGGGCACGCAGGCGCCGCACTTGATGCAGGCTTTGCCGTCGATCACGTGGGCCTGCTTCTTCTCGCCCTTGATTGCGCCAACCGGACAGGCCTTGATACAGAGCCCGCAACCAATACACTTGTCCTTCACAACACAGAAGGTCAGAAGTTCAGGACATACGCCGGCAGGACAACGCTTGTCGACAATGTGAGCTTCGTACTCGTCACGGAAATAGCGCAGGGTGGTAAGTACCGGGTTCGGCGCAGTCTGTCCGAGGGCGCACAGCGCCGAGCTCTTGATGACCTTGGCCAAACGCTCCAGGGTCTCGATGTCTTCCGGAACACCAGCGCCGACACAGATGCGCTCGAGGATCTCCAGGAGACGCTTCGTGCCTTCGCGACAGGGGGTACACTTGCCGCAGGACTCCAGCTGGGTGAAGTTGAGAAAGAATTTCGCAACGTCCACCATGCAGGTTTCCTCGTCCATGAACACCAGGCCGCCGGAGCCCATCATTGCCCCTGCGCCGATCAGCGAGTCGTAGTCGATTGGCAGGTCGAGCTTTTCGTTGGGGAGACAGCCGCCCGAAGGACCGCCGCTCTGTACCGCCTTGAACTTCTTGCCGCCCAGGACGCCGCCGGCGATGTCGTTGAGGATCTCGCCCATCGTGATGCCCATGGGAACTTCGCACAGACCGGTGTTGTTGATCTTGCCGGTCAGACAGAAGACCTTGCTCCCCTTGCTCTTCTCGGTACCCATGGCGGCGTACCAATCTCCACCGTTTCTGACGATGAAGGGAATGTTGGCAAAGGTCTCAACATTGTTCAGGCAGGTCGGTTTCTGCCACAGGCCCTTGTGCGCCGGGAAAGGAGGACGTACCCGCGGCATGCCGCGCTTCCCTTCGATGGAGTTCAGTAGCGCGGTCTCTTCGCCGCAGACGAATGCGCCCGCGCCGGCCTTGATCCTCACCGTGAAGTTGAAGCCGCTGCCGAGGATGTTCTCGCCCATCAGGCCCATTTCTTCGGCCTTTTCGATCGCCAGGTTGAGACGCTTGATGGCCAGCGGATATTCGGCGCGGCAGTAGATGATCCCTTCGTCGGCGCCGATGGCGTAGCCGGCGACCATCATCCCTTCCAGGACCGCGTGCGGGTCGCCTTCCAGGACGCTGCGGTCCATGAATGCGCCGGGATCGCCCTCGTCGGCATTACAGACGATGTATTTCTTGCTCCCCGCGGCATCGTGCACGAACTGCCATTTGGTGCCGGTGGGGAAACCGCCGCCCCCACGTCCCCTGAGGCCGGATTTCTTCACTTCGTTGATGATGTCGAGACGCTCCATGGAAATGGCCTTCTCGATTGCCGCGTAGCCGCCGGTGGCAATGTAGTCTTCGATGCTCTCCGGGTTGGTGCGGCCCAGGCGTGAGGTAACGGAACGGATCTGTTTCGCGTAGTAGCCGGACTTGTCCATGACCGGAATCCCCTCGTAGGGAGTTGCGTCACCGGGGATCTGAATCTGGGCCATCTCCGTGACAGGCGTCTTGGCGACCAGGTGACCATCGATCAGCTTGGACACGCTTTCCGGAAACACGCCGCCGTAAATAACACTGGACTGGCCGGGCAGAGAAATTTCGACCACCGGCTCGGCAAAACACATACCGATACAGCTGGTGAAATCTATGTCAACATCAAGACCTTTATTGGCCACTTCGCTCTTGATGGTCTCCATAACCTTGTTACCGCCCGCGGCAATGCCGCAGGTGCCGAGCCCAACGACAACCCTGGCCCGATTCTGTTTCCCTTTATAGCTCTCCTCAATCCCGGAGCGCATTTGCTGTAAATTGCTCATTATTTGCCACCCTCCCTATTCATATTGTTCCAGGATTTTTTTCATATCACTTGGTACCAGCCGGCCATGGGTATCGTCGTTGATCATGATACACGGCGCCAGGCCGCAGGCACCGATACAGGCCACGGATTCCAGGGTGTAACGCAGGTCTTCCGTGGTTCCGCCATTCACCACACCCAGTTCGTCCTGGAGTGCAGTGAAGATCTTGGAGCCGCCCAACACGTGGCAGGCAGTTCCGAGACAGACCCGGATGATGTTGCGTCCCCGCGGCTTCAGGTGAAACTGGGCGTAGAACGTAACAACCCCGAATACCTCGCTGAACGGGATGCTCAGTTCCTGCGAAATCTTTTCCAGCACGTCCGACGGCAGGTAGCCGAAAATCTCCTGCGCCCCCTGCAGTACCGGGATCAGGCCACCTTCGTAATCGCGGTAGTGACCCAGTAGTTCCATTAACTCTACATCCTGTGGCGAATCGACATGTTCGCCGGTACACTTGCATACTGCCATGATTCCCTCCTCTTCTTTGATGTTAGTACTACGGTCGCCATCTTGAAATTGCGAATGGCGACCATTCCTGTCTTACTCGGAAACGAGGATAGTGATTCCGGCAAGGAGATCGAGTGACTGCGGGGTTGTGTGCTCCGGTATGCCGCATGCGTGGATATCCGGATCGGCATATCCAAGAGGTGAAATACCCTGTTTCCCGATAAAAAAATGTATGTGACAGAGCTTTTGCGCTATCTTTTCGCTGACAGCAGGCACAAAAAAACCCGCACCAATACCGAAAAAATCATCGGTATCAATACGGGTTTCGTTGAGTCCGCCTGCAGCAGAGGTCGAAATAAGCGCTTGATTGCGTGAAATTATTAATAAATACTACAAAAATTTAGTCTGCTGAACCCTCGCCCCTCAATAAAGACTTCTTCTTCAATTAATCATTTACCCTATAACTTCTTGGGCCAGCTTTGAATCTTTCATGAAAAAACAAGACGCTATATACCATACGATATAACCATTTGCAAGTAAGATATTGCCCGCAAATGTGGTAATGCAGTGATAGTTGGAATAATGACATGCGAGTAAATATCCCTTGAGCAATGAGCGGGAGTGCGAGCGTCAGGTGGAAAGGGGTTGGAGTGTTGAGATGAGTGATACCATTCCAAGCCGATCATTTACTCGGCGCCATCATAGAAGTGGACGGAAAACGGTTTGCGAGGTGCTCCCATGGTGGGGTGCGATGCAGTGGGATGACCCAGTATTACCGGCGCCACCAGTTCGTAGCCCTTCGGTATGCCGAATTCGACTTTCTGTTCTTTGGTCGCGAAGATGTTGTGGGCAAAACCTATCCAGCAGGCGCCCATGCCTGATTCTTCTGCAAGCAGATGCAGGTTGTAGGCAACCATGCTGCAGTCATACACATGCCAGTAGGATTCCGAATTCCCATAGATAATGACAAGCGCCGGCGCATTGTAAAAGATGTTGTATTCAGGGTCCCGTAGTGCTTTTTCATACTGCTGCAGGTGGGGTTTTTCCGCGAGCCTTGCGAGCCAGTCGCTTTTGGCGGCGTCCGAATAATTTTTCATCAGCGCCCTGTCCGTGATGACGACGAATCTCCATGGCTGGTTGTTGGAGCCGTTCGGAACCCACACCGCGGCATTGATCAGGTCTGTGAGCCTTTCCCGCGAAAGTGATTCGCCGGTATAACTCCGGCAGCTACGACGATTCATTATGAGGATAGTAAGTGTATTCATGCGTTTATAAGCCCTTCCGCATATCTCTTTCATGCCGTTTCCGGCTACCTGTGACGTCTGAAGCGTGATGAGGGAGCTTGACGAAAAGGAGAGATGATACCTGGATGCGTCCGCAGTCAGTTCCCGTATACATTGCTCAGGGTATAGGTCAGGCATTTAGTGCATTGCCATTTGTATTGGCCCAAATGGTCATAGCAGAACCACGAACCGCATTTCGAACATTTCTTGTTCAGGTAGTACTCGGTTTCTATCTCTTTATTGCATGTAGTGCAGTGTTCTCTCGACATGTTGGTGTCCCTTCTTGGTTCAAGTGGAAAAAATAATCCCGCACCACGACACTACCGCGATATGCGGAATCGATGCGGGATTCGTTGCGTGGGCCCGTGCAGGAGACGGTATATGCGCGTAAATCTAGATGGTTCTAGTAATGAAAGTAACGAGAATATCTTGAAATAGCGCGGACGGAACAAGTTGCCGCGGCAAGGATGCTGGTTGTGGTGAAGATGCCATGATGAGGAACCCTGCTTCCTCGATCTTCTCTATTTTAAGGTTTCGGTCTTTTCTATATAGCTGACCCCTCCTTCCTTAAAAGAAATGACGATTTTTCCCGAAAAATTTTCTGGAACAATGTTCAGTTCGTGCAAAGTGTCCGAGACCATCTTTTTCCAGACTGAATTCGGAACCTTCATATCTGTAACGACTTGCCTTCGCATGTAAATACCCGCTAAAGATGGTTTATTTTCCTACATGTAGACCGAAACTTTTCCCTTGAAGCGAATGGTCGCTATGACGGGAGAGTGAAAAGCAAGAACTGGAAAAGGTGTGAAACTCGAAAATATGCTGAAAGACGTTTCGGGATTTTGTGGGATATCCGTCCCGTTCGTTACCATGCTGTTTTTTGTTTCGTTATGTACATTACTAAATAACGAACTGCAATACAATAGATTTTTTCCTTAGCATATCCGGACTACTCGGTCCTGGCGGTAACTGCGCTGCTCTTCGGCATGATGCGTTTCCTGATAGCCGACAGTCGGATTGAACAGGATATATCGTCGCATCCGCAGTTCGGATAACTGGCTGGTTGTGGTCAGCATGAATATCGACGGACTGGGTGACGGCAAACTTGAGGGAGTTAAATGTGCCGTGAATTAAAGCTTTTAAGGCAATGGGGGAGGGCTTTGGGTGAAGCTGTGTGTCTTCTTCGGCAGCACGATCATCGGGTTGGTGGTGATCACCGGTCTGGACCGAAACTGTCACTTTAGACGATTACGTGAACCGCTGAAACCGGCAAGTCCGGTTGGTCTCCATATCAATCGGTCCCCAGGATAACGCTTGCCGCATTAAACATGGCGAAAACCCGGTCACCTTCTTTAAGTGCAAGACTTTCAGCGCAGGCATTGGGGATAATAGCACTTATCATATTTCCGCCGGACAACTCAACAATCACATCAGTGGTAACAATATTTCTAACGAGATTGGTTATATTTCCCGGCAACCTATTGCTGATACTGACTTTTATGTCTCCGTCGCCGGAGCCGATAATGACAGAATTTGCCTTGATAATGGCATAAGCGTAACTTCCTTCGTGCATAGTAAGATTCTCAACACTCTCATTGGTAATTATCGCGATAATTCTGCCGCCACCCTGCACTGCCATGGTCACTTCTGATTTGGTCTCTCCCTTTACAATTTTTACAACTTTGCCTATAAAAGAATTTCTGGTACTAACTTTCGTGGAAACTTTTTCAAAAAATCTATAAAGATTATTCACATCAACATCAAGCATCTTATCTTCAAGGTTTGTAAGAAACTTATCGTGCTCTCTTTGTATGAGCCGGTATTTTCTTACGAGTTCTTTGCCCTCAGCCGTAAGAATGGTCCCTCCTCCTGATTTCCCTCCGGCCGTGCGAATAAAAAGTGGTTTCTCGGAAAGTTTGTTCATGGCATTGATTGAATCCCATGCTGTTTTGTAACTTACGCCGACGAGTTTGGCTGCCTTGTTTATGGATCCGCATTCATCGATGTTTTCCAGGAGGGCTATTCTGTCGTTCCCCAGAAAGTCCATATCGGTTTTTTTGAATGACAGTGTTCCGGACACCTCAATCTGCTTTTTTGATGTTTTCATAAAAAGTTGGAGTACTCCTTTCTCAAGCTCAGATACTTTAATCTGGAAATAATTAGTGTGTGTAATTTCATGCCTGCTTCACTGGCCGGTTTTGCCCAGAATACTACTGTTATTTATACAGTACCAGACTTTCTTCCGTAATGGTACTGATGGCTGATTTGCCTGGCCAAGTCCTATCTTCATCGCCACATCCTCACCATTGGTTGGGGGTGATGTCCAGGTGTCGCGACTAACCCCACAGTGGCAAGCAAGCAGCGGCGTAAAAAGAAATATTAGTATTTGACGCCCCAGATGCAGTTGGTATATATTTCTTGGCAATTGTTATGATTAATGCTCGGCAAATTACTTCATTAATTGTAAACAATAACAATCCTATTTGCCGGGTATGCGCCCATTTCGTCCTCTGCACAGCAGACGCACCGAAACCCGCACCGATTACGACAACAGTCGCTAGTGGTGCGGGTTTTTTTGTTTCCGGCAGCATTTCCGCAAGAATCGATCAGGAATAATCAGAGCATCAATCAAGGAGAAGAAGATGCGAAAAATATATCTGGATAATAACGCCACGACGCCGGTCCATGCTGAGGTGCTTCATGCCATGCTCCCGTTCTTCCGTGAGGACTTCGGCAACCCGTCCTCCGCCCATTGGGCCGGGAGCAATGTAAAAAAAGCCGTGAACAGGGCCAGGGAGCAGGTTGCAGCTCTCGTCAACTGTTCCCCGTCGGAGGTTCTCTTTACATCAGGTGGAAGTGAATCCGTAAACATGGCAATAAAGGGAATCGTGGCTTCACGGCGGAAAGACGGTTTCCACCTTATCAGCACCATGGTTGAACATCCGGCCGTCTTCAACAGCTGCAGGTCTCTGGAACGTGATGGGTTTAAGACAACCTTCCTCGGCGTGGATCGCGAAGGAATGATCAATCCGGACGATCTTGAAACCGCCATCACTGACAATACGGTCCTGATCTCCGCCATGTACGCCAACAATGAAACCGGCGTCATCTTTCCCATTCGGGAACTCGGCACGATTGCCGCAAAAAAAGGAATCTGTTTTATCTGTGATACTGTGCAGGCGATTGGCAAGCTCCCGATAAAATTCAGGGACCTTCCAGTGGATGCTTTAACTATATCGGGGCACAAACTCCATGCCCCCAAGGGAATCGGCGCACTGATCGTCAGGAGTAGCCTCCGCGTCCAGCCACTTATCCACGGTGGACCCCAGGAACGCAACCGGCGCGCCGGAACTGAGAATGTACCAGGGATAGTAGGGCTTGGAATGGCGTGTGAAATGGCGCAAATTGATCTGGAGTATGAAGCGGCTCGAATACGGTCTCTTCGTGATTCCCTTGAGAAGGGTATCCTGGCGACGATTCCGGACGTGAAGGTAAATGGTCATCCCGAAAAGAGGCTCCCGAATACACTCAACATTTCTTTCAAGGGGGTTTTTGTGGAGGACCTTCTGGCGGAACTCGACCGGAATGGGGTGGCTGTTTCCGCAGGTTCGGCATGCTCGGCGGAGAGTCGTGACGTGTCGCGGGTTTTGACTGCAATGGGCCTGGATGCCACAACGGCTCGCAGCACCATCCGGTTTTCCCTCGGCAGGGAAAACACACGGGAAGATATTGACTTCGTGCTCACTCTCCTCCCGCCGCTGATCGAAAGACTCAGGAAAGAACGGAGCGTCCATTCTGTGTAGGTATAACATGCGTGGTTATGTAGTTGTACTATGAGTTCAGAATGAGATTTGACGTTTATATGGGACGTAAACTTACCCTGTAATGAGACAGGGTAAAAGTAGAGCTTTCTGATAAAAAGGAGACAGTTGGTTCAAATGCATATCCGCTCTTCCCAGTGCCCAGAACCATCCCCGCTGGGGAACTAAAATTAAGATGGCCGATTTCGTAATGAAATCGGCCATTTATTTTTTTATCTACACAACTTTCTGGAGTTGTCTTACAATTATATTCTGTTATATCGGAATGTTAGAAGTTTTGTAGCGTATCAGATGGTCCGTGGCGTTGTCTGCAAAAACTTCATCGCTTTACATCCCTTCATTCGCGTAACTGTTAGTGCAGCTAATCAATGCTTTCATGGACATGGAGCCACTCTCAACATTGTCAGCTGGCTTTAGCTGCCTTAGTTGGTACTAGGTGAACCTCAAGCTTGCAGCCGACCGCCTGGGCATATTTTTTCAATGTTGCAATTGTCGGTGAGTGCCTCTGATCCGACAGGGCCGTTTCCAGTCGCGTCACTGCTGGCGGCTTCGTCCCCATCTTTTCCGCCACCTCTGCCTGGGTCAGGCCAGCCTTCTGCCGGGCGAGCAAGAGTTCTCGCAACAGGGTGAATTCCATTTCCAGTTCATCATAGGTCGCCTTGAATTCCGGCTCCCGTTTCCATTCATCCACCATCTGGCGGTGCGTTTTCATGGGTGCTTTTCTGGTCATTTTTCTGATACCTCCTTCTGTCGGCGACGGGCAATATCAAGCTCCCGCTTTGGCGTTTCCTGCCTCTTCTTGATGAACGAGTGGAGCATGATGATCTTCTTGCCCACCTTTATGCAATAGAACACCCGTGCAATTCCCTCTCGTCCCCTCGGCTGGAGCTCGAACAACCCTTCTCCCATTGCCCGTGAATGGGGCATACGGAGACCGAGGCCAAACTTCTTCAAGCAGTTCGGTCAGCCGGGTATAGGATGCTCGAATGTCGGCCGGCAAGGCATCGATTTCGAGCCGTACCTCTTCACTGTAGTAATCGATGGTCCAAGGCATAATTGCCTCATAACATATTTGTTATGTTTATTCAAGATGCAAGAACGGAAGAATTCATCCTCACCATCAGATATTCCGTTCGAGGATGGTTTCTCTTGACCGGATTCAGCAGAAAACCAAATTGATAGGAGAAAAAGTTTTGCTGAGCGTCCCGCCCGGGGACCAAAAAATCAGGGGTTAGTTCACAAGCTAGCCCCCTTTTTTCCAGGTCGTGTAGCGAGCAAAGTTCTCCTTATGTTAACGCCGGTATAACCATCCCTTTACCTCCCTGCGGAATTAAAAACAGACTCCCACACCACGGCCACATACGGAACCTGTCAATAACTTTAAGACACTTACCATGCGAATTTAGTGTAGCGAATTTTAGCTCTCCGCCGGCTTAGGGGGGGATCCACCCAGCTTCCGGCAATGGTTTATATAAGGGCATTTTCTTTAGCTTGACCGCTCTAAATTGACCCGGAAGTTGCCCTTCCTCTTCTCATGTAATTTATTCACCTCTGTCCAGGTTTCGGCACAGGTGGTCGAGAAACCGTACGGTAATCAACCGGTGGACAATGGCCTGGGTAGAGCGGTATAACCGGCTCCGGAGCCGGGACGGTCCCGGGCCGCCCAGCAGAAGTGGGCAATAGTCGGCAACCTGGACGCCCAGTTCCACCCCGTCCGGTAGGGGGGAAACGGTAAAGGTGAGCATGCCCCGGCCGCATTCTCTTTCCTGTACCAGCAATCCGCCCTGGATGCGGAGTGCTACGGAACGGCTTGCGCCGTCCCGGGAACTTTCCGGGGGAGCGAACAGCAGGAGCGGACGGTGCAGCCCCGCCAGCCTGAATGCTATCCCGCCTGCGGCCGTGACCGGACGAACGAGAGAGAGGGTGCAGCGGCGCAGAAAAACGAAATACCTCTCCAGCATCTGCTCCGGCGTTGGAAGTGCAACGCCTGCAGGGAGTTGAACCCATTGCCGGGAAACGACCGAGGAATCCCCCAGAATGATATCTTTGCTTGCAATCCGTTTGTTCCGCGTTATCTTTTCCCCCATAGGATCCTCCGTTCCTGGAATAGCAGACTGGCGGGCCGGTGCCATCCGCCATCCGCAATTCTCTCACTTCCGCGGAGGACGTGCCAGCCAATTCCGAAAATATGGTGTACACTTGTTACCAAACATCTCGTGAGGGGGAAAACCATGGAGCCGAGCAGAGGGACGGTCCTGGTAACCGGTGCAACCGGATTCATTGGGAGGAGACTGGTATCCGCACTCGCGGATGAGGGCTTCCGGGTTCGCGCCATGGTGCGTCGTCCGGAAACCACCGTACCCGAAGGCGTGGAGGCGGTGGTCGCGGACCTTCTGGAGCCGCTGTCGCTGGACGCGGCCCTTGCCGGAGTGGATACCGCCTTCTACCTGGTGCACTCCCTGGCGGCCGGCCGGGCCGGTTTCGAGCAGCGTGACCGGCAGGCAGCTGAAAACTTCGTGACCGCTGCAGACAAGTCGGGCGTGCGCAGGGTCATTTACCTGGGCGGCCTCGGTGAAACCGGCAGCGGCCTCTCCGAACACCTGGCCAGCAGGCTGGAGGTGGCGGAGATCCTGCGGAGCGGGCGATTGTCCACCACGGTCCTGCGTGCGGCCATCATCATCGGCGCAGGCGGGGCATCCTACGAGATCATCAAGGCACTGGTGGAAAGGCTACCGGTGATGATCACACCTCGGTGGGTCTCCACCCGGTGCCAGCCCATAGCCGTCGATGACGTAATTCGCTACCTGGCGGGATGTCTGCGGGAGGAGCGAACCGCCGGCGGGGTCTTCGATATCGGCGGTCCGGAGATCCTCAGCTACCGGGACATGATGGAGCGCTTCGCCCGGCTGCGGGGAAAACGGCTGCTAATCGTGCCGGTACCCCTGTTGACCCCAAAGCTCTCCTCCTACTGGGTAGGGCTGGTGACGCCGGTCAAGCCCTCCATCTCCATGCCGCTGATCGAGGGTCTGCGCAACGAGGTGGTCTGCCGCGATACCCGCCTGCGGGACCTGCTCCCCTTCCCACTGACACCCTTCGACGAGGCGCTCCGGCGTGCCCTGGACGAGGAGCGGCCGGGAGGCGCCTCCTCCTAACCGATTTCACCCTCCCGTGCCGCCTCCCTCTATCTCTACCAGGACCTCGTTCCGGCGCATAAACGGAGGCGTCCACGGCGGGTCGTACAGGGCGACGCCCGGCACTGACAGGGGCGTCAACTCGTCCCGCTTCAGGGCTTGGAGCAGGATCTTCGTCTTCTCCTCGATGATCGTCATCCTCGACCCTCCAGTAGTGTTCACTTCGTCCGCTCAGATCCGGCAAACCGGCTGCGGATCTCCTCGATCCGGGCGCGGTTCTTGCCCAGATCCGAATACCCGAGGCGGGAGGCGGAGCGGACGTGGATGCACCCTCCGTCGGTATCCAGGAGGAATTCGCCGTCATCCACAAAGCCGAGCAGGGTACGGAACTCGACCCGCAGGTAGCGGTCAGTCTCCTTAACAATCTTCGTATCTGGCCGAAGGGGCAGTATATGCTTCAACCGTGTGAAAGCTGCGTCCGGGTCGCCGCTGAAACAGAGCGGCACGATTCGGTGCCGTTCATCGTTGGCACGACTGGACACGCAGTTGGGAGACGACGGGCAGGGTGCCAGGGTCCCATCACGCACCCCCAGGTTTTGTGGACGCTCCCCGGCACAGGCCGCCAGGAGGCTCGCCAGAATTCCCATTGCCAACACCTCTCGAATGATTCGCGTCATCATTTTTCCTGACCATGCTCGGCTCCGCAGCTCCGGCCAACTGCCGGCACCGGACAGCGCAGGCAAGCACATCCACAATTGTCCGACGACAAAATTCCGTTCCGGTTGAGGTACGTAAAAACAGTATACCAGAAGCAATTACCCCCGTATCGAAACTTTCCGGAAGGGCTGGCGTATTGCATACAATACCCTCCCTGCTAGAATATCGCCATGACTAACAATAAAGAGAAGGTTATGACCAACGGTTATCGTTATGCCTGTTTATCCATCAAGCTGCTTCTCGCTGCCCTGACAATCATGGTGCCATTATAGCGTCTTGACATTGGATGGTTGCCCTCTACACTTCATAAGCAAGAAGCGTCGGCAATGAAAGGGAGGATACCATGAAAATAGCGGTGAAATGCTTTTCAACGCTGGCCAAGACGGATGTGTGTGATTACAAAGGGGCAAAAGAACATGATGTTCCAGCCGGAACAACGGTCAATGATATCATCGGCAAACTTGCGCTTCCCGCTAATGAAATCAATATCGTTTTTGTGAACAACAAGGAAGTCGGAGTTGATACGGTTCTCCGGGAGGGCGACCAGGTCGCCTTCTCTCCGGTCACCGGGGGGATGTAACACGGGACACTGTTTCACTGATGAACAGACATATTTTTCCCTGCTTGTAATGGATTGCAAACGGCACAACACAATACGACGCTTCTTGAACGTAACAACTGCATTGAAATGACACGTGAGAAAAAGGTTTTTCCCTGTTTCTCCTATTCTGATTGCTTTGCACCCCTGATGATTTGGGCACCCCCGTGAACGTTGCGTTTCCGGGGGTGCCTTTCATACGTAAAATATCTCCCAACATCGTCGGGACGAGGTGCCACGTTTTTTCTCCCGGCTTTTCACCCAAGGAGAAACCATGCCGTTTTTGAGCTGGATGAGTCGATTTTTTACGCTGTCGGCCCTGTTTCTCATCTCCGGCTGCATGGCAAGTCTTCCCGAAATCCCGAATCCTCCCGCCGGGACTTACCGCGTACGCACCGAAACGACCTATAATGCTGTTCGCCGCAAATTCCTCCTGCATATCCCGCCCAATTACCGTCCGGACACGCCATTGCCACTGGTTATCGTCATCCACGGAGCTTTCAGCACCGGGAAGCAAACCGAAACCGAAACAGGTTTCAGTACCTTGGCTGATGAGGAGCGCTTTCTTGTTGCCTATCCGGAAGGAATCGGTCTGTTCGGCCTGTTCCAACACTGGAACGCCGGCCACTGTTGCGGCAAAGCCGCCGATGACCAGGTCGATGATGTCGGCTTTGTCGCTGAGGTGATCGGCGTTGTCCGCAGAAAGCTGGCCGTGGATCCTGCCCGTATATACCTGGCCGGCATGTCAAACGGCGGGATGCTGACCTATCGCTTTGCCGCCGAACGAGCCGGCGACCTGGCTGCCGCGGCCGTTGTCAGCGGAGCCATCGGCAGCACTGTCGACGGCGAAGAGCCCAGGTGCTGGCTGCCAAAACCGGCGCACGTCGTGCCGTTGATCGTCTTTCACGGCAGTGAGGACGACACTATTCCCGCGAATGACACGAACAGCCCCCGAACAAACGGCAAACGGTCGTTTTTGCCGGCCGCCTACGCCGCCGACTTCTGGAGCACCGCAAACGGTTGCGAGCCGGAACCCGTAAAGGAGAGCTGCGATAATGGCGCGATGCAGCGCCTGGTATGGAAAGGGTGCCGGGAAGGCAGCTCAGTGGAATTTTACCTGTTACCAGGGTGGGGGCACCAGTGGCCCGCCCCCTGGTTCACCAGCAGGCTGAATCCGGACCATCCACTGAAGGGATTCGAAGCCACGAGGCAGATATGGGAGTTTTTCTCGCGCTTTCGCCGGAGTTCTCCCTGAGACGCCGTCAAAAAATCCGCTCTGTCAACAACCCCCTCATTTGCCGAGCTTCGACAAGCGGCTATACTGGAATACATGGATTAGAAACCTGAATGGTCCGGCAGAGGCTTTTTCTCCAAAGACACCTGTGGAGGCGCAATGAAAACCGCGAGTGCAGACTTTCGGCACAGAGGATCAGGAGCATTCTGGAACAGGAGCAGCTAAATCTATGAACAACACCGCTGAAAGCAATGATATTCTCAAGGGACTCTGCACCGGACAACCGCTGGCCGTACTGGCCACTGACGCCGGAAACGGTCCCTATGCCAGCCTGGTGGCGGTGGCCGTCACCCCAGACCTGCGCCAGCTGTTTTTCACCACACTCCGAGCCACCCGTAAATGGGCCAATCTGGCCGGAAACCATCACGTCTCCCTTCTGATTGACAACCGCAGTAACCAGGTGACCGATTTCAGCCGGGCGGCAGCCGCCACCATCCTCGGCATTGCCGAGGAATTGAGTGGGACTGAGTTGGAGACCGGGCTGGCGGTATTCCTTGGTAGCCACCCACACCTGGCCGAGTTCACGGCGTCGCCGAGTTGCGCTCTGTTCCGGGTGCAGATATCGAGCATCTACCTGGTGACACGTTTTCAGAACGTCATCGAATTCCACTTTTCACCATGAACCATCCGTCCACACTCGTCATCGATCTGGTGGAACTGACCGCCGCCGATCTGCACCGCGCCGGCGGCAAGGCGGTCGCCCTTGGTCGGCTGGCCAGCTCAGGCACGCCCATACCGCCAGGTCTCTGCGTTACGACAACGGCCTATGACCGCTATCTGGATGATACCGGGCTGCGGCAACGTCTGCCGCTTTTGCTGGAGCGTAAACCCTTCAGCGAGATGCGCTGGGAAGAATTGTGGGACTTGGGACTGAGGGTGCGCAGCCTGTTTCTGAACACAACGCTTCCTTCCGGTCTCGCTGCGGATCTGATTGGGCTCCTTGCTCCCCGTTGTGCCGACCGCCCCGTAACGGTCCGCTCGACAGCACCGGTTGAGGATTCGGCCACTGCCTCCTTCGCCAACCGGCTGACCTGCGAGCGTTTCAGTCTGGCGAAATTCTCGTCTGCGATGCGGTCGATCCGAATATGACGTTTGTCGCACCGCTTGCCGGCGGTATTGTCGAACGGCGCGGCGGCATGCTGATCCATGGCGCGATCATTGCCCGTGAATATGGACTCCCCTGTGTCACCGGAGTACCAGGTGCCACCGAGCTGATCGACACGGGCAACCTGATAACCGTGGATGGCTATCTGGGCATCGTCACCGTGGCAGACGGTGGAACAGTAAGACGACCATTTACATGAAATCCACTTTAAGACCGTCAAATACGAAAGCCTGCACCACGTTGAATACATTTTATCAGGCAGTGCGACTATGACTATTCATCCGCTTCGCATCAATTGCCGTAACCAGATTTCCGAAACTGCTGGAGCGGTGGTCTACTGGATGAGCCGCGACCAGCGCGTAGTTGACAACTGGGCGTTGCTCCATGCTCAGAGCCTGGCGTTGGAACGGCAGGCGCCCCTGGCGGTTGTGTTTACCCTTGCAGATTCATTTCTTGGTGCGACCCTGCGTCAATTCGGATTTATGCTGCGCGGCAACCCGCCCGATGAAATTTGTCGCTTCATACAGCAGTATAACATCGGCGTGCTGGTAACAGATTTTGATCCGCTCTGCATCAAGCGCAGTTGGCATGATCAGGTGGCACGAAGCGTCTCCGTCCCGAGCATCGAAGTTGATGCCCACAATATCGTACCGTGCCGCATCGCCTCATCCAAGCAGGAGTTTGGCGCCTACACCATCCGGCCTAAAATTCATCGACTGCTTCCCGATTTTCTTGATGACTTCCCACCCGTCTCAAAACATCCATTTCCCTGGCCATCGCCGGTCAACCCCTTCGATGTTGACACAACCTTGTCCAGCATAACGGTTGACCGATCTGTGGCAGAGATCGGCTGGCTAACACCCGGGGAACAGGGAGGCAGAGCACGGCTTGAAGACTTCATCAAAAACGGTCTTGCTTCTTACGAAACAGAGCGAAACGACCCCTGCCGTCACGGGCAGTCCGGATTATCTCCCTGGCTGCACTTTGGGCAGCTTTCAGCGCAACGGGTTGCACTGGAAGTTTTACGTCAAATGAGTACGTCACCATCTTCTGAAGCATTTCTGGACGAGTTGATCATACGGCGGGAACTGGCCGACAATTTCTGTCTCTATAACAGCAGCTATGACCGTGTGGATGGATTCCCTGAATGGTCGCAACGTACGATTGCGGACCATCGTCACGACCCGCGGGAGTACCTCTATACGCCGGAACAGCTGGAAACGGCCCAGACTCATGACCCGCTCTGGAATGCCGCCCAACTGACGATGGTCAACACCGGAACGATGCATGGCTACCTGCGGATGTACTGGGCCAAAAAGATTCTGGAGTGGTCACCTTCCCCTGAAGATGCCCTGTCAACAGCCATCATGCTTAACGACCGCTATCAGCTGGACGGTCGTGACCCCAACGGTTATGCAGGAATCGCCTGGAGTGTCGGTGGGGTGCATGACCGGGCCTGGGGAGAACGTCCGGTTTTTGGAAAAATTCGCTACATGAATTACAAAGGATGCCTGCGAAAGTTTGATGTAGCAGACTATATCAGAAGGCATTGCTATTGAACCGGGGGAGAGCATGATGCTGATTTTCCAAATTTCCACAGCCTCCGCAACGTTTTTATGACCGGCAGGTTCATCGCCGCACAAATCCGCCTCCGCAACGATATTAAACGTACTAAACTCAAAAGGAGCTACAACCATGAATCTTTCCGAACTGTTTACCCATCCCGGACTGGGGGTTATGTCCACATCCTCATCGGATGGCAAAGTCAACAGCGCGGTCTATGCCCGGCCGCATGTTATTGATGAAACCACCCTGGTCTGGGGCATGACCGACAAGCGCACCCATCAGAACCTGACCCGAAACCGTCACGCGGCCTTCCTTTTCAAAACCAGCGGCCCCGGTTTCAGTGGCGTTCGTCTGGCCCTGGAACTGATCCGGACCGAAGAGGAGGGTGATCTGCTGGCGACCATCAAGGCAAACACCGATGAAATTGTCGGACCGGGAGCCGGAGCAGCCGTCACCCATGCGGCCTGGTTCAAGGTCGTTGAGGTACGACCGTTGATCTGAAATTGCTGTATACTTCGATTAAATGGGGTTTTAGTACAATGGGAACCCCCCCGGCTTTGCCGGGGGTACGTGACTCGGCGAGACCACTATTCAAGAGAGCGCGACTTTCCAGTTTGTCCAAGAGGAGGCGTATGCTTCCCTTGCAGACAGTCTTAAAGTAGAGATTCCGACGAAAAAGGCCAGAAGACAGAAATTGCGACACAGTATTTAGTAAGTATCTCCCGGCAAAGCCGGGGGATACTTACTAAACCAACCGGGATAGCCCAAGGAGGCAGCACATGAGTGGTAATTTCCCCGAACCCCTTTTCATCAAGACCAATGGCGTCCGCATGGCCGTCTACGAACAAGGCAGCGGCTTCCCGGTGGTGTTTTGTCACGGTTTTCCGGAGTTAGCCTTTTCGTGGCGATTCCAGCTTCCTGCTCTGGCGGCCGCGGGATTCCGAGCCATCGCACCTGATCAGCGCGGTTACGGTGGAACCGATAAACCCGAAGCAGTGGAAGATTACGACATCAGGCACCTGACGGATGACCTGATAGGTTTGCTAGACGCATTAGGTCTGGAAAAGGCAGTATTCTGTGGACATGATTGGGGTGGCCATGTTGTCTGGGAAATGCCGATTCTCCATCCTGACAGGGTCGCGGGGCTAATCGCGATAAATACTCCACACCGCTATTTTCGTCGAATGGGTGCCGACCCAGTTACGTGGTTGCTCGAACACTTCAGTGCAAGAAATTACCGACTGGCTTTCCTTCAGGAAGGCATTGAGAACGGTCTGACACCGGAACTGCTACCCGGCTTTTTCGACGGACTTTTCCGGGCACGCCCCATTTCAATGGCCGAATACCTTGCTGCACCACCGAAGGTCCGCAACCTTGAATTCGAATTCATCATGGAAACTGCCCTCAATCCAGAGCCGGCGGGCAGGCCTTTCATGACACCGGAGGAGCTGAAGTTCTATGTTGATGCCTTTACTCGGGGAGGTCTGACCGGTCCCATCAACTGGTACCGCAACCTCGTCCAAAATAACCGAATCCTTGCCGGAACCAGCGACCGGATCACGGTGCCGTGTCTCATGATCTCGGCTGAAGACGATATCTTCCTGCCCCCCACCTTGGTCGACGGTATGGAGGAATTCGTGCCTGACTTGGAAAAGCATCTGATAAGAGGATGTGGTCACTGGACCCAGGCTGAGAAACCTGAAGAGGTAAACCTCCTGATTAGCAACTGGTTGATTAGGCGGTTTCGTTAAGGATGCAAACGACACGAAGATCTCAGGAACTGCCCGGTAAAGATAATCAAAATCCAGTTCGTATCCATCTGGGGCAAAGGAAATATCCTTACGGGATAAGGCCTTTATTCATTCGAATTGGTTTTGGCCTATGCTGAAAGAGAGCAAAAAGTTCTAATTTCGTCCACTATGGGGAGCCAAAATTAAGATGGCCGATTTCGCAATGAAATCGGCCATTTGTGTTTTTTGCATTCGCAACGATCCGCATGTTGTCTAAATTGTGTAACGAATTTAAGGCATCCCAAGTTCGAGTCCGCGCTGGCTTTTTGCGGCGGAAGCGCCCCTAGTTCAAGCTGTCTACTTCACAGGGAAGTTTACGCATCCTTCGGCCCACTTTCCCGAAAGAAGATCGGAATTCCCTGTACATCAACGAATTTGTAAGTGATTATGGATAGCTCCTTTCATGTACGATAATAATTTTTACGCCATCAACTGCTGAATTCTCCGGTATAAATGATCAATCTCCGCAGATCCGTAAGGACCGCCAGTCCCTCTGCCACCTTTTCCGGATCGAACCCATCGATTGCCGCGAATTTATGGGAAAGATGATTGCCATCCCCGTAAAGATCCTCGATTAAAACCTTTATTCCTTGGCAGAAATCCTTCATTCCAACATGAGCCTCGGAACTGTCGGTTTTTTTGTTATCGTGAGCCTCCAGGATTCTTTTTCCCATCTCGACGGATTCATCTATCCGTCCAAGCAGTTCATTCGTGCTCATTTTTTACCTCCAATACTTTGATTGAGTCTTCAGCAAAACCATGGATTATCCGGCGAATACTCGGTGAAACGCCACCGGAGATCAATGGCGTTTTTGGTCTCAACAATCCTTTTGGCTCTGAATTCGATTAACCGCTCCGCGCCGGGGAAGTGGACTGCACGCTCTCTGTCCCACACGATATTCGCAGCCCCTGACAACTGGAGAGTGGTGCCCGTTTCAAAGTCCAGGAACAGTAAGCCGCAATGGGGGTTTTCGGCGATGTTCCCCAATGTGTTGAACATGGAGTTTCCGTTGTAGTCGGGCCAAATAAGAGTCTCTCCATCCTGAACCTGCACGAATCCGGGAAAACCGCCGCGGTGCGAGACATCGGCGCCTCCCTCGGGATGACAGCTCGCGATGAAGAAGGTGTCCGCCCGCCGGATCAGGTCCCGGAGTTCCCCGTTGAGGGTTGAAACCTCACATGTCTGTCGCGGGGAGCAGGGGACATTATCCCCCGATTCACATAGCCGTGACTGGATGTATCTGGGACAATTGGAATACACTTGGCGGGTCTGTACCGAGAAGCCGCCTTCTCCAACGACCATGCGGCCGTTCAGCCGTAATCTGCGACGAGTAGCAAAGTCAATCAGCAGAAGGCCGACTTCAATGCCGTTACTGAAATTTCTGCTTAAAGGGTCTTGCACCTCCGGCATAACATCGATTCTAAGGGTCCGTTCGTCCACGACCCGCATGAATCCTGGCTTGCCGGACAGGATGGACCCCCAGACCATGCCCTGACTGTCGGTTGCCCCGATAACGGCAAAAGGCTGACTTTGAATGAAATCGACATAGAGATGGGCGATAACCGGAAGCACCTGGCGGCCCATGTTTGATGCGGCTTCAACGGCTCCGGCCTCGATCTGCACTTTTATCTCACCCGAATGATAGATGCCGTCCATGAATAATCTCCCCCTTCCTTTGTGTATCCAACGATTTGATCCCATGTAAAAATGATACTGCACAGAAGCGATTATTTCTAATGATTTGTTTTGATGACAAAGATCACAAATAGTGATATCTATAATTCCATGGATTTCAACGAATTGAGAATTTTCAAGGCGGTTGCCGAGGAAGGGAGCGTGACGAGGGCGGCGGAACGGCTCAATTGCGTGCAGTCTAATGTTACCGCACGCATCCGCCAGTTGGAGATGAGCCTGAATGCAACTCTCTTCCACCGCAAAAGCCGGGGAGTTACCTTGACTACGGCGGGGAGGGTTCTGCTGGATTATGCCGAACGCATCCTGGCCCTGGTCTGCGAGGCTGAAAGAATCGTGCAGGAGCGGGAGCCTCTCGGTGGGAGATTGGTCATCGGCGCGCTGGAAACGACCGCGGCGGTCAGGCTTCCGCCTGTTCTCGCCGAATATCACCGGAGATTTCCATCGGTTGATCTACAGCTTGTGACGGGTACCGCCCTGGATCTGATCCAGAGAATCCTTGATTTCGAACTTGATGCTACCTTTGTGGATGGATCGGTTGATCATCCGGAATTGGTTGTGGAAGAGTGCTTTGTGGAAGAGAACGTCCTGCTTTGCGCGGCGGGAGAAGATCCCCTGCTGAGGGAGAGGCCCATTAATATTCTGGCCTTTCCCATAGGGTGTTATTATCGCAAGCAGCTGGAAACATGGCTCCATAAATCAGGGTTTATACCTTACAAAATAATGGAATTCAGCACCATTGAAACAATCATCGGCTGCGTCGCAGCCGGGATGGGAATCACTTTTCTGCCAAGATCTGTTCTTAGCGGAAATCTGGCGTCGGACAAGGTCGCGATCCATTCCCTTCCCGCCGAAGTGTCCCACGTGACCACCCGCTTGCTGCGACGGAAGAATTCCGCGGAGCCGAAAACACTCAGCGCTTTCCGCGATGTTGTCAAACAGTTTGTCTAGCTGCTTGACAATTACCAGCTAAAGTCATCCCTCCTTGTTACATCCGGCAGGTTTTCGTACAACCTCTTCTACTTCAATGCCAGTTGACGACAAAGCTATATTCAAAAAGAATACAGCCTTTTTTTTACTCATAAATTGGCTCATGTCAAATTACGAAAGACTGCAAAAAGTTCGAAGTTCGTCCACGACGGGGAGCTAAACTCCAAACGTGGGACTTTTCCTTGAGAAATACCCGACCTTTTTAATTGAAAAGACATATACCTTTCCTATTCCATCTCTTCAGTACCATTTTTTTCTATTTTGTTCAGTCACCTCCTTGCCCCATGTTTGCCAAAATATCTACTTTAGAAATGTCTATCATTTAGGGAAGCTTACGTCGGCAGTTTCCTGAAATCTCAGCGGATTACAAACCACAGAAAACTGCAGGTAATCATCCTACCAGAGAACACGGCCAAAAAAACTTGTTGTAACAAATAATGTTGTAACGTATATTTTGCACATGAAACGAAATGACCGAAAACCAAAAAACCTCGCGGCAGAGATCGGACGGGACCATCCTTTTGATTCCCTCGAACAGGAGTTATTCCTCAATCTCATACGTACCACCGAATGGTTGCAGGCCGAATTTGCGCAGGTCTTCAAGGCATATGGAATCACACAGCCCCAGTTCAACGTGCTGAAGATACTGCAGGTTGAGGATGAAGACGGTATACCCATCCAGAAGATAGGGACTCGGATGACAACCAAGTCGTCAGACGTCACCCGACTGGTGGACCGCTTGGAAAAATCAGGACTGGTGCAGCGTTTCCGAACTGAAGAGGACCGTCGCGTCATCTATGTGCGCCTCACGGAAGCAGGGTTGGCAATGATCGACGAACTGGCACAACCACTTGCGGAAGCACACAAATACACAAAGGGGCAACTCGATCGATCCAGTCTGGAGTTATTGAACAAACTGCTGTTCGAATTGCGGCATTCGCCGGTTGAAAACTGATAAGCCGGCCAGCTGGGCTGGTAAAAAACAAAAAAGGAAAAGGAGAAACAAACATGCCTATTATTTCATGGGAAGGTGGAAAATTGACCAAGGAGCAGAAGAAAGAGCTGATCCAGAGGCTCACGGAGGTTGCAGTCGAGGTGACCAAGGTTCCGGTGAAGTTTTACTCAGTAGTTATCCGGGAGCAGCAGGATGAAAACCTGGGTTTCGCAGGGGAAACCGTTGAGGAAATCAAGGCAAAAATGGTCAAAGGATAGCTGTTTTCTGTTCGGAAAAAGAGAATTACCTGCCGGAACCTCAAGCAACGCCTGTATTAACGTGCAAATAATGGGACGTTTCAAGACCGGCTTGCTTTTGAAAGTGCCGTTATATGGTCTTCAGCAGGTCCGGCAGAACAATTTTTGGTTGATATGGTGATTTGGTGAAATAGTATTCTTCCGAAAGTCTGTAAAAAGTTCTAATTTCGTCCACTATGGGGAGCCAACAATTCAAGGCCATATCCGAAAAGGGTATGGCCTTTTTCATCATCATGAATAGACTTCGGTTCTTCTGAAATGTTTTCGAGAATTCACAGTTCGTTCACGACAGGGAGCCTTTTTTTCCGTCCCCGCGATATTCCGCGACTTTCTTTAGCAGACCTTACTGTCAGGCAGCTTCAGTGCCGGCCTGCATGGGCGAGCGCGCCGGAGACCCGGTCGAGTTCCGCCAGGGCGAGTCGATAGCCCAACGCAGCCTGGAGTTCGTCCAGTTCGGCTTTCCTCACCGCGGCAACGGCTTCGGCCTGTCGGGCAGCCGTTACTGTTCCGGCCTTTACGCGGTCGGCCGTCAGGCGCAGATTCTCCCGCTGAAGTTTCAGCATTTCCTTAGCGACATCCAGCATAGTCCTTGTCTGCTCCAGCTTCCGGAATGCCTTGGTGATGTCAACCGTAACGCGCTGCCCGGTCCTTTTCCGGTTCTCCTCGGCTTGGGCCATCTGCGCTCTTCGTTGCCCGACGAGCCCGCGGCGATTCCCCCAATCGAAGATGTTCCACGTCATCTGCATGCCGAACATCCCGATGTTGCTGGCAATGAAGGGGGAACCATCCTGATAGATATGGCGGGCAAACAGGCTGATATCCGGGATATATTCATCACGGGCTGCCCTTTCGGCATGACCGGCTTTTGCTACGGCCTCCTTGGCGCTCTCCAGCTCGGGATTATGCGCCAGTGCCTGCCGGAGATACTCCGGGAGCGTGTTCGGAGCCGGGAGCGGATCATCGATCGCCGCCGGAACCAGTACCGTCTCCAGTGGCAGCCCGAGAAGATCATTCAACTCCAAGGTGAAATCGGCGGTCTGGATCTCAGCCGCTACCAGTGCCTGCCTGCCTTGGAGGAGCTGCACCCGACTTCCCGTTACGGCCACCTGGAGCAGGTTTCCGGCCCTGACGGCATCCTCGCTTTCCCGCAAGCCTTCCTGTGCCGCGGAGAGTAGCGCCTGTGCTGCTTCCTTCTGTTTTTGAGCAATCAGCAGTCCATAATAGAGTTGATGAACGCTGAATATGATTTCATCCTCGGTTTTTCGTGCATCCATTTCAGCGATTGCACGTTCAGCCTTCGCGACTGCATGTCCTTCATGAACTTTGAAGAGTTGCGTCAACGGCTGGCTCAGCGTGGTGCTGCTGATGAATAACAGGTTCGATCCCTGATCGATCGTTGTGTCGCTGTCCGGAAACGGTCCCAATCCCGGAACCGTTCCCAGGCTCCCGGCCGGAATGGTAACCAGTTGTTTGTCGGAGAGGCCCATATATGACGTCTCGTTCGACAACTGGGGAAAATATTTCGACCTGGCCGATACCATCCGTTGTCGATTTTCCTCAATTTTCTGGTACGAAATTTTCAGAGCACTGTTCTGCCGGCGGGCAAGATCAATTGCCGCCGGCAGCGTGAGCTTCAAAGGCTCGGCCGATGCCTGTCCAACTCCGACAAGGAGCAGGATTGCCACAACGGCAATGCCATGAGTGCCCGGTTTGCTGGTCCGTGACTTGACCAGCACGTACAGGACCGGCACCACCAGCAGGGTAAAAAACATGGAACAGATCAACCCGACGGCAATAACGCTGGCCAAGGGGCTCCAGAGGCTGGATCCCGAAAGGATCATGGGCGTTACCCCCACGGCCGCGGCCATTGACGTTAGAAAAATCGGACGCAGACGGCGTGCTCCGGCATCCGTGGCCGCCTGTTCGAGAGTCTGGCCTTCGGCAAGCTTCTCCCGGATATAGTCCACCAGGATGATGGCATTACGCACCACGATACCGGTAAGACTGATCATGCCGAGGAAGGCGGTAAACCCGAACGGGTTGTGGGTGATCACCAGTCCGAGCGCGGCGCCGGGCAACGCCAGTGGTATGGAGGTCATGATGACCAGCGGTTCGGTGATGGTTCTGAATTGGACGAGCAATACCAGGAAAATCGCCAGAAGGCTGATTCCGAGAGCGACGATCATCTGCGGGAATGTCTCATCACGGTTCATCTTTTCCCCTCCGTATTCAAGCCGGTACCCGAGCGGAAGCCGGAGGGCCTCAATCCGGGGCCGTGCCTCTTTGAGCAGATCGGAACCATACCATCCCTGCTTGACAAAACTCCGGACGGTGATCGTACGTACGCCGTTGCGCCGTACGATGCGGCTGGTCTGCCACTCCGGTTCGAGCGTGGCGATGGAACGAAGCGGCACGCTGGCATGGGTAATCTGGGATGTCATGTAGGAGTTCCTGATGTCAGAGAAGGAAGAGCGGGATTTCTCGTCAAGGCGGAGCATGATGGTCACCGGACGGTCACCTTCCCAGAAGGTGCTCACCGGTTCACCGTCGAAGGCTCCCCTGAGCAGACCGGAAACAGAGGAATTGGTTATCCCGAGCCGGTTGGCCAGTTCATTGTTGATGTTCACGTCCAGCAGACATGAATCATTAAAGAAATCCTGGTGAACGGACGTCGCGAACGGGATGGATGCCAGGATGGCTTCAACCTGGGAACCGAGTCGCTTCAGCTCGGCGATGTCATCGCCGGAGATGCGGACTTCCACCGGCGCTTCCATTTGCTCGCCCTGCTGCAGTTCCTTGACGATGACCAGCGCTTCCGGCGCCAGTTTTGCCAGCTCGGGCCGCAATTCTCCCACAAGCTGCGAGGTGGCCTCGACCGACTTCGTGTTAACGATGAACTGACCGTAGGCCGGATCGGGCTGCTGTGGATTGACGTTGTAATAAAAGCGCGGGGCGCTCTGCCCGACGAAGGTAGCGTAATGAACCACAGCGCTTTCCCCGGCAAGTCGCTTCTCCATCCTGGCCATGACCGCATCGGTGCTTTCAATCCGGGTACCCTGGGGCATCCAGACGTCGATGACAAACTGGTTGCGTTCGGCGGATGGGAAAAACTGCTCCCGTACGCTAGCGAACAGCGCGATGCCTGAGACGAATGCTACCACCCCGACCAGGACTGCGAGCCGTTTCCTCATCATAAACCAGCCAATCAGAACTTGATAGCTGCCCTGGAGTCTGTCCAGGACGTTGAATTTTCTTTTCGCCTCCTCCGGCGCTCCTCGTTCGTGGTCGTGCAGTCCCTTCTTGATGAAAAACCGGCAGAGAATCGGCGTGAGCAGCACTGCCACAATGAATGAAACCAGCAATGCGATGGCGACGGTGATCGGCAGGGCCGCCACGAATTCCCCGACTGAACCGGTAATGATCAGGAGGGGGAGAAACGAGCAAACGATGGTCACCGTTGCGGTGAATACCGGAACAACCACATCGGTAGCGGAACGCCAGGCCGCTTCCATTCGGGGAACCTTGCGGTCAAGAAGCTCCACATAATTGTCAGCGATCACGATGGCATCATCCACCACAATCCCGAGCACCACGATCAGCGCGGCGATTGACACCTGATGGAGCGCGATTCCCAGGGCATTCATGACCCCCAGGGTCACGCAGAGGGTGACCGGGATTGCCAGTGCGGCAACCACCGCGACCCGGATCGGCAGGAGGAGCATCGTCACCAGAACGACGGCGATGATTGCCAGCATGAACTCGTGACTGAGGGAAGACATGCGGTTTTTCACGACGTGCGGCTGATTGGCGACCAGGTCGAGTTGGATATCGGGCGGGAGGATGGTCTTCAGGCGGGCAAACACCTGCTCGATCTGCTCGCCGAGCTGCACGATGTTTTTCCCTTTCTGCATCTCCACGGAGAGAAGTATGCTCGGTTCGCCGTCATGGCGGACCAGGAAGGTCGGGTCCTGGTAGCGGCGCTCCACATTGGCGAAGTCGCGGATGTAGACCGGCTGTCCTGTTGATGATACGTCGACCAGAACATTGCGGATCTGATCTTCGGTCGTGAAAATGCCGGTTGTCCTCATCTGCATCCCGGCGTTATCCGCCTCGAACTTGCCGGCGCCCTCGATGACGTTCCGCTGCTGCAGGGCCTGGGCAACCTGCAGCGGATTGGCGAAATACTGGGAGACTCGCGCCAGGCTGCTGGTAATCCAGACCTCTTCGCTCTGGCCGCCGTAGGTGGCAAGTTTTCCCACATCCCGGATGGTACGGAGCTCATCCTGAATCCGGTCGACATAATCACGCAGCTCCCGGTAGCCGTAACGCTTGCCGTGCACCGCGATCAACATGGCGACGGTGTCGCCGAAGTCGGAGTTGACGATCGGGCCGCGCACGCCAGCGGGAAGTTCGGTAGCGCGGGTTTCGTTCAATTCATGGCGCAGTTTGGACCAGAAGAGGTCGGTGTTTTTGACATGATCTTCCAGCTCGACATTGATGACGGCAAGTCCGGGTCGGCTCGTGGAAAAGGTCTTTCCTTTCCTGACTTCGGGAAACTTGAAGATGTGCCTTTCGAGGGTTTTTGTTACCTGTTTTTCCACCTGTTCGGAGGTGGCGCCCGGGTAGAGGGCAAGCACCAGTCCGGTGCGTATCGTTATCGACGGATCTTCCATGCGCGGCATATCAAAAAAGGCATGAAGACCGACCAGAACCAGCAAAATCGTCAGGATCACCGTTACCGTCGGATACCGTAAAGAGAACTTGATAGGATTCATTGGCGGATCCCTTTGCCGGTCGCGGCATTCTTCCCCCCAGCGGGTCCGGTTGCAGGCACCGATACCACTACCCCGTCACGGAGCCGTTCCTGGCCGGCCAGAACGGCCGACTCTTCTCCGCTAAGGCCTCGTTTGATTTCGATCTCTCTGCCGTACACTCCTCCTGTTTCAACACGTCTGGCATAGACACGCTTCCGGTCCGGGAAATAGACGTAGACCATCGTCGCCCCCTGGGGATCGCGCACAATCGCCTCGATCGGGAGAGAGAGCATCTTCACGGTTCTGTCTCCGCGAATCCGCGCTTCGGCAACCATGCCGATCCGGAGCGTGTGTTTCGGATTCGGAATAGTGATACGCGTCATAAAGGTGCGGGTATTGGGATCGGCTGATACATTGATGACACGCACATTCCCTTCGAACGATTCCCCCGGCAGCGCCGGCAGCGTAACAGCGGCCTTTTGCCCCACCCGGACGAGATGGATGTCGGTCTCGGGTACGCCGACGTTGACCTCCACGGAATCGAGCTGGACGATTTCAAAGACCGGTTGCCCCGGACTTGCCATTTGTCCGGGCTCAACCGACCTCTTGGAGACATAGCCATTCAGCGGCGAGCAGAGAGTCGCGTCCGCAAGACGTTTCCGGGACAGCTGTTCCGAGGCTACGGCCTGCTTGTGCTGCTGTGCGGCGGAATCACCGGCGGCCTTGAATTTTTGGTAATCGTTCGGCGCCAGGCTTTTCGCGTCGTAAAGCATTTTCATCCGTCGATGTTCATCCTCGGCGCGTTCATAACCGACGCGGGCCTGCTCTCCGTGCGCCTTGGCAGCATCCAGGGCCAGCCGGTACTCGGTCGGGTCGATGGCGGCAAGGATCTGACCCTTTGTGACGTAATCACCTTCACGCGGTCCGACCTGTATCACCCTGCCGGAGACCAGAAAGGCGAGATTCGCAGGGGCATCGGGTGAGACGACGGTGCCGCTGACCGAGACAACCTCGCGTTCCTCCCTCGGCTGCGGTTGGCCAATCTGAATCGGTATCGGCTGACTGGCCGCCTGTTCGCCGTTTGTGCCTGAAGAACAGGCTGAAAGATTAACGGTCAGCATGACTATCATCAAGAGAACCTGGTGCCTCATAGCATCCCTCCTTGCATTAGTTGAATTTCAGCAACGTGCGTTCGGATATGTGCCTAAAGAGCTCACCCTCCCTTGAGGCGAGGGGACTTTTTGGAAATTCCTGACAGTTTTGCATGAGTCTTCAAATTATCTAAGTGAACAAAAATAACAGCGTTAAGTATATGATGAAAAAATATTCTCCTAGGTTCCCTTGACGAACAGTCCGGCCAACGAAAGATCAAGACCCGTTTCAATCAATTTTTCACGTTCAGTCCAGGGGAAATCGGGGTGGCCGATCAACAGCGATACCATTCCATGGCAATGGGCCCAGAGTGCCTCGAAGACACACTTCACGTCACTAGTGCATCCCGACGCGACCAGGGCCTCATGTACTCTGTGACACATCAAATCAATCAGTTTGTCGGCAACGCTCCCTTGTTCCAATATGCTTGCCGTGCTGACATACCGGGACAAGTCCGCCATATAGGTTATCTTGTACCGATCCGGTTCGGAGAGGCCGAAATCGACATAGGCCCGCAGGGTCGCACGCAGACGGAGCAAAGGGGACGGCTGGTTGACGCCGGCCGCACTTAGCACCTCAAATTGGCGCTCCAACGCCTCCACGCAGAGATGGTAGAGAATATCATCTTTGTTTTTGAAATAAATATAGATCGTTGTGGGAGAATACTCGATGCGCTCGGCAATACGGCGCATCGAAAGGTAGGCATAACCCTTTGCGAGCAGGATTTCCCGTGAAGCATCAAGAATTTCCTGTCGAAGCGACTCCTTGTGCCGCTCTTTTCGCTCGATGATGCTCATCTGGTCACCTCGTAACTGCAACAAACATAAACATGCATAATTTACTTAACACTGTTAATCATTTGGGTCAATAAAAATTGTCCTCTCCTTTGTATAAAAGCCCCGTCACAAGCGAGGTGCTGGTTTTGCGC
>Ga0351901_1039_pt1 | contig 44184 bp, 31 predicted proteins | sample BONcelHT113001D4_FD_206875 | JGI IMG/M metagenome (GOLD analysis project Ga0351901, IMG submission 206875) | Enriched cells from coal bed in the Powder River Basin, Montana, United States - BONCAT cells T11 rep1 HSBNCT.T11.300.1.D4 ...
CAATATCTCAAATTACTGCATAAGTCCGGTAGTGAAGTCGTCAACGGTGGCAGAATTTCGACACAAACAAGTCGTGAACTGGATCAGCCACTTATACCTGATCCAAACTATGTTGATATTTTTATTACGAACGCAAATGCATTCATGGACAATATGATTAACGAATATAAAAAATCCTGATTGAAATTCTATCCGGGGATTATTTTTTAATTTCCCGATTAGCCTCTTTTTTTCCCCTATCGGGTATGATACCACTATTAAAGCCACCTGTTCACCCCTCTGCATATCCCAAAATCAGATATAATGAGCATCAGAATTTCATAATTTGTTACCGGAGACTACCCGGTTTATAACCTTATCGCAACATATCATATCAGAGGTCACCAGAAATATCCTGTTACTGAGATATATGATAATGAATAATCAGGCTCATGGAAACCAGAGTATGAAATAATGCAGGGTTCCTGACTGAAGAGGGGTAATCAATGATCAAGGAGTATATCATGTCTTTCTCCTTCAAACTCTCTCATCTTTCACCGCAGCAAAAGGTTATAATCTGTGAAGAGAATTCTTACCTGGGAATATCAGGAGAATTCAGGATGACTGCCACAGAATCACAAGTATACAACCCTATTCACCTTGATGTAAAAAAAATTGCAATAACCTCTTGTACCTTATACAAAGAGAGATTTCCACAGATTTATAATACATATACACCCTATCAGAAATCCCATACTCTTCAGGATTTATGTTTCATGCCAGATATATCCTGGAATCTCTGGCCGTCAATGACCCTGCAATCTTTGTTGATTATGTCAAATGGGCCCAGGTCCTTCTCACTTCGTTAAAACTTCCAAAAGATTGTGTATCCTCAAGTCTTGAGGTGTTTAAAGATGCCTTACGCCAGGAACTTTCTGCGGATATGAGTGCCAAAACTGATCTATACATTACCGAAGGTATTCTCTCACTCAAATCAGTTTCGGATGAAATTCCTTCATTAATTGATCCGGATAATCCACTTGTTGATGTTGCCCGGGTGTATCTGAACGCTCTTTTGATCGCAGACAGGAATAAGGCTAAAACCCCCATTGTGGAATCACTGAACACCGGCAATTCAATACATGACCTTTATCTGCATATATTTCAGCCGGTTTTACAGGAAGTAGGAAGATTATAGCAGATACACAAGATCAGTGTCACCCCGGAACATTATGTAACGGGTGCAACTCAGATGATGCTGGCACAATTGTATCTGCAATTTATGAATGAGAGTAAAGAGGGTAAGAGAAGGGGGAAAAAGCTTGTTGCAGCCTGTGTATCTGAAGAACTTCATGAGATGGGGATACGAATGGTTACCGACTTTTTTGAGATGGACGGGTGGGATACATACTACATCGGTGCAAACACACCGATAGAGAGTATTGGTTCAGCAGTCAGGGATCAGCATGCTGATGTGGTCGCTTTATCTTCAACAATGTCATTTCATCTGCCACTTCTTAAAAAACAGATCCGGATAATCCGAAATACTTCCGATATTGCGAATGTACTAATATGTGAAGATTATAGGGTTGGTGTTCCTGCAGAACAGAAAAACGCGATATTCCTAAGGAAATTTTACATACATTCGGGCTTCAGATTATATTTATCCCGAGAAATACTTTCAATCACTGGTATCACCATCAGTAAGAGTGGAACTGAGGGGACAGGAACCCGTTTGAGATACTTATTCCAAAAGGGAACTACCGGCATATATTATAAAATTACCTGATATTCATGTGTTATTTCAAAATAATTAAAATTACCTGGGTTTTATTTGAATTTTATCCTAAATCCTGAGTGATATTACGATTTTTTTTTTATACTCTCTGCGAAACCTTTATGCTAATATAGGGTGATTATTCGATGAGGTAATTGAATATGGGACTTCTTGATGGAATCGGTGGCGCTCTTGGTGGTATGATCTCTTCTCCAGAAGGCAAAGAACAGATTATGAAATTTTTGTCAACACCGGAAGGGATGGCAATGCTTCAGCAGTTTCTAACTTCCCCTGATGGAAAGAAACTTGCCGGACAGTTAGTTATGCCAATTCTTGGAAACCTCGGTGTTCCTGATGCGGTCAGTCAATCTTTACAGCAGTACCTGAAGTAAGGGAAAACCAGATCAGGTATAACTGGAAATAAAATTTAGTGGGATATCGTCTGTGAATTTCGATTCAGAGCTAAATTTATCAGTATATGGGTGTCCTGAAAGGAGAGGAAGATAAAACGAAACCCGGGTGCACGAAGAGAATAAAGTATTTCATAAAAAACCCAGTAATGATTCCAGGTATGATATGCATCAGGATAAGGCTGGAGAGTTTCGGTTCGCTATAAAGGCTTTCAATGGAGATGTTGTTGGTCAGAGCTGGGGGGGTTATACTACTGAATCAGGATGCAGAAAGGCATTGTATCAATGAAGAAAAATTATGGTGAACCCTCTGGTATTGAGATAATGGAGATAGCAGCATAATTTTCCCCAGGATTGAATATTTCTTTTCTAGTATCCCAATTTCTCTCCTGATCTAAACCTGATTACTCCCTGCATAGTTATACCTCCACAATGTCGTTTTTCGTAGGTTTATGGTTTTCATGCATTAAGAGTTCAAACATTTTTAATAGATGGGCAACGTAACAGGACACTATGGACCTTACTGTTGCGTCAGCTCTCATGTTTATTATCGCATTGATCATATCAGCGATAGTAATTTTTGTGATAACAAAGTTATTCGGTGAAACAGAAGATATTAAAACGGCAGTTATTGCTGCTCTTATCGGGACTGTAATATATACCCTGATTTACTACGTGATAGGCCAGGGACTGATTGCTGCCTTTATAGCCGGTATTGTGTGGCTTATTGCACTTCAGAAACTCTATACTATCGGATGGATTAAATCCCTGATTATTGCTGTTGTTATCTGGATTGTTACATCGATTGTAGGGTGGTTTTTACCAGTCTTAATCGGTCCGGTATAAGGATCACTTCTATTTTAATCACAATTTTTAAAAAAAAGGATGGGTGTGAGATTATATATCTAATTGGTAGGTATCTTTCATCCGTCTCGGTTTTTCAATCTCTTACAGCAGTTTTGTTTCTTCCACAGGTTTTGGTACCTTCACTACCAGAACACGGAAAATATCGTTACTTTCATTAATCCATCGGTGAGGGATCCGCGCTGGACTCTCGATAAGCGTATCTTTTGAACAGACTTCTTTTTCATCTCCGATCTCAACAATTCCGGTCCCTTCAAGCACATAAAAAAACACATCTACCGGAGTTATATGCTTTTTCAGAAATTCCCCCGGTTGCAGAGTAATAACCACTGCGATAGCATTTTCGGTATCATACACCTTTCGTGCATCCACATGATGAGGATTTGGTCCTGAAACAACCTGCGCTATATTCGTAATTTTCATTGCAATCCACTCTTTCTACTGGTATATACCAATTGCAGAGATATTAACCTGTGGGTTACGTTATCATAGCCCATGCAAATCAAATGTCAGTGTAACTTCTATCTGCAACTAACATCGTTCAGATGATCGATTTTGATGTCAGATATCGTGCTCCTGGAGATAGAGATGAATAATGGATCTTCCATTGTCTGTTTACTATTCTGTGGTAGTTTTTATTAGGCTTTAATATTGAGGAAATGGGATATAGGAGAATCTATATTCCGGGTTATGAACTAGTAATAAAGGTGTTCATGAGATCTTCAATAATTCCTACTCTGACTGAAATAGAAGAAGAGATTATCAGTCTTCTCATTGATGTTGGTCTGAAAAAAGATGAGGCACGCTTACTTATGGTCTTTTTTCGTGGACTGGAGCAGACATCTCGTGACTTGGAACGAATATGTGAGCTTCGCCAACCTGAAGTAAGTAATGCTATAATGAGCCTTACGAAACGGAACTGGATTTTTATATCCTGTCTGAATACCGGGCATGTAGGGAGACCTGAGAATATATACGCCCTCAAAAAAACTCCTGATGCTATCCTTGATGAGATTAAAGATGGTATCTCTGCGGGTCATGAACAGCAGGTTATGATGATCAGAAAGATTATTGAGATAATCAGAGGGTGAGTTTCCATTACCCTGAAACGTGTACCAGATTATAAGTGTTCAGGATGTTTTATCTCAGCTACCCTTTTTTCATAGGTACTGAAAACCCCAATGGTGCCCATTGGGGGCCCCAAGCAGAACGGATGAAAAAAATTTTCGTACAAAAAGAAAAGAAAATCTTAAAAAAATAGCAGTAACATGTATGTGCTACTTCCTCTTTTCTGTTACCAAAAAGTTTATCATTCCTCTCGATATTCATAACAAGTAACTGTTCGAGAAAGAATGAGGACAGGGAGAAGATAAAATGGGTCTTTTGAACCGTATGGGTACTGTAATCACGGCAAAAATGAATAAGTTAATCGGCGGGATGGAAGATCCCAGAGAAACACTTGATTATTCTTATGAAAAACAACTTGATCTGCTGCAAAATGTAAAACGTGGTGTTGCAGAGGTTACAACTTCCAAAAAACGGCTCCAACTTCAAAGAGCTAAACTTGTTCAAAGCAGTGAAAAGCTTGAAGAACAGGCACGAGAAGCAATAAAAGCAGACAGAGAAGATCTAGCCCGACTCGCTCTTGAACGAAAAAATGCGCTAATCTCCCAGATTGCAGGTCTTGACCAGGAGATTATAACACTGGAAGAAGACCAGGAGAAACTGATTGCTGCTGAAAAACGGCTTTCCACAAAGGTTGAAGTATTCAGGACAAGAAAAGAGACGATAAAAGCGCAATATTCAGCTGCAGAGGCTCAGGTCAGGATTAGTGAATCTGTCTCTGGTATCAGTGAAGAAATGGCTGATGTGGGGATTTCAATTGAGCGGGCTGAAAGCAAAACTGAAGATATGAAGGCACGCTCAGCTGCCCTTGATGAACTTATAGAAAAAGGAACGCTCGTTGATTTTACCGCACAGGGAGATATTATTGAACGTGAACTGGCAAAGATCAGTGAGAAAGGGATGGTTGAATCTGACCTTGCACGGCTCAAATCGGAGGCAGAAAAATGATCATACGGATTATTGGTCAGGGCCAGTTTGAGGTAAATAGCAGCCTTTTTGATGACCTGAATAAAATAGACAATACAATCGTTGACCTTATTGAGAAAGGAGATGAGGATGGATATAAAAAGTGTCTTGCAGAACTCATTGGATTGATTAAAAGCGAAGGGAAAAAGGTTCCAGATAAAGAACTTATTGAATCCTCCATTATTGTACCTCCTTCAGATATGACTCTTGAGGAAGCCAGGCAGGTTTTTATCGGCGATGGAATTTTTAAGGGGTAATTCTGGTTATCCGGAATGGGGTCATGTTCTCTAAATGAAGAGATTGACCAGATAATCCGGAGATCAGAATGGAATCCCCCAGAGTGGATACCACTTTCCCATTTCTTTTTCGATCGGAAGCTCCCGTTCAAGAAGTGATCTCATTCGGAGTTCTGTTGCATTATCACGGGTTTTTCCGTCACTGTGGATGAATGGATAGTATCTGCCTTGTTTAAAATTGTATACCCAGTGGACTGGTATTTTATCTCCAAACCGGAAAATGGCGCAGAGGAGGTAAGCTCCAAACCCCTTCTCAATTAAGGTCTGGCTGACAAGATGAATGCCGGTGATGAGATCATCAAAGTCAGGATCCTCAAGAATCACCCAGGTGAACCGGAACTCATCAGTCAATAATCTGAAAGAACTGTTAGTCTCTTTTATACTATATGTTAGCAGTTCTTCTATTTCAGATCTGGCTGATTCAAATCGAGAAGAATCTATTGGTTTAAAGCATAATCCTGCGGTGGAAGAAGGGTTCAGATGTAATTCGCTCTGCATGGTAATACTGGCAGAAGATATCGCAAAAAGGTTTTCAAGTGAGGAATGAGGCAGATTAGTACTACCAAACAATGAGCTTAGTACTTCTTTAAATTTCATGTTCCTTTATCTCCCAATATCCTGTTCTAACCGGCTTAAGGCTTCAATACGCTGTTCTACCGAAGGGTGCGTTGCAAATAGTTCCAATAATGAAGATCCTGAAATTGCCGGGATGATGAAGAATGCATTCAATCCCTCAACATCCCGTAAATCGGTGGTAGGCATCCGGTTCATCTGTCCACTAATCTTCATAAGTGCAGAGGCAAGTTGCGATGGCCTTCCGGTAAGGAGAGCAGATCCCCGGTCAGCAGAAAATTCACGGTATCTTGAAAGAGCTTTTATCAGGAGGTAACTAATAGCCCATATCAATGCCGCAACCATCGGGACAAGAAACCATAGATTCTGCTTTCCGCCTCTTCCTCTACTGTTTGATAGCATAAAGGAATTTCTGAAGATGAAAAATGCAGCAGTCGAGATAAGACTTGCGAGAGTGATAACCATAACGTCACGGTTTTTCACATGACTGAGTTCATGAGCAAGGACGGCCTCAAGTTCTTCCTGATTAAGCATTGAGATAAGTCCGGTGGTTACCGCTATGACAGAGTGCCCGGGATTTCTTCCGGTTGCAAAAGCATTTGGTATGGCTTTGTCTACAATCGCGAGTTTTGGACGAACCATTCCTGCAATTGCACACAGACGTGTCAGTACCTGATAGAGATGTGGCTCCTCCTCTTCTGTTACTTGTCTGGCTCCCATCGACAAGAGCACCATCTGGTCTGAAAAAAAATATTGAAGCAGGAGAATGATAATTACCATTCCGACAAGGAGCAGAGTATCAATTCCGATATATGCCAGAACCGCGATGAAGATGAAGTATACAAGAGCAAGTAAGAACAATGTCCCAACCATTCTGACCTGCAATCCATAATCTCTTGGCCATCGAATCATGAACGCACTATCTCCTGATGGTTCAGGCCGAAATCCAATTCTGTCATACTGGCATAGAAAGCAGAATTATAAGAGTATTTTTTCATTCTTCTATCTCATAGACCATGGGATGATAAATAGATTATGACCTTGGATGGAGATTAGCTGCAAATCTATTGAGCAACTGGAAAAAAAAGTTTTCGTATCAAATTAGTATATATATTAGTATATGAACTAATGGATGGATTTTATTTTTATATGTTTAATAATAATATCAGGTATTATCGAAATGTATATGCCTGGTCAGGACTAAAGACATGGTATTAACCCGGAAACCTGCATCACCTGACTGGTCTGTGTTCTGCAAGTCCCCGGGTGTTTTTCGGGTGAAAATTATGAATGTCCGAAAGGTTTTCCAGATATTTATGCTGATATACATGGTAATGTGTATATGTACTGGCATTGTTTTAGCAGAAACAAAGAATGGTGAAGGGTCTGCAGGGCCTGATGTAGTGATGGATGACAGTCCGGCTCCTTTCTCTCAATCAGTATTACAGCAGAACTTTGGCAATGAGGCAGTCTCTGATACTATAAGCAATGAAGGTAATCAGGCAGGCTCCCCTGAATCCTCTGTGGTTGCTATAACCGGAGTTAATGCCGTAAATTTCCCCTATATTCTCACCTATGTTACCGTAAATACTTCTGCCGGCAGAAATGGTAAACTATCTGGAGAAGATTTTTTGGTGTATGAAGATGGAAATCTTATGGATTTTACCTTTATTCCATTTTCTGATAAATCAATTCAGACAAAGCTTGATCTGGCGATTGTTTTTGACGACACCGGAAGTCTGGAAGATGAGATCGGTGATATGAAGGAGAAAGTGAATGAGCTGACTACCAGCATCACTGCAGCGAATATCGATTGTCGGTATGCATTAATCAGCTTTAAAGATACGGTATCGGTGAAACAGCAATGGACATCTGATGTTCGAATCATTAAAAATGCTGTAAATGAGCTGATTGCCAGTGGTGGTGACGATGCTCCTGAAGTAAACCTTGATGCCATACAAACGGCTCTTGAAATGGGTTTTCGACCGGATGCTCAACATATGATTCTTGATATCACCGATGATATAACTCATTACCGCGATGACGGCACATCTTATACAAATCTTACGATCTCTGAACTTGCAGATCGTTTATTAGTTGAGGGTGCGAGTCTCATCCTGATTGGACCTACATCAGTATCTGGGGTATTTGATTCAAATAACGATAAAAGGGAACTTGTGAAAGCACTTGGTGGAAGCGGTCTGTTTTTTGATATTCATGGCGCTGATTTTTCAGAAATTCTCGATAAAATTAAGAGGGTCATTACCCAGACATACACTATCGGGTATTATACATCAAACCCAGTCACACAAGGAAATAAATATACGATATTGGTCAGGATTGGAAATGATTCAGACAGTGGACAATATGTTGCATCTGGATCCAATTTCCCAATGGTATCTGGCAGAATAACACCGGATATGGTAGATCAGTGTACAAATGTACTTATTACTATACCTGGTTCCAATTTCTTATCTGGTGCAACAGTTCGACTATTTCGTGATTCAGATGTGATAGATCTTACTGAAATCAGTGTTACCTCATCTGCAATTTCAGGATATGCAGATATTCCCTGTAATGCTCAGACTGGGTCATATTCACTTGAAATTACAAACCCCGGGGGAATAAAGGTGAGAGCAGAAGATGTGGTATTTATTTCGTCATCTGATATTTCTGCTCTCACACAGGAAACAGGTTCTGCAGATGATAAGAATCTCACGAGTTACTCTTCCGGAACTGAAGGTTTGAATGAAAATGATACGATTAATGATACTTGTGAAGGGTGGCAGGATAATAGTAGGTATTATTTAAAAGACCGGGTCATTGATGCCAACACTCCGGAAGTAAGAATTTCCAATCCCTGGTGCTGGTGCAGTGGATCTCCATACAATAAAAATTATCAGACCTGTATCCCAATACCTTCTTAAATCCTGATTTTTTATGGCTATCTCACCACATGATAGCAGCCTTTTTTTAAGATAAACGATGAATCTATGAGATATAGAATTAAATTAGTTGGAATTTTTTATCCGGTACGCATTTTTTGGCACCAGGATCTCAAATTGTGCACCAATTCCTGCAATCCCGGTTTCCCTGATAGATAATCCGGTGATCGAGAGAATCTCCTGTGACAGATTTAAACCAAATCCGGTATGCTTGTAATACTCCCGGTTAAATATCTTTAATTTATACTCTTCTGGGATTCCTACCCCGTCATCTTCAACAATTATAGTATAGCCATCCTCTCCCTCAATACCAAAGAATCGGATTTCAGTTATTTTTTCACCATATCTTCTTGCGTTGTCAATGAGATTATAAAATACCTTCACTAAGAGCGGATCAGCAAAGGCTTCAAGTTCTGCTATCTCAATTTGAATCTGAATAGGGCGGATATCTAAATTTTTGACCGATTGAGAGATTACCTGGCTTACATTCTGCCAGACTGGTGTCTGCACCCCGATATCCTGATAATCACGGGTAAATGCCAACTGCCTTTCGATATGATGCGCTGAGATATTAGCTTTATCGATATAACTCTTAACCTGTACGGACAGATCATCTTCCAATGCAAATTCCAGGTATCCGAAAATAACCTGAAGTTCATTACCGATATCATGACGTGTGATGCTTGATAACAGGTTGAGTTTCTTATTAGCAAAACTGATAGCGTCTTTTGCCAGTTTTCTCTCAGTAATATCAGTACTGACAACCAGCACCCCGATCACTTCACCATTATCATCAAAAAGTGGCACCTTATCAGACTGGACCCAGAGATGCTCCCCCTGTGCAGAGATAATCTCCTCTAATATTCCGATTTTTGGCTTTTTAGATTGGATTACTTCAATATCATCCTGGTAATAGAGATCCTTTCTGTCTGGAAACAATTCAGAAAATGTTTTTCCTTCAATTTCAGAGATGGGTCTTCCAAATACCTGTGAAGCAGCAGGATTTACTTTGAGATATCTGTTGTTTGTGTCTTTAAACCAGATTAATGCAGGAACGTTTTTAAGAATAGTCTGATGTTCTCTGATTATTGTCTGAAGCCGCTCTTCAGCCAGTTTTCGATCGGTAATATTTTCAAATACGATAACAAAATTTCCTTCTTTTGGTTTGTATGCAGAAATATGAAACCAGTTTTCAAGGGGTGGAAAATAAGTTTCAACTGTTTCAGGAATGCCGGTAAGAATGACCCGGTTAAGCATATGAAAAAGTTCAGGAACCATATCACGAATTCCGGGAATAAGATCTGACATAAGTTTGCCCTTAGCATCAGAAAACCCGGTTAATCGTTCAAAGGCATTATTTACATCAACGCATACCCAGTCAGATGGACTACTCTGCTCATCATAGATCATGTGGCAGTATGCATAACCCTCAAGCATATTTTCAAAGAGTGACCGGTAATGCTTTTCGCTTTCCCTGAGTGCTTCTTCGCCCTGCCTTATTTCGGTAACATCCATAATGATACCAACCAGTCCGGTGACCTGGTTGTTTTCATCCTTAAATGGAGCTTTGTAAAATATGACCTGATGAACTGATCCATCAGCATATTTCGTATCTCCTTCATAATGGTGGGTGTGAGAAGACGAAAACACGATTTGGTCAGCGTTATAGTAGAGATCTGCCATCTCTTCAGGCCAAATATCATATACTTTTTTCCCGATGATCTGATCGCGTGGCTTTCCAAAGTACTCTTCAAACGCAGTATTGCATCCGGTATATGTTCCTTCACGGTTTTTATAAAATATTGGTACCGGTAGTGTATCAATGAGAACATTCAGGAAATTAGTCTGCTGTGTTAAAATTTTTTGAGCAGTATACCGGTCAGTTACATCAACTCCAATAGCAGTGTACGAGGATACGGTTCCGGTTTTGTCATACATCCCTCGTGTATTCCATGAGATTACCCGTTGACTCCCTGATTTTGTGTAGATAGTTGTTTCAAAATTTTCCAGATATTTTTCTTCTGTGATGATCCGGGTTATGGTCTGTGTGATCTGTTTGCGATACTCTTTTTCAGGGTAAAGAAGTTTCCAGATATCATTTTTTCCGATAACTTCTCCAGACCGGTAGCCACTAATATCTTCTGCGGCTTTATTCCATAATAGAATTATTCCTTTCAGGTCAAGTACCATGAGCCAGACACGGGCACTTGAAATAACATTGTTCTGAAATTCACTCAATTCAAGGTTTGTTTCTTCAATTCGTTTGCCTGCCGAAGCAAGGAGGGTTATGACGCCTGCGATGCAGATGAAAAAAAGCAACCTCAAAAACGCCTGCAATAATATTGTTTCATCTTTTGTATATCCAATCATTATTGTGAAATATGTGAGTGCCAGAAAGCAGGAAAATATAAATCCTTGCCTGGGATATATGACACAGGCCAGGATTATTGGAATATAAAGGATATTTTGAAATATTGCAGTATATCCGGCTTCTATGCACCAGATAATTATCAGGATACTGACCAATGCGGAGAGAATTAGAAATAACAGGGGAATCTTTTCTTTGATAGTTATATGGTGATTTTTCATGTGGATATGCCTTTTTCTGATTCTGAATTCGTATTCCCGAATAGCCCATTTGGGAGTTTTATCTCAAATTGTGCTCCACTGCCATAAATCCCTGTTTCTCGAATAGAGGTATCAGTAAGTGAGAGTATTTCTCTGCTAAGAAACATACCAAGACCTGTATTCTTACCAAATCCTCGTTCAAATAGTCTTTCTTTATCTTCTTTTGCAATTCCAACTCCGTTATCTTTCCATACAACGGTCAGATAATTATCTGTTATTATTAACGATAAAATTATTTCAGGAATGAACTGATCATACTGGATATTTTTTAAATAATCGACACCATTCATTCCTGGCATCATATAATTGGAGACTCTGACATTATATGACTGAATCAGTGGAGTTGTGAGTCCTTCATCTGCTGAGGATAATGTATCCACTCTGAACTCTTTAGATTGTTCCAGGTATATTTTAACGTTATTGAGAAGTTTCTGTTCATCATCAGCCTGCAGGAAAGACACTATTATTCTGCTTTCTTTTGATTTGATAGCATTTAGATATGAATCCTGAAACGTCATTTATCTCCCTGACATTTTAATTAAAATATGAAATTATTAAATGTTTAAAATTTTTATAATTATTACAATAATTTACATTTGTTTGGTTTAGAAATTTATGAAGTTTCGGTTCATCTATATAATGTATGAATGTTTTCTCTAATTATTCATATATTCAGGGGTGGTTAATCCAATCGAATAAACGTCAGATTTTAAAAATTTCTTAATCGATATCTATTAATATTAATGGGAAGGATTTTTTAAATAGGAGTAATTACATTTATCAAATCATATTTAGCCATTGTCATCCTAAGTTAATGACCTGTTTGAATATCTGAGCGTAATAATGGGGGAATGCGAATCATGATGTATCTGACAATGAGGCTCTGATGATCTGGATATTATTAGTTGACGACGATCCGGAAATTCTAAGCATTGCAAAACAGTATTTGCTTATCTACCCCGACTTTATTGTAGATACCGTAGATTCTGCACACGTTGCTTATTCTCTTCTTGAAAAAAATTCCTATAATGCAATTATTTCTGATTATTTTATGCCTGATATGGATGGAATTACATTCCTGAGAAAAGTGCGGTCCTTCAATCCATACATACCGTTCATCATTTTCACAGGTCACGGAAATGAAGAGGTAGCTATTGAAGCGGTGAACAATGGTGCAGATTTTTATTTGAAAAAGTCGTATGACGTGGGATCACAATTTTTTGAACTTGCCCAGATTATTCGTTTGTCTGTTTCCAGAGCCAGATCCGATGAGGCTCTTTTTGATAGCGAAAGATATTATCGTTCGCTTTTTAAAAATATGCTTGAAGGATATGCCTACTGCAAAATGCTTTATGATGAGCAGGGTAATCCCTCTGACTGGATTTATGTAGATGTAAATGAGGCATTTGAAAAGATCTCTGGTCTTTCTCAGGTGAAAGGAAAACTGGTAACTGAAATCATCCCCGGAATATGGGATCAGACTCCCGGATTATTTGAGATCTATAACCGGGTTGTCGTATCTGGCATCCCGGAAACGTTTGAACTTAATTTTACTCCACTTTCAATATGGCTTCGGATATCAGTATATAAGCCAAAAGACGGGCACTTTGTAGCAGTATTTGAAAATATTACTGCAAGGAAACTATCTGAAGAACGTCTTAAAGAGATTATTCGTGATCAGCAGACGATTCTTGAGAATGTTCCTGCCTTGATCTGGTTTAAGGATACACACAATAGATATCTCAAAGTCAATCCTGCTGTTTCCAGGATTTTTGGAAGACCGGTCTGGGAAATTGAAGGAAAGAATTTCTCTGAATTATTTCCTGATCTGGAAGATACCTTTTATTCAGACGATCTTGAGATCATTCAATCCAAAACCTCAAAGATCGGAGTATTAGAAGAACTTACCACGTATAAGGGAGATCATCTCTGGGTTCAGTCTGATAAAGTGCCACTGTTTGATGATAATGGAGAAGTAATCGGTGTGCTTATTGTCAGTACTGATATCACTGAACGAAAAACAGTAAAAGATGCAATTAGTAATGCCAATCATAAATTAAATCTGCTCTCTGGCATTACTCGTCATGATATCGGTAATGAACTGCAGATAATGTTTGGGTATCTGGGGTTTGTTAAGGAAGATAACCAGAATCCGCAGATAGAGGAGTATATTGATAAAATCTATGAATCTGCACATCATATTGAAAGGCAGATAGCATTTACTCGTGATTATCAGGATATCGGGGTACAATCACCGATCTGGCAGAATGTAGCCGCGGTGATTACTCAGGCCATTCGAAATATCGATATTAATCCTATTCAGTTTCAGGTTGATATTTCCGGAGTCCAGGTCTATGCGGATCCCCTCATGATTAAGGTATTTTTCAATCTTGTGGATAATGCAAAGCGATATGGTGAAAAAATAACGTATATCCGATTTTTCGGAGAAGAAAGAATAGATGGGTATGTTATTATCTGTGAAGATGACGGGGTGGGCATTGAGGAAAAATTCAAGTTAAAAATCTTTAACCGCGAATTTTTCAAGCATACCGGATTTGGTCTTAACCTGTCCCGGGAAATCCTTGACATCACTGGTATTACTATCACTGAAACGGGAAAGCCCGGAATTGGTGCACGATTTGAAATACTGGTACCTGAAGGAAAGTACCGGTTTAATACTCAAATCTCTTAAGGGGTTATTTATGAATATTAATCGTTCGTATATCCGAAATCATCTCTCTCCCATATTCTTAGTGGTATCTACAATCGTTTGTCTGATTATCAGTATCTATTGTCTTCAGATTGGATATACCATTATCTTTCAAAACCTCTTTTACATTCCAATAATTTCAGCATGCGTTTTCTATACCCGCAAGGGTTTTGTCTTCTCCTGTTTTCTGGCTTTTGTCTATTTTGGATTAATAGCCGGATACACAAGCGATAATGCCATTCTTATGCAGGCGTTTATCAGGGTAATTCTTTTTGTCGGAATTGCAGGTGTTGTAACATTCCTGACCGAAACCGGGAAAAAATCTGAGAAAATACTTCGTCGGTTGAGTTCTTTTCAGGAGAATATTATAACCAATGCTCATGTCATGCTTATTGTTCTGGATCATAAAGGAACAATTTTTTTATGGAATACTGCGGCTGAAGAGATAAGTGGGTACTCTGCAGAGGAAGTCACTCATAAAAATGATATCTGGAAACTTCTCTACCCTGAAAAAGAGTCACGACACCAGATTACAGAGACTATTGCACGAATTATTCGCGATGAGCATTATATAGAAAATTTTGAAACTACAATACAGACAAAGCAGGGAGATAAGAAGGTCATTTCCTGGAATACAAAAAGTATTTTGGATGAAACAGGAAGAAATGTTCAGTTCATTGCAATCGGTGTGGATGTAACTGACAGGCACCTTACAGAGCTTAAACTTCAGGATAGTGAAGAGAGGTTCAGACTCGTCTTTGAACATCTGCCTATCGGTCTTTGGATGGCTGATAAGACTGGAACCCTGCTGATGGGAAACCCTGCCGGGCAGAAAATATGGGGCGGCGATCCTCATATTGGTCAGGATCAGTACCGTATTTTTAAAGCATGCCGGCTACCATCCCACGAATTAATTAAACCAGATGATTGGGCTTTGGGATATGCGGTGAACGAAGGCCGGATTACTGAAGCCGAACTTCTGGAAATTGAATCATTTGACGGGTCTCATAAAATTATCCTGAACTGGGCAGGACCGGTAAAAAATCCTCATGGCGAGATTGTTGGTGCGTTTGTTATTAATCAGGATATTACCCGGATCAAAAGAGATGAAGAACTGTTAAATCAGCGAAATGAAACACTCCTGCGTCTCACTGAGGATCTCAAGGCCAGTGAGGAAAAATTAAAGAGCCAGCTTGAAGAGATTCAATTGACCCAGAATAAACTTTTGGAAAGTGAAGAGAGATGGTCAGACCTTTTTATCCGTAATCACAGTGCGATTGCCGTATATCAGGTAATAGATGGGGGAAAAGATTTCATCTTTGTTGATTTTAATCCTGCAGGAGAGGCAATTGAGAGGGTGAACCGCGATGATATCATCGGAAGGCGGGTTACTGAGGTCTTCCCCGGAGTAATTGAGTTTGGTATCCTTGATGTGTTTCGCCGTGTCTGGAGAACCGGGACTCCGGAGACCCATCAGGTTTCGTTATACAAAGATAATCGTGTTCAGGGATGGCGTGAAAACCTCGTATATCGTCTATCTTCAGGTGAAATTGTTGCCATGTATAACGATGTCACCCAGCGAAAATGCGATGAGGAATTAATAAGAGAGACAAATGCTTATCTTGATAACCTTATTTCAATTGCAAATGTTCCAATCATTATCTGGGATAAATCGTTTTTGATTACCCGGCTTAATCATGCCGGAGAACTGCTTATAGGAAGGTCTGCAGATGAAGTGGTTGGAAAATCTTTTGATACTCTGTTTCCACCAGATAACCGGGACAAATCCATGCGACTTCTCCAGACTACGCTTGAAGGGGTCAGATGGGAGACAGTTGAAATCGATATTCTGCACAAGGATGGATCTATCAGAAATGTGTTATGGAGCTCAGCTACGCTGTATACTTCAGATGGCAGTGGACCGGTTGCAACAATCGCTCAGGGCAGGGATATTACTGAAGAATTAAGGCTTGAAAAAGAAAAAGCCGCTGCATTGGTACAAATTCAAAAAAATCTCGCTCAACTGGCTATTCTTAACGATGAAATAAGAAACCCTCTTGCAATCATAATGGCATATGCTGATTTATCTGGTAATGCTCAGATAACCAAACCAATCATTGATCAGATAAAAAATATTGATGAGATAGTCAATCACCTGGATCAACGGTGGATTCAATCAGAAAAAGTCCTGAATGCAATTCGAAAACATTATCACTTATACGTATCCCCATCTGAAAAGCCGCCTGAATTTTTTGATTCTGATACGTTATCTGATGCTCAATTTACAGACATTCACTACCCTGATCAGGCAAAAGATGAGGTCCTTATCGAAGAGATTCAGGCTGAACTCTATACCATTCTTGACAGTATTGATGCACTCATCTACGTTGCCGATATGGATACGTATGAACTTTTGTATGTAAATCGCCGGGCACGAAGTCTCTTTGGAGATATCGTTGGGAAAAAGTGCTTTAGGACTATCTATAAAGATATGAACGGGCCGTGTCCTTTCTGCACCAATGCGTTTTTACTTGATTCGTCAGGTCCTACCGGAGTGTATGCATGGGAAGTTCAGAATTCGATGAATGGCAGATGGTATGACTGTCGTGACCGGGCAATCCGGTGGACTGATGGTCGCATCGTCAGACTTGAGATTGCAACAGATATTACCGAGCGAAAAAACAATGAGGAAAAGCTTCAAAAGACTATTGAAGAGCTCAGGCAGTTCAACGCCCTGACTGTCGGCAGAGAGATCCGGATGAGAGATCTGAAATCTGAAGTAAATGAACTTCTTACATCAGCAGGAAAGCAGGAAAAATATCTGATTGAGAAATGACAGAAGATATCAGTATGGTTATTGAAGTGATGGCGGAAGTGTACGGACGTAGTATTTCGGATTTTGATATCTCTTTTCTGAAAAAAACTATTACCCAAAGACTCGGTATCACCGGCATTTTCCAATTATCTGGGTACTGTGAATATCTTGTCTGCCATCCTGATGAAGCTGAATTATTATATTCATCCCTTTTTGTCTCATTTAGTGAATTTTTTAGAAATACTCTCACCTTTGCTATGATAGAGCATATGGCTCTGCCCCGGCTTATCGAAAAGAAACTAAAATCCGGCAAGACTGAGATCAGAATCTGGTCAGCCGGATGTTCTGCTGGTCAGGAGAGTTATTCTCTGGCTATTTTGCTTGATGACTTTATCAATTCCGCAGAAACTCCGGTATCATATCGGATTTTTGCAACAGATATCTCTGATAATGAACTGAAAAAAGGTATTGCCGGGGTGTATGATACCATTACCGTCTCTAATGTCAGGATGAAACATATGAAAACTTACTTTCACTCCGGACCGGAACGTGTTTCGATTATACCACGATTAAAAGACCAGGTAGATTTTTCTTTCTATGACCTTCTTGATAGTAATAGTGCCAGTCCTCCGGGAAGTATCTTTGGTGATTTTGATATTATCTTCTGCAGCAATCTCTTTTTTTATTATAAACCCGAATCACAGAAGTTGATCCTAAATAAAATTCACCAGGCTTTGTCAGATGAAGGATATCTGGCATCTGGTGAGACAGAACGTGCTATTGTTTTAAATTCTGGGCTTTTTACAGAGATCTGCAGACCTTCAGCAGTATTTAGAAAAAAACCGGCAGGAGTATTTTTATGAAACTACATGATATGACGATCGGAATGCAACTTGCAATCGGTCTTGGGTTAATCCTTGCTTTTGTTATTCTCCTTGGGATCGTTTCTTATAATCAGGAAGAAAGTCTGTGGCTGGAGACAAAAGGATTATATGATCATCCGCTTCAGGTTCGGCGGGCAATTGCAGAGGTCGGGATAGAAGTTCTTACGATGCACCGCGATATGAAGGATCTCGTCCTGGCTGAAAATGAATCTGAATGGGTATATATTATTCAGGAGATTGATGTTTCTGAAAAAAACGCAGAAAAAAGTTTTGATATCCTCTATGATCGGTACCTGGGTCCCAAATCTGATCTGGATACGTTATATGTAAATTTTATCTCCTGGAAATCCATCCGTGAAGAGACTATCAGGCTTCTTCGTGAAGGCAGAACTGATGAAGCGATAGACAGGGTTAAACCATTTGGTGATGGAGGGTTGCATGTCACCCTGATCATGGATAATATTAAAGTAATTAGCGATTATGCAATGCAGAGAGGAGATCAATATTACTGGTCAGCTGATCAGCATAAAAATGCTCTCATCTTACAACTTGGATTTCTGATTGGAATCATTTTATTTCTGTCATTATGCATCAGTTACCTTCTCATTCGGGGAATCCGTGGCCCGGTCCGGGAACTGACACAAGCATCGGAGGATTACCAAAAAGGCAGGTTTGATGCACGAAGCCGGTATGTATCAACAAATGAGTTTGGTCTCCTCTCCTCTTCTTTTAATAGTCTTGTTGAAACAGTTCAATTTGAGATGCAGAGTCGGGAGAATGTTGCCCGAATCTCTGAAGTTATGCTGAAAGAAGAAGAACTGATTCCGTTTAGCAGGGAATTGTTGCAAAGTCTTCTTCAGTACACTGATTCTCAGGTTGCAGCAATATATCTGCTTAATACAGAGAAAACAGATTATACTCTGTTTGATTCAATAGGTCTCTGTCCCTTCTGCCGGACTTCGTTCTCTGCAACAGTCTTTGAAGGGGAATTTGGAAATTCTCTTGCAACCGGGAAAATTCAGCGAATTACTGCGATACCAGAAGATAGTCCATTCGTTCTGTTTACCGTGAGCGGAGATATCAGGCCACGTGAGATTCTAACAATTCCAATATCTGGCGCAAAAGAAATTATTGCCATGATTTCTCTGGCAAGTGTGCATGATTATACCCCTCAGGCTATCCGTCTGATTCATGATATCTCTGATATTTTAATTGCACGATTCAACGGGGTAGTTGCATATTCGAAGAACCGGGAATTTTCTGAAATTCTTGAAGGCCAGAATCGTGAACTTACTTCTCAGTCCCGTGAACTGATGTCCCAGACCCATGAACTGAAAGAACAGAACATTGAATTGGAAGTTCAAAAGAAGCAACTTGATGAGGCGAACCGGCTCAAAAGTGTTTTCCTTTCAAACATGAGTCATGAGCTTCGCACCCCGCTCAACTCGGTAATAGCATTATCCGGTGTCCTGCTCCGACGACTCCGAGGATCTGTTCCTGATGATGAGTATAGCTATCTTACAGTTATTGAGCGAAACGGCAGACTCCTGCTCTCATTGATTAATGATATATTAGACATTGCCAGGATTGAAGCAGGTCGGGAAGATGTAAATATCAGCAGTTTTTCAGTGCAGGATCTCATCATTACCGTGTTGGATTCAGTGCAGCCTCAGGCAGATGAGAAAAATATCATCCTGAATAACACGGTGGATGAAAGCATTCCACAAATTACCTGTGATTTCTTAAAGTGTCAGCATATTCTTCAAAATATTATTGCCAATGCGGTAAAATTTACTGAACAAGGATCCGTGACGATATCTGCCAGAGTAACCGACTCAATTCTTTCTATAACTGTCGAAGATACCGGTATCGGGATAGATGAGGAGATGCTTCCATACATCTTTGATGAGTTCAGGCAGGCAGATGAACGTATCGGGCGGATGTACGGTGGATCCGGTCTTGGATTATCCATTGCAAAGAAGTATGCAACTCTTCTTGGAGGATCCATCACCGTCAGTAGTACACCCGGCTCTGGTTCAGTCTTTACTCTCCATCTCCCTCTGATGATTTCTTCAGAGTCTTCAGATGAAACCATGTCACCATGTGTAATCCAGCAATATTCCTCAAACCATATACCCAGCGAGGTTTCTGGTGAAATTAAATCGATTCTTCTTGTGGAGGATAATGAACCGGCTATTATTCAGATTCAGGATCTTCTTACAGAGCAGGGTTATCTGGTCCGGATAGCACGAGATGGAAATGAGGCTATTTTGAAGGTTAATGAATCCTTGCCTGATGCTATGATCCTTGATCTGATGATGCCTGAGGTTGATGGTTTTACGGTTCTTCATATGATTCGCAGTCAGAAAAAGACAGCTCAGCTTCCTGTTCTAATTCTCACCGCTAAACATATTACCAAAGAAGAACTGGCATTTCTTCAGGGAAATCATATTCATCAGTTGATTCAAAAAGGTGATATCAGTAAAAGTGGACTTCTTTCTGCAGTAAAAAATATGGTGTATGTCTCACATAAAACTGAAGATATTGGGGTGGAAAAGAAATCAGCTCTTCGAGTAACTCATGAAAAACCTAAGATCCTTATTGTTGAAGACAATCCGGATAATATGACTACAGCAAGGGCTATTCTATCTAATGTTGCAACAGTTATAGAAGCAACAAACGGACAGGAAGGTATTGAAAAAACCAGATCTGATGTACCTGATCTGATCTTCCTTGATATCTCGTTGCCGTTGATGGATGGGTTTGAGGTACTTAATACCCTGAAAGCCGATGAGTCCCTGAAGCATATTCCCGTCATTGCTCTTACCGCACGAGCCATGAAAGGTGACCGGAAAGAAATATTGTCGCGGGGATTTGATGGATATATCTCAAAACCGATAGACGAAGAACTGTTAAAGCAGACCATCGGGAGGGTCCTGTATGGACAGTAAAAGGCTTGTTATTGTTGCAATTGACGATTATAATGATAATCTTATCGCGGTAAAAGCCTTTGTGACAGATTCATTTCCTGGTGCTCATGTTTATACTGCACTCAATGGCAAGGATGGTATTGAGCTGGCGCGAAAAACAGATCCTGATGTGATACTGCTCGATATCCTTATGCCTGGAATGGACGGGTTTGAAGTCTGCAATCAGTTAAAGAGAGATCCTGTTCTCTCCCATATCCCGGTTATCTTTCTCACTGCCCTGAAAGATGACCCGAAGAGTCGTATTCGTGCTTTAGAATCTGGAGGAGAAGCATTTGTCTCAAAACCCTTTGAAGAGGCAGAATTTATTGCCCAGATTCGAGCGATGGTTAAGATCAAAGCCGCTAATATCAGAGAATTGAAGGAAAAGGAAACTCTTTTTAACCTGGTAACTGAGCGAACAGAGCAGCTGGAGAGAGAACTTGCTGACCGGAAAAAAGCAGAGATTGAACTCAGGCTGGCTAATGAAATACTGACACAAAACAGGGCTGCAATGCTGAATCTTCTTTCTGATCTGAAAGAAGAAGTTGAGGCCAGAAAAAAGAGTGAAAGTCTACTTCAGACGGTCCTTGTAAACCTTGACGGCATCATCTTCTCCATTGATAATAGAGGAACCTTTCTTGTGTCAGAGGGCAAAGCTCTCTCTTCGCTCGGTCTCAGTGGCGGAAAGGTGGTAGGTCAGTCGGTCTTTGAAGTATACAGGCAGGTCCCGGATATTATCTCCGCAATGAAGACCGCTCTAGCAGGATCTCCCTGGTCTGGGGTTATTTTGGTGCAGGATATCTTTTTTGATACTCATATTCTTCCTGTATTTGATGAACAACAGGCAGTATGTGGTGCTGTTGGAATTGCGGTTGATATCTCCGGGCAAAAAAGATCTGAAGTAACGCTTCGGGAGAGCGAAGAGCGGTACCGCAAATTAGTGGAACATATACCTGATTATATCCTTGTCCATAATAACGGAGTGATCCGGTTTGTAAATAATGCTGCTGCAACATCTTTCGGATATACCTCTGATGAACTAATTGGCTCTCACCTTATGAAGTATCTCACAACAGAATCGCAGCAGGTTGTTTCTGAAATGATGGAAAAGCGATTTCGTGGAGAAGATCTGCCCCCTTATGAGATAACCATTTTAACCAAAGAAGGGGAACGAAAAATCACTGAGGTTCATGGGGTGTCGATTCAGTATGAAGGGGAACTTGCTTCGCTGAATGTGCTCACTGATATCACCGAGCGTAAACAGGTAGAAGATGCCCAATCATTTATGCTTAGATCTAATTATCTCCAGTCTGGAGAGGATTTCTTCCACTCAATTGCTCGTTACCTGTCAACGTCACTTCATATGGATTATATCTGTATTGACAGACTTGAAGGTGATCTCCTCTCAGCTCGCACGGTAGCTGTTTTTTTTGATGGAGAATTTGAAGACAATATTACCTATACTCTGAAAGATACTCCGTGTGGCAAGGTGGTCGGACAGAGGATCTGTGTTTTTCCCAATGATGTGCGTAATATTTTTCCAAAAGATACGGTGCTTCAGGAGATGGGGGCAGAAAGTTATATCGGAACAACGTTATGGGGGTTTGACGGTGCCCCGATAGGTCTGATTGCCTGTATTGGACGAAAACCTCTAATAAATTCTCATCTGGCAGAGTCACTTCTGCAGCAGGTGGCAATCCGGGCAGCTGGTGAACTTGAGAGAACGCTGGCTGAACAGGCCCTGCGTGAGAGTGAAGAGCGACATCGGGCAATTGTTTCTGCAATGCCTGATATCTTTTTTATTATCAATAAGGATGGAGAATTTCTTGGATGCCAGGCTAAAGATACCAGCCAGTTGTTACTCCCACCAAAGAAATTTATCGGCAGAGTCCTGTCAGAAGTAATTCCGGGAACGGTCGCAGATCTCGGGATGCAGGCTATCAGAAATACACTTAAAACAGGTGAATTACAAATTTTCGAATATTTTCTAGACATGCCACTTGGGAGGCAGTGGTTTGAGATGCGAATTGTTAAATCATCATCAGATATTGTCCTGGCAATTCTTCGAGATATCACGGGTAGAAAAATTAGTGAAGAAGCCCTGCGTGAGTCTAATCAGAAGCTCCGGCTTCTCACCGGTCTGACACGTCATGATATTTTTAATCAGGTTTCTGCAGTTGAACTTCTGTTAGATATGGCACTGCAGACATCAGATCTAAATGCAATTCATACACACCTTAAAAGCGCAAAAGAAGCAGGTAATCACATTGAGGCAACAATCGGCTTTACCCGCGACTATGAAAACTTTGGTATGGTATCGAGTGGATGGCAACACCTATATCAGATAATTGAAATTGCAAAAACTGAGGTTGACATTCTGGGATTCACCTTAGAAAATCAAATCTCTTTGGATCTTGAGATCTATGCAGATCCGATAATCAGAAAAGTATTCACCACACTTATGGACAATTCAATCAGGCATGGGGACAAAATTACCAGCATACGGTTTTTTAGCAATATCAGAGGAAACAGTCTGATAATTACTGGTGAAGATGATGGAATAGGAATTCCTGATGATGAGAAAGAGCGGATATTTGAGCATGGGTTTGGTAAAAATACCGGAATTGGTCTTTTTTTAGCAAGAGAAATTCTTTCTATTACTGGTCTTTCTATTCGGGAATGCGGACAGGAAGGGAAAGGGGCACGGTTTGAGATCCTTGTGCCTGCTGGAAAGTTTAAAGCGTTTCAGAAAGAGGGTGTATGACAGAACCAATTCGTGTCCTTTATGTCGATGATGATCCCAGTCTTCTTGACCTTGGAAAAATCTACCTTGAGATAACTGATGATTGCTCAGTTACAACTCTTGAATCTGCGTTAGATGCATTTGATTATCTGGAAAAAAATCTTTTTGATGCTATAATCTCTGATTACCAGATGCCTTATATGGATGGTATCGACTTTCTGAAAAAGGTCCGTTCATTGGGAAATACCATTCCGTTTATTTTGTTTACTGGCAGGGGCAGAGAAGAAGTTGTTATCCAGGCTCTTAATGAAGGGGCAGATTTTTATATTCAGAAAGGTGGAGATCCCAGATCTCAGTTTACTGAACTTGCCCACAAGATCAGGCAGGCGGTCAGACAGAGACGATTAGAAGTAAGCGTGAGAAACCATGAACGTCGCGAAGCTGATATCATCGATTTTCTTCCTGATGCCACTTTTGCCATTAATACTGATGGTATTATTATCGCCTGGAATCGGGCAATGGAAAAGTTAACCGGGCTATTTTCATCAATAATGGTCGGGGCTGGTAATTATGAATATGCTCTCCCGTTTTATCATGAACGCAGACCTCTTCTTATTGACCTTGTTCTAAAAGATTATCCGGATATATCATCACTGTACCCGTCAATTAAACGTGATAATGATCACCTTTCTGCTGAGATAACACTCTCACACTTTTATGAAGGCTCTGGTGCATCATTCTGGTTCACTGCCTCCCCACTTTATGATAATCAGGGAACCGTTATTGGTGCAATAGAATCGATTCGTGAAGTAACCGAAAGTAAGAATGCACAGGAGGCATTACGACTTGATGAATCAAGACTAGAAGCACTCCTACAGTTGAACCAGATGATAAGTGAGCCTCTTCAGGTTATTACGAATTTTGCCCTTGAGCAGGCAGTTCAGCTTACAGAAAGTAATGTAGGATATATTGCTTTTGTAAACGAAGATGAATCATTACTCACTATGCATGCCTGGTCTGCAGAAGCGATGCAGGAATGTCAGATTAATGAGAAACCACGGAATTATCCGGTTGAATCTACGGGTCTGTGGGGTGAATCTGTGCGCCAGCGTATCCCGATAATCACCAATGATTATGCTGCAGACAACCCGCTGAAAAAAGGGATACCCCAGGGTCATGTTCACCTGATTCGACACCTGAGTGTCCCGGTGTTTGAAGATGATCATATTGTTGCAGTTGCAGGGGTTGGAAACAAGGAAAAGTATTATGATTCATCTGATATCCGTCAGTTAGAACTTCTTATTGGAGGAATGTGGACTATCCTTGTGCGAAAGCAGGCTGAACAGACCATCCGGATGAACCACGAAGAGCTCCATGCAGCATATGAAGAGTTAACTGCAACAGAGGAAGAACTTCGGGCCAATCTTGATGAAATCACCCGGCAGGATGAAATAATTCGGGAAAGTGAGCGGAGATTACATTCAATGGCCTCTAATATCCCCGGGGTTGTTTATCGGTTTATTGTCAATGCTGACGGGTCGTATGGTTTTGATTTCATCAGTGATCGTAGCGGGGAAATTCTTGGTCTTGAGAATAATTTCAACACATTTTTCCCCATGATTACTGATGGCATTGTTTCTGAAGACAAGGAACGGTTTATCAGCTCGATACACCATGCCATTGATACCAGAACTCTCTGGGAATTTGAAGGGCAGTATCAGAAGCCTTCTGGTGAAACTATCTGGATTAAAGCAACCTCAAATCCTATTGATGAACATGGGCTACTTATTTTTGATGGAGTAATATTTAATATTACTGACCAGAAGATATTTGAAAATGCACTTATGGAATCTGAGTCCATATACAGGACGATTTTTGATACCACCGGGGCTGCTACTATCATAATCGACAGTGATACTACCATCCTTAAAGCGAATTGTGAGTTTGCACTGCTATCTGGATATCCCATTGAAGATCTGGAAGGAAAGATGAGTTGGACCTCATTTGTTGTACCTGAAGATCTGAGCTTCATGGAACTCTTTCACAGAGGTCGTAGAGATGATCCGGCAGATCAGGTCCGTATATATGAATTCAGGTTCATCACCCGGTCCGGGGAAATCCGGTACTGCATTAATAATGTAAATCTGATTCCCGGGACTTTGCGCAGTATTGCATCTGTTGTTGATATTACTGACCGCAAACTTGCAGAAACAGAGAACCGGAAAAAACACGAAGAACTTCATGCAGCCTATGAGGAGATAACGGCAACAGAAGAGGAACTCCGTGCGAATCTGGACGAACTTGCCATGCATGAACTGGCGCTGCAGGAATCTAAACGTGAACTCGCTGACATTATTAATTTTCTTCCTGATGCAACATTTGCAATTAATCTTGAAGGAAAGGTGGTTGCATGGAATCATGCCATAGAAGAGATGACCGGGATTTCTGCACAGCAAATGATTGGAAAAGGAAATTATGAATATGGTCTTCCATTTTACCAGCACCGACGCAAGATTCTCGCGGATCTTGTTCTTCATGATGATCCTGAAATTGCAGGTACATATCCTGTAATAACTAAAAAAGGAAAGTACCTGTTCTCTGAGATCTTTATACCTCATTTCAATGAGGGTCAGGGATCATATCTCTGGTTTACCGCATCCCCGCTCTACAATAGAGCAGGGGAATTAAAAGGGGCTATTGAGTCTATCCGGGATGTTACCGAACGAAAAGAAGCAGAGAATTCTCTTGCATCAGCTCATAAAAATCTGAATCTTCTCTCAAGTATCACCCGTCATGACATCAATAATCAACTGACAACTCTGCTTGGGTACCTTGAAATACTTGAATCTTTGAATCCCGATCCTTTACCTCATAAGTATATGTTAAAAATTTCCGAAATTGTGCAGAGGATTTCTACGATAATACTATTCACGAAGGAGTACGAGGATATTGGTGTTCATGCTCCAGTCTGGCAGGATTGTAATGCACTAATTAACAGTGCTGCAAAAGAATTTTCATCCACACAAGTCATCGTGAAAAATGATATACCTGTTGGTACAGAAGTGTTTGCCGACCCGTTGATCCACAAGGTCTGTTTTAATTTAGTAGATAATGCGGTTAGATATGGCGGTAAGATAACGGCTATCCGATTCTATACAATCAGGCAAGGTAAGGAATGTATTGTGGTATGTGAAGATGATGGCGAAGGTGTGCCTGAATCAGAAAAGGAGCGAATTTTTGAACGTGGGGTTGGGAAAAATACCGGACTTGGTCTCTTTCTTTCCCGGGAGATCCTCTCTATCACCGGTTTGTCTATCCGGGAGTGTGGGCAGGCAGGAAATGGGGCCAGGTTTGAGATTCTGATTCCTGAAGGGATGTTTCGGATATAAAAGACCAATAATTTTCAAAACGTAAATTTTTCAAAATAAATCCAATAGTCCATTATTTTACGTATATTATTAAATCTATGAGGATTTACAAAAATTTGCGTAAAACTTAAAACTATTATATATATATTGTTTGAGGAGAAAATCATAAGTTGTTGTATCTGAATATCGGTCAGGTCCATAAAAACCTAAATATTGATGAGAGAATGACACTGCAACCTTAAATTTTCTGTAATATTATGGAGTTTTTTAAAAATACCTCGAATTGTACATAAAGAGGGGTTCTTCGCATATTAATCAGGTGAAAAGAAATTAGGGTGATTTTAAACAAACCAGATTGGGATACCTTGTGTTTTCTTTTTTAATTAAATACTGTTTTCCTGAGTACCATCCTGGTAATAAGGATAATTCATTCTTTACGCGAAGGAGAATTATTCTCGTAATGATTCTCTTTATTTCAATAACAGCAATTATCTTTATTGTAAATAACTCTTCAAATCTTTTGCATTCTTATGATGAAATCGAAGAGATAAATATGAACGCTACGCTCAATACTTTGCATAGCTCCCTGATTCATCGCGGAAATTCTTTACATGATACTGCCCTGAATAATGTGCAGAATATGGATAATACGCCGCTAATGGGATTACATAATTATTCATCAGACTATGAAATCTTCAGTATCAATTCTTTAAAAACAACAGGTGTAACGTTTCTGGCAGTGATTGATCAGGCAGGAATCATCCGGTATCTGAAATGGTATGAACCAGAAACATACCGGGAAATTCCAACTTCCGGATCTGACTGGGTTATTCCTGTTACCAGTTTAAATTGTATTGGGGGTAATCCATTAATTCTTCAATCTTCAGAGGGAGATCTGTTTCTTATCTCATATGCACAACTCATAGCCTCTCAAAATTTTAGTTCCTCTGAAGGTTTTCTTATCATTGGAGAATCATTACAACCTTTCATAAAAAAAGAACTTAATAATCCAGCGATGACTGCCTCCTCATTGCAGATTCAATCAACCTCAGATCGGGATATGCAGTCTTATATCTTTCGTGTACAGGGCGGATACAACTCATTAATGGTTATTAATGAGACCCATATTGCATGTGAAATCGTATACCCTGGTTATGAGACTACCACAAATTTATCAATCTCTTTTATAGGAAAAAAAGTTTTTTTTGAAATAGGAAAATCTTTTGTAACCACATATTTCTTGCAATCAATTCTTTTCTCTTTTATGGCTCTCTCATTTGGCGTTTTTATTATGGTTCTCCTGTTTCGCAAGTATGATCATGCCAGCATCCTGATGGGACGACAGGAAGAGGAACTCTCTCTGCTAAAGGAACGAAGAGAGATACTGGACAAATTTCATGTCATCCTTGATCGATATCTTCATTCTGGTCCGGATACCGATCAAAATATCGCTCTAATCTGTACTGCTGCCGGGGGTTTGCTAAATGCTGAGTATGTCGTATATTCGCGAATAGAAGATGGAAATCCAGTTATTGTAGGGTCCTGGCCGACTGCTGATCCCCTGATAGATGACTGGATATCTCATCTTGTTTCAAGTTATCATCCATACAAAGGGGTTGAAGAAAATATGGTAATTCCTTTGAATCAGTCGTGTTTGGGAAGTACAATCCATATTACTTTGGCATATCCTTCAATGCGAGCTTTGCTCTTTCGCTCTGTCAATCCATGTGATGAAATATTAGGATATTTTTTTATGTTCCTCAAAAGCGAAGAGGACATTAATGAAACAAATCAAATTGTGCTTGATCTTTTAGTTAATGCACTATATGGGGAGGAAAGCAGAAGGGTCTCAAAAATATCTCTTCATAAACGCGATGTAGTTCTTGAGGCAATAGGTCATTCTGCAACTCAACTCCTCGGGGACCTTAGCATTTCTTCAATTATTGAGATATTGCAGATATTTGTGACCCAAATCGGGGTCCATGAAGCGCATCTTTTCATCTGGAATACAAATAATGAAGGTCAGCAACAAATTACTCATGATTATATCTGGATTGATGAAATCTTAAAAAAATCTTCAGGACAATTGCGATGGGATGATCTTCTCTCAAGTCCTGTCTCCGAATGGTTGTCAAGTACAACTTCTCCTGAAATCAGGGCCGGACCACCTGATATGTTTCCTGATCAGAAGGAGTTCCTGGAAAGTAAAAATATTCATTCCATGGTATTCATACCACTTCTATCTCAAAATGAATATGTTGGTGCTTTATTCCTTGTAGATCGAATTCGCGATCGCATTTGGCTTTCAACAGAAATTGAAGCGTTAAAGATAGCCTCAGGTCTTATCATGGCTACTATTGCGAAAATAGAACGCGATGAGGATCTCCGTGAAAGAGAAGAAAATTTTAAACTCTTTTTTAATCAACTCCGGGATTTTGTCTTCGTTCTTGACCCTGAAGGCCGAATAATAACAGCAAATCTTTTTGCTTTGCAGGAGATTGGGGTAAAATTATCTGATCTGAAAGGGATGCATCTCTCAGGAACCTTTACCACCCGATGGATGGAGGATCCTTTAATTAAGGGTGAGATAAAAACTGCATCAGGCTATATTGAAAAGTCCGGTCTTCTGCTAACAATAGAAGGAAAAGAGATTCCAGTAGAAATAAGGCAATTACCTGGAATCTGGAATGGAAATCAGGCAATTTTTTGTATATGCAAAGATATCTCTGCTCTGAAACGTTCTGAACATAAGTTTGCAACTGCGTTTCGTTCCAGCCAATTGCTCCACGTCATAATGAATCTTCGAACTGATTCAATAATTGATGTGAATACTACCTTCTGTGAGATCCTTGATATATCCAGGGATCTTCTGATTTGTTCACCACCTGAATTTTTTTATCGGTTTTTTGAATTAGAACAGGTAAATAAAATAAAAGAGGTGATTCTTACTCATGGCTCTGTTCAGGATTATGAGGTCAGTATCAGAACCCTGAACGGTGATATCAGGGAGGGGTCGCTTTATGGTGCACTTATAGAGATTGCCGGTGATCCCTGTGTTTTTTATTCTATTATAGATGTCACAGAAAAGAAACAGGCAGAAGTAAAAATCCAGAATTTACTGAAAGATCTTTCAGATACTAATCTGGAATTAAATAATTTTTCACAGATTGTTGCCCATGATTTAAAGGATCCACTCCGGGGGATTTATTCGCTTGCAACATGGATTTCAGAAGATTGTCAAGATCGAATTGGCCTGGATGGGCAAAAATACCTACAGATGATATTGGAACAGGTGCATCGCATGTCCGGTCTGATTGATGGAATACTTGCATATTCACAGGCTGGATTCTTACATGAAGAGAAGGATATTGTCCATATTGACTCGGTTATTCGCGAAGTGATAGAGATTTTATCACCGCCACCATCTGTTACCATATGTATCGAATCGCAATTACCTGCAATATTTGGTGAACGTACCAAAATTTTACAGGTTTTCCAAAATATTATAAGCAATTCACTCAGTCATTCCCATAAAGATGATGGAGTTATCAGAATTAGGGCAAAACCATATGGCGAGACATGGTTATTTGAAATATCAGATAACGGTCCGGGTATTGATCCCTCACTTCATTCTACAATATTTGAGATGTTTAAATCATTTTCTTCATCTCAAAATAAGAAAGGTACAGGTATTGGGCTTTCTATTGTGAAAAGAATAGTTGAATCGTCAGGAGGGTCAGTCTGGGTTCATTCAGAACCTGGCGGTGGATCCACCTTCTTCTTTACCTTTGGCAAAGATAGTACACTCACAACTCCTTTTAAGTCAGGTGTTTCTGAAAAATGATTCGTATACATTATATTGAAGATAATCCGATTGATCAACAGGCATTTTTACGTGAGATAGATAAAAAATTGCTTCCATATATAACCGATATATCCTCATCACTTTTTGAAGCAAGAAAAAAAAGTTCATCATATGATCTTATCTTATGCGATTACTTCTTACCTGATGGTACGATTCTTGATATTCTGCCTGAACTTGTTAAAGATGGAACCCCGGTTATTGTTGTGACTTGTCAGGCTGACATGATCAATGCAATCTCTTCAATGAAACTTGGGGCTAAAGATTACCTCATTAAGGATTTGGACCGACATTATCTGGGAATGCTTCCGATTCAAATTGAAAATATCATAAATAACCGTAACCTTGAGAAGGAACGAAAATGGCTTTCTGCTTTATTCAATTCAATCGCTGAAACAATCCACTTTGGTATGTATTTATATGAACCATTAACTGAAAAAGTTGTTTACTATAACCCTTCGTTTTTAACGATCTGGGATGTGCCTGATGAATTGTGCACTTCTGGATCTAAAGTTACGCATTCTGAATTATGGGGGGGTATTACCGGCCGGGACGGATATGAATCAACAGACCTTACGGTATTTCCTAACTGTGAAACCGATTATACGCAATTTCAGTCACAAGGGGAGATAAGACTTAAAGGCAATAAAACAATCCGGTTCTTTACCGGTCGGGTTTTGTATGAACCCGGGATCTCTCCCTGTTTTGTGAGTTTTTTTGAAGATACCAGTGAACTTAGTCAGGCATATGAATCTCTTTATCAGTATAACCTGGAACTAGAATCTCTCAATGTTACTCTGGATCAGCGTGTTCAGGAACGGACTCGTATGATTGAACTTCTCATGCAAAAAAAGAATGAAATGATAATCAATATAGGTCATGATCTTCGGACTCCGTTAACACCTCTTATAGGACTCCTCCCCCATCTCCGGGATATGGAATCTGATTCAGAAAAACAAAAAATCTTATCGATTATCCTTGATGGGGCTATGAAAATTCATTCTCTGGCAGAATCCGCATTAAAGATTGGAAATCTCATTGATGAATCTACACCAGAAGAAAAACGTTCTGATGAATCTATCTGCAATCTTCGTGATATAATGATAAAGGTCATAAGCAGATATCTGCCTGATATTGAGAAAAAAGAATTACAAATAGTAAATATTACTCCGGATGATGTAATCTTTTTATTCAGGCCTGCTCATCTACGCATGATACTGGACAATCTGGTTCATAACGCAATTTATTATACAAACAAGAGGGGAAGCATCTCGCTTTGTGGTGGTATCGATGAAGATTCGATATGGTTTTGTATCTCTGACACTGGAATTGGGCTTACTTCTTATGATACTTCGCGTATATTTGATGACTTTTATAAAGTGGATTCAGCAAGAAATAACCTTCAGACCCATGGAATTGGTCTTTCAGTAGTAAAAAAACTGGTTATTATGAATAATGGACATATTACGGTCATGAGTGAAGGACTTGGGAAAGGTTCTAAATTCTGTATATCCTTCCCAGGTAACTCCAAGAATCCCTGAATATAAAAAATTCCTGAAGTCAGGTAATTGTTCATACATTTTCAGCTGATAGAAAAAGATGTTACGAATTATATATATAATCTACCAGATAAAATATCCTTAATGCAGGTATTATATATTGAGGATAGTTATCATGACCGGATGGCGTTTGAACGAGCAATGAGCAAAAGTAGCCTTCCTATTCATTATACCTGTGCCGGGTCCCTGCATGAAGGAATCACCTGTATTCAATCTGGTAACTTTGATGTGATTTTGGCAGATCTTAAGCTTCCTGATGGTTCTGCTCTAGAATTACTCGAAGATTTCGGACATTCTGATTTAGTAATTATCATTCTCACTGGTGTCTCTGACATTCGCACTGCAGTACTGGCGATGAAAGGCGGCGCTTATGATTATATTGTAAAAGATGTTGCATCCGAATATCTTTCAACCCTTCCGGACTACTTAAAGAAGATAACGAAACACAGGTATAATCAGATCCAGGTGGATACAACTCACAATTCCTCTCAATATGTATCTGATGAAATAAAATTAGGTTATTTGATTCGGGATGTTAAAACCGGAGAGATCCTGTTTTATAATTCACAATTCGCACATCAATTTGATCTCATGCCGTTTGCTGAAACGATTGATACAAATGATGATCATCATCACCTATGGAAGAAAATCAGTTCATCATTTGGTATATCTTCGGAAATGATGTTGAATGAGCAGATACCAGGAAAAATTATCAGACACATCTGCAATAATTCTGACGGAAATAAATTCTCTTTATTTTCTGCATGTATACAGGATGATGATTCAAAAATCAGACAAGTACTATTCAGCATGGATGATGCCCCCGATCCCATGTTTAATGTCTCTCTGACTAAAACCGGTTATTCAGATCCACTCTCTGTTCTTGCCGGGGGGATGGCACATGAGATAAATAATGTTCTCACAACTATCCTTGGAAATATCTCTATAGCTGGTCAGTTAATATCTCCAGATATTGCACCGGTACACGCATGCTTTGATCGCATCGAACTGGCAATTCTACAGGGTAAAGACATTGCAAGCCGTCTTCTTACTTATGCAGATGGAGGAGACCCTGTAATCAAATCTGTTGATTTGAATGATTTGATGCGGGATGTTCTTTGTCTTTATTCTCAAGGGGACAATCAGATAATTATAAACATCGATTATAATATCCCCCCGCTATCAGGAGATCCGGACTTATTGCGTACTGCAATCAGGGCGGTTATCACAAATGCAATAGAAGAATCTGGTCCAGGTCCTGTCAATGTTCAGGTATATGGTATTGAAAAGAGCAGTGATTTACATGGCAATTTAGATGTCCCGAATATTTGCATTGAAATCCATGATCAAGGGTCCGGTATCAGATCACTTGATTTTACTGATATTTTTAACCCGTATTTCACAACAAAAGAGGGTCATATTGGTCTTGGTTTGACCTCTGCCAAATCTATTATTGAGAAACATTATGGTATTATTGAAGTTGTGAGTTCATCAGAAAAGGGAACTTCAATTCGCATAATTCTACCTCGTGACACGAGTTATGTTCCCTCTCCCCGGTCAATCGGTATGAAGATAGATCAGAAATGTTCGGCAGGTTCACGAGTTCTTATTCTGGATGACGAGGAGGGTATTCGGGATTTTCTTCAAATATGTCTGGAGAAGGAGGGATTTAATGTTGATGTTTTTTCCAGGGGAGAAGAGGCGATACAGGCGGCAATTACTGCTTATGATAATCTGAATCCATATCAGGTAGCAATCCTCGATTTGGTTATTCCAGGAGGAATAGGAGGAAAAGAAGTTGTAATGGAGTTAAAAAAAGTATCTCCGTCTACTTTTTCCATCGTTTCCAGTGGGTATTCTGATGATAATATCAATTCATTGTACCAGGAATATGGGTTCCATGCATCACTCCCCAAACCATATCGTGCTAAAGAAATGATACATCTGGTATTATCCCTGATTGAACAAAATTATCTGAACCGGCACTCTGGATGAGTTTCTATCTGTACATAGTTTATATTTCATACCTGCCACCTTTACCCCGGTGTCTTGATACCATATACATTGTTTTCAAAAAACAGGTTTTTTTAAAGAAAGGGTTGGCATGACCTGGAAATTTGTTACTCTTTTGATATTCCTATCTTCTGGTTTATTAATTCTGCAAGAATATCAATCGACTGATCTGCAAGAAGGAGTACGATCTCTCCCAGTATCCCTTCGTCTTCTACTGAAAACCGGGCATGCACGACAATAGCAGATTGTGAATCTGCAAACTGACCGTTATCAAGAAGGTGATCTAACGAGTCTTCACGATATTGGGGTATCTGAAATTCGAGTTTTTTCCCGAGAATATTGGTGATAGAACCCATAACCGCATTGATGATGATGTTCCCTATCTCAAGGAGTGTCATTCTCCAGAGTTCATCATTCTCCTGAGTTCTTTCTGTTTCTCCGTTCAGAAGAAAAAAAAGATTCTCTGCACTTTTTAGAGGAAACATCAGGACTGCTGTCCCTTCAAAAGCTCCATTATAATTCAGGCTCACGACCGAGAATGAAGGATCAGGATGAGGAATCTGTTCTTTCAGATCATGAATCGTGGATATGTGAATATCAGGTACATGCAAAGTAACGTGGTGGCCTGTAAGAGCGTTCAGACTCCCTGCTGATTTTCCAATACCGATATTGACCAGTTCTCTGATTCCATCAAGAACTGGCATTGAAACCGTCTTCATGATATAGCAGCAAGGATGGAAGAGATGACTGACATCAGATCTTCAGATTTTACTGGTTTATTTACAAAAGCCTGTGCACCAAGGGATAAACATTCATCACGTGTGGTATCCTGGACATCAGAGGTGAGCATTATTACCGGAACAGTATTATGGGAATCCCGTAGTTCTTTCAGCACTTCAAATCCATCCTTTTCAGGCATCAGGATATCAAGAAGGATCACGTCAGGATTTTCTGTAATAACCTTCTCTATTCCTTCTTTCCCGTTGATCGCTTCAATAACTTCGTATCCTTCAGCTTTTAACGGTGCACTAATGATGCGACGCTGAAACAGGGAATCATCGACAATTAATATTCGGGTCATTTGTGAATTATAAGAATGTCTCCCAGAATGATAAAACATTTGGGACAGGGTGCCTATCTCTCTCCTAAATTGAGTATTATTCGGCGTTATAATGGCATTTACCTGCCCGGATACCTGAAATTTCCTGCAGGGACACGGATTTCAAATTTTGCCCCTGTTCCTTCAGTACCTGTTTCTTTAATTTCCATGCCGGTGATTCCGAGAATTTCTCTGACAAGAAATAAACCAAGGCCGGTGTTTGAGCCAAATCCTCTCTCAAAAATCTTCTCTTTAATCGACTCAGGAACCCCTTTTCCGTTATCCTCGATGATGAGGAGAATTTTGTCTTCAACTGGCAGACTTTTGAACGTGATCAGTGAGGTATGTTCTCCATGCCGGACAGCATTCTCAAGAAGGTTATAAATCGCTTTTTTTATAAGTGGATCTGCGAGGACCTCAAGGGTTCCTGTCTCAACAGTGAACGTCACTCCTGAGAACGTGGGACCTACCCCCGAAGTCTCCACAAGTGTGTGAATATTAAACCAGGATGGCAAAGAGTGTCCCATCTCCTGATAATCGCGGGCAAAGGCAATATGATTCCGCATTACCTCTGCTGCCTGTTTCATATTTTCAAGATACTTTGCAATTTTTCCTTCAGGGTTGTTATTTAAAATTATGTACAAGTATCCTAAAAAAACCGTCAGGCTGTTATTGAGGTCATGCCGGGTTATTGAGGCAAGAGTATTGAGTTTATTTATCGCAACAGCCAGCGCTTTCTCAGTCTTTTTCTTCTCTTCAAGTTCATACTTGATCTGATCTTTAATCTGCCTGTATTTGAATACCTGTTCGGTTATTGCAGTTACATCTTCAACTGCTATCATGGCACGAGGTTCTCCATCTGGAAGTTCAAAGGGAGAAATGGTAATTTTTTGAAACTTTCCTTCATTCTGGGTTTCAGATTTGAGTGGAAAAATACGGGAATGGAACCGGGAGGAAAGGATAACTGGTCCACCGCCATTAAACACGACGTTCATCCGATCTTTAATAAGAGGATCTGCAAACCGCTTAACTACACTGGAAAGAAGGTTATCGGTTGCATCATCAGCATCAATGCCGGTCCATTTCTCAAGTGTCTGGTTCCAGGTAGAAATGGTATAATTTTCTCTGATGATACAAACACCCACTGGAAGTGAGTTGAGGTTAAGAGCAGCGATTGACTTATTGTCAGGCACCATCATAATCCCGTTTCCATTAATGTCATGATTCTTGCAGTCAGATGCTCAAATGATTCCCGATTCAGGACAATAAATATATCTCCCTCGATCTCTTTTTCCTGCACTAAAAACCGGGTCCGGGCATTTATACCAACATCTGACTGGTCTTTAAATGTCAGATGTTCTCCGTCACTACTACTGGTCTGGTAGCTTGGATATTGAAATGAAAGTTTAGATGAAATGAGAATACTTAAAGCGCTCATGACTGAACTGATAATAATATTTGCAACCTCAAGAAGCGTCTCTACCCGGAGAGCATCCATCTCATCCGGAGATCCCTCTTCACCGGTAAGAATGATAACCAGATTCAGGGCACTTATATGTGGGATTATCAGATTAAATGTCCCTGTGATTTCACCGGAAAAATCTAGTACCACCCGGGAAGTATGATGAGTATCTTGTGTAGTGATTGAATGTTTTATTGTGCATTCTGAATATGTATCAGAGATGCAGACCTCAGGGACCGTGAGGGTTACATGTGTCCTGGTAAGTCGGTTGAGCATTCCAGCCGAGCGACCTACTCCGATGGTGATGAGCTCCTTCACCCCATCAAGTACTTCTTCAGATACATCCATTTAAGGTACCAGATCTTATTCATTTTGGGATAGTATTAGATTTTCGCTTTAATTCTATCTGTGAGTAACATCTATGTCTTTCTTATTTGTTTATCTGAATGCCCTTATTATTTCGATACCTGGTTTGATCTTACTCTATATCTGGTATTTACTAATGCGGAAAGATAACAAATCTTATCGTAATACCCGGGGATTTTTGTATCTGTTATATCCTGCTAGGGATAATATTTCCTTCCCGCTGAGATTTTACAGTGATCAAGAAGTTTATTACCAATGTATGCAATTATACCCTATGCTCACATTCATCCTTCTTGGACGCCTGACAAGTCTGGCCCTTGATCAGGTGAAGGGATTTGAAGCCCGGGACTATAAAGCAGCTGAGATAATTAGTGAAGCAGGCGGAAAACTGCTCTCTCTCCATTATACCTTTGGGCAGTATGATTTCATCGCGATAATTGAGGCCCCGTCTCACGAAGCAATGACGATGATCCTTGTAGAGATTGGACGGTTTGGCACCGTTTGCTCTGAGACTCTATTGGCGATGAAACCCGAACAATTGTATAATGTAATTGATAAGGTGCCGTGATATCAATCCTTTGTGGCATATTATCTCCCGGTCAGGGAAGACTACTGTACGGATTTTTTTAATCTGTTTGGAGGATAAAATAATAAGTTCTTTTTTCCCTGATAAAATCGAGCAAATTTCTTCTGGTAATCACTTGATTTCAGGCAAATCAGATAAGTATATTATCTAATATTACCGTCTATTTTACTGGGAGTGTATCGATGAAAGGAATGAATTTTTTGATCACGCTACTCTGCATGATTTTAATTACTGCATCTGTTTCTGCTGTAGAAGAAATGAATCAATCTGTGGATCTCAATCTGACAGATACACAGGAACCTGAATTACAAGTCAGTATTATTCAGAAAGAACCTCTGTTCTCTCCAGAAGCTTCGATGGCTTTTGGAGCTGTTGAGAAAAAAATACTCATGATCACTGAGGAAGCCTTTGAATATCTTCTTCTTGGAGATGAGACAACTAAACAGGAATTTCTCGATGAATATGCATCACTTACTGGAGATTTGGCTTCATTTGAACAGACTTTTGACATAAATTCTGAAAACGCATCTGAATTTAAAGAAAAATATGACCAGATAGTTGCTTCCTCTGCTGCTATGGGGACTACTGCCGAGAAGATGTTCGCTTCTTATGAAACAAACCAATTGGTTGTGCTTGAGGATGTCATAGCATTTGAAGAAGAAGTGGACAAGGTAACAAAGAATGTACAGGAGGTTTGGGATCTCCACAGTGAGACAAACACCAGTCCAATAAGCCTGAATTCCATCCGAAGCTGGCTGATGTCAACATTACTTGAAGCAATTGAAGAGACTTATGCCTACCCGGTTCTTGGAGATGAAGTTGAGAAGCAGGATGCTCTTGCACAGTATGCTTCATTTGATGAAGTTGTTGCAATGGGAGAGGATCTGTATCCGGATGAATCGTTTGATGAATTGAAAACCATTAAGACTGATCTTTTAAAGGCTGCTGAAACAATTTTTGCAACCTATGAGGCAGATGGAACGGTTAAGGCTGATGAAGTTGCTGTTTATGATGAGATTGTGGAAGTATTCAACGATGAATTCCTGGTTATTGTCCTGACCGGAGTTTCGGATACAGGAATTGTTGTTGAAGAACCTACAACCGTAACTCTTATCGAATCCGAAGTAAATGCTACAGCATAAGGGTACCCACCCTTTTTTTGTCTACCCTCAGAATAAATCACGAAATTGCTTTATATTGTTGATGAGTATATCCTATATTTTAATTCATATTTCAAAATCAAAAGGCGGTAACTAAGTATTTAAACTCTATCAAAAAAGATTCCCTGTATGCAGGAAAATTTCAGTATGCTGATATGGGGATTCGAACCCCAGTCCTCGGCGTGAAAGGCCGAAATGATTGGCCGGACTACACTATATCAGCTTGTGCCTCCATATATTAGATCACATCGCATAAAAAGGTATGGGTAAATTCTCCCTAAAGAATTGATACTCCGTCCTGTTTTACAACAACTTTGAATTTTTCCATCATTTGACGGGTAATCGCGCCAGGTTTTCCATTACCGATCACGCGACCATCAATGAGAGTAATCGGTGCTACTTCTGCTGCAGTTCCGGTTACAAACACTTCATCAGCAGAGTACAGGTCAAAGTACCCCATGTTCCGTTCAGTAACACTAATTCCAAGTTCTGCTGCAATCTCTATTGCAACCATCCGGGTGATCCCACGCAGATTATTCAGAGTTGGAGGGGTCGAAATGGTGCCATTTTTAATGACAAAGATGTTGTCCCCTGATCCTTCAGACAAATATCCATTTGTGTCAAAAAATATAGCCTCATCGCCACCTTTATAATTAGCTTCAATCTTGGCTAAGATATTATTAAGATAATTCAGGCTTTTTACATTTGGTGGAAGTGCCTCTGCGGGATTTCTTCGAACTGATACGGAGATCGCTTTAAGCCCTTTTTCGTAGAGATCACCATACATTGCGCCCCATTCAACTGCCATAATAACTACTGATGCCTTCGGGCATTTCCGGGGATCAAGACCCAGGTCGCCAAGGCCACGAGTAATAATCGGGCGAATATATGCCTCCTTGAGGTTGTTTACTTTGCAGGTTTCAACAATTGCTGCAGCCAGATCCTCTTTACTTATGGGAACCTGAAGATCTATCGTCTTTGCCGAGTCATAGAGCCGGTCCAGGTGCTCGGTAAGTCTGAATATTTTTCCTGAATATGCTCTGATTCCCTCAAATACTCCATCCCCATAGAGAAAACCATGATCAAATACGGATATTTTTGCCTCTTCACGAGGGTAGAACTTCCCATCGATATAGATCTGCATAGAGTACCTCTCTGTAATTCTTCAGGTTAAAATATATCTTCCCAATCTTCTGATGACTTGTATCAACTATGTGTAAAGGTCAGGGTTTACCTGTTGTAAAATTTATGATACCATTAATGGGTATGAAAATGGTGAACAAAAAAAGAATTGGCGATTTACTTTCTGCAAGAGTTACAAAACCCTGCTATCATCTCCCGTGCAGCGGTTGGATGAAGATGAGTATAGGAACCAAGTGTATTGTTTACAACTGCTCCGTCAAGACTCCCACGAATGCCGATTCCTCTTGAAAGGGTATATCCAAATCGGACACTTTCATGAAGCCGGACATCTGAATAATGGAATTCGTGGCCTCTGAATGAATGCTCTCCAAATGGGGTAATTGAAGAGCTCTTTCCGATAACATAACTGACAACCCTCTTTGATGGAATAAATGAATGACCCTGAAACACTCCGCACATTTTAAACTCGTCACCGGATTTCAGTCCTTGCCAGTCACTGGGAAACCTGAGTGAATCACACAGGTACATAAGGCCTCCACATTCGGCATATACTGGAAGACCTGTATGAACTGCTGATGCAATCTCTTCCCTGATGGGGGCGTTTTCCTCAAGGTCTTTTCCAAAATATTCAGGATACCCTCCACCGATGATCAGACCATCGGCATCTGGCAGACTGTCATGGAGTGGGGAAAAAAAATTTATCTCTGCTCCAACCGCTTGTAAAACTGGGAAGAGATCAGCATAATAGAAGGTGAACGCTTCGTCCCGTGCAATTGCAATCCGGACATCTGGTTTCTCTGTCTGTTTGAAAATCACTCCATCATAACGTGGAACTGACATCTCCAGTGCTAAATCCACAAGAGCATCAACATCAATATGTTCACCTATTGATTCGATCATCCCCTCAATCCGGCTTATAAATCCCTGGTTCGGTGATCCTTCCTGAAAAGGGATCAGACCGAGATGGCGCATAGTTAAGGCAGGAGAATCAAGTCTTGGGACTGCTCCTATGACCGGAACATTGCAATAATGCTCAATTGCCTCTGTTGCCTTCCTGATATGCCCTTCTCCTCTGATATTATTGAGAATAACTCCTGATATGGAAATATCAGGGTCAAATGTAGAAAATCCTTTCAATATTGCAGCGGCACTTCTGGTAATACTTCTGGCATCAATGACCAGAACAACCGGAATACCCAGAAGTTTTGCAACTGATGCAGTAGAACCGATATCAGATAATGATTCAGCTCCTTCAAAGAGTCCTCTGACCCCCTCAATCAGTGCAATATCTGCTCCCTGAGAGGCATGAGTAAAAATTTCCAAAATTTCATCAGGCGAGAGGACAAAAGTATCAAGATTCCGGCATGGTCTGCCGGTTACCGCTGAAAGGTATGAAGGATCAATATAATCCATACCAACCTTAAAGGTCTGGACTGCATATTTTTTTGAGAGCAGTGCTGCAATTGCTACGGTTATACTTGTTTTTCCTGCACCTGAACGATCTCCTGTGATAAGGATCGTCTTCATGCAAGGCTCCGGAGAACTGCTCCGAATTCACTCTCAACGATTGAGGTAACACCAAGTGTCCGGGGATGAAGATCTACTTCGACCATCACATGGGCATGTCCCTGATCTTTTAAGGGACCTACCTGACGTGGTCCGTTTGTCACCGAAAAGCATTCAATTCCATCCAGATATGAACCCGGGATTGCGTGAGGCACACCAGTTATGACCGCAAAATCTGGTTTCTGTTCCTGTATCCATGATCCAAGGAGATCTCCGGTTGCGCCGTATTCATCAAGGGCTCCTTTTGAATTAAATTTCAGACCTCGTGCAGTGAGTTCTTCAGATATCCGAAGAGCATCCCGCCTTACTTTTGGAAGTCCACGCGGCTCAAGATTGGCAGAGTACTCAACATCAGCGTCAGGTACAGCGTCATGAAGACCGAGTAAAATGTCAGCAAACATATACGCAGTCTCTTTTTTCGCATTCATTATTGCGACACCTCTCTTTCCTTCATGTATGAGATCTAAAAGCCGTTTTGCTGCAATATGTTTTAGATCTCCCCGGGACGGTTCGATATAACTTTTTACCGCTGCTCCCCTGAGTCGTTCTACTTCATTTGCCTTTCTGAGTAGATCTTTTTGCCTGGTGAGTTCATCTGTACTGATCCAGCCCAGACGTGCTGCAGGTTCGAGAGTTGCAATAACTCCGTCAATATTTTCTGAAAACCCTGCATGAATATCAACCGCAATCGTCTCGGTGCTCAATTCTGCAAGTTCAACTGCAGCCTCCAAATCCTCACCAATTATCAGGGAAACACAGGTCCCGATAACAGCCATCCGGCTCGGGTGAAACTCCCGCTCAGCATATTGGAGGACTTCTATCAGGCGGTTTTGTCCTCCAAATACAAATTCATTATCTGATAGTGAGGTTGTGAGAACTCGCATACCGTCTTCTTCAAGCAGTCGTGCATGTTTAAATGAACAACCTGATGGCCCGTGAAGTACTGATACGGTAACTTCCAGGTCACGGGCAGTATAAAGGCCGGCAACGATTGAACTTGGGCGTGGGTGCATATATTTCATAATTATCTCCAGGTTTTTACTGACACAACGATTGCGGGAAATTTGCGACTTTTTGCGCAATCAATTCCACTTGTCCGCTCTTTAACAATGCAGACTGGTATCTGTTCCACGGTGCAATACCTGACGATCATATTTGCATCAAGGCGATCATCACCAGCAACTAAAAAGACCTCAGCAGGTCGCGGTCCTGTTTTTATGGCGGTAAGAATATCATCTGCCAGGAAATTTTCACAGACTGCTCTGTCTTCCTGACCGATTATCAGGGAGAATGGTGCGCTAGGAGCAATCTGCTGTAAAAGGCGTATGGCATCACATGTAGTTTTCAGGCAGGCACCAGTGCTGGCATTATCAATGATTACACTCTCTTTCTCATAAATTATCTGCATCCTGCCAGGGAGAGAGATAAATTCACTCAGCCGATCAGGTCTGATACCGAGGACCAGTGCCGCCGCCGCTGCAAGTTGCAGGGGAGTATTGTATCCGTCAAGAATGAAAAGTGGGTTTTCAAATTCTCCAGATAGATCATTATAGTGATAATGACAGGTTGCCCCTGTTATAGTAATCAGATCACCAGTGCTTATCTCACTATCATGCCCTATGGACACTCCTTTGGGAACCAGAATCTGTTTGCATAAAAATCCGGATCTCTTCTTCCAGTCGTAGGCACTCTGATTTCCGCCTGCAATCTGGTAATCTTCGTTTGAAGTTAAGATTGCAAGATCGCAGTTCCCAATAAACCCAAGCGAAATCTCCCCAATCATCCATTCAATGCCATTACCATATTGTAATGCCTGAATAAGAGAGGCAGGGGTGATGCTTAATCGGGTGACAGGTTCTTCGCCAGGGCACCGGAAAACTCCTCGTGATGTATGAAGTATACCTGGGCCTTTCAGGAGAAATGCAAGCGCAGTGGCCGTAGTTGTCTTTCCACGCGCACCGGTTATTTCAACAATGACGGGTTTTGGATTTACATGTTTTAGTTCCTCACCTATGATCCATCTCACTGCCTGGTGGTGTGTGATCGACGGACAGGTAAGGGTTCGCAGAAGTGGATATGCAGGATTGAGATGAACCGGATGGATAAGGAGATCGTAATCACGCTCTATAGCCTGCTGTGGGGAGATACAATGAGGGCTTTGTGTATCGCCGCGGTACACATCAATCAGGTTAATAGAATGCCCCCTTTTAACCAAGGCTTCTCCTATAACACCGCCGCCATGGATGGTATCAAGGATGAGAATGCGCATAAAAAATTTAGATTTGAGAGAGTGCCGCCCGGGCATTTTCTGCCATC
>Ga0351901_1040_pt1 | contig 43250 bp, 38 predicted proteins | sample BONcelHT113001D4_FD_206875 | JGI IMG/M metagenome (GOLD analysis project Ga0351901, IMG submission 206875) | Enriched cells from coal bed in the Powder River Basin, Montana, United States - BONCAT cells T11 rep1 HSBNCT.T11.300.1.D4 ...
TAGAAACCGATATCTGCCAACAAGGCCAGCAACACCCATTTGTATCGGAAAAATTGCGTCATTTCAGCCCACCACCTTTCCGATGACAAAAGCAATCAAAAAGGAAAACAGCAGGCTTAACCCGTTGCGCAGGAGCATGGTTTTTCGGCTGAAAAACTGAATTTCTAACGGCGCCGTCACCACACCGACCATCATCAGAGTCGAAATGAATACCGCGACCTGCATGATGCCGGCTCCCATATCCAGGACAGCCTTGGCGAGCGGAAAAGCGATGAATCCGGGTATTAGCGTGATGTTCATAATGCCGATACCACCGACCAACAGCGAAATAGCGGCGACATTCCCCAGAAGCAGCGTTATTGTGTCGGTAGTTTCCGTCATCGTCGCCATGAGCGCAGTCATATTACGCACAGTGAAATCATTTTCAACAGCGGTCGCCAGCCGATGACGGCTCCTCAGCAACGCAGTCGTATCATCCTGAACTTTGTTGATGACTTCGGCACTCTTCGCCTGAATGCTTATGTTGTTGAGATATGTAATTCCCATCAGGCGCTCCTGTGCAGTTGACAACGGCACGATAATCATATCGTCCTGATCCTGACCCATCGCAGATTGCCCTTTACTGCCCAGTACACCAACCACACGAAATGGAGCCTGGTTGATGCGAATCGTCTTTCCTACCGGACCGGCGCCGCCGAACAGATTGGTGGCCACTGTCTGACCGAGGACGGCCACCCTCGCGCGCGCATTATCGTCACTGCTGCTGATAAATATCCCTGATGCCATTTTGAAATTCCGCACAGTCAAAAAATCCGGTGTGGTTCCCTGCACGTTTGTTTTCCAGTTTTGATTGCCATAAATCACCTGATATTGCGAGCTGACCGACGGCAAAACATAGTTGACCCCGGAAATCTGCTTTGCAATGGCTTTGGCATCCTGATTGGTCAGCGTTATATTCGATCCAGCCGCAAGGCGCACCGTACCGGGAGGGGCATTAGAGCCCGGCATAACTATAAGCAGATTGCTACCCAGGCCGGCAATGGAATTCTGCACTTTTTGCTGCACGCCCATCCCTATCGATACCATTGCAATGACGGCGCCAACGCCGATAATAATTCCCAGCATGGTCAAAACAGATCGCAGCTTGTTGGACTTGAGCCCTTCCAGCGCAATGAGTATACTTTCCCTGAACATGGACCCACCTCCCTTCCCTATATGGCAAGACCCACTGCATTGCGCCGGTCGCTGATAATTTTTCCATCACGAACATGAACGACTCGCTGTGCGTATGCTGCAATATCCGCTTCATGAGTAACCATAATGATCGTTCGTCCCTGCTTATGCAAGCTGCAAAATACATCCATAATCTCCATGCCGGCTTTCGTATCCAGATTGCCAGTCGGTTCATCGGCGATCAAAATCGCCGGATCCGTGACCAGCGCTCTGGCAATCGCCACACGCTGACGTTGACCACCGGAAAGTTCATTGGGCCGGTGGTCTTTCCGCTCAGCTATTCCAACCTTCTCCAGCGTCGAGAGCGCCCGTCGCATTCGCCCGTCATTGTTGACTCCTGAATATACCAATGGCAAGGCAATATTTTTTATGGCGGAAATCCGCGGCAACAAATTAAAATTTTGGAATACAAATCCTATTTTTCGGTTGCGAGTCACGGCCAGTTGATCATCGCTTAACGCAGCCACTTCATCGCCGTCTAACCGATAGGAGCCTGAAGTCGGTCGATCCAGACAACCGATAATATTCATCAACGTTGATTTGCCTGAGCCTGACGGACCGGTAATGGCGATGAACTCTCCCTTGCCGATACCCAGAGTTACTCCGTCCAACGCATGGACGACCGCATCCCCCATCTGATAACTTTTCCTGATCGCTTTGAGTTCAATCATTCACTCTATTCTCCATTTTATTAAATTGCCGGGGGCGGCCCCTGATTCTGCCTGGTTGCGGCTGCTCCGGCCGGCGCTGCGCCCGGCACAACCACCTGGTCGCCGAGGTTCAGGCCACTGGTAATCTCCACATTATCATTGTCGCTCAAGCCGATTTCCACGGTTATATTCTGTGTTTTCCCATCAAGCTTGACCTGAACGTATTTTTTGTCTTTGTCTTCTTTAACTGTAGCGACTGGAACCACCAGGACATTTTTGCTTTCGCCAACGTGAATCGTCGTCCGCGCGGTCATCGTTGGGAACAACAGCCCTTCGGAGAGGTCGACGTCCACATATACGGGATAATACACCACATTGGAGGACATCGTCGCACTACGTGAAATAGTCGCCACTTTACCCGAAAAAGTTTTATTCGGATAGGTATCCACCGTGAAGGCCACGGTTTGCCCCAACTTGACCCGGCCGATATCGGTTTCATCAACCAATACTTTTATCTGCATTTTTGACATATCGGCAATATACATAATAACCTGCGGACTGGAAATCCCCTGGGCCACCGTTTGGCCCGCCGGTGTCGGCTTGCCGATGACCATGCCGTCTATCGGCGATGCAATCACATAGTATTGAAGCTGGGAAACAAAGTTGTTGTAATTGGCCTGGGCCACCTTTAAATTGGTCCGGTCGGTGTCAAGCTGTTGGATCGACTGCCCGCCGGCCGTTGTCAGCATTTTACTCCGCTCATAGTTGGTCGCGAAGTTGTCCAGCTGTGCCCTGTACTGGTCAACCTGCGTCTGCAGTGTGGTGTCATCCAGCACCAACAGCACCTGGCCGGCTTTCACCCCATCATTTTCTTTCACACGCACTTCCTTGATCAGGCCAGTCACCCGCGAACTTATTTCAATCGTATTCACAGCTGAAATCGTACCCGTAGCGGAGATTGCCGCATGCACATCACCCCGTGCTACTGCAACCGTTACATCCTGATTGACCACCGCACCGCTGTGGTTCAGGTAATAAATTCCCCCGCCGACGCTGCCCGCCAGGACCAGCACCACTAATGCGGCCGCAATTTTATGCTTCATCAGGCTTTGCCATATCTTGCTCATTTCAACCCCCACTTATTATTGCAATTCAGCCCTCATCAACTGATGCTCTTGCCGATGACCCAGGCCAGATATTCCTTCGCTTATCCTAAGTATGCCTTTGAAATGTTACAGCTTGGTTACAGCTTGTTATACATCAGATGAATTTTTCCTTTTCACCCCATTTCGCTCCTGAAACAGATTGACTTCCTGCCCAAAGCTCTTTATTCTAAAGTCAGATGGATGATTTGTGAACAGGAGACAAATGATGCAAAATAAAACAATATTAATTGCCGATGATGAACTGCGCATCCGTAAATTGATCACCGACTTTCTCCTGCGCGAAGGATACTCGGTGTTGGAAGCTGAAAACGGCCGGGTAGCACTGGAGATTATGGAAAAAGAAAAGGTCGATCTCGTAATACTCGATGTGATGATGCCTGAACAGGATGGTCTCAGTGTATGTCGTGAACTACGCAAAAAAAGCTCTATCCCTGTGATCATGCTCACAGCCAAAAGTGAAGAAATTGACCAGCTCTTTGCTTTCGAGTTGGGGGCTGACGAATATGTCACCAAACCCTTCAGCCCAAAAATATTAACGGCAAGAATAAATGCGTTGCTACGGCGTCTGGAAACTGAAACGTCGATTAACGCCAACGGATTGCTGGTTGATACCGGGTCCCGGCAGGTGTTCATCGACTCACAGCCACTGGAACTAAGTCCAAAAGAATACGACTTGCTCTCCTATTTAATCAAGAACAAAGGAAAAGCGCTCACCCGCCAACAAATTCTGAATCAGGTCTGGAACTATGATTATTTTGGCGATCTTCGAACAGTCGACACCCATATCAATCGGCTGAGAACCAAACTGGGTGAAAAAGGTTCATTGGTTCAGACTATTCGCGGCTACGGTTATCGCTTTGAGGTAGAGAAATGAAATTCTCGATCCGAACCCGACTTTTTTTGACCCTAAGCGGCCTACTGCTGTTTTTTGTCCTGATATCATTGAGCTTGACCCGGCTCGGTCTGGAAAAATACTATATGTGGCAGAAGGAAGATATCCTGATTGCAACCAGCACCGCCATCGACGATATTTACCGCGGCAGCACTTACGACATCGCCATCGAACTTAAGCGAGCCGCCAATACGCTGGGAGCCGGGATCATCATCTCCGACGGCAACGGTCAACTGAAATATACCTCGTTCGGTCCCTTCATCCAGCAGGCCGCTCCCGGGAACGGCCCTGCTTCCTTTTGGTTTCCTCCCCCGCCACGCCATATCACCAAAAGCAGAAAAACGATCGACAGCCGGACCGTACTGGAAATGCAGAGCGATCCCGATATTAAAATCGACTTTATGGTTATTGACCGGCGATTGAACAACGGGGATACTTTACACATGCGCCAGCCCTTGGCGCCAATTTCAGAGAGTGCCGATGTTGCAACACACTTCATGCTTTTTACAGGCTTGTTGTCGATCATAACCGGGAGTTGCTGGGCGTTCTTTTTCGCCAAACGTTTTACCCGACCCATCCAAAGCCTCGATCGAATCGCGCAAAACATGGCCTTGCTGGATTTTTCGCAAAAAGCCTCCATTGAACGCAGCGATGAGATCGGTGCGCTTGGGCAGAGTATCAATCATCTGTCCGACCAACTGGATACGGCCATATCCGAACTCAATCAAAAAAACCGCCAATTATTGGCGGATGTGGAACAAGAACGTCAGCTGGACAAAATGCGGAAAGATTTCATTTCCAGCGTTTCGCATGAACTTAAAACTCCAATTTCCCTCATCCTCGGTTATGCTGAAGGGCTGAAGGAAAATGTGGCGCAAGATCAGCAGAGCAAAGATTACTATTGTTCCGTCATCATGGACGAAGCACGGAAAATGGACCGCCTGGTGCAGGATCTGTTGAACTTGTCCCAGCTCGAGTCGGGAGAGTTTCAACTCAATCGGGAAATATTCAATCTGGAAGTTATGCTTGGCGACTTGGCCCAGAAATATCAGCCTTTATTGACGGAAAAAGGAATTGTCCTGGGCCTGCAATGCTCAACCAATTTGTTCGTTTCAGCTGACCGGTTGCGCATAGAGCAGATTTTATCCAACTATCTGAATAATGCCATCGAACATGCTGCCGGAACAAAAGCAATTGATTTGTCGGTTGCCGCAGAAGATGCGGAACACGTCCGTATCTCCGTATTCAACTCAGGACTCCCCATCCCACAAGACAGTCTGGAAAAAATCTGGACCAGTTTTTACAAAGTCGACCCATCCCGGACACGTGCCCGCGGCGGCCAAGGGCTGGGGCTCTCCATTGTCCGTGCTATTCAGGAGCGGCATGGTAATCGCTACGGTGTGGAAAACCTGGAATCAGGAGTCCGCTTTTGGTTTGACATCGATAAGGCTGCGCCCAATGCGGTTGCCAGGGAATTGACAGCACACGTCCCCCCACTATGATCCTTGGGCCGGGTTTCAGTAGGAAGCCTTTTCTTTCATCAGGACTGTTTTGAACTGCCAGCCCTGGTATCTGGCGGCTCCTTCGATGACCTGCCGCGTCTGGGCATAGTCCCAATTGTAATCGATCACTTTGCCACCCAAACCATACCCGGTTTCATTGACGGTCCCGGAACGGACTTTTCCATCGGTCCGGTATGTTTCGGTTTTAAAACTAAAGAACGCACCGATCCCCTGACTCTTCTCCTTGATGATTTCCCAGAAGATGATGGTCCGTGTCCCCTGATCCGCCAGCAGGCGTGCCGAATATTCGACTTTTTTCTTTCCCGCGGCCAAATCGGCATTGGCCAATTCATTTGAAATCTCCAGATCGGCTTTTTGCCCCCAGGTCAAAGTTAGCTGGGGATAGGGCGACAACGCCGTCGAAATCGCCTGCAGGACATTTTGCCTGTCGTCAGCCGCGGCCACACTTGCGCCGCAACCGCTGCAAAACTTGTCGGCACTCGCAACGGGCTGGCCACATTGATTGCAGAACATTGTTCCATCACTCCCCGCCATTTTGTTAAAAAATTTCGTCGAAGTTAAGTTTTATTCCTGCTTAGGCTTATCATCTTATGACAGCGCCGGCCATAATTGACAAAAGGGGGAAACGTTTTCTGTCAGAAACATCTGCCAGCAATTGTTTCATTTCACATGTCCGCAAAAGATACCAATGTGAGCCTGCCTTCTGAATGGGCTGCTACAGCCTTAGCTCCGGCCCGGAATCCTCGTTTGGCAAAAAACACATAGTAATAATCCTCGAAATGCAACAAACGGCCTCTGTCCAGCAACGCCTCAACATCCGCTCGCCCGACAGGCTCGTTCCTCCACCGGCATTCGCCCACCAGCGCCTTCCGGCCATCCGTCGCCACGATATCGATCTCCGCTTCCCGGCGCAGCAGGACATCATTCCCCCACCACCGTCCCATCCTGTCAAAAACAAAAGGCCAACGACCGGATTGATTCCAGCGCCACATCGTTTCGCGACAAACCTCCTCGAAAACAGGTCCCAAATAATCGTTCAGACAAGGCTCGACCCGGGAAGACCAGATCGCGCCCCCCATTCCCTGAGCCAAAGCGCTGGTCGACGGAAACACGAAACGGTACCAAAAGGAAAAAAACGCATCTTCCAACTGATAGACTGTCTTGCGGCTGGATGCAGGAACACCGATCGGCAGTTCCCGCTTCAAAATTCGCAACTCCACCAGCGTCCCGACATATTTGGCTGCCTTGTCGCTCGGTTCGCCGATTTTATGCGCAATCTCCCCGATTTTACTCGCGCCCCCGGCGACAGCGGTCAATATAGAGTGATACAAGGCCGGTTGCCGGAGTTCCTGCCGCAACAAATTCTTCGGTTCCTCGTACAAGTAGGCCGTCTTTTCCAACAGCCGCTCCCGCACATTGTCCGCTATGGTTCTGTCGGGATCGAACTGCCGCAGATATTGCGGAATCCCGCCCAAAATCCCATACGCGCCAAGCTGGTCTTCCGCTGTCCATTCGGGAAAGAAAAGCCGACTTTCAGCGAAAGACAGCGGCTGCAACTGGATCTGCGCTGTACGGCGACCGAACAGGGGGCTCTTTTCGCCCAACACTTCCCGTTCCATAAATCCGACCGACGAACCGCACAAAATCAAAAACAGCTGCCCCGACCCAAATCGATGGTCGATGAGATTCTGCAATAGGGAAGAAATGCGGGGATAAGCTTCAGCCAGGTACGGATATTCGTCGAGAACCAGCACCACTCGTTCCCGCTCCGTCCGCTTCGCCAAAAACTCAAACGCCGTATCCCACGACGCAAAGGGTTGGGTCAGGTCCGCCAGCCCGGCCCATGCGAACAACTGTCGTGAAAATCTGTCCAGCGACGTTTTCTCGTCAAACTCATCAGCAACAAAAAACAGCGCATTTTGTCCCCGGCAGAATTCGCTGAGCAGGGTCGTCTTGCCAACCCGCCGTCGTCCGTACAGCACCAGAAACTGAAAGCCCGGAGTTGCCGACAGTCGCTGCAGTGTTTCCATTTCCCGCGTCCGTCCGATAAACATCCTGCACCTCTATTAACTCATGAATTACTTACTTATGAGTTAATTATATATTTTTCGACCGCCGCTTGCAATAGTTCCGTCATGATCATAATTCAACAGGGAGCCGCTCTGAGCAGTCTTTTATCTCAGCTCTGACCGGCTCCCTGTTCTTTTGGTTATAGGCCCTGTTTTTATTTTCTTATACGCATCGGTTATTGCTGGATGTCTTGCCTTGGCAATCCATTTATTTTCAGACAAACCGCCGTCGCGTCATCCCGCAGCATTCCGCTCGCCCCCAGACGATCCAGCGCTGCGACATCCGCGTCGAAGTCCTTTCCGTCGGGCGACCAGAAGGCGTCATTTGCATATTGGACCAGCCAGTCGGCATAACCGTCGGTCAGAAAATGCAAACAGTCCCCGGGTTTGACCGGCATGGTCCCGGCTATGAACTCCGCATCCTCCCACAGTCCGGCAAACATGCCGGGGGTTGCTATTTTATTGCCGTTGGCATAGAACTGGGTGATCCCGGCGCCGACATAACGAAGTTCCTGCAGGGACAAATCCAGCTCGAAGCCGAGTATGGCAGCGAAGGTCCCTTCAGTAAAATATTTATTCAATCGCGAGTTGACTTGCTGCATCTGACTGAGCATCGGTATCTCTTTTGTTAATGCTTCGCGCAAAAATACGTTGACGGAAGCCGTCTGGAGCGCCGTCGCCAAGTCGTGCCCGGATATGTCAAAGAGGAAGCCGCACAGCAGTTCCCCCCCGTTACACCATTCCAGGACGTAGGAATCGCCGCTGATATAGCGTGAAGGGTGGTAAAGCGAACGAAGCCTGACATGGGGGGAATCTGCCAATTTTGGCAACAGCCCCCGCTGCACCCGACAAGCCAGTTCAAAGTCCCGGGCCAATTCCGCCTGCCGGCGGTTTTCTTTCGTCATATCGCGCAGGCTGACCAGCAGAAAGTCTCTGCCATCAATTTTGATCAGTCTTGCCGAGCGTTCGACCGGAATTTCGTTGCCGTCCTTGTGACGAAAAATCCGGGTTTCAGTCGGCAGAAAGCGCTGTTTCAGCAAACAATCGAACTTTGCATTCATATTGGCTTCCGAATCAACGGTATAATTCTTCGCCTGTAAAGGCGAGTCTTCCGGCAGCGAATAGCCCAGCATTTCGGTAAACCGGGGATTGATCTCCACGACTTCATTTGTTTCGATCTCCACCAGAGCCAACGCTTCGGCAGACTGTTCCATCAATGCGCGATAGCGGTCCTGACTGGCGCGGAGCGCTTCCTCCGCCAGCTTTCGCTCGGTGATGTCGCTCAACACTGCATGGCACAAAGTTTCCCCTGCGTCGTCAGGCGCCAGTGTCGCTTCCATCAGCACCCAGAATGCGCCACTGCCCTTTTTCATCAGTCGCAGTTCACAGGTTTTGGATACCCCCGCAGCAAAACACTGCTTGAGGTGCAAATGAAAGCCGGACTGATCTTCGGAGTGAATGAAACGGCCCAACGGCTTGCCGACCAAAAATTGCTTTGTTACTCCCAGCATTGCCGCTATCGTAAGATTGGCGTCAGTGATCGCAGCCTTTGAAGTGAAGGTCAAGTATCCTACCGGAGCCAGATTGTAGAAATCGAAATAACGTGCCTGGGATTTTTCCAGCGCGGCCTGATTTCGCAGCAAGTCTTGGTTCAAAACTTCCAGTTGTGTTTTGTGCACTTGTAGTTCGTTTAACATGCGGCGGGCTGATTCAGGTGTCAATATTGCCTGATTTTCCGGTGCCCGGAGTTCTTCCACCGGGGAAAAATCCGATGCCCGGCGGCGCAATTCTCCTGCATGAGAGCCGTGCTTTTTCTTTGCGCTCATCGCGCACCTCCGACCTTTGTAAACGATTATTTAACAGATTCGCTACATGATTTTATATTTCTTGGTTATATTGAATTTGCAAGCAGTCACGCCCGCAAAACAATCAGCTTCAATCAGGGCTAAACAACCCGTAAAACCTCGTGTAAAATAAACATTATTCTCATTATTTCAATTTGTCAATATCTTTTTAGAATAAATTAAAATTCTATCAGGATAAGCCAAATGTAAATTACGGTGGGGAGAAGCCGCGATTTAAACGAAAAATCGTTGCGGCGGCCTCCCCGATATTTGATGGTTCACTGACGATTACAAGTCTTGATTTTGCCGCCGTTGTGCGATATCAAAATCCATCTTCGCATTCAGGAGAATAAACCCCTGAATTCTGGCGCTGACATTGATTGGCTTTATGATTTTCTTCTTTTTGCCGGGCAGTTGTGCCGCTTCCTGTTGAATCGACCGTTCCACCAATCCCCAGACGGAAATGAGCTGCTGGCGGGATAATCCCAGGTTTTGACCCGTGTTGCAGCCCGGGAAACAAGCCACCCATTCTTTGGGATGGTCATAAGCTATGCGGATCTTTTTGATCAGGAGTTCAGCCTGTTCAATGTCAATGATTCCATCAATCAATTCAACGACTTGCTCCGGCAAACTTTTCTGTTCCATCTCAGTCACTCCTCTTCATCTAATTTGTTCTGATTGCATTGACTACCCAGGACCTACCAAACCACCAGTCGTTGCAGCGTCAAATAAATTTGATTTGATTATGAAACCGGCATAACAAAAACCTCCTTCGCGAGGAAGGAGGTTTGCTTTTGTTCTCGCTTCCCCTCATCTTTCAGGATTGCTCCTGCTGAAGTTAGCACCTTGCCTCGCAGGGCAGGTTGCTGTGGCGTCTTCGGGTCAGTTCCCTCGGCCACTCTCGATAAGAGTTTGGAAATATTCAGTTGTGTGCTGCATTTTTATTGTACTTCATCTTATCGGCAACTGCAAATCTTCACCCTCTCGCTAAATCGACTTGAAGTTGCCACTCCGCCTTTGCCGCGCCACATTCACGAAATACACATCCCTGGATTCGCTGTGTTCCGGCAAAAAACCATATTTTGCGCCACTCAGGTCGTCCTCCGTCAGAATGATGATGCGTTCATTGTCCGCAACTCCTTTTAAAATGCCCAGCGCCGATTCTTTTGGCGTGATGGCGCTGGCCGGGGCTCCGCCCGCCTGGTCCCAGATGGGGGTGGCGACGGTGCCGGGAACAATGGTGGAAAACCGGATGTTTTCGTCCCACAGCTCGCTGCGCAGCGCGCTGGTCAGGGCCAAAAGCGCCGACTTTGTAGCGCTGTACATGGTTTGGTAAGGCATCGGCGAAAACACGATACCCGATGCGGTGTTGGCGATGTGGCCGCCTCCCTGAGCGCGCATGATTGGCAACACCGCGCGGATGCCGTGCAGCGCGCCGTAAAAGTTGACATCAAAAGCAAACTTCCAGTCCTCCTCGGTGGTGTCGTCGAAAGATTTCCCCAGACCCAGGCCCGCGTTGTTGAACAGAAGGTCGACCCGCCCCGAGCCAAATTCCGCAGCTTTCCCGATCAGGCTGAAAACACTCTCCCGGCGGGTGATATCGGTATGGACGCCCAGCACTTTCCCCGGATAGGCGGCTTCCAGCCGGGCACATTCCTTTTTCAGCTTCTCTTCATTCAGGTCCGCCGGAACCACGGCCTTCGCCCCAAGAGCAAGCAACTCTTCGCAGAGGGCCAGGCCGATGCCCGACGCTCCTCCGGTGACGACGGCTACTTTGTTTTCAAAATACGCTTTCATGTTTACCCCTCCTATCGTTTCATTCCAGCACACGAGCCATGGAAGAATTGAGGACAATGGCCCCCGCGAGCATCCGGGCCGGTCTCATTCCGAGAATGGGCAAGCCGGCGAGCGCCTTGATGATGTGGGCTTGTCGCGGGTTTTGCTGCCAGGACAATTCATTCCATTGAACGGCGCCTTTGCCGGTCCACAATCCGGACAGTTCGCACTCCTGCGGGAAATAGATGGGCTGGCTCAGATCCGCACCGGGACCACCCACTTTCGGGATATAGCGCCAACCGATGCCATCCATCGGCAGAACTTTCATCCCGGCCAGCTCTTGTTCGGGTAAAGGAACGCCATCGGAAAAATGCAGACGCAGGAAGGTGTTTCCCTCGAAACTGACATTGGTGAAATAGTTGTCCGAAAAGATATGCAGGTCTTCAATGTCGGCGAAGATTTTGGGGAAGCCTGTCTCTTCGCGCCCTGTCAGAATCGGCGTGGTTTTATTCTCCCAAATGACCAGCACATATTCTGCTTCCACATTGTCGCGCTTACCGTTGAAGCGGACGGGAGCGCTCACCTGCACCAGATTGTAGAAAGATCCCGCCATCCAGTCGATCTTGCGGCATTGGGAGAAGGCGATGTTCACTTCCGGCCGCACCAATTCAAAGACTTCAGGAATATAGGCTTCGAGCAGCGTTTTTTCGGTGGTGTAGGAAAAGGCAAGTGTCACCGTGTCATGGTAACGGGCACCTACGGCGACGTAGTCATACCCGCCAAAATGGGCCGGCATCCGGTAGCATTGGTTCTCGTCGAATTTAAACACGTTCCCCCTCCTTCACTTACTTTTTTTGCTAAGTTTATGGTGATTCCGGCGCTTCATTGCCAAGCGCGGCAATGGCAACCAAAAGGCGAAGCAGATACAGGAGAACGCCGCCATTTGCGGCGAGGATTACGCCGATGAGGAGTCCGGGAAGGATGCCCGGAATAAGCATTGACGTGCCAAACATGACCGAGAGCAGATTCAGGGCCAGCTGGCTGCGCGAAAGACTCAGCAACAGGGGATGGGCAACGCTTTCGGTCGCGGACCGGACGGAAATGAGCAGTCGTTTCGTCAGCGGGAGTAAGCCGCCGAGGATGTTGAGCACACCCACCAGAAGTGTCAGCGGACCGACCAATACGTGGGGAATGACGCAGGAAACAATTCCCAGCGCCGCAAACAGAACCCCTAAAACAATCATGAACCATGAACGGTGGGGAAAAGGGCCGATGGGGGTGTTGCCTGATGCCAGCATCTGAATCGCAAAAATGATCATCAGCAGTCCCAGCTGCGCGTTTGCCGCAAAAGGAAGCAACCCCAGATTCACCGGGATTAACAATGTGCCGATCAGGATCATGAAAATGCTGGTGAGCAACAGAATGGAGTGGTCGAAAGAGAGTCCGGACCGGTCGCTGCGGGCGGATTCCGCCCCGGGATAGTCGCGATAAACCAACCTCAGCACGCCGCCCAGGTAGATGACCGCAAAACCGAACAGCAGCAGGATCGTCGCCGTGATGGAGGTGGGCAGCGGAGGTTGTGTCCAGAGCAGGATTCCGGCAAGTATCGACAGCCCGTATACGCCCACGCAGGCAAAAAACAAGTGACGGAACAGCCCCTCGCACTTCAGCCAGGTTCGCAGCCTGGTTTCGTCAAAGTATGCCTGCAAAAGCTGCAGCACGCCACCCAAACCGAAGCAGGCGAAAAGCAGGATCCGGGGCAACGGGCCGAAAATGCCGGGGATACAGCAGGTAATGATGCCGATGGACGCGATGGCGAGGCCAAAAAAAAGCAGAGGTTTGGATCGGCGAAGGTCGCCGAAGGGAGTTTTCCCCAGGGTGATGGTTTGCAGGGCGAAAACGATCAACAGCACTCCAAAGAGGCCGTTTTCATAATAGGGAAGCTTTCCGGCGGAAACGAAAAAAAGCAGTCCGCCGGTAACCGCCAGCGCTATGCCGCCGATCAACAGAATGACGCTTTCCAGCGGAAAATCCACTTCTCTGAACAAGAACCGCTCCAGCCTTGGGAAATCATCCATATGCCTTGCCCATCCAAAAAACTCTGAATATTCTTTATTATCATTCTTTACTTTCACGCAAAATCCTGCCTCTTATCCTGAATCGTGGAAAAAACTGTTACCAGTCACGCCGAAAAGAACCCTCCCCTCCCCCTCCTCACGGGTTCTTTGCTTTTTGACGATGGCCTCATGCTATAATCTTAGACCCTATTAACACTCACTTTGTAACCAGTCATAGAATAGTTCGAGATCTTTCCGCACATCATCAATCGCGATTTTTCTTTGTAGCCAGGTGTAGAATAGTTCAAGTTTTTTGCTATTGAAACTGATAAACTATATAATTAAATATAAACATACAATTGTCTGACGTATTCTCCTGGGGCAGCAATACAACGTGAAGGAGGCTATCCGGCATGACAGCGAAAAAAAAGGGCAAGCCGCCGCAAGTGACAGGTACGTCAGAGATCCCGGCCATTGAGCCGAAAATAACGGATGCAAGTCCCTCCGCCGGATTTCCCGTCGTCGGCATCGGTGCTTCTGCCGGAGGGCTCGCCGCCTTTGAAGCGTTTTTTTCAGCCATGCCTGTCGATATCGACACGGGTATGGCTTTTGTGTTGGTACAGCACCTGGCTCCGGACCACAAGAGCATCCTCGCCGATCTCATCCGGCGCTACACGCAGATGCAGGTTTTCGAGGTCGTGGACGGGATGAAGGTGGAACCAAATTGTGCCTACATCATTCCTCCGGGCCGCGATATGGCGTTTCTGAACGGCTCTCTGCAGCTCCTGGAACCCTCCTTACCCAAGGGGCAGCGGCAGACCATCGACTTTTTCTTCCAGTCGCTGGCGGCAGACCAGCATGAAAGGGCTATCGGCATCGTGCTGTCAGGCACCGGCAGCGATGGCACCCTCGGTCTTCGGTCCATCAAGGGCGAAGGCGGCATGGTAATGGCGCAAAATCCTGAATCCACCGAGTTCGACGGCATGCCGCGCAGCGCGATCGCTACGGGAATGGTGGACTATGTGCTGCTTCCGGCCGAGATGCCGGCGCAACTTGTCGCCTACGTAGCGCACGCCTACGGCAAAGCGAAACGGCCGCTTTCGGTTTCGCTGCCCAAGGATGAAAGCCAGATGAAAAAAATTTTTGTCCTGGTACGCTCGCAGACCGGGCACGACTTCTCCGGTTACAAGCAGAGCACCATCAGCCGCCGCACCGAGCGGCGCATGGCTGTGCACCAGATCGACCAGATGGAGAACTATGTACGCTATCTGCAAAAAAACCCGGTCGAAGTCCAGGCGTTGGTCAACGATTTTCTGATCAACGTCACCAGCTTTTTCCGCGATCCGGAAGCGTTCGCGGTGCTCGAGGCCCAGGTGATCCCCAAGCTGTTTGAAGGCAAGAGTCGCGGAGGTACCATCCGTGTCTGGTCTCCGGGTTGTTCGACCGGTGAAGAGGCCTACTCCATAGCGATATTGCTGCAGGAACACATGGAGACTTTGAAACAGCATTTCAAACTGCAGTTGTTCGCTACAGATATCGATAAAAAAGCTGTAGAACAGGCCCGGACTGGCATTTATCCTGTCAGTATCGCCGCCGATGTCTCCCCGGAACGGCTGGCGCGATTCTTCACACAGGATGAAAGCGGTGCTTATCGCATTCGCAAAGACCTCCGCGACTGCCTGGTGTTCTCCGAACAAGACCTCGTCAAAGACCCGCCGTTTTCCAAGGTCGACCTGATCAGTTGCCGCAACCTGCTGATTTATCTGGGTGGAGAGCTGCAAAAAAAAATTATTGCGTGGTTCCATTATGCTCTCAAACCTGGCGGCTTCCTCTTTCTGGGCTCCTCCGAGACGGTGGGCGACTCAATGAATCTCTTTTCGCAGATCGACCGTTCCTCGAAGCTCTACCAACGCAAAACAGACGAATTCGGCGCGCAGCGTCCGAGACTTGCCGCCTATCTTCCGCCTCTGGTTAGCGAAGGCGTGAAGCGTTCCACTTTGGCTGAACCTGCGCCAAAAAGAGACTTGCTCCGCGAGCTGACAGAACAGACGCTGCTGGCTCAGTTTCTGGCGGTGGGCGTTCTTGTGGGCGAGGATGGCGAGATTTTTTATCTGCACGGCCGAACTGGTCGATACCTTGAACTGGCGCAGGGCGAGCCCCGCATGAACATCCTGAAGATGGCCCGCGAGGGTTTGGGACGGGAACTCTCCCCTGCCCTGCGCAGCGCGGCGACACGCAACGAGAAAGTGCGGCGGAAAAATTTGCGGGTCAAAACCAACGGGGGCTTCAGCAGCGTCCATCTGAGCGTGCAGCCAGTGCCGGCAAGCGCGGACCTTGCTGCCGGCAGAAAACTTTTTGTGGTCACGCTGGAGGAAGTGCCGTCAGCAGAGGAAATTCTCTTCAAAAAGACGTCTGACGCCGAACGGATTCCGCCGGACGCAAAAGTTGACACGGAAGAACGTTTTATGCTTATGCAGGAAGAACTGCGCGAGAAGGCGCAATCACTCCAGAGCGCCATGGAAGAAGCGGAGACTGCAAACGAAGAACTCAAATCCTCCAACGAAGAGATGCAATCGGTGAATGAAGAACTGCAGTCCACCAACGAGGAACTGGAAACCTCAAAGGAAGAACTGCAGTCCGTCAACGAGGAACTGTCCACCGTAAACACCGAACTGCAAAATAAAGTGGCCGAGCTCTCACGGACCAACAACGATATGAACAACCTGCTGTCAGGCACCGGCGTGGGCACTATTTTTCTCGACCTTCAGCAGCGCATCCGGCGCTTTACTCCACCGGTTGTCCAATTCATCAACCTCATCCCCACCGACACAGGCCGCGCGGTGGGGCACATTGTCTCCAACCTGACCGGGTACAACACTCTGGCGGAGGACGTGCAGTCGGTACTGGACACCCTCACGCCCCGCGAAATCGAAGTTTCGACCAAAGATGGCGCTCATTATATGTTGCGCATCCGGCCCTACCGCACGCTGGACAACGTCATCGAAGGCGCGGTTGTCGCTTTTTTTGACATCACCGAAATCAAACGGTTTCAGGCCCAAATGTGGGAGAGCTCGGAAAAACGCCGGGTGCTGTTTGACACCATGCCGCAGGGAGTCCTGTTTCAGGACGCCGACGGAAAGATCATCGAAGCCAATCCCTCCGCCGAAAGGATTCTGGGCATCCCTGTCACACAGATAAAAGGGAAAGACTTTATCCAACCCCGATGGAAGACTTTCCATGAAGATGGAACTGAGTATCCGACAGCTGAACAACCCGCCCTGCTGGCCATCAAGACCGGACAAACGGCGCAGGGCATCGTCATGGGAATTGATTTTCCCCATAAAAAAGGCCTCACCTGGCTGCGCGTCAATTCCGTTCCGCTGTTCAAACCCGACTTGGCGAAGCCGTACCAGGTGTACACGACCTTTGAAGAGATCGGCGAACCCACAGGACCCGGGCAGACCGACAAGCAGTCGGGGACTCCGAAATGATATAAATGAGGTACAAGCTGATGGCAACGAAGAAGCCCGAACCAGCTGACGCTGCCGACTCCGCAGTGCGAACAAGCGCCGAACTGCGCCGGATGGCGGAGGAGATCGACCGTGAAAACTGCGCGCAGACCCCGGAGCGTCTGGTGACGCTTTCGCCGGAAGCGGTGTGGCAGGCTCTCCACGAACTGCGGGTGAATCAGATCGAACTGGAGATGCAGAATGAAGAACTGCGGCAGACACAGGCGGAGTTGCAGTCTTCCCGATCCCGCTACTTCGACTTGTTTGACCTGGCGCCGGTCGGATATCTCACGATTAATGACAAAGGGCAGATCGTGGAAGCGAACCTCGCCTTTTCCACCTGGGTGGAAGTGCCGCGAAAAACGCTGTTAAAGCAGCCTTTTTCCTTCTATATTTCTCCGGAAGATCAGGACAACTACTACTTGCAGCGCAAAGCGATTTTTGCAACCGGCGTGCCGCAAGTTTGCGAACTGAGACTAGTGAGCAAAGATAAAGATGTATTGTGGGTCCAGCTGGAGATGAATCTGGTCAGGGACAGTGCCGGGCCACCCGTTGTCCGCGCCATACTGAGCGATATCAGCGCCAGTAAAAGAGCCGAGCAGCATAACCGTGAACAGACGGAAGCGCTTCGCCTTCTGAATGAACGGTTTTTTCTTGCTGCGGATTCCGCCGGCATCGGTGTCTGGGATCTGGACCTGGTGAACGACAACCTGGTCTGGGACGACAATATGTATAAAATTTATGGGCTTCGGCGAGGCAATTTTGCCGGCGTCTATGATGCCTGGCTGCATGGCGTCCACCCCGACGACAAGGAAGCTATCGATCTCCAATTGCAACAGGCGATTCGCGGGGAAACCGGATATGATGCCGAATTCCGGATTGTCTGGCCTAGTGGAACGGTTCGCCATATCAAGGCCTTTGCGAAGATAAGCCGCAACGAGAACGGGACGCTGCTGCGCATGACCGGAGTCAACTACGACATCACAGAGCGCAAGGAAGCCGCGATGGCGCTGTCCGAAAGCGAGTCGCGCTACCGAACGGTGCTCGAACAGTCGCCGGAAGCGATTCTTTTGGTGGAGCCGGAAACAGGTAAAATTGTCGAAGCAAATGCCCGCTTTACCGAGCGGTTTGGCTATGACATTAGCCCAGATGCGCCACTGACGTTGTTTGACCTGATTTTTGACGAGCAGAAAAATATCAGGGACAATATCGACAAAACGCTGCAAACAGGCAGCGCTGCGTTGCAGCGAAGGCGTTTTCTTCATCGCAACGGCAGCATCGTGGTGGTGGAACGCTCAGCCGCTCTGATCAGTCATCAGGGGCGGCGTCTATTGGTGATCACCGTTAGGGATGTTTCGGAGGAAGTGCGGCGTGAGCAGGAAATCGGCCGCGATGCGCAGCAGGCAATTCGGGTGCAAAACGCTATGCTACCGGTGCCCGGTCCGTCTGACTATCTGGATATCAGCACAGTCTACCAACCCTGCGGCTATGTCGGCGGCGACCTGTACTTTTTGGATTGGCGTTATGGCTGCAAGTTGCTGCGCGGATTCCTGGTCGACGCGACCGGTCACGGCCTCGGCACGGCACTGCATACCGCCTCCATGCATGTGTTGATCAGGGAAGTCAACGAGCGCGACCTGCCGCTGTCCGAGGCGATGCGCTGGCTAAACCGCCGCGCAGGCGAATATTTTGACGAAGGAACTTTTGCCGGCGCGCTGGGTTTTGAAATCGATCTTGAACTCCGGCAATTGCGCTGGGTTTGCGCGGGAATCTCGAAAATCATCGTGTCTTCGAAAACGCAGCGGCGCATCGTGGACTGTCCCGGTATGAGCCTGGGAATCAGTGAGCACGAGACGTTTGAGATGCACACTTTGCCGATTGAAATCGGCGACTGCTTCTATTTCATGACCGACGGACTGACCGACTTGTTGCAAGGGATGACCAGCCTGCCGCTGGACCGGTATCCTGAGATGGTTGAGCGGTTGCGGACACTGTCCGGGTCCCCGGAACGCCGGGACGATGCCACGGCAGTCTGCATCCATGTGCGTGCACTGCCGCAATCTTTGGTTCGCCAGGACGGATGGCCGCGCATCATCCGTTTCAACGGCTACGGAGACTACCAGCGGCTCAAGGGCGAAGTGGCTAAAATACTGGCGGAAGTGACGGGACTGCCGCACTCTCACCAGGAAGTCGCTATACACGAGGCGCTGGCGAACGCGATGGAGTGCCGCGATGGAGTTCAGCGCCAGCACAAGGCCGAGTTGCGGTTCAACAAAGTCGGCAACAGTCTGGTAGTAAGGGTGAAGACCTCGCGGCTCGGATTTGCGGGCAATGTTCTGCTGCGGCGATTGCGCCTGCATCCTGAAGAAATGTTCTCGTTGGGCGCGGACGCGTCGATGGGCAGGGGAATCCCTATGATGCTTTCCATGTCCCACAAAATGACCTATAACAGTGAAGGAACCGAAGTGCTGCTGGCGTGGAAAATTGACTGAGGAAATGCAATCTGTTATTGTTATACTGGAATTTTCGGGGACTAAATGATGGAAGATGATAGAGGGGAACCGTTCATGACGACTAAGTTTTTCCAGCAGGGAGCAGTGCTTGCCACTGTTCTTGTTTTATTGACAGCGCTCAGCCGATATCATTATCTGCTGTTTCATACGGTGGTCGAACTTTTCACGATCTGCGTCGCGTTAAGCGTTGTCATGATCGTGGTGAACAGCCGAAGATATGTAAAAAACAGTTTCTTTACGTTTTTGGGAATCTCTTATGGTTTTGCGGCGATATTTGATTTTGTCCATACGCTGGCCTATTCCGGCATGCAAATATTTCCTGAATACGGATCCAACCTCGGGCCGCAGACGTGGCTCATCGCTCGCTATCTGGAAGGCGGGGCGATGGTCGCCGCGTTTCTGTTCATCAAACGCCCGGTGCGGACGGATTGGCTGGTAGGAATCTATAGTCTTTTATCCCTGTTGTTGTTGCTTTCGGTTTTTCAGTGGCGAATATTTCCTGCCGCTTTTATCGATGGGCAAGGGCTGACCCCATTTAAAATCTGGAGTGAATATATTCTTGTTGCAGCCATGCTGTTATCGGTCTATTTATTGCGCAAGAATCGCAATGAATTCCATCCGGATGTGCTTCGCCTGCTGATGTGGACCTATGTTCTGACCATAGGCACCGAATTGTGTTTCACAATTTACGTCGGCATGTACGGACTTTCCAATCTGGTCGGTCATTTATTCAAGGCATTAGCCTATTACTGCCTGTATCTGGCAGTTATCCGGAACAGCCTGAGTGAGCCGTACAAAACGCTGTTCTTTGAAATTGACCAGACAAACCAGGCCTTGAGTCAGGAGATCAGCGAGCGGAAAAAAGTTGAAATGGAACTGCGGGAAAGTGAGGAACGTTACCGCGCCCTGATGATGCAGTCGCAAGATGCCATATTTCTGCTTGATCTGGAAACGCTGGCAGGGGTGGAAGCCAATCCCAGGTTTGAACAAATGACCGGCTATCGTTTGTCGCCGGAAACGCCGCTAAACATATTTGATATTATTGATGATTCGCAGATCAATGTGCTGCGAAATTTAGATCAACTGCATGCCACAGGGGAATTGCCGCCCGCCATTCGAAAGGTCAAGACCAAGGACGGCCGCACGGTGCTGGTGGAGCGAACCGCATGCCTGATCAAGGTGGGGAGCCGCAACTATCAGTTAACTACTTTTCGGGATGTTACCAAAGAGATGGAACGGCAACGGGAAATGAAAAAAGATATGGCTCTGGCGACTCAGGTGCAGCGCGCCCTGCTACCCACAGTGCCCCAGTCGGAATATTTCCGCATCGCAACGTTGTTCCGGCCGCATTCATTTGTCAGCGGCGACGTGTATCACCTGAAATGGCGGGATGCGGATAATGTTCTGCGCGGATTCCTCATTGACATCACTGGGCACGGTTTGGCTACCGCTTTACAGACGGCCGCAGTCAACGTTCTGTTGCACGAGGTATTGGAGTTGCCTTTGTCGATGTCGGTATCGGATCAGCTGTCCTGGCTGAACCGACGGATACCGCAATATATCGACGAGGCGTCTTTTGTCGCCGCCATTGCTTTTGAAGCGGATTTTACTGCCGGCGAGCTGCGTTACGCTTCGGCGGGTATAACAGATTTTCTGTTCAATGCGACGCGAATAACCGCGCCGGGATTGTTTCTGGGTATCAACGATAACGAGCAGTATGAAACAAAAAAATTAGCCTTTGCTGCCGGCGATGCGGTCTGCTTTATGACTGACGGAATTTCCGATGTCCTGACTTCGGAACAGGCCTGGGACAAAATAAAGGCCCGCGAAATCTGCCGAGAATTCAACGACGATACTTATACCGACAAAATCAAAGATGATGTGACAGCCATCTGTATCAGCGTGATAGATTGGGCTAACCTGGAACAGAAATAGCGAACAGTTTGGAATTTCAATTACAACCCGCAGAATTCCCGATCAGCCAGAGGAATTCCCCATGCCTACAAACTTTCCTTATTGCTTAAGCTATCTTGGGCTTCCCTCTCTCTGATTGATCGCGAATCAACGTCAAAAAAAGCTTTAAGCCGATTTTCCAGCTTTCTGGAATTTTATTTATTTCCAGGCTTAAATCTTGCTCCTGGTTATCAGGTGCCGGCAGAACGCCAGATGGCCGCATCTGTCTTCTTTATATTGACAATCCATCAGCGAGCGATATAATTAAAATGGACAATTTAATTAAAATGGATTAAAGGAGGGCTTGATGATGTCGGCTGAATTAGCTTTCGCTGCAACCGTAGCCAAACAGAAACTGGGCGAAATCATGGACGCTGCGCAAAAAGGCCCGGTGATCATTCATAAATCCGGGCGTCCCCATGTAGTGATGGTGTCGATTGAAACGTTCAAAAAACTTCAGGAATACGAAGATCGTTACTGGGCAGCCAAAGCCGAAACAGGGGGGCACAGTGGATTTATGGGGCCGGAGGCAACGTTGAAGTATTTGCAGGAAAAGTTAAATGGCTGATTTCCTGCTGGATTTATCAAACGCATCTCGATCCTATTTGGACATGTTGGATAAAAAACCGTTCCGGCAAGTCACTTCCAAGATGCTGGATCTAATGAAGAATCCGTATCCCAACGACTCGATCCTGTTGAAAGGCCAAAACCGCAAACTGCATCGCGTCGATATCGGCGAGCATCGTATTGTCTATTCGGTCGTCAGTAACATTGTGATGATTGAAAACATAGACAAACGAAACGATGGTGCGGTATATTGTTTCTAAAGGAACCTTGATCAAAAGAGCCATGGTGGATGGCTCTTTTTTATGCCCGTAGTTCGGAATCGGAAAGCGATCTTCAGGGTTGTCCGATCGTGGCACTTTTAGCAAAGCGGCTGCCCGCCGCGTTGGCCAGCGCCTCGTTTCTTCGGATACCGGTCCAGGGGGAGATCGGTACAGCCGAATTTTTACAGGGGTCTGAAAGCAACCAGAGTCATGTCATCCCGGCGGCGCTCTTCGCCGCGATAAGTTTCCAGATAATCGCACAGATCGTCCAACTACTCCACTTCCCGGACTTTCAGGCAGACTGCCGATGCATCGTCACGCAGAGTGCCGCTCTTAGCAAGCCGGTCAAGGGCCGCCACATCGACGTCAAAATCTTTTCCGCCCGGTGACCAGAAACCGGTGTTCTCCGTTCGCGACAACCAGTCGGCAAAGCCATCCGTCAGAAAATGAAAACAGTCGCCTGTCGTGATCGGCACTGATCCAGGCATGAACTCCGCATCATCCCAAATCCCGACAAACATGCCTGGTGTTTCAACCTTATTGCCGTTGGCGTAGAACTGCGTGATCCCTGCGCCGACATAGCGAAGTTCCCTCAGTGACAAATCCAGCTCAAAACCCAGTATGGCGGCATAGGCTCCGTCGGTAAAATACTTTGCCGCGCGTGTATTGACGAGCCGCATCTGCCCAATCAACGGTAAATTGGACGTTGCTGCTTCCCGTATCAATACATTAATCGAAGCGGTCTGGATCGCCGTAGCCAGGCCATGACCGGACACGTCGACAAGGAAGCCGCGCAGCAATTTCCCCTCATTGTGCCATTCCAAATGGTAAGAATCTCCGCTGACAAAAAGGGAAGGGTGATAAAGGGTGCGAAGGGTAACGAAGGGAGATTCCGGCAACTCAGGCAAGAGCCCTCGCTGCACTCGCCGGGCAAACTCGACGTCCTGGGCCAGCTCGGCCTGGCGGCGGCGTTCTGCCGTCATATCACGGATGCTGGTCAATAGAAAATCTCTTCCATCGATGCTGATGACTGCGCCTGCCCGTTCGACAGCAATCTCCGTGCCGTTTTTGTGCCGAAAAATCAGGGCTTCAGGCTCCAGGACACGCTGTTGCTTTAAGACGGTGTCATAGAGCCTGTCAATTTTTTTCTGCGAACCAATCATAACTTTATTCACGTACAAAGGAGCATCCTCCGGCAGAGAATATCCCAGCAGTTCAGTATATCGGCGGTTGACTTCCACAACTTCCCGGGTCCGAATGTTCACCAGCGCCAGTGCTTCGGAGGACTGCTCCACCAAGGCATGATAGCGGGCCTCGCTAAAGCGGATGCGTTCCTCCGCCCGCATGCGCAAAAATGCCGTGCCGATACTGGAACTGATTTCCTCAAACCAGCCTACCATCGCCGGCGTGAACCGATCCTTCTTTCGGTCATTGAGTTGCAGCAGTCCGATGATTTCCCGGTTCGCCCGGACGGGAACCAAAGCCACCGAAGAATAGCCTTCATGCACACAGCGGTTGCGCGGATGCAGCCGCGGGTCCAGATCGGCCGGTATTCCCAGCAGAAGGGCCGAGTCGTTTGTCCATGCGCTTCCGCCGGCGGTAAAAAGAGGGTTGCTCGGTTCGGTTTTTCCGGTGAGCACCAGCCCGCAGGTACATTCCATGTAAGGGTTTCCATTTTCATCCCGACAAATTCCGCCATTTTTGTCGCGGACCAGCAGCGTGTTTTCCGAAAGCAGAAAATCATCCGAAAAGCCCTGCTGCTCGAAATACGGAAAATCTTCGCCTTTTTGCAGCCGAATTCCCACCGCATCAAATTTCATGGTCCGTTTGATGGCGGCAAGAATGTGATTGATTGCATCAGGCAGTTCAGCCGGATTGTTGAGAATGCCAAGTATCTCAACCGTGAGCTGTTGATAACGTTTCACCTGCTCGAGTTGTTTGGTTTCCGTGACATCTACAATCATGGAACACAGAACATTACTTTGTTTCCAGATAAAAGGCACGCTGTACACTTCGACATCGCAGACCCGCCCGTCGGCCAACCAGTGTTTAAATTCAAAATGGTTGCGCTGCTGCGTCCTTGCAAGTTCCATTTCCGCACGCAACGCTTCCGCCGGCAGAGTATTGATTTCGGCAATGGTCATCTGTTGGAGTTTTTCCGCGTTCCAGCCGTAAAACTCGGCAGCAGCAAAGTTTGCAGCCAATATTCGCCCATCAGTCGGATTGATGACAAGCATCACCGTCGGGTGATTCATAATCAGTTTCCAATGCACCTGGGCGGCTACAGATTTACTGCTTTTTCTGGCGGTCATCACGCACCTCCTCCCGAAAAGATTAGCTAATCCTATTGAATTTCGAACACCTTGGTGAGCCGGGTCAATTATAGCTTCCAGGCCAGCAATACTTCAGTTCCTTCGCTATTGTAGATCATCTTGTGGGACATGGACAGCATTATCGGGATGCCGCGGCCCATGGAAGCATCCTCGCCAAAAGAAAACATCTCCTCAGGATGCGAACGTAGCCTTCGCAGAATGGCGTTGCCGGCAAATCCGAGGCGGGTCGTTTTAACCCGGACGATGAGCCGATTTTCTACTTTGTTGAAACTGATTCTCGCTTTGTGCTGACGAGGTACACCATCCCGACATTCCATCGCATTGGCCAGTGCCTCATTTACAGCGACTTCATGGAACGAATGTGGCTGACCTGTCACTTCGGCCAGGATTTTGGTCACTTCGCCCTTGAATCGATTGTAGTCCCCATACCCATTGAAGCGAAGAATCCGCGGCCATCCATCCTGCCGGACCAACGATTGCGGCAATGAGCGCACGTGGACGCAGACGGCCGTGGCATCGTCCCGGCGGTCTGTCGATTTCGAGAGTGTCCGCAGCAGTCCCACCATCTCCGGATACCGGTCCAGGGGGAGATCGGTCCGCAGACCCAGTGGGTCGGACAACCCGTCGGTCATAAAATAGAAGCAATCGCCTACAACAATTGACATTGTGTGCGTATCGAAAGTCTCATTCTCAAGAATTCCCAGACTCATGCCCGGACATTGCACGATTCCCTGTTGCGTTTGGGTAGCCACCCAGATATTGGGGATGCCGGCGCACGTCCATCGCAGTTGCCGGGTCTGCAAGTCGATTTCAAAGCCCAATGCCCCTGCGAAGGTTCCCTCGTCAAAATATTGACCGGCACGGCGGTTGAGCCAGTTCATCGCATCGGCAAGCGGCAGGTCGCGTTCGTTGACTTCCCGCAGCAGGACATGCAGGGATGCCGTATGCAGCGCCGTGCCGAGTCCACGTCCGGTGGCGTCAACAAGAAAACCGCGCAGCAAACTGTTGTCATAGCGCCAGTCCAGGAAATACAGGTCGCCGCCGACATAGCCGAACGGCTCGTAGATCGTGGTGGTTTCGAAATAGTCAGACGGTGCTGGTTTCGACAATAGAGTCATCTGTACCCGCATGGCCAGCTGTGCATCGCGCACAATCTCCTGCTCGCGCCGCACCTCGTCCGAAACATCCCGGAGCGTCATCACCGAAAGACTTTGCCCCCGATAGCTGATCAGCGCCGCAGACCGCTCCACCGAAATGATCGAGCCGTTACGATGTTTGATTAAACGTCTTTCAACCGGCAAGATGCCAAGTTGTAAGATTTTATCAATGTTTGATCTGACTGTATCCGGGGCATCGACAATCAGGTCAAACAGATTCAGCGTGCCATGAATCGCCGCTTCATAGCCGAATCGCTCACTGAAACGAGCGTTGGCCTCGATCACATTGCCTGTTCGCGTGTCAATCAACACCACCGCATCCGGTGCCTGTTCAAGGACCGACCGGTAGCGGGCCTCGCTTTCGCTCATAGCTTCCAGCGCCTGCCTACGTTCAAGTGCCATCGAAAGTTGAGTCGCCACAATACGCAATATTTTTTTCGTTTCGTCGATGACTTCGTCATAAAGTATGCTTTCATCTTTGATGGAAAAAATCGACATAACACCGATCACTTTTCCGCTTGAATCCTTCAACGGCAACCCAATCCAGTGGTTCAATTTTCCGAATCGCAACTCAACCTCGCCTGTCTGATACAACCTTTCAATATCGGATTCTGACAAGGACACCGTTCGATCCTGTCTGATCACATACTCCGTCAGTCCTTTACCCATTGGCCTGCGTCTCGGCAAAACATCCGACTCGGCCACGAAGTAAGGTACGACAATCTCAGCTTTTTCTTCATCCACCAGTGCAATGTTCAGACTGCGATTGGGTAACAGGCTGTTTAGCAGCTGATAGACTATGGCGTATAATTCATGGGGCGAAGTCGCCAAATTCATCGCTTCGGTGATTTCCCGCAAGGAGGTCTGTATTTCAGCGCTACGCCGCTGCGATTGATATTGCGAGAAGATTTCCTGATGCGCGGCCGTCAGATCTGACGTTCTTTCGACTACGCGTTGTTCCAGTACTTCGTTCATTGCCGCGAGATTCTGGTTTAGCACAGTAATTTCTTGGTTCATCGCTGCCATTTCTTCGTTCATCGCCGTCATTTCTTCATTCATCGCTGCCATTTCTTCATTTATCACTGTAATTTCTTCATTCTGCGCAATAAGCTCCTCGTTTTGCGCAGTCGTTTCTTTGTGCGCGGCTTTTAATTCGTCGGTTCGGGCATCGACGATTTGTTCCAGCTCTTCGTTGAGTTTCCGCAGCTCTTCGGTTCGCAGCCGAACTCTGCTTTCGAGTTCCTCTTTTGATTTTTGCAGTTCGACCGCTACCAGCCGGCGTTCCTCCGTTTCCAGCGCCAATTGATCATAGGCTGCCTTGAGTCTGGTGTAGCTTGAAATTTCGTTTTTCAATACCAGCGCGGCATAATTCAGAAAAGGCTGCAGCACCTGGGTTAAAAAAACCCGCATACCGCTCACCAGCCCCTCCATCTTGAAGACACCGATCAGCTCGGGCCCGACCGTCAACGGAAAGGCAAGCGAAATGGCCGGTACGGTCTCCGCCGGCATCACGAACATCATCCGGGTGTCGATGTCCGAATGTTCATCAGTACAAATTTCGCGGGTTTCAAACGTTTCTTTGACGAGCGCATCGGTTATGACACGGACCTGTTCCCTTTTTCCGTATACATCCGCATAATAAATGTTGTCCTGAACGCAGTAATAGAAAATATGATTCGTTCCGCCCAGGTTGTCGATGGCGGTTTGCAGCAGGGCATCCACTGTGTTTTCCAGGCCGGGAATCCCTGCCAGCCGGTTCATCATGTGATTGATCAATTGCAGCCGCGCTTTTTCCTGGCCGAGATTCAGGAGCCGTTCCTGCCATCCCGACAGTTCGTCTTCGGTGACAGTTACCCGTTTAATCATGGTTGCTTTCTCCCTTTGCGGTATTCAGCAGCTTCCAGAGAACGGATTCGAGAGGATCAAGCGGGCAATCCAGCCAGCGGACAGGCAAGTTCACCTTCTGGCCGGCAGCTTCGGCAAATCTCGTAAAGTCGCCGGAGCAGGGGGTTCTGACACAGAGCAGGTATTTGCGGTCTTCGGCAAAAACTGTGCGGATGAGGTCCGGATTGTTGCCAAAGGTTAATTCTGTGATGGCATCAAATCGAACTGCCCAGTCTTCCAGTAGAAAAAATGCCCCCTGGGAGAGCTCTGTCATAAAGGTCGCATGACCCAGCAGCATTTCCAGGCAGTTCTGGCCTTCCGTCCGTGAAAGTTTTTGCTCCGCCAGAATATGCTCCATCCTGGGATGGCATTCGCCATAGAAGACGAGTGGAAAGCGTTCCCTGTAAAGCGACAGCGCTTCTGTCAGGCGGTCTTTGAGCGCCCCGAAATCAATGTGAAGGGCCGAGTCGAGGAAAAACGCGTCCAACGGCCATTGATTCTTGTCAATCAACCACTGCACCTCTTTGGCAAGGATTCCGCAGCCAATCAGAATGGGACGCTCATCCCGCATGAGGTTCACCGGCGCCGGAACTGCCGAATTCGAAGGCGGCTTCGATAAATGCCCGTATGGAATCATCGGGAGTATTATGGGGCAGCGCCAGGCAGCCCAGAAAAAATTTTCCGCCCGGCATTCCGCCGGCGATGATTCGTTGGACTTCGCCGCGAATCTGTTCGCGATTCCAATCCGGAAACTTGATGTTGTTGATGAGGCCGCCGCACATCGCCCGTCCGGCGATGATCCTTTTGGTTTCGACGATGTCTTCCATGGAGCTGGGAACGAACGAACCGATTCCCAGTCGATCCCGGACGAGGCCGATCACGGAATTGATCTTCGCGCCGCCGCAATAATAGAACGCCGTCGATACCGCCGGGAAGAAGGTCGCGTTCCATCCAGGGGATGCAAAGCTGCCTGATAAGTTTCAACGGCAAAAAATCAGTGGAACCGAAAGGATTGGAGTAAACCAGGACGTCGGCGCCGGCTGCACGATAGGCGGCGATTTCACGCTGAAAAAACAACGAACACTTCTCCAGCAGGACATCCCGGACCTCAGCCGGACCAGTTAGGAGGAGCTCCATCCATTTCTCCATGCCCATCAGCAGCGCCGGCAAGGTCATGGACGCGGTGACATAAGCACAAATCGGATATTTCCCTCCTGCCTCCCGTCTGAGAATGTCCAGGCATTTCAAAGGCTCACGAATGGCGGGCAGCGAAGTGATGTCGTCGGGAACCTCGAGCCGGTAAATATCTTCCTGGGACCGGATCACCATCTCTCCGACGTTGGGAGGCCCGTCGGCTGCATAGACCATGCGCCGGCACCCCAGCATTTCCGCTTCCCTGCCAACGTAAAACAGCGACCACAGATTATCATACCCGAATTTTTCCCGCATCTTCAACTGGGCTTCGGCAACATACTCGCCGTTGGCGTAGTAATCCCGCAAGGAAGAAATCCCCAGCTCGCGGGCGCCTTGATCGAGCAGGTCGCAGAATACCGGGATACGGTCGCAGGGTTCTCCTTTGGAAGCAGCCACCAATCTTTCCATGGCGTTCACGCTTTTTTTACCCCCTTGATCAAATCGGTGATGATCTGTCCGGCAATAATGCCGTTTTCGGCCCAGACGTCGGCTTCAACGATTTGGTAGAGTTCAGGATCGTAGCGGTAGGGGGCTCCGCCCACTATGATCTTAATTTGCGTTTCCAGTTGCTGCTCCCGGAGAATGCTGCGGACTTTCCGGCATCCCTCATCTCCTCTGGCCGTGTGCACCATCATCGCCGCGATGCCGATGACCTGGGCCCCGTGTCGCAGCGCTTCCTCAACAAACCGCTCCGCGGACACATTCAGTCCCAGATCGACGACCTCTATCATCATCGCCTGCAGGCATCCCCGGACGATTCGCTTCCCCAACCCGTGGAAGTCCCCAGCCGCCGTCCCGAGAACCACGCAGCCGACGATTTCAGGCGGTGCGGAAAAGCGTGCCACCATCTCCTCCGTTACTTCCGCTCCGATCTGGGAGGCCATCAGGTATTGGGCCAGGCTGGCGCCGCCTGTCGTATCCGCCAGCTTGAGCATCCAGTCCAGGGAAGGAATAACGATTTCAAAAAGCACCGTTTCCGGGGAAACTCCCTGCCCCACAGCCGCGCGGACCACTTGCAGCGCCCGGCCCCTGTCCGTGTCGACGAGGGCTTCCCGATATTCCCTGGCAGCCTGTATCAGCACTTTCAACACCCCTTTTCAAAGATGTGCCTGTTTTCCTTAGGCAACACAGCTCTCCAAAGACTGCGATAAATCGACGGTTTGCCTCGCGTACGGGAATTCCTATCCCTTATTACCTAGATCAATAATTTCGCTATACAGGCTGATGCTGTTTTTCCCTTTCGATTTGGAAACATACATCGCAAGATCCGCGTGTTTCATCAGGATTTCCAGGTCTTTGCCATCTTCGGGATAAAAGCTGATGCCAATACTGACCCCCACGCCTGTTACCTTTCGGTCAATCGCAATGGGCTGGTTGCATGCCGACAAAATCCGCTGCGCGACAATTTCAGCTTCTTGCGGCGAATTCAACTGCCCCAGATAGGCAATAAACTCGTCGCCCCCCAGCCGGGCGACGGTATCTTCGATCCGCACCGAATCCATCAGGCGCTTGCCAATTGTCTGCAGCACAAAATCCCCGGCATTATGGCCCAGAGTATCATTCACGTGTTTAAACCCATCCAGGTCCATCAGCAGAATGGCGATTTTGCCGTTCTGTCTCTGGGCCAGGGAACTCGCTTTATTATAATAGTCTTCAAACATTTTCCGGTTGGGCAGCCCGGTCAGCGAATCATAAAGGGCGATCCGTTCAATCTTTTGTTCATGCAATTTCCGTTCGGTAATATCCTGGATGACACCAATCACCATCTGCTGCCGTCCGGCTATGTCGCAAAGGACTTCCGCCCGGCAATGGCCGAACCGTTCCGCTCTGTCCGGTCCAAAATAACGAACCTCGATCTCCCCCGCGCAACCCGTTTCTTTCGACGCAATCAACCAATCCATGATCCGGGACCCATCTTCGACGACAAAATGACTCAAAAATTCCGCCTGAGTCATCGACCGGTCATTAACTCCGCTGGCCCAAAGACGGCAGAGATTGCCCGAAACATTTATTATGTCCGTTATGATGTTCCATTGCCAATTTCCGATAAGAGCCATTTCCGCCGCTTGTTTCAGCACAATTTCGTCTTCCTGCAACTTTCGGTTGGTTGTCTCAATCATGGCGTTTTTCTTTTGCAGTTCCCGGCTTAGCATCGACAATTCGCGATTAATCGAATCAAACTCTTTGACAAACGAACTATCTGTCAACAGTGGCTTGTCAACAAATACCAATATAAACGCACTCCCTGCATAAATATGGCACTGGGCGCGATAATAACTCACTTGGCTCCTTAAATGCCAGGTTTCCTGACGATAGTCGGGCATGTCGCTCCACGACAGGCCTTCCCGAGATTCCGGCGAAAGAAAGTCGATCATCGGCTGGTTCTGCGGTACCACCGGCAAATGCAGCAAGGTCAGAAAGGCCTGGTTGCAGTGCAAAACAGTTCCGTCAAGGTCCAGCGCCACCACTGACACGCTGCATTCCTGCTCGATGTAGCGGAATATTTTTTCTGCATATGGCCGCCAAACTTCACTGCCGTCCATCTTCACTGCCGTCCATCTTCACTGCCGTCCATCTTCACTGCCGTCCATCTTCACTGCCGTCCATCTTCACTCCGCTTTTCTTCCCACCATTTCCTGGCCAGCTGTACGGCCTGTCTCCCGTCAGCGGCATATCCGTCGGCGCCGATTTTCCGCCAAAGTTCCGGCTCCAGCGCAAAGACCGGGCCGCCCACCATGATCCTGAGGGTCTGCAACTTTGCATCTTGGCGGATGCTTTCAATGATCCGCCGAACCTCTTCGCTGTTGAATGGCATGACCACAGACAGTCCGAGCAAAAAAGGCGGATCTTGCCGCAACAGAGTGAGCAGGTCAACCGCCGGAGAATTGGCGCCCAGATAATCTACTTCCCAGCCATCCATCTCCAGCTGGTCCGAAACCATACGCGCCCCCACTTCATGGTACTCGTTGGGCGCAGCAGTCACGACCGCTTTTCCTTTCGTCGAATCGCCAAGGACAAACCCGCCGTACATCGCCGCCATGATTCGCATGGAAATCGCTGTCGCCATGTGCTCCTGAACCGCAGAGATCTGTCCTTCTTCCCACAAACGACCCAGTTCATAAAGCGCCGGTGTCATGACCTCCTGATAAAAACCGGCCAAATCTTCAGCAGAATGAACCGATTCCACCGCCAGCTCGACACAGGGCCGATAGTTGTTGTCCAGCATATGCGTCAACAGAATCTGCATCTTTTTCTGGGCATCGAAGCCGGCGAAAAAAGTGGCATAGGCGTCAGATTCAGCCAGCGCGATGACGTCCGGATGCCGGTCAATCATCCATTGATAAATCCGATTGACCTCGGCCGCCGCTTCCGGCCGCAGTCTTGCAGACACCGATTTTTGCCAGGCTGCGAGTTCAATTGGAAAATAGTCATAGGAAAAGCCATGGCTGTGATAGGAGCGATATACCCATACCATGATGCGCGGCAATAAATTGTAGGCCTTCAGGCGGAATACCGTCGCCATGAACTGGACATGATAGCGGTGATTGGCCTTCATTATTTCCAGCGGTGATCGACCGATCAGCGACATAATATTCGGCTGTTCCGACAACGCTCTGTCCACCTGCTGCCGCATCGGCTCCATATGATTCTGATACTCCAGCGCCGCCGCCAGGCTTACTTGCGGCAATATCCTGCCCTGCTCAAAGAGCTTGTTGTCCATGATTTCACTCCCCTCTTTATGGGTTGTTTGCCTGCTGCCGTTTCCCGATCAGGTTTTGCCCGCTATTTTTCGACCAGCAAGAAACTGGTGCTGCGGCCACGCAATTGTTACGCAGATTTTAACATGACTTTGACGAAATCTCAATATTCTAAACAATTCTCGCGTAGAAAAGACAGGCTATTCTCTAGCAGGACGCGTGCCAATAAAATGTTGATGATGACTATTTTGCTTCTGACGATAAGCCTGGCACTTGGCCAGTCTGGAATATGGAAAACCTTCAATCTGTTCTTAAAATGTCAATGCGGGAAGAAAGCTGCTCTGCTATTTTATGGTATCAGATCTTGATTCTGGCTTTGCCGCATCATTTACGGCGGGGTGGCAAGCCCCGCCGTAAATCTGAAACTGTTGCTATGCCAGGGTGCGAACAAATTTTTCCCGTTCCCATTGACGGGTCTTTGCCGCGGCAATAAACGCGTCTGTGTTCTTTGCCGCCATGACGCCTGCATCAAGGCCAACCTTAGCTGTTTGCAAAAGTGCCTGACCGCCTTTGTCGACGACAATTGCCTTGAGATGGCCGAAAGCATCGCGCGCAAAATCGATCGCGGCGCTTTCCATCGCCAGAGCCATCGCCCCGTCGTCAGAGAGAATAACGGCGACTGCGTCGAATAGAACTGAAGGGGTTCCGGCCAGTTGTCCATCCGCAGGCAATATCAACCCGTCGTTAAGGATCGCACCGCCAATTTTGGGAGCGACAATCTTCACGGTGGCGCCTGCCTCCGTCGCAGCCATTTTAATCTTCTCGATAACATCGCCGTCAGAGCCATCCGCAATCAGGATGCCAATCGATCTTCCCTTGAGTGTGTCCTTCATCTTGCCGATGATCTGCAGTGCGGGCGAAAGATCAAGTTCCTGCACTGGCGAAGCAACTTTCGGCGCATCCGGCATTTCTTCGATCGCCAGTCCTGCTGCAACCCGTTCGGCAAGGCTGTCATCGATATTTTGCAAGTGACCGACCATCGCCATAATCACGTGCATATGCTCGACCCTGGAAAGTTCAAATACTAATGCCGAAGCGATATGCGCCTGCTCAAAGGCGGTCTGGCTGAGATAAAACTGCCGTGCCTGACTGTAATGGTCGGCAAAGCTCTCGGCACGGATACGGCCTTTCTCGCCTGTCTCATGAACCGCAGCGCTATGAAAACCTTGGGACGGATTTTCACGCGGCGATTTTTCCGACAGCGAGTTGGTTTCATAGGCTACCCGACCCACCGGCTGTTCCATTTGCATATGCCCGTCGCGTTGATGGTTGCCAAACGGACATTTGGGCGCATTGATCGGAATCTGGTGGAAATTGGGTGAACCCAGGCGAGAGAGCTGGGTGTCTATGTATGAGAATAATCTGCCCTGCAATAGTGGATCATTCGAAAAATCGATTCCGGGCACGATGTTTCCAGGACAATAAGCAACCTGTTCCGTTTCAGCGAAGAAATTGTTCGGCCAGCGATCCAGCACCATTCGCCCGATCACTTTCAACGGCACCATTTCTTCAGGAATCAGCTTGGTCGGATCCAGGTGGTCAAACGGGAATTCATCCGCTTCCTCCTGCGTGAAAAGCTGAACCGCGAATTCCCATTCGGGAAAATTACCGGATTTGATGGCTTCGAACATATCACGACGGTGGAAATCCGGATCCGCCCCGGCCAGCTTGACAGCCTCGTCCCAAATGGTTGACTGCAGGCCAAGCTTCGGGCGCCAGTGAAATTTAACAAAAGTTGATCCGCCGGCCTTATTAATCAGCCGGAAACTATGAACGGAGTGTGGGTCCGCGAGGATTAGCCCGGAGCGAGTTTTGATTGTCGGAAATGGCAATACCCTGGTTCGTAGTGAGTAAGGGATGCTCCCCGTCCGATACCTGGTGCAGCTCGCCGCCGGCTGCCGTTTGTGAGTCTTCGATGGAACCCGGGCTCTTTTTCTGACTGGACTTTTCCGATTGACTTTTGTGGCTCATAATTCATCCTCCTCGCAGTTTAATACCCGCTCCTCATGAGAGCAGTGTCTACGCTTGGCAGAAAAATCGGGTAATGATGGGAAGCTGTCCACACGGGTCAGCTTCCCTATCTACACAACCAAAGCATTGCCTGACAATTGAAGCGATAAGGCGAATGCATGGTATGGTTGGCGACTCGCTTCCCAGGCCCAGATCGTTAAGCTTAAATCCTCATTTCACTTCGTTCAACCGTATCATTGTGGCGGGGATATTCCCGCAAGGGCCGTATTTTCCGAGTGATATTCATGCTAAGTTCGGCATATTGACTGGCCACTGTAGCCCATCCCATTGTTCGGCCCACTCCCAGGGTCTTCCGCTCCATTTCTTTTTTCTGAGCCGGATGGCTCAATACCGTTCGAATACAAGCAGCCATCGAATCGGAATCTCTGAATTCGGCCAGCAACCCACGGCCACCACCCAGCATTTCCTCTGCATAGCGGTATGGAGTTGAGATAATAACCCGTCCACAGCCCATGGCATAGGCCAGCGTTCCACTGACCGCCTGCTCTTTTGACAGATACGGCGTCAGGTAGATGTCAGACATATGCAGGTATGTTATCACTTCTTCCTTTGTCAGGTATTTATCGATAAAACGGATATTATCCCGCACCCCCAGGCTTTGCGCCAAATCCAACAGGCTCTGCCTGTATGCTTCTCCCATTCTTTCTTTGACACAGGGATGCGTTTTGCCGAGGATCAGATAAGTTATATTTTCATAATCCGCGGCGACGTTCGCCACGGCTTTAATCCCATATTCGATTCCCTTGGCTGGGCTTAGAAGTCCAAAACTGCTGATGACGTGTCTGTTCTGTAAACCGTTGGCGGCTTTCAACTTTTCCCGCGATTCGACCTGCATGGCAGGAACACCGTGAGGTATGAATATGATTTTCTCCGACGCAATCCCATATATCTTGTTCAAAATGGGAATGGAACTTTGCGCCATGGTCACCACTTTCGTACTGAGTTTTCCCAGTTGACTCAGCACGGCCCGTTGTTCCGCTGATGGTTCCAACAATACCGTATGTGTTGTGACGATAAACGGAATACTCAGTCCTTTGGCCAAGTCCAGGACGTACTCGCCGCAGTCGCCGCCAAATATTCCATATTCATGCTCAATAACCAAAAGGTCCGCATGGGAATTTGCCCATTGGGCAGTCCGCAAATAGCTCGCGCGCTCCTGCGGACGCAGCGTATACAGTACCCGCGCGTCCTTGTACGATTCCACCCCGACCGCAATGATACCGGGCCGCACCAGACCCACTTTGGATATTTCGTTCACCAAGTCCTCCGTAAAAGTTGCCAGACCGCATTCGCGTGGCGGATATGTACTCAGAAAAACAACATCTTTTATTCCTATCATAGTAGCATCGTTTCTCCTTTTCTGTGGTTGCAGACGTCTGTTTGCCAACGATCTCTGCTTCCATTGCATATTTATTGCCGCTACCAGGGATGGTGAATGATGAATAAAGCTTCAGATAATAATGGCCCGGAAAGTTTTTAATGATCCGGACCATTATTTTTTTCACCTCAGGTTTTTGTATCTACTCGTTCCAATATCCTTCCCGATTGTAATGTTTGTATAGTCCTGTCTCATAATCTCTTGACAACATCCCCTCCGTGAATTCCGGAGACCGCTCGATCGCATCGCGGGTAAGATTGACGAATACTTTTGATTCATCCCAACTCACTCGCTCGATCCATTCAGGTGAAATCAGCACCTTTTTGCCTGGCAGCCATCCTCCTGTATCGACGATGAGGTAACGAATCGCCCAAGTTTCATCTTCGAAGATAAAATCTTTTACGTCGCCGATTTCTCCGTCTATGGCTTCGATATCGTAGCCACTCACATCAGAAGTATTGTGTAATTGGTGATCTCTAATTTGCTGATTTGGCGTTGATTCACGCCCCATACTCATGTCTTCTGTGACGCTGGACCCAATAGCCCCGGCGCCGTTGCCGCCGTTGCCACCTTGAACCCTATTCATGTCGCCGGCGATGTTGGGCGAATTAGCCCAGCCGCCGTTGCCGCTTCCAGTCATCATATTGTCGCCCGTTATGCTGGACCCAACAGACCTGCCGCCATTGCCGCCTGCATTCATATCCGTGTCGCGCGCCCTGTTGTCCGACATATCTTTACCATTCCAATATGTCGGCAATCCATAATAAATGTTGTACTCATCTTCAAATTGTCGTGAAACTGTTTGGCCAGAATTAAAAGTTGGACTATTTTCCATCTGTTTTTCGGTCAGGTTTACTGCGATGTATTCCTCAGCGCTATTTACAGCGCCCAGCGAATGCGGGGAAATCAGAACTTCCCTGCCGAAAAGCCAGTTTCCGGCGTCAGCAACGAGATAGCGTATGGTCCAGTGGCTGTCGTCGAAGTAGAATTCCTTGATCGAGCCAATGTCTCCGTCGATACCGCGCAAATTGTAACCTGAAAGTGTGTCGGCTTTATGCAACATTTTGCTTTTTGCGTCTGTGTTCATCATAATGATCATCCTCTCATCTTCTAAGATTTTTCTGCTTCTCGCTAATCAAGATAAAAATTTGCCTCAGAAACTCCTGGTTTTTTCATTGCAATTTCTTATTGGCATTGATGAAATTATCATATTCTTCCTTGACCTTTTCTTTGGAATATCCATACTTCGTTTGCAAAATCCCCATAAGTTTTTCAGAATGTCCCTCCACTGTGGTGAGATCGTCGTCTGTGAGCTTTCCCCATTTCGCCTTAACTCCACCTTTTAGCTGGTGCCATTGCCCTTTCAGGATATCTTCGTTCAGGTCGGGAAGCGTTTCCGTTTCACACATAATTCTGTGCGTTTCTGCGGCGATTTTTCCCGTTGCGTCTGTCACCACTTTATGGGCTCTTTCGGACAGATCTTTCGCCTTGCCTGGCAACTCATCGAAAGCCTTTACAAGATCATCGCGAGTTTCCTTGCCGGCTTTAGGAGCCAGCAATACCCCGGCAAGACCTCCAACTGTCAATCCTATCACCACGCCAATTGCTACTTTTGTACGGACTTCAGCTTCACGTTCCAGTCTACTTTTTGGCAATAAATCCATTAGATACATAACATTTCCTCCCTTTCCAGGTAACCTCCCTAGGCTCCCTTCTCGCCGTTTTTATACACTCCGCCGGCCTGCAATCGTGTTATACAAAAACATTATTACGGCAATCACCAGCAGAACATGGATCAGTCCACCCGCAGTATAGGAAGTAACCATGCCAAATAGCCACAACACTGCCATTATTGTAATGATTGTCCACAGCATTACCTTCACCCCCTCTTTTTTCCAGCCTGTGTTTTCGAAGTTTGCTTTTGAATCATCAGAGACACTTTCCCGGCAATCAGACTTTGCATAAATTCATGCTTCAGGACATCAAAAAATTGTTGTTGCATGATTTACTCACCTACTTTTAATCCTTTTTTCGTTTGCTGATTGCGGTGTTTAGCAGTCTTACAAGACTTTCATATCACAGTCTTATCGTGAATCAACCGTAAAAATATCAGCTTGCTTTCATGCCACGGGTCAGGTTCTTTAGCGCAATAGTGGAATTGTGCGCCGCCACTCATCACCGAACCCATCCCTAAAAACTTACATGAGCATACATTTCCACTAATCCAATACTAATTTATATCCACCGCCAGCGCATCATACATTGAAACAAGATTCATAATGAAAACTGGTCCTGTTTTTATACCGCTTCTCCTCAATTCAATCTCAACACCAACTCGCAATGAGGCTTATTTTTATTGTCGGTTGCCTTGTGAGAGTTGCTGTTGCATAGTATCGCGCTCATTCTGAATTTAACAATTGAACGGCTGGCAAGTTAACCTTGCCAGCCATGCTTGATCGCCTCGTTATATGCAGAAATGGTATGCTGTTCGTGCACGGTCATTGCTTCTTGCCGCTAAACTTCACTTTGTATTCTCAAAAACTTCAGGATGAGATATTATTTGCTTTTTTCCATTGGTTCGCCGCAGCATACGATCTCCGGACTGCTGCCCGCTTTGGTTACTGTGACTTCGTTACCGCATATTTTGCACGTGAAAACTTCTCCCAATTCAGCCATTTTCATAAACCTCCTTTCGCAATATATTCTCCCGGAATCTAAAGAACACTGTCACCTGAAAACCTGCATGAAATCGCTGATTTTTTTCAGGTCCGTTTCCCTGTCCAACAGTGGTTTTCCGTTCTTTAAATAATCGACTTTATCATGAAAATCCGGTTTTTCTTCCCGATACAAAATGCCTGTGGGTATTTTTTCACCCCACTCCATTGCCTTGGCGATGGCCGTCAATTTATTTTCCGGGTTGTAATCTTCAGCCAATTTATAGACTCTGTCTTTGTACCATTGAAAGGTATTTACCTTGTTGAGACTGACACAGGGCTGCAAAATATCGATCAGGGCGTAGCCTTTATGCCTGATTCCGTCAATCATCACCGCCCTCAGGTGTTCCGTATCCCCGCTGAAAGCTCTGGCAACAAAACCGCAACCCAATGCTATGGCCAGAAGCATGGGATTCAACGGAGGGATATTTGACCCATTGGGCTGCATATCAGTAAGATAACCGATATCCGAGGTTGGCGAGGCCTGCCCTTTGGTCAGTCCATAAACCTGGTTATCGTGGACAAAGTGAGTGATGTCCACGTTTCTCCTGATATTATGAATGAGGTGATTGCCGCCTTCACCATAAGAATCTCCATCACCGCTGTGGACGATGACAGTCAGGTTTTTGTTGGCGATTTTTGAGGCAACGGCGGCAGGCAACGCCCTGCCATGCAGCCCGCAGAATCCGTTCGTTGTGATATACTGGGGCATTTTCGCTGCCTGGCCGATCCCGCTCACGATGAGCACTTCATGGGGTTGCTTCTCCAGCGCAATCAACGCTTCTTTCAATGCGCTCAAAATCTGATGATTCCCGCAGCCTGGGCACCATGCCGTTTCCAGCTTCGGAAAAGTTGTCTGTTTCATCCTTGCTCGCCTCCCTTCACCCCGGCAACTATTTCTTGTGAAGAAAGTGGTCTTCCGTCATATTTCAGAATACTGCGATCACACTCAATCCCGGTTTGCTCCCTGACCAGGGACGCAAACAGGCCGGTAGCATTTTGTTCAACGTTGATCATTTTTTTCGCACTTTCCCGCTTAATTTTCAGCAACTTGTCAGGCAAAGGCCAAACATCGCCAAATAACAGCGCGCCATATTTATTTTGTCCCTGAGCGTTCAAAAGTCTCACCGCTTCCTTGACCGGACTGGACAATGAGCCCCAGGTCACAAGCACCGTATCGGCATTCTCTGCGCCAACAAAAATCGGTTCTTGAAGTTCTTCTTTCAAATGCGTCATTTTCCTCAGCCGTTTTTCATGCATTGTTTTTCTCATTGCAGACGACTCGGTAATGTGCCCATATTCATCATGCTCATCACTGTCCACCAGGACCCGGGTTCCCGGCATCTTTCCCGGAATGATCCGGGGCGAGATACCTGTATCGGTGATTTCATATCTTCTATATTCATTGGCCCGAGAGTAATCTTCGCGGCTTAGATATCGGTCATTTTTCAGCTTGCTGAAATCAAAGGCTTTGACTGTCCGGGTACTGTCCGCCAAAAACTGATCGCCCATGATAATAACCGGTATTTGATACTTATCTGCCAGATCAAAGGCTCTATTTGTCTGAAAAAAAGCATCCTCGGGATCACGCAGCGCAATAACCATTTTGGGTATTTCTGCCGGTGATGAATAGATTACAAACTTCAAATCCCCTTGTTCCGTTCTTGTCGGCAATCCCGTAGCCGGTCCGGGTCGCTGCATCTCGGCGACAACGAGAGGCACTTCAAGCATGGCTGACAAGCCGATGGCTTCGACCATCAAAGCAAATCCGCCCCCGGAAGTTCCGGTCATGGCGCGGACTCCAGCATAGGAAGCGCCTATTGCCATGTTGATCGCTGCAATCTCATCCTCTGCCTGCTCGACGATTATTTCCGCTTCATTCATTTTGGATGCCAAAAAGGTCATGATCCCGGTTGAGGGGGTCATGGGATAGCCGGCATAAAATTTCAAACCTGATGCAAGGGCGCCGAGAGCAATGGCTTCGCTGGCATTGATAAGGATTTGGTCGTCTTTGGGGTTGGCTTGAATCTCATATTTTACTGGTGCCAACTTATAGCCTTCTTCAAATGCTTTACTGTTTTGACTGGCGACTTCTCCTGTGAATCTTTCATTAATGACTTCTGCCACGCCCGTGAAATCGAGATTATAGAGTCTAAGCACTGTTCCCAGCGCCACATTGCCGAACACTTTGGGGTTGCCGATCGTTTTTGCCGCGGCTTTTAACGGCAAGCTATATAATCCGGCATATTGAAAATCGATTTCTTCATCCGCAATAATGAAACCATTCGTTTTTAACCGAGCAATATGTGTTTGGATCGTTTCCTTATCCAAAGCAATGATGCCATCAATCTCATCCTCAGGCGAATCGATTTCTTCATTGGCAAAACGGATTTGGAAAAAATTATGACCCCCTCTGACTCTGGACATGTAATCCTGAATGACAAATATCTCAAACCCTTTTCGCTGCAGGATCTTTTCCAGAATTGCCGCCAACGTCTCGATGCCGAGTCCTGCAGCCCCGCCGATTAATATGTTATGTATCATGCTGCTCTACTCCTCAATATGATATTTCACTACTCCAGACAGGCACTTCAAAACGACCCATGCTAAATAAAATCGGCTACACCGTCTGCTCACCGACTTCCTCAAAATACTCATTACTCGCATGGTTGCAGGCTTCATGCCGAACCACGGATTGCCCGGGGCATCGGCATCATGCATTATCGTGTAACCCTTTTATTTGATTCCGAACTGCAAAACTCGGCGCCGGAAATCAAAGGAATCAGGTCATGCTGAGTCTTTAGGGGATTCAATCGGCAGGCCCTTGCTCTCCAGGGCACGCCGCACCTCACCAGTTCCAACCCATCTCCGCGGGTCCTGGCAATGATATTGTTTTTTGAGCAGCCGCTCCACCTGGATCGTGATTGCAAAGAATTCTTTGGTTGCTGCCGCGCGGTACGCTTCAACAATTAACTCTTCCATGACATTTAATCCTTTCTGCATTAGTATTTTCTTATTTGTATCTTAAGTTCCAGTTATAAGCGTATGCTAAAATAATGTGCAATGCTATAGAACTTCGGAACAAACTTTCGTTAAAAAACGGGGCTATTTTTGGCCCGATATACAACATTCCCGACATTATTCTACTCGGGCAGTTTTTTCTTGCCGGCGATTCAACAAAAAAACAACCTTTGGATTGCCTTGCCTCTTGTATGCTTCGCCCAATATGGATACAATCGAAGTAATTAACGAATGCAAAGGTTCTTAAGCTTTTGCTTGCTCAAGCCATTATCACTTTCATTAAAGGAGTACAAGTGAATGCAAAAAAAAGGACAGCTTTTGATCTCCGTGGTTTGCCTTATCCTGGGATTTATGTTGGCTGTGCAGTTTCGCACAACCCGGGATAGCCGCTCACCGTTGCAATACCAGCGAGTTGAAGATCTGACGCAACAGTTGAAAAAATCGGAACAAGAACGCGATGCATTAGGGGAATTGGTTCGCGATCTGCGTCAGGCCGCAGGCCAGGCCGCAGGCCAGGCCGCAGGCCAGGCCGTAACGGTCAAAGAGATTGAAGCAATCAAGATAGGGGCTGGACTTTTTGCAATGCAAGGCAAGGGCGTCATCGTGACCGTAGATGATACAAAGTCCACCACACAGACAGGTATCAAAAAACCGAATTTGTATCTGACCAAAGACGAAGATTTGTTAAAAGTCGTTAATGAGTTGCGCGCTGGTGGGTCCGAGGCCATTTCCATCAACGGCCAGCGTCTCATCGCTACTTCGGAAATACGTTCCGCCGGGGCTTTCATTTCGATCAACAACGTGAACCTTGCCACTCCTTTCGAAATTAAAGCAATCGGCGATCCGTCAACGCTGGAAAACTCTTTAAAGATGCGGGGCGGTGTAATCGAAACGCTGCAATTCTGGAGCATCAGGGTTACAGTCCAACAGCAGGACAAACTTTTGATCCCGGCTTATAAGGGCTCACTCCGCTTTGTTCACGCAACGCCTGTTCCTGGTGAAAGCAAAACGCCATGATCCTAAGTATTAGGCTCGTAATTCCCTGATAATTTTAGCCGGGTCTTAGAAGGTCATTGAAGCAACTTGTCGAATTGATTATTGAGGATACGAGGAAAACCCTGATGCAATGAGGAGAGAGGAGATAATAAAATGAAAGAAAATAAAATGAGGTCCCTGCTCGGTCAAAACCTGCCGACGGTCGGCACCAGGGTCTGGAGCAGCTGGCCCACTATCACCGAGGCAGTCGGCGCAAGCGGGAATTTTGATTATGTTGAATTTGTGGTTGAATATGCTCCCTTTTCCCAATATGACCTGGAGAACATCTGCCGTGCAGCCGAACTCCACAATATGGGCACCATGATCAAGGTGGACTTCCAGAACCGGGCCTATGTTGCGCAAAAGGCACTGGCCTCGGGCTTCCAGTCAGTGCTTTTGACTGACCATAGGACCGCCGATCAGGTAAAGGAATCGATAGGCCTCATTCGTCCTGATTCTCTGGAACACGGCGGAAGTTTCGGCTATTCCAACAGAAGATGGATCGGTTTTCAGATGAACAAGAAGCAAATGGACTATGCCAAAATGGTCAGCGAAACTGTGGTGGCAATCATGATCGAAAAGAAAGAAGCGATGGACAACATAGAGTCTATCTGTGCCGTGCCTGGCGTCGACATGGTCCAGTTTGGCCCCTCGGACTACAGCATGAGCCGTGGCTGGAATGCCGCGGAACATGTCGCCGAATACAAAGAAGCGGAACGGGAGATGATCAAGG